>ERZ827512.6-NODE-6-length-361145-cov-9.233983_pt1 | contig 361145 bp, 371 predicted proteins | sample MGYA00519916_ERZ827512 | MGnify/ENA primary metagenome ERZ827512 (study PRJEB31778, sample SAMEA3449335) | human gut metagenome | biome: human gut; feature: human-associated habitat; material: faeces | place: United Kingdom | collected 2010/2012 ...
TATTTTCTTGTTACAATTATGTACTTATTCTATATACGTTATAGATATAAATACTTCACTAAAATAATACCATTATTTTCACACGTGTGCAATAGTTTTTTCTTATTTCTTTCAATTTTGTCACTTTTTGTTGAATTTTATCGTATTGTATTTTTTTTGCATATATTTTTTTCATTTGCGCATACTACTTTCGAGGTGTTTTTTATGAGTTCAAAAAATAAAAATTATACAATTTTATATATAATTATTTTTATAGTTATTCTTGCTATTTTAGTGTTTATATTTAAAGATAATTTATTCGGTCAAAAGCAAAATCAAGACTACAACAGTACTTCTAATACATCTAGACTCGCTCAAAATAGCAATGTTTTAGGAAATACTGAAGAAGCAAATAAAGTTAACAATAGAATTGATAATGTTCTTGCAAACGCAGAAACTCCTCCATCTGAAAAAGAAGAAGAGATTGCTTCATATTCTACAAAGATTTCTGGGAGTACTTCCAATAGATTAACCAATATAAGAATTACATGTGAAAAATTGAATGGTACAACAGTAAATACTGGTGAAACCTTTTCTTTTGGTGAAATAACCGGTCCTTCAACAGCAGAAGAAGGTTACAAAGAAGCAACAATGTTTTTAGATGGTAAAGAAGTTCAATCTTTAGGAGGCGGAAACTGCCAAGTAAGTAGCACTTTGTATAATGCTGTACTTGATGTTCCAGATTTAAAAGTTACAGAACGTCATGAACATGGCAAGAAAGTTTCATATGTTCCAGACGGTAAAGATGCTGCCGTTTCATATGGTTCTATTGATTTTAAGTTTAAAAATAATACAGATAACAATATAAAGCTTTATTTTGAAACAGATGATGTTACTCTCACTGTAAAAATTGTAAAATTAGTTTAAATGAATATTTTCTCCTAACACGAATATTATTTTACTAATATTCTAGCAAGGAGGATTTTTTATGTCTTTAAAAAATAAATTTATATATATTACTTGCATTGTTTTGCTTTGTAGCTTTATACTATTTAATACATTTGCATTTGCTGTTTTAGATGCCACTGCATATGTGTGGTCCAATCAATCTAAAAAATTAGAAACTGCTGAAACCAGTGTTGGATTAAGCTCTTCTTCTGCAACTGTTACTGATAATCCTTTGGCTTTAGATTGCGGAGCTGCTTGCCTAATAGAGCAAAATTCAGGACTTATTATTTATGATTATAATATGCATGAGAAATTAAGACCTGCAAGTGTTACAAAGATTATGAGCCTTTTGTTAATTATGGAAGCTTTAGATTCTGATAAAATTCAGTTAACAGATAAGATTCCATGTACAGAAGATGCTGCAAAAATGGGCGGTTCTCAGATTTGGCTTGATGTTAGAGAAACTTTAACCGTTGAAGAAATGCTTAAGGCAATTTGTGTAGTGTCTGCAAACGATTGCGTAGTTGCAATGGCTGATTATCTTGAAGGAAGCCAAGATGCTTTTGTAAAAAAGATGAATCAAAAAGCACAAGAATTAGGAATGAATGATACCACATTTAAGAATTGCCATGGAATTGACGAAGATGGTCACTTAACATCTGCATATGATATTGCAATTATGTCCAGAGAATTATTAATGAATCATCCTTCTATTACAAAATATACAACTATTTGGATGGATTCTTTAAGGGATGGAAAGTCTAGTCTTGTAAATACAAATAAATTAGTTAGAAATTATAATGGTTGTACAGGTTTAAAGACAGGTTCTACTTCTATCGCCTTATATAATTTATCGGCATCTGCCACTAGAAATAATCTTTCTTTAATCGCAGTTGTTTTAAAGGCTCCAACTCCTGCAATAAGATTTTCTAATGCTCAAAAACTTTTAGATTATGGTTTTAGTAATTATACTGTAACATCATTCGGCAAAAAAGGAGATGTAATAAAATCTGTTGAAATAAAAAAGGGTACTACCTCTTCTATTGATGCAATTTTAGAAAATGATGCAGAAGTTCTTATGTCTAATGGTAACAATAAAGATGTAACTCAAGAAATAAAACTAGATGATACATTTAATGCTCCAATTTTAGAAGGACAAAAATTAGGAGAAGTTGAGTTTTCTATAAACGGAAATGTTGTTTCCACTGTAAATCTGGTTGCAAATAAATCTTCTGATAAATTAAGTTTTGGTTCTATAATAAAATTTGTAATGAATAAATGGTTTAACATGTTAAGATAAAAATTCGCCCAGAAAAATAGTATTTTCTGGGCTATACTTTTAATTTTTATCAAACATGAAAATCTATTTCAATCTAAATTTATTGCTGAATTTATAATAATATGGTTGTATATCAGTTAATATGTCTTTTATCCAAACTATATTTCCATTTTTATCTTCATATTTGATGTTTGGAAAAGTTTTTAGTACTTTTTCATTAGAAAAAATTGTTTTAGAAAAAGCTTTTATTATTTTGTTGTCCATTACTTCATCACTTACCATTAGTATTTGACTATCTTTTACTTCTAAGTTATGTTCTTTTATTAGTCTTGTATAAAAAACTTTTAAACCCAACGCTGTTATTAATAAATCTAATAATAGAAAAATCGTAAATCCAATAGTCAATATGTTAAACCATTTTTTTGGCAATTTATTTATTCCAGTTTCTATATATGGATTTATAAACCTTACTAAGCATAGTGCTAATAATCCCCAGAACACTGTAAATGTTAGTGTAATTCTGCCGTTTATATTAAATGGCATATTTGAATAGTCCCACCATTTTATTTGAAATATTACTTCGCCTATCCAGCTTATTACATATTCAATAACTGAACCTTCTACTGCACCTGCAAAGAATAATGCCCAGTTGCTTTTCTTAAATGGTTGAAGCCCTGGTATCATTATAGCTGCCCCTAATCCATAAATACAACAAAATGGTCCAAATAAGCAACTCTGCCTACTCTCTAATACTCCTTTTGTTAATATTCCAAATATTGTCTCTACTATAAATCCTAAAAAGCTATATACAGCAAAATATGCCAGCAAGCGCTTAAAAGTTATTTTTACAACTGGTTCTTCTATTTCTTGTTTCATGTATTATTCCTTTCAATCTTTTCAATTAGTCTATTTATTATATCAATTTCTCTTATATAAAATATTTTCGCCCAAAAAGGGGCGTCCCTATTGGGCAATTTTTTTAATTAATATCCAAAGTAGCCATTTGTAATGTATAAATTATATCTAGAACGTGCCAATGCCGTTAAATATACTTGTCTTAAATTTATGTGATTAGAGCCTAAATCTGTAATATTTACTTTTCGCCTTTGATTATTTTCTACTTTATAAACCTCATCTTTTATTATATCATCTGTTGAATATGTTTGTGATGCCGATACCATACAATAATAGCATGGTGTATATGCTTCTGGGTAATAATACGCATATTTCCCGGAATCAACGTCTCCTCCTAATAATTGACTATGTGCATTCGAATCTTCTCCTGTTATAGAAACTGTTTTTCTTTCGAATTCACTACTTGCATAGGCACCTGTTATAGTTACATTATTAGCTTTTAAGTCGTCTATTAGTCTTAAGCAACCTGGCTTGTGATATTCTCCTTTATTATCAATAATGTAGATAGAATCATTGCCCACTGTTTCTTGGTTTGTATTGTTTGATACTACACAGTAATTGTTATATACCTTTGCACCAATTGGAATTCCTTCTAAAAATGTTACCATGCATACATTATTTTCTATTTTATTCCATTCTTCTTCAGAAAGTTTTGGCATTGTAAATTCGTAACCAACTACTGTATGTGATGTAAAAGTTGCTATTGCAGAAACTAAATTCGTCTCTATTGACCTTCTTATTACATTTCTTCTGTGTTCATTAAAAGCTGACCCAGAATCTAATGGATCATTTGTACTACTTATATCAAATATCTTAGTAGTTCCAAGATTAGATGCAAATCCAACATTTGAACTTCCATTATCTTCTTCATCTGTTACAATTGGATTTCCATCCGTATCGACTGCATCATTAGCCGTAATATCTCCTAAGTATTTTTTTACCCAGTCAGTAAAACTTATTTTATTGCCTTCAAAATCTGTTGTTTCATAAGTATCATCATTATTTAATGACTCAGCATAATATTTCGTTGCACTATCGCTTACTAAGTTCCAACTGCCATTTAAGTATCTTAAATGATTATTTAAATATGCAATTGTTTCTGGATTTGTTACAAAATCCTTTTTATACTCGCTACTATAGTAAAAGTATCTTTGTCTACCTAAAGTTCCTGTATCATTCTGGCCACTTGCAAAAACTGCATCGTTATTGACTTTATATATTTTTTGGCTATTGTATACAATATATTGAAAAGATTCTGCTCTTGGGTTTACATTTTCTGTACTATCATCACTTAATATAATTAGATTTTCGTTCAGTATTTCATCTGCTACATCATCATTTGCAAGAAGTAAATGACCTGTTTTTACAACATATTTTCCTTTTATAGTTCCAATTATAGTAATTGTATTATCTAAAGTATAATTAACAACAAAATCCGTATTTTGCCCCTCTTTTTTATACCTACATGAATAATATACAAAAGGCTTTAGCCCATATCTATATTCTCCTTTTACTCCATCACCATTTCCATCATATTCAGTATCGTAATAATTAGAATAAATATAATAACCATCATATAAATTTACCATTATAGCTGGAATATATGGTTGCAAATCAGCTTTGCTATACCCAGATGTTCCCATATTTGTTGCAAGTGAGTTAAAAAATACGTTTACAGCAGCTTCTATATCTCTTATTTTAGAGTTAGAAATTGTTGAATACATGTTATTAGCAGTATTTAATTGAAAAGCTTTTATACCGTCATAAGATGCATTTATAAGTATGTTGTCGTATTTTGTTTGATTATTTATAGTCTTAATTTGCATATTTATATACATAGATAAAACCAATGCTATTGGAACAACTATTATAACAAATATTATAATTATGTGTTGTAATTTCATTATTTTTGTAACCTTTCTATAAAAAAAGCAGCCAAGAACCAATTTAAAATAGTCCTTAAAGCTGCCATATTTTTAATACCTATTTTGTACCATTTACAGTAACTATTCCACCATGTTGCGCAGCAATCTGATATGTATCGTTTCCTGCAATTCTATACAAGAAATTTCTTATTATCTGAGCAATTGTAGTATTTGTATTTTTTACAGTAACAGAAAATCTGTCTCCTTCTTTAAATGTAATTCTGTTTTTTGTAGAACTATCACTTAATTTATTCTCTAATTGGCTAGTATATAAATTATAATATACATTTTCACCAATTTTTGTTGTTTCAGCCTGTGTAGTTTTTACACCTGGGTTTTCATCCAATATTTGTGCTTGCATAGATACTTCAAATGAGTTTCCTGTTGATGTTATTGTTTGTACGTATTTATCATAATCATCTAAAGTTAATTTTCCTGTTGTTCTTACTTTATCTACAAATTCTGTTGTTGCTGTCTGTACTGATAACTGTGATACGTCGTCAGTTCTTTCCGAAATTGACATTAAAGGAAAGACAAACATTAATATTGCTGCTAAAAATATAGCAATTATTGTAACAAAACTGTCTCCCATTTTTCATTTCCTTCCTAACTTTTATTTAATATTCTATTTCTTTAGTTTATTAAAATATAAGTAATTATCCTTTTTGTAGTTGTTTTATTTCCTATAACCGATTCAGTACCATCTACGTTATTGTTATTGCTTATAGTTTTTATTTCTCCTATTTGTTCTATAAATTTATTATTTCTATTACTTAATGGATTTCTACTATAAGACAAATATTTAGATGGATTTTGTGGTAATGTATAATTACCTCCACTAAAAATTGCATCTAAATGAAGTTTAACTTGTTCTGAACTACCAACCCAAGGCTCATTTCTTTGAGTTTCTTCAACTATATCAAACGAACAAATATTCATGTTATGTCCACTTGTACTTGTTGTTTCACCATCGAAATCATTAACATAGTTTTTGTTCCAGTTAGCCTGAACTGACTTTGTTTCATATATTGAAAGATTTGTTACATTTGAAAGTTCTCCTGTAGTTTCATTATAATTTCCCTGTTTAAAAGTAACTTTGTATCTTTCTTTATCGTACTTATACAAGGTTGGTATAATAGTTTCATATCCTACAATTCTATTTCCAGATGTATCCTGTGGTATTGAATAACTTGTATAATCATAATATACAGTTTTATCAGAACTTCTTAATACCATTTCAGCAGTAGTTCTGGCCTTAGAAAAAAAGGCTATAGTTAAAGATAATGCCATAGTCAATAATAGAACTGCAAATGCTAATTTTAAACCTTCTACTGCGTTTTCCATAAACCATAACCTTTCAATTTATTTATTTTGCAACTATTCCAACTGCTACTATAAATCCAGAGTTTGCATCATATCCAAAATCAACTGTATATGTTTTTCCTGCATTTATAGTTTTCTTTACATTATTTACATCTGTTGCTGTTACAACTGCTGTTGGTGCTGCTGTAACTCCTGCTGCTGTGCTTGTCATTACTGTAACATTTAAAGATGGGTCATCTGTATGTGCAAGGTTGTGAGATCTTACTGTATCTAAAAGTGCTCTTACTTGTGTTCCAGATTGTGTTCCTTCGTAATTTAAAAATTCTGAATTATATGCTTGAATCTTTGTTGGATCCATATTAGCACCGTTCATTGCTCCTGCTGCTTGTTGGTATATAGCCATACCTAACCCAATAATTAAAATTGATAAAAGAATAGCTCCTGCTATAATTAATGCTTTACTTGCATTCTCCATAAATTTTTCCTCCTTAGATTTTATATAATTTTATTTTAAATATTAATAACAAATTTAAACTTCTTCAAAGTACATGTATTTTACTCTATGTGTTTTTTCATGGTATTCAATTTTTGTACATTTGAAGCTTAGAGCACCATAATTACTCCAAAATTTTTCTATTCCTACATTATTTATTCTTTCCATAGTAATTACTTTATCTAGTTCCAAGAATTTAATTTCAATTCTTATAGAATTTTTTCCATTATCTATATAATTTCCATCTTCACCTATTTTTATATCATTTTTTTTGTTGCTATCTGTTGCTTTGTTTATTATTGATATAATGTCAGTTCCTAAGACTTCTTTATTCTCGTAGCTTTCATACGTTTTATTATCTACGCCTATTTGTGCAGTATTCTCGTTTTTTTGATAAACTCCATACACTACTATACAAATTATTATTAAAAAAATTGATAATATACAAATTATTATTTTTTTCATTTTCATCTTCCTAATTATAACATTTAAGATTTTATTATGCAATATTTTATCTTATTTTTTATTCATTTGTTAGAATTTACCTATATTCATTTACAGACACATTAAATTTAACATTCTATTATTTCATTCTTGTGAATGTAATGCTACACACACGCTTGCTATTTTCATTTATCTTTATATCTGTGCATTTAAAGTATATTACATTAAAAATATCCTTTTGCTGTTCTTCAGAATATATTGACTCTCCTGAATAATTTGCTAAAAAAGTAGTATAGTCATTCAATGATGCAATCTCAAAATTATCTTTGTAATTACTACTTACATTCTTTACTATTACTTTCACATAATAATATCCAGTATTTGCATCACTCACAGTATATTCGTATTTATTGTTGTTTTCTTTTGCTAAATTTGCAATTGTTACAACATCTTGTGCTCTACATGTATTCTGCCATTTACCATTTTCATCTTGATAACTTTCATACTTTGTAAATTGTGCATTAAATTCAGAAAGATTTTTTTCATTCATCTGTGTTGTCATTTCTGAGCCGAAGTTACCGAAAATAGTGAATAAATACACTGCTAAAGATAGTAATAATACTCCGACTAATACACCTGCAGCCATTATTAAGGCTCTACTTGCATTCTCCACTATTTTCTCCTCCTATATTTTATTTTTCTGTAAATTCCATATATTTTATTCTTCCTGTATCATTGTAATATTCTATTGAAATACATTTAAAACTCTTTCTTGCTATGTCTTTTTGCTCACTTAAATAGTCTTTATATTCTGTAATTTTGTTTTTTAATTCTTCTTTTTTTGAATCTGTTATACTGTTATATTTTGTTTGTCCGCAGTTCTTGTAACAATTGACTTTCTAGCCTTGAACCGGTGCCATAATTTGCCCAATATGAAATTGCTTTTCCATAATATTCTTTGTTTATTTTATTTATAGCTTTTGCTAGATTATTATATTTTTGATTTAAGCTGTCACCATCATATGTCATATCTGTAAAAAATTTAGCATTTATTATTTCTGTTTTTAGAGTCACTTTCATTTCGATTCTTCCATATGCTTTTCCATCGGCTTCTTTTTTGTTATAATCCTCAATTTGATTAGCTAGCGAAAATAAATCACTTCCATATAAATTGTTTCTATTATATGTTTCATAATCTTGATTAAAATCTTTCGCTTGCTCACTTACTTCTACTTTGTGTTCAGTATCTTTCAATTCTGACATTCTAGTATAAGCAAATAATAAGCATCCAAGCAATAATACTCCTATTAAGACGCTTCCAGCCATTTCTAACGCTTTTGTTGCATTTTCCAAAGTGTTTCACCGTCCCTTCTAAGCAGCCATAGATGACATATCGTTCATAGATGACATCATGCTCATTAATCCAATGAATACCAATGGTATAATCAAATATCCAACAAACAATCCAACCATTGGAGCAAATCCAATTACTTTTCCTATCATACCCTTCTTTTGGATTAATCTTGCATTTGACTCTTTTCTTCTTTCCTGGTAGTAATCTCTTTCAGAATCCAACTCATCAAATGCCTCTGCAATAGGAATCTTCTCAACTGCTGCCTGCATACTTTCTATAAGTCTTATGAATTCTTTATAATTAACGTCATCTTTCATTTCTTCAAGTGCTTCCCATGGACCACTCTCGTAGTTATTAACACACTTTGCAATTGGCTCTCTAAATATGTTTGAATATCTTTCAAGCCATTCCAAAATCATTTCAACATTAACTCTCTCTATTCTCATAAGCATAAGTATAATGGTTTGGAATTGCATTACCTCGTTTTCCATTTCCATTTTTCTCATCTTTTTTTGGAAAAATAGTAACCACACTGGTAAGTTGTATCCTATTATTGCAAATACCATTGCTAGTACTATTTCAAACCAGCTTAAATATTCGCTGTTTACCTGTCTTAATTTTCCTAATACTCTTTCCGCAGCTGTCGCAATTTCATCATCTGTACTTTGTTTATAATCATCAGATTTTTTCATTGCTTTTTCTATATCTTTTTGTGTTGTATCGGTCTTTCCCTTAAACATATTTAGGAATTTATTGTCACTTTCTGTAAGCTCTTCTGCCTTCTTCAAATCTTTACCAGACATTTCGCCAACTATGTTGTATGTTGAAGTAGGTTCTGTGTATATATAATTTATTTGAATTCTATGTAATTGTGTAAGTATTATAAGTGAAGCAAAGAATGTTACAACTGTAAGTAGCAATCTTTTTACATAAATCCATTCTATTTTATCTTTTGAAGCCGAATCTTTTATTAAGTTTCTAAGCTTACGTCTTTCTTTTGTTCCATCTTTAGGTATGAATAAATCTACAATTTTTTTAACAAAAGGAATATTATAAACTTTTTCTTCCCATGGATGTTCTGGTTTTGTATTTATTGCTGTTGAGCCATTATCTTTTAATTTTCTTGTTAAGATATAACATATAAATGTTATAATAACAAGCAATAACTGAACTATCATTCCATTTTTTCCATAATAAAATGACTTTGTAAAGTTGAATTCTGATACAGCCCAACTTTTAATTGGTTCCAAACATAATAATGGTAATATAGAAATTACAGATAAGCTTTGGAACACATAGTCTAGTTTATCTCTCTTTAATATTTCAAGTTGCATCTCTTGGCTTATGTTATTTAAGTTTTTTAAATATAACGATGTCTTATCTACTGTTCTATCACCAAATTCCTTTGTCAAATATGAGATACCTGCAAATTCTTTTAAGTAACTATTTGGTGCAACATCATAATATTTCTCCAGTTCACTTTCAGGATCATTTGAAATTAATATTTCATATATTTTTTCAGCTTGTCTAGACATTTCTGGAGCACTATCTCCTTGTGCAACCTGGTAAATAGCCTCCTCAACCATGTTAAATTCATGGTAAGCATGTCTTATTTCAGCAAAGAAATCTATCTGTTGAACTAGTAATTTATTATCAATCTTATCAACCATTCCATCTACTAATGTATCTATCATAAATAATTCAAATAATAGTAATATTGACATCAATAAAGTATTACTTTTGGTTATTAAAATTATTACTAATGTAATTGGAATAATCATCATAAGTGCTTTAGTAACTATTGCTGATGTTTGCTTTCTTGTTAAATATTCATCATCAATATTTATAATTTCAAGTCTTCTTCTTACTTTGAACAAATATCTTTTTGTAAAAGGATTTCGTATATATATGTTGTACAATTTTTGATAAAGAATTTCAAAAGAAAAACTTTTTTCCTGAGTACCTTCTCTCAATTGTTTTATTTGCATTGTATCAGAAGCTTTTAGCTTTTTACTTAATACAACATATGCAACAACAATTGCCATAAAGAGTACTCCTACTCCAGCCATCAAATATATTATTAATTTGCTATTCATTATGTTGTTTTTTGCACCTCCTTTGATGATATTATTTAGTTTCTTCTTCTATTTCGTCAGAGTCTCTATGTGCATCTATACCATAATTTCTCTTAACAAATTTTTTAAACTCTTCTGCATCTCTGTCATCCATATTATTCAACATTTCTTTTATATTATGATCACTTATAGGGTTTGTTAACACATATGTTCCATCATGATACTCTAATACATTTCTGTATTTATATAATTCTCTGTTTGTTGTTTTTGTGAAGAAGTTTGTTGCGTTGTCCATGAATTTGTCTAATTTTCCTTCTAGTGTCTTTTCTTTTCTGTAATCAAATGTATATTCGTTTCTTTCTTCAACTGGAATACATTCTGTTATTCTTTCTATATATCTTCTACCTCTAAAGTCTTTAACTAAGTGGATATCGAAGTTTAATACTGAAACAACCTGTTCTTCTGCTGTTCTTTCATCCTTGAATACACCAGCTCTAAGCATTGAGTTACGAAGTGCTGTTACCAAGTCAGGGAATGTTTTAGCGTGGTGAGTAAATAATGTAAATTTAGAAGCAACCTGTGCAGATTGAATCATCCAAGATGCTACGGGGTCAGTTGCAACCTCACCGATGATGTTAACAGAACCATCAGTCTTTTTCTGAACGTCCAAGCAGGCCTGTCCAGAAATTGTTTCTGTTTCACGCATTGATAATATATTTCTTGTTGGATATATTTTTCTTAAGTGAAGCTCGAATGCAGTTTCTGTAATACGAAGGTTCATTGTTTCATATATGTTTTCAATCATAGCCATAAGCATTGTTGTTTTTCCGACATCCTTGTTCACCAGTTAGTGAAATAATTCTTGCGCCTTTTACAAGGTATTTTAATAAATCAATTGCTTCTTCTTTTCCTGGGAAACGAATTATTTGTTCAAGCGACGCACGTTGTACATCGAACTTTCTTACGAAAAATGCCCATGTTTCTGACATACTTGGTCTAACAACAACAACACGAGAACCGTCTTTCATTTCATTAATTTTATAACCATTTGTATCTGATAACTGACCAGGATTATTATATTTATAAATATTTTGACAAACTCTTTTTAATTCTGCTTCTGATCCAAATGATAAAAATGCTAAACGAATAGATTTACCATGGAACATGATCCAAATACTATCACATGCACGTGGTACCTTATGATCAGCAATTTGTTGTAAATAATCTCCATCTGTTGTTTGCGCTACCTGACTTAAAAATGATTCTGGCAAACCTGATACACCACCAGATATACCATCTATATTCATATCTCTAATTTCATCTATACTACTATAGCCCTTATAATGTTGATAAATTCTTTGTACAACTACATTTAATTTATCTGTAAATGTTAGCATAAAATTTTCTTGGTCAAAAATTTTATTTATTTCTTCTGCAGTAATTACATAACAAGGTTTTGCTTCACCTGCTACATATTTTAAATCATCCAAATGATATTTTTTTATTATTTCGGCCATTGCCTCATATGCAAATTCATTTTTATACATATATAGTATAATATCAAATTTGTCTTGTGCCGTTAATAAAGAAGGTATATCAAAAGGAATTGCTTTAGATATATTTGTTTCGTTTACATTATATTCTCTTGATAATATGTCATATATTAATTCTTTAATATACTTTTTATCATTTACATCTCCATATGTACAACCTTTTAATGCTTTTTTCAATTCATATTTTTTTTGTTTTCTTCTTTTTAGTTCTTCTTCTGAAAGCCCAATATCATATAAGTTGATTTTTGTTATTTCATCTAGTCTGTTTTTTACAAAAGCAGTCATCGTTTCCAAAGTATATGTTTTATCATCAACTTCTACTGTAGCTTCAGCTTCTTCATTTTTTCTTTTTTGAATAAATCGATAAACTAAAAAACCAGCAATTAAAACTACAATTATGCTTAAAAGTACATTTAGCATTTCCTTTGTCTCCTTCCTTTTAGTTTACATTTTCATCTGTAATTCTTGTAATTTTGTTAATATATTGTCATCTAACTTTTTGAGTTCTTTTGCAAAATTTGCATTTCTATCTGTTTCATCTGTTATACTTCTTAATTTTAACAAAAGATCAACAATTTCTCCTTCTGAACATGATTCAAAAAATAATGTGTTATATGGAACAACAGATACATTTTTTCTTTCTTTTAAATATTTAGTAATATTTTTATCATTGTATTTTGAAAATTTATCATATCTGCCTATATTCAAAATTATATTTTTTCTTCTATAAAATTCACTTTTTTCTCTTAGCATCATAAAATCATCAATGGTTTTTAATCTTTGAGTTAAGTTCATTACAACTAAGTCCGAAGATTGTAATATATCTACAATTTCTTTTCTAGGCATTTTCTTGCTTAAGTCAACAAACACTAGGTCATAATATCTGTTTGCTGTTTGTATTATTGTTGAATAATATGGTGCAATTTGAACATATTCTTGATACATTTTTGTAGCTGGAGATAATAAAATATCTAATCTGTCTTTTAGGATTATTCTTGAATAACTTTTTACAATTTCATTGTTTGTTTTATTACTGTTTATTACTTTTATTAGTCCCTCAACTCCAGAGTCTAAACCAACAGCTGCAGCATTTTGTTTAAATGCTCCAGTTGGTCTAATATCATTATACTTCCAGAAACAGTTTTCTAATGTTAAATCATTAAATCCTGTAGGTACCATTAATATTTTGTAATTATGTTCAATTGCCATATATGTTGCAATTGCTGCCAATGACAAAGTTTGTCCTGTTTCTTTCATTTCATTACTACAAAATGTTATAATTGCCATTATTAAACTCCTTTTTCTAACTGTCTAAACACCTTTTTCATTTCGTTTTGTCCTTGTTCAGTGTCTATTAATTGATTAGCTATATACATTAAGCTTTCTTTATATAGCTGTGTTAACTTTTTAAACTTAATTTTTTGTACCATTTGATTTTGAATAATAGTTCCTGCATCTCCTTGTTCAAATGGAAAATATATTGTTTCTTCTGTCCAATCAACTTTTACCCCTAATGATAAAAAGTTAAAATATTCTTCTTCTTGATAACTAAGGTTTTTTGAAAATAAAACCTTAGTTAATGATAATCTTTCAGATATTCCTGTTAATATTTCTAATCCTCTTTTTAGTGAATATGAATCAAATCCACTTACAAAGTAGTTTCTGTCTGCTGTTTTTACATTAAAATCATTTATTCCTTCAATATTATCTACATCAATAAAAATGTAATCATAATCAAGTGTTGAAACTCCTAAATAATTTTTTATAGAATCATAGTCATAAAATCCAACAGCAATGTCTATATCTTCAAATGAAGTTACATATGATTGAGCAGGCAATATCGTTGGAACAATATATTTTGATTTTTGTAATATTGTAGCATCTATCATTAAAACTCTTTTTCCCATGGTTGCAAATATTTTTGCAATATATACTATTAAATCTGTTTTATCATACGCCCCTATAAAGCCTATTGTTTTCATATATTCCTCCATTTCATTTTATTCAGCTCCACCTAAAGACTCTAAATATTTTTGTCTTGCTTCTTGCATAGCTTTTGCTTCTTCTTGTAATTTTGACTTTACGCTTTCTGCTGATGTTTCTGAGTTTTCATTTAAAGCATTATTAACTGGAACTCTAACAACATCCTTTTTACCTCTGTAATCTTCTTCTGATCCATTGTCTATTCTAATTAACTCATTTGCAATAGCTGCAGCTGCTGTGTTAACACAGTTAGGATCTTTTTTAATCAAGTTGATTGTTTCATTACTTGGCAAGTACGTTACTGAAGCTGCTTCTTGTAATCCTGGCTCTATATATTCTGTTGCATATAACAAAGCTCCTTCTATTTTATATGATTCAACAAGTGCGCAACTTATAGAAAGTATTTCAGTTTCATTTAAATTAAGCCACATTGTATTTAATGATGGAGTTCCTTCAATTTCAGGTATTTCAATTTTTTTATGTGACGCCACTATATAATCCCCACCACTAGGTAGTTTAAGTCTAATATCTACATATTTACCACTTTCAAGTTGTGACCCCATTACAATTGTGTTATATTCAACTTTTCTAACATCATTTTCAAGTTCTCCCTCAACTTTTATCATGTCTGATGTTATAATTGTGCCTTTTTTCAAATTTATTTTTGATACTACATTTACTTTTTTTATTAAAGTCTTACCATCTTCTGCTTTTACATCTGTTTGTTTTGTAAGATCTGCTTGATTTAGGGCATTTGAAGGAATAACCGTTATATCCATTTTTTTACTTTCTAGCATGTCTGAGGTTACAGATTGTCCTGATTCAACATCTGATTTTAAGACATATATCTCCTTTTTTGCAGCTTCAGCTGCTTTTTGTTCTTTAGTCATTTTAGTTAATTGAATAACCAAAAGTCCTATTATAATACCTGTTATTAACAGTGTTACTAATATTCCTAAAAGAAATGAATTTTGAGCTTTCCTTTGCATTGGATTTATTGCCATTTTTATTCCTCCTCATATTTTATCTTATTCTATCACTTAGAATATATTTTACAACATTTTTCATCTAAAAACAACATATTATATTGTTGTAATTTAAATTTAATACATTTGTAATATTTTTGTAATATTCTTTATTTTTTATAAAAAAGTAACTAATATAATCAATAAAAAAACACCTTTAAATGTTAATTCATTTCTAACATTTAAGGTGTAATTTAATATTAACCTTCATTACCTTCTTCTGCAATTGCACCTACATCCACCCGAATTATTATTTGATGTTGCATTTGTTGATGTTAATAATGTAGTATTACTTGTCAAGTCATTTCCATCACTTGATAAATTTGTGCTAATAGTAATTGGTCTTTCTGTTATTCTATAAGTACAGTTATTTTGATTTGCAAGCATTTTTATAAATCTGCAAATTACATTCACTAGAAGAGCTGTTATATATGCAAGTATTGTGTATGCTATAGCATAAACCAAAAAGTCAGCATCAAATGCTGCAAATGTTACTATTAAGTAAATTGCAAAAAAGGTAGCAGCAACTAGTAAAGGACTATTTAGAATTTTTTGTAATACAATTGCTAATATGATAGTAGCAATTGGAAGAGCAAAAAATAATAATAATGTATTCATATTAAATTCATTCCTTTCTCAAGGCATTAATCTAGTTGAAAAATATATATTTCAACCTTTCTCCCTTTTTTATTATATTGTATGTCTTTTATTATTAAATAGTTACAAAAAAGGTAACACTTTATGTGCTACCTTTCATCATATTCTACATTTATAAGAAATAGTCCTTGTGGCGGTAATGTTTTTCCAGCCATCTGTCTATTTTTTGCTTCTATTATTTTTGGTATTTCCTCTGGTTCAATGTTATTTAGTCCCACTTCTACTAAGGTTCCAGATATAATCCTTACCATATTGTATAAAAACCCATTACCTGTAAGACTAATTGTAATCTTGTTATTTTTTCTCTCAACTGTTGCATTATATATTGTTCTTACACTACTTTTGCTACTTGTTCCACTAGATTTAAAACTACTAAAGTCATGTTCACCAATAAAATATGAAATTGCTTTTTGCATTTTTTCAATATTCAATTTTTTTGAAACATGATAACTCAAATTTCTATATATTGCAGAGCCCTGTTCTGAGTTGTCTATAATATAATTATATGTTTTACTATGACAATTGTATCTACTATGAAAATCACTTGATACTTCCTCAGCCTTTTTTACACGTATTGATTTTTTTAGCTGAGAATTTATTGCTGTTGCCATTTTTTCTATTGGAAATTCAGAATCAATTTTAAAATTTGCAACTTGTCCAAATGCATTAACACCTGCATCTGTTCTTCCAGAACCAATCAAGTTCACCTGCTCACCTGTAACATTTTGAATTGCTTTTTCAATTTCTCCTTGAATATTCAGTTTATTAGGTTGTTTTTGCCAGCCATTGAAGTCTTTTCCATCATATTCTATTGTTAGTTTTATATTTCTCATTCTTACTCTCCGTTCGCTTTTAAGATTTTTATTTTAAAATTCATTTTTGTGATTTTAATAACTGTACAGCCGTAGTACAGCCTTGCAAATTATTTTTCTTATATTTTTGATTTTCCCAATTAAAAGCATCATTTAACCCTATTCTATATACCTTTATAGTATATTTTTTTAATATCTTCATTATTATTTTATCACAAAAATTAAGATTTTCCCCTATTTTATCAAAAATTATTTGTTTTTTATTATATTTTCTCATAAATATCCCTCCTATGAATGATATTTAGAGATATCTCTTATTATATATTTTACCATATTATGTAAAACAAAATAACTATTCTAACCGTTAGGTATTATCCTTGCTTTTCATTGATACTACTTGATTACAAAATTCGACAAAAAACGACTTTTTCCCATTTTTTCCTATAAATTCTCATTATCATTTCAAGTCATTTACTAATTTATCAATATAATCTTCTTCTGCATTATTTGAATTAATAATATAATTGTCAATAAATTTTTCTTTTTCATCTATATATAATTTTAATCCATTATAATCTTTTCTTTCTGTGTACCATTTTACTTTATTTATAATTTCTTTACATATTTTTAATTCTTCCATATTATCACCAAAAAAATTATAACAGAAATACCTTAATCGTGCAATAGTTATAGTGCCTGTATCTTAAAGCAAAAAGAGTTTAAATATAAATATGTTCATTGTAAAATAGATATCAGAAAGGAAGGTGAGAAACTTGGTATATGTAAGAGTAAAAGAAATATTAAAAGAAAAAAAGAAAACAAAGTATTGGTTCGTAAAAAAAATGGAAGGAGGTTATCAAGCATTATCACATCTGATAGATAATGAAACTACTGGAATACATTTTGATACATTAGAAAAACTTTGTAATGTTTTAGAATGTGAACCAGGAGATATCTTAGTTTTGAAAAAAAGAAAGGAAAAATTAAAAAAATGAGTAAATTACTGAATCAATATAATGAACTAAAAAAGAATGATGCATCTTCAGTTTACTTGTTTAGAGTTGGGATTTTCTATAACATTTTAAATGAAGATGCAAAATTAATCAACGAGAAATTAGGGCTTAAAATAACCGACTTGGGACCTTCAATATTCAAGTGCGGATTTCCCGTTTCTCAGTTAGATAAATATATCATACTACTAAATAAAATGGAAATAAAGTATAAAGTAGTAGATAATTTGCCAAATACAAATTTAAATGATTATATGAAAAACGTAGAGATAAAAAAAGTTTTGAATAAAATTTCTAATCTAGATATGAATAATACTACATTTCAACAAGCATTTAATATTTTATTAGAAATTCAAAATAAATTAAAAAATATTAAGTAGAGGAATACATCCTCTACTTATTTTAGTAAATATCTATATTTTTAATACTTGTCCTGGATAAATTTTATTAGGATTTGCAATACCATTTTTCTTTGCGATTTCCTGGTATGTCGTTCCAAATTTACTTGCAATTCCAGACAAAGTATCTCCAGATTTTACAATATATGTTTTAGATGAATTAACACCAGATTTTTGATTTACTATTGTTTGTATTGCATCATAATCATACCCTGCTGCTTGTAGTTTTTTCTTTCTTTCAGATCCATTATCCCATTTACCAGCTAATACTTCATTTGCAATTTCCTCATTTGATTTTTTTGAAAAAATACCAGACAATTCATTAACTCTAGCTTGTACTACATCATAGTTATAACCTTCAGCAACTAATCTATTTTTTCTATCTTCGCCATTTCCCCAATCACCAGCAAGAACTTCTTGTGCTAATTGTTCTATTGACTTTTTAGCTGGTGTATTTGAAGATGAATTACTATTGTTATTTATTATTGATGGATAATCTTTATATGCTTCATTCATATCAACATTACCAGATATACCATTTACACTACCGCTAGATGTGTATTGCCATAATCCATAAATATTTTTATCAAATGATGCTCCCTTATTCCACCAAGCAATCCATTTATCAAATCTGTTTAGTCTTGAAGAATTTAGTTTTGTATCAAACCATGATTTTGAAGCATAAATTGCTGCATAATATCCTGCTTCCTCAAACATTAAACATTCTTTTTCACAAATAGATACAAGAACATCATTTGATGGCATACCATGTTTTCTTTTATATCCATCTGCATCTTCCATATCAATAATAACTGGAAATTTCACTTTATCTTTATATGGTGCTAAAGTTTTTATTACTAAGTTTGCTTCATTTATAGCATTATTTATATTTAATGCATAAGAATATGTATATACACCAAATGGCATTCCTACTCTAATACATTCTTCTATATTTCTGATGGCTTTACTATCTACTGAATTTTGCCCATAACTAATTCTTATAATAGCAAAATCAATTCCTGATGCCTTTACTGCATCCCAATTAATATTACCTTGATGTGCTGATACATCTATTCCTTTACTCATTAGCCCCACCTCCAAATTCATTTTCATCTCTTTGGATTTCTCCATTTCCTAGAATTTCATTTTCTTCCATTGAAAATTCCACCTTTCTTTAAAAAATAAATACTGGAAGATTTTTTTGATTTCTTCCAGTATTTTATAAACACCGTAATTTCTTTACGGTATTATTCTGTTTTACTTTCTTTTAGTTGAGTTCCAAAATAAAAGGCTATAATCATTAAATATATTTGCTCTATATCCATTTGTCCCATTATAGCCTTATACGCAACTACTAATGTTAGAATCAATGTTACTAAACTTTTTACATTTATTAATTTTGCTATCTTATCTTTCATAGTAAAACCTCCTAATTTAATTCCTTAAATTTTTCTTTTATAAAATCAAATTCACTATCCACATAGCCATTATGTACTTTTAATGCTGTTATTATTTCTTCATATTTATCATAAAAAGCAAATATGGTTTCAAATTCTTGTCTTGTTTTTACAACTCCATTTCGCAAATCTCCTGCAAAGGATAGGATTTCAAAACGAAGATGATCCTTTTCATTATTGTCAATTTTATTTGAAATCTCCTCCAATCTATTGTTTTTCTTATTTGTAATTAGAGCTATTATTGCTGTTATTGTTGCAGGAGTTGCGGTAATTAATGCAACAATTATACTTGTCATTAGATTTCCTCACTTTCTTTTGCATAAAGAAAGAGTCTTATCTAGACTCCTCCTCCAATTTTTCTTTTACTTTTTTTCTCCATAGTTTTGGAACATCTTCAATTGTCATTGTTTTTAAGTCTCTAATTTGAATTACATAAAAATTAATCATTTCCAATTACCTCCCCTATGTCTTTAACAGCTTGCTCAAGTATAGCAATTCTTTCTACATCCGGAATTGCCACAATTCTCTTTGCATTTTCTTCTTTTGCAAATTTCAACCATTCATCATAATTTGCTTCAATACTTTCTGCAAGTGTATCTCTACTATTTACTTCTACTTCATACATATCGTATAAATATCTTGTTGTTTCTACTCCATCTGGATCTGTAACTTTGTCCTCTATTATATTGTCATAAAAAAGAACGGTACATTTACCGTTCTGATGTTTGCTTATTTCAAATTTATTTGGTTTTATTGAATTTTCTGTTTGCATAGCTCACCACTCCTTTTAACTTATTTATATCTATATATGGTCTTATATATTTTTGATTAAAATTGTAACTATTGCAATGTTTAAGCCAACCATAATAACTTATCATTGCTGAAGCATCTGTCAAGGTTACTTTATTTCTTTTATATATTCTTTTTGCCCTTCTTTTTATCCTTAAAAAATTTCCACGCCTTAAAGTTGTATATCCTCTGTAATATCTATACCCAATAAAATCAACTGGCCTACTATCAACTTTAAATAGTTGCCAGTTTTCTTTTAAATTTAGGCCTTCCTTTTTCAACTTCAATTCTATTTCATTTTTTATTTTCTTCAATTCCTTCTTGTTTCTGTGAAAAAGTAACATATCATCCATATATCTTAAATAGTATTTTACCTTCATTTCTTCCTTTATAAAATGGTCTACATCTTGCAAATAAAAATTTGCAAACCATTGTGAAGTATAATTTCCGGATTGGAAGTCCACTTTCAGAGCTATCAATTATTTTATCAATAAGATCTAAAGTATCCCTGTCTTTTATAACTCTCATAAACTTTCTTTTCATTATTTCTTTATTTATCGATGGATAAAACTTTTTCACATCAAGTTTCAGAGCATATTTTGTATTCTTTCTATCATTTACTAATATTTTTTTTATATATTTTCCGCCATAATGTATGCCTCGATTTGGAACTGAAGCACAACAATATTCATACATTCCCTTTTGAATTATTGGTTGTATTTGCTGCATCAATGCCCAATGAATAATCTGGTCCGGATAAAATTTAGGTTTATATATAATTCTTTCTTTTTTTCTTACACCATCGTGAATTAGCATTTTTATATACGGACTTGGTGTATATGTTTTATTGATAAGCATATTATATATTTCATCTACATAAAAATTGACATTGTCTAATATTTTAACTACACCATTTCTATCTTTTTTTCCTTTTGATGCATTTATAATAGCTTTTCTGATATTTTCCTTTTTGGTTATTTTTTCATATATATTTCCTACTCTTTTCACTTTTCCTCCTGGTTTTCTTATTTCGTCTACCGATTTTTCGCTCAAAAGGAGCTACTAGACCAGTCCAGTCTCGACTCAATTTTTAGCAAGTGCTATGGAAAATGATGTGTAAAAATAATTTAAAATAAGTAGGCGAGCCCCGTAATTCCAGTTCGAATTGCCGGAACCATTGTTCAAATTCAAGTAAAAGAACCCATCATTAGCACCATTGTTGAAATTACCCCCAGCAAACGCTAAAATTCAAAACGACAATTACAGGATCGCACACATCAAATCCCCTGTAGGATATTATATATATTTTTTTTCAAAATTTTAACTACTCTTGAATTAAGGTATTTATAATGGAGGCTGGCCGCCCCCATACCCCTGCTTATTACTGGTATTTAAGAAGGCGAGCCCCGTAATTCCAGTACGAATTGCCGGAACCATTGTCCAAAGCCAAGTAAAAGAACCCAACAGTAGCACCATTGTTGAAATTACCCCCAGCAAACGCTATTTTGTTTCCTGCTCCACACCAGTAATAATCACAGATTCCAGTTCCGGAACTTCCATTAGCTTCTATCGGTATTTCAATTTCCGGATAATTTTCATCATAACCTAATTTGCTTGGATAACATTCTGATTGTTTTAGATTTGTATATCCAATTGGTTGATATGGTGCAACAAATTTATCAGAAGCATATTGAGTAGGATCATCACAAACATATGCTACATAATCTTTGATATTAAGTCCATCTATTGCTGTCCACATATTACTAAATATATTCTCAATTCCTCTATATATAACTGAATGACATCCGTCATTTGATAGACAACCTGATTTCATTCCTAATTCATCACATTGTCCTGCTTTCTGACCTATTCCCCACAAAGCATTTCCTACTGCTATATTAACGGCAGCTCCATCAAAATACACTGCCTTACCAGTTACACTTCCATTAGAAAATTCTTCTATTTTGGTTATTGTTCTTTCTGATGCTACAGAATTATTCCAAGCATCAGTTGCTCCTATTGATACATTTCTACCAACATACATATTACTTGAATTTGCTACAATTATTCTGTTAACATTATTTTCAGCAATTAAGGCTTTTTGATTAAACCATTCAGATACTCCTCTACCTAGTTTACTTTGAGAATTATAGTCAGCATATTCAACTAAATACAACAATTGTAATATAAAGTATCTAGTATCCATTTGACAAAATCCTTCGCCTACTGCAGTCGCTAAAGTTCTAAATGCTGCTATTGTTTTGTTATATGCAGGAATTGTTCCACTAATGCTGTGAGCATTTCCTTCGGCATCTATGCTAATTCCATATCTACCAACAGAAAATTCTTTACTATGTTTATAACCTGCTCTATTATAATCAGATATATAAATATATTCATAATCACCTTTAACTTCTCTTTTGAACCAAAATTCTGGAATCCTTGTAAGTACTTCTCCATTTGATCCATCAAATTTAAAACCTGGTTCTCCATAAAATGCTGTTATTTTTTTATTTTTCGTATCATAATTATATGTAATTATATCAGACCATGGATATAAATTATCAAAATCGTTTTGAACTTCATCCCCATTTTTTGTTGCATTTGCAACCAAACCTGTATTATCACAAATTCTCTCCCATTTTGAAAGAACATTATCTACAATTTTTCTTCTAATACCATAATTTTTCCCAACAAATTCTCTAGCTTCAGTTATTGCTTCTTGTAATTCTTTTTCAGTTACATATATTTGAGTAGAATCTAATGTAATTGTAACATTACTAGCATTATCAACAATAACATTTATTTGAATATGTTTTTCTATTTTTTCAGCAATAGAATTATTTATATATTCTGCATTACTTCCTGCATTTGCATAAGCATATAATACTTTTGCTTTTGTATCCGGATCAATTGCAAATAATCCAATTTCTCTAAAATAAAATGCACTTTTTGCATCAGTATTTTTAAAAATAAAAGATACACTTGCTTGTGTATCCCCTGTTATTTTTGTTTCTTCAATTGGACATTCTAATACTTTTGTAGTTAACGCTGTTTTATCTGCAGCATTACCACTCAAATTTCCGCTACCTATTTCAGCATGGTCAAATTGTATTTTCTTTCCCTGCAATGTTTTTGCTGCCAATAGGGCACCTTGCTTTGTTATATAGACTTTTTCAAATCCCATTTTAATCTTTACCTCCTATTTCAATATAATCTTGGCTTGCTAATTGTAAACCTAAATTAGTATTTTGATTTATACTTATATTTTCCTTTTTTTCTTCTGTAGTTATATTTAAGTCAATGTAATCTTGCCTAGACACTTTAGAACCTATGCTTTCATCTGCATTTAATATAGTATCTTCTAGTATTATATCTGTGTTCGGATCAACATTCATATATTCCATATTAGAAACAACTAGTCCAATATTATTTTCTTGTATAATTGTTATATCCTCTTTTCGTTCAAATGCTATTGCATTTAGATTTATATAATCTTGACTTGATATTACTGCACCTATAAATTCATTTGCTTTTGTTTCCAACTTGTAGTCTAACATAATATTTGCAGGTATTTGTTTTACCAAGTTAGTTTTTAACATTTCTGCTGCTTCAGTATATACCAAATTTATAGTAATATGTAATTCATAATCTTTGGCTTCTAATTTATAGTTATCTTTTCCAATGCTTTCATTTAAAGTATTTATCAACCATTTTAATGTATATGGCACTTTATTATTCATTTTAAAAAGAATATTCATCCTTCTTGCTTCTATTGTTTCTGCCTTGTTTGTAATTCCATATATTTTTTCATATCTATCTAATCCATAAGTCCTAGCAGATTTTACAATTACTTCTCTTAATATACTATCTATCAAATACCTCATACTTTCGATTTCTACATCTTCTGCATCAAAAATCTTATTAAATTCAACTACATTTTTTAGAAATGGTGGCATATATTCTACTAACTTCATTTTAATGTCACCTCTTTCAATGTAGGAATTTCAAATTTTTGTAATTCTATATTTGAAGCCTTATTATTTATAACTGTATTTGCTACATCTATAACTCCATCTGCATTTAGAATTATTGTATCTATTTGAGATTTTCTTATAATAATGGTTTCTGTGTTTTCCCAATTTTGCTTTAATTGTAAGAAATAATCATTTATTAATTGTTTTATTTGTTTTCTTACATTTTCAATAGTTGTAGTTTCAGATATTGTAACAGTAGAAGTTATAGAAATTTCAATTTCCTTAACTGTATCAACTGTTACAACATGTCCAATTGGGGCAATTCCTAATCCTTCATCTGTAAAATCAGGGCATATTTCTTTTTGAACTTTATCAATTAAAACTTGTGAGGCCTTATCAAAATTACTATCTAATATTGTAAGTTTAACGGTTCCTGGCCCATTCCATATTGGAGTAACCTTTACACCACCAACTCCGGCTATCTCTTTTGTTTTATTTTGATAATCAATTATATTTCCACCAAACCCTTGCTCACTTGTGGTCTCATAGTACCTACTTCTCAAAGAATCGTCGCTTTCTTCATCTTCTCCAGGAATTAAAATATCTGTTAGTTCTGCTTTTGCTAAATTTTCTATATAATTTACTGGTATTAAATTCCCAACATAATTATTTCCTATTGCTCCAGCAGTTTCACATTCCATTTTATAGATTCCTTTTTCAATTCTTTCGGTCGCTTTATATACTATATCCTCTATTGTAAATCGCTCTCCTACATCTATGTCCATTAACTTATCATTTTCATCGTAAAATATTCCTTTTTTTATTGCATATGTTGCTTCATTTCTTGTAAGACCAACTTGGTTTGCTAATCTATCTAAATATTCTTCTACAGCAGTATCTGCAAAAACCAAATCTATATTATTTTTTAACAAAATATACATTTGTGCTAGTTCCGCTGCTGCAGGTCCCAAAGCATCATATATAATACTTCCTTCCCTTTTATCAATTTGAGTAGGTACTGTATCTAGCATTCTTTGTAGAATAGTTTCATAGTCAAAATATTCATCTAAATTCTCAATTTTATCTATATCAACTACGCTCATTAAACACTCACCACCTTTTCCGCTTCAAATTTTCCTATATTTGTAACTACTGTAAATTTCACTTTTATTTCATTTCTGTTTATTTCAAAATCAAAGTCCTTTACTTCTGTTATCCTTAAATCCTGTAATAATGCTTCGGTTATTACTCTTTCTAATTCAGGAATTACAAAAGTTGTATTTTCCCCGATTAAATGTTTTAGTTCGATTCCATAGTTCCAACTATAAATAAGATGTTCAAATCTTTCTGTATTTAATATACAATATACAGCCTGTTTCATTGCATCAATACCATCACAAAATTTTGAAATAGTATTTTTTTCTATATTCAAATAATATGTCTTGCTTGTTTGCTCTATTGTATCTTGCACATTGTTTATTACAATATTATCTGTATTAGGTGTCATCTTATTACCACCTTTCTTTTAAAATTTATCTAGTACAACAAAGTTATTTCCACCTTGCTGTTGTATTAAAATAACATTGTCGTTAATTTTTAATGCATTATGTACTGTTATACTTTTAGTCCCATTTATACTATGTTTATGTGTTAAATTTATATCTTTTTGTTTTACTGATACACCTATTTCTCCTGTGACATTATTAGTTATTTTTTGATTATTGTCATTTGGAGATATATCAGATGAAACACTTATATTTGAGTTAACATCTGCAGTATGGTTATGGTTAGCATTTAATGATGTTTTTTCTGTACTCCAGTCCATAGTTACATCTACTGTATAATCCTTAACATTTTTAGTAAGTACTAAAAATTCTTTTGTTAGTTTTAATTTTTGTTCAACTGTTATTTCAAGTGGTTCAACACTTGTTACAGTTCCAAATAAAACAGAAGTAGGAGCATTTGCATCATTTGCTCCTACTGCCATTTTTTTTATTACTTCTCCTAATGAACTACTCATATTTCCCCCTATTGAGATATAAAGTTTTGGCCTCTTAATGTTAAATCCATAAAATGTTCTCCATTTTTAAAAGTATGTTTTGCTTTTTCTACTAACATAAAGTTTTGAAGCTTAACATCTCCTAAATTCAGATTTACTATTATAAGCGAACCACCTCTAACCCTAATATCTCCTAATGCATTTTTTATTTCGAGGCTTCGTGTTTTTTGATTATATAAATCTAGTAGTGCTCTTGCTTTAACTGCTCCATTAGTTTTTTCATCTATTGTATCAAAATATTGTAATACTCCCCATTTTTCAATATTACTTGAATCTTTTGCCATATAAACTTCTCTTTTTCCTGTGTCGGAATTATCGTATGTAAGCTTTATTTGATTATATGTATCTGAATCTATGGAACTTTCATAATCAAAGTTTTCTCCAGTTTCTTCATCTATGACTAATCCCACTTTCATTCTTTCTAGGTTTTTCAAACACAATTTTCCAAAATCATCATATAGAACATACATTTCTTTTCTATTTCTTATTGTTTCATCTAGTGCATTTAATATAATATCAAATAAAGACTGATTGCTTTCAGTCTTTTTTGCTATCACATATCCTGTATTTTCAAGCATTCCAACATTCAATTGAAAATCACTAGCAATAGAGCGTACTACTTCATCTGCTCTTTTATTTACATATACTCTAGTATCTTTATTTTTTAAATATCGAAGTTGATCATATGCTGTTGTTTTAATTATTTGTTCTTTATCACGCTTTTTTCTAAACACAAACCCATAAAATAAATTTGTATTATCAACTTTAAATGCTACTGGATTTCCTTCTTCAAAGTTAATTATTTCATCCTTAACAACTTTAAATTCTAGTTTTCCAGCAGCACCTTTTCTTTCAGTTGTCCAAGTTATTTCATCTTGAACAACTGGTTCATATACAGTATTTCCATTTTGAATTAATAATTGTTGGCTCATTTTCTTTCCTCCTATGATGGTATCCATAGAACTTGACCTGGATATATCAAATTTGGATTTCTTATTTTACTTCTATTGGCGTTATAAATAGTTGTATATTTAGCACCATTTCCATAAAATCTCTTTGCTATATTCCATAAACAATCTCCTCTTTTTACTGTATAATTTTGCCCACTTGGTTTTGCTACTGCGGTATTATTAGTTGTAACTGTTCTTGTAACTGCTGGTGGTCTATATTGTTTTATTGTTACTTGTACCTTTTTTGTTGAATATTCTTTATATTGTTTTAGTTTTATTTTTACTTTTGTATCAAAACCTTCTTCTGTTGTATCAGTTATAGTATATTCTTCCAACGCCACTTTAATATTAGTATTAAAAATGTCTTTACCATTTGGAAATTTCCTAACAACTATAAATTGAAATGCAGATCTATTGACTTTTAAATTTTCTAATACACCTAAATAATATTTAGCATTTTGAAAATTATTTTTATACATCGCAAAAGGATATTTTGTATTTGGTAATACAACTTCAAATTCCAGACTTGACAATCCTGGGTTTTTTAAAACATTTATTTGTGAATAATTTATCAAATCATATGTCTTATTATTATTACTTATTTTTAGTTCAAGTTTGCTAGGAGGAATGGGAAGAAGTACATTGCCTAAATAAAAATAATATGCCATAAAAATTCCTCCTATTCATGTACTCCATCTGAAATATATTCTAATTCTTCCTCTAACCTTTTGGTTAAAGAGTTAACTATTCCATCAATATCTGTTTCGCTATCAATATTATTATTGTTAGTCATATTTATAGTTAATGGAACCGTTGTAAATCTATTTATAGTATCTCTTTCTGCTATATCTATTAAATATTTTAAATCTTCATCTGTTATTTCTTTAGTATTATTGGCTATGTCCTTTGTATCTCCAGCAATATCTCCTAGTGTACCATTTCCAAATTGTGATGGATCTATTGAGAAACTCTTATCACTTAATACATTTTTTATTGCATTTCCAGCACCATTTATCCAGTCATTTCGATGGTCTACTCTATCTTGTCGAGTATTATTCATATCTATTGCTGTATTCTGTATATTAGTTGCTGATGCATTAAGTTTTGTTCCAAACTCTCCTTTTAATTGGTTTATTTTATCTACAGTTCCATCCATTTGACTAGCCATTTCTTGTAATTTTGCATTTCTATCTATTATATTATTTGTCATTTTACTTGCAAAATCATCAGCAAAGTGTGCTGCCTCAACAGTATCTATTTGAACACCTGGTATTTTATTCAATGCTTGAATTATTCCGGTTTACTAACCAAACAACCCCATTGTATAAACCTTGAAAGATGCTTAAAACACCTAAACAAACAGCCTCTACTCCTGTTTGAAAAGCATACCAAGCAGCCATTGCCCCAAGTACACAAGTTTGAATTCCTAACCATAATGCCATAGCACCTAAAACTATCGCATAAAATACACCTTGAATTCCAAGTCCAGCAACCATTATTCCTAGTTTCAATGCATCCCAAACATAAAGTATTCCGTATGCCACTTTGTCATTAGTAAACCATAAATATGTTAGTGCAACAATTAAGGCCATTATTAAAATCACAATCCAAGTAATTGGACAGGCTAATAATGCAGAATTCAACCCCCATTGTGCAGCAGTTGCTGCCATAGTTTGCCCAGAATGTAACATTTCAGCTGCTCCTGCTATTCCATGTGCTATTGACAACATACCTAAAAGTCCACTTGCAATCATTGAGACTATATTAAATCCAACATAGGCTCCTACTAATCCAAGTATAACTGGTGCTACCGGTTCTAATACACTTAACAACCATGATATACCTTCTATTAAGTTTAATATTGCCTGTGCTGCTAAACTAGCACCGTTTATAAACATATTAAACATTTCTTGCACTTGTTGATTATTTGCTAATGCATTTATTTTATTAAGTACCGGATCCAATGCTTTTATTGCAATATTTTTCATTTTAGTAAAAACTTGATTCCAAGTCATTGGCATTTTATTGAATTTTGCATTTGTTTCATCTGCAGCTTTTAGCATAGCATTTTTAACAATTTGTGCACTAATCTTTCCATCCGCTGCCATATCACGAATCTTACCAATTGGAACATTTAAATAATCTGCAATATTTTGAACTATTTGCGGAGCATTTGAAAATACCGCATTTAAATCTTGCCCTCTAAGTACACCTGTTGATAATGCTTGTGTTAGGTTATACATTGTAGATTCTATTCCTGTTGCTTCAGTTCCGGATATTGCAAATGTTTTATTTAATTGTTCCGCAAACGCAATTAATTCATCATTTCCTTTAAATGCCTTGCCGGCCTGTAAACCTAGTTTTGTAATAATATCTGTAGTAGTCTGATATGAAGCCCTAGCATTCATTGCAGATACGAAAATTTTATTTTGTAATGCTTCTACACTACCACCATCATCTACAATCAAATTTAATCTTGCTTTATTATTTGTCATTTCATCTGACAAATTAAACAATCCTTTTATTGCAGATATACCACCAACTGCTAATGCAACCTTTTTTATAGTAGAAAGAAGTTTATTTCCATTACTATATGATGTGTTTATACTATTACTAAATTTATCTTGATTTTCTTGTGAATTTTTTATACTATTGTTTAGTCTCTCTTGGTTTGCCTGTGTCCTTTTCACACTATTATTAAAACTTTCTTGACTATTTTGAGAATTTTTAATACTACTAGAAACATTATCATAATCTTTCTTTAAACCTTCTACTAATCTTCTCTGTTCAACCACACTAGAAATTAAATCTTGTGCTTTTGCACTTTGTGTTCCTTCTGCTGCAATAATCTTTTTAGCTTCAGATTCAACTTGTCTCAGAACCTGTAACTCTGCTTGATATGCTAATTCAGTTTTTACTGCAGAAGCATTCAACCTTTCAGCATTATTTATTGCTTTTGTTGGAGCATTTGACATCTCACTATTCAAATTTTTAAATCCTGCTGTTGTTTTACTTACATTAGAATGTATTTTTGCAAATACAGAGGAAGCCATATCTTGTACCACTATTGAACTTTTTATAGTAGCCATATTTTCCTCCTTTTAGAAAAATAAGATTATTTTGTTTTAATTTTCTTGGCTTCTTCTTTTTCATTTTCTACTCTTATTTGAGTAGATGCAATAACAAAAGCCTTTTCTTTAAACGGAAGATTTAGAAATTCATGCGGAAATCTATGAAGTTTTTGAAGGCAAAAATGTGCATATACAGCATCACTATCGCCTTCTTTAATTAGTTTTTTGCTTCTTCAACCGCATCATCTAAACTATATCCATTTATTTCTTGTATTTTTTGCATTAGGTCATCGTATTCTCCTGGATTTAATAAATGCTTTTTCAATAATTTTATGGAATCCATTTCATTATAGTAGTCTTGTAGTTCAACATTGTGCAAATCAGGATAAACAACACATTTATCTGCTAGTAGTTCTAAATATTTTACTGTATCAAATTCTTGTTTCATTCTTTTTCCTACTTGTACTTGTTTATAACATTGTTTTCTTATTGCATCGTTTTCATCTGCAGTAATTGTTTTTAATTTCCATTTTTCTACTTGTCCCTCTTTATTTTTAAATCTATTAGAAGCAACATATTCGATTTCTTTTACTTCATCTTTCAACATAAAACTTTCTAAACTCATATCTTATCTTTCCTTTCATTAATTATATTTAATTTATTTTTTATTGCATTCCTGCTAATTGTTTAAATTTTGTTGGATTTGAAAAATCTTCAAATGTAAAGTTTATTTCTTGTTCTAGGAAATCCCCATCTACATCAAATGATGCTAGCACTCCGCCATCTACATTACATCCCATAAATACCATTGTGCAAACTCCTGCTGCTGATGTTGGATCCTCATTTGAGACTTGTATATCAAAATATACATCTTCTCCAGTATTTTTGTATCTTTCCATTAGCTCATCAAATATTGATGTATTTTTATATATTGTTATTTTTCCAGTTCCTTTCCAACCTGTTGATTTATTACCAGAACCAGTCTTTCCTAACACATTTATTTCTTTCTTTGTTTTTTCAAATTTTGCTTCAAAATCCTTACCTTGCATTAGTAAATATCTTCTGCCTTCAATAGTAACATAGCATTCTGCTAATTTTGCACTAACGGCATCTTTTGCATTCATTGTAATATTTGCCATTTAAAATTCCTCCTTATAAAAAAATTAGAGAACTTAAAAAGCTCTCTTTTATTCTACAACAACGGTCATATATAATTTTTCCATTGCATTTATTACTTGTACTCTTGTTGCAATTGTTACTGATTTTTTATCATTTCCAATTGCAACTTTAATATCTTCATCTTTAAAATTTTCAATTGCTTGTAAAGTTTGATACTCTTTGAATAAAGCAACTATATCAGCCCAAAGTGATGTTCTTCCGGCTTCATTGTTTGCTATTTTTCCAAGATATTTAGAATTAAATACACTTGCTACATCAGAAGCAATTTGATCTAGAACTCTTATTGTTTGATTAGATTTAAATTCTTCGCCCTTTTCAGTTGTAGTATCTACTAAACTATTTATATCAACCAATACTCTAACTTCATCTCCAACCTTATGAAGTATAAATTCTCCATTATCTATTGAAGATTCCAATTGTGCTTGTGTATAATCAACATTTATTGTATATTCTCCATCATATGTTTTATTTGTATTTGATTTATTTATTTCACAACCAGCAATTACTCCTGTAACCCAATAAACAAGTGCTGAATCATCTTCAACAGTTGTATTCTTAACATTTACAACACCTTCATAGTTTGCTGCATTATTATATACAACCGCTTGGAATTTAATTCCTTGTTCATCTCTCATTCTTTTAGCATATTGAACATATAAATTAGAAGTTGATTCATCTTTAGCAGTACATCCAACGGCATTTATTTCATATGATTCTAACTTATCTAAAAATTTTTGATGTGCTTCTCCACTTACATCACCATTTGTTCCTCCAGCTAGAGCTTTTCCTGCTGTTACAGCAAGAGTTTGCATTTTAAATGTAACATAGTCATTATCTACTAGTTCATTTACTGTTTTAACTGTTTGAACATCTACTTCTTTTGTTCCTAAATATGTACTTACATCATATTTACTATCTTCATCAATATTTTTTGCTATAACTATTTTTATGTCATTACCCCTAACCCCACTACATTTTGCAGTAGCAAGATCATTTGTAGCCTTATTTCCAGAATTTAATCTATAAAAATATGCTTTTTTGATATTTTTAAATAAATCTCTTATTCCTTTTAATTTTTCATTTGAATAATCATAACCAAATATTTTTAATGAATTTTTTGTAAAATTCTCTGATGTAACTTCAATAATGCTTTCATCTTGTCCCCAGTCCATTTCTATTGCCATTGCAGCAATTCCTCTTTCTCCTATTTTAGAAGATGTGGCTTGTGCTGATGCAAAGTTAATATAAGTACCTGGTAACTTTTTATTTTGACTTATAAAATTTCCTCCTCCTAGCATAACTAGTTCACCTTTCCTTTCATATAATTTTTTATTATTTCATCAATTTCTATTTTAGTATATTTCTTATTTTCTCTTAAAACTGCATTTAATAAATCTCTATTACTAATATAGATTTTTGAATTAACTATTTGACTTTTTGTATATTTTTCTTCACTTATCGTTTCCTTTTTAGTTTTCTTCATTTTCTTTTACCTCCCCACTCAAATTATAATCATTCATTTTAGTTGTTTCGTTAATATCTTTCTTTATAAATAATTTATAATCTATAAAGAAATGTAAAATTCCATCTTCTATTTTATGGTTCAATTTATCTGCTCTTATTTTTGATTTATCTGATAATTCTATATATTCTAATTCATATAATGTATCACTCATATCATTTAATACTTCAGTATCTTCATCCATTGCATACCCAATAATTACTATACTTAATAAATCTCTATAAAATCTATCTTTCAATCCTATTTCTTTTTTTTCTTCTCCATTAAGAACTTTTATAAAAAAACAAGGTTTTTCAAGATTTTGTAACTTTCTATCAGTATATATTGGATATTGGCCTTTATCTTTATATAGTAGTGCGATTTTATTTGCTATTCCCTGTATAATCTCATTTACTACACTTTTAACCATTATTTAAACACTCCTCTATATATTTTTTCATTTTTTGTTCTAATATTGCTGGCAACTGTGATTCAAGTTCCTTTTCAGATATAGTCAACATATATTTTCCTTCAACCCAACTTTGTTTCAGTCGTTTGCCCAACGCAGGAACATATCTGCCAGGTTCTTGTCTATGTCCATATTCAACATAAGATGCATATTTAACTGGATTTTCAACAATGACAATATAGTTGTTACCAAATTTAAAAATTTTTAAAGAATCTGCATATGTAGTTGGATCCGGTACACTTCCACTTTCCGCTTCTGCTTCTGTATTCGCTGTCCATCCTCTTCTTAAAGTTCCACCACTTTTTATTGTATATTTTTTTTCATTTATTACTTCAAAGGTTCCTTCCCCAACAGGTGTTCTAGGAATAACTTTTGATAGCAACCTTGCTGCAAGTTCTTTGGCTACATCTTTACAGAATTTTTCTACATCTGTTTTCGCTAGTTTTTCAAATTCTTTTTCTAATTTTTCAAATTCACTAAAATCACATTTTCCCCATTTAGCCATTATGCCCATCCTTTCCATAATTCTATAATTATTTCTTGATGTGTATCATAAACTGCTGGCTCACCACTATTTTTATACTTCGTAGTTCTTCCTCTGCCAGTAACAATTATTAGACTTCCTGGTTTAATTTCTAGTTCTGGTGCAATAAATAACTTTATTTTCTGTACTTTTTTTGCTTCCGTATCTGTTTGTGTATTCACATAAATGTCTTCGAATGAAATCCTACATTTTTTATTTTTAAAGACTTCTGTTTCAACATCTTTTGTTATATTGTTAATTACTTTAGGTTTTAATTCATAAATCGTACATTCCGAGTCATATTGTTTTTCAATATTTTTTCTTGCAATCAATGTATATTGGTTCATATTACCACCTCATCTTTCGATGCCTATATAAAGCCTTTTTATACTTTTCTATTAGAATATCATTATCAAAATCTATTGTTCCGGTATTGTATGTTGTCCCATTTATTTCAATTTGTGAGGTTGTATCAGCAAATGTAGTTGTTGTATCTCCTACTTGAATACTTTTAACTTTGACATTTTTGTCCTCATTTTCTTCAGCATCTATACTTTTTACAAATTGATCATCATACTTATTTAAGTACCAATAATCTTTTACCATATTTAGCCATGTTGTATATAATCCCTCTGAAATTATATTTTGGTGTGTTACATCTAATATAATAACTAAAACATCATATATACAATAAACTAATTGTTCATTTGCTTCTTTTTTCTTTTCATCATTTGAAATAGTATTTATAGATAATTCTTTTTTCAGTCTTTCTATAAATTTATCTACATCTATATTAGTTTTATTTTTTATTTTATCAACCATATTTTCACCTACTCTCCTTCTGGATTTTGGCCTTCTCCTGCTTTTGCTTCTTCAATTTTAGCAATCAATGTTTCTTTTTTCATATTATGAGCATTTTTTATTCCAAGTTTTTTAGCTTTTTCTTTTAATGCTTCTAATTCTTCATCTTCGCTAGTTTCATTTTTGTTTTCTCCAGAATTTTCTCCTTCATCATTGGTACCGTCATTTATGTCGGTACCATCATTTTGCTTTCCTTCTGGATTTATTGGATTTTCTGGCTCTGTTTTTGGTTCTTCAATTTCTTCTATAACTTCAACATATTTCTCATTTTCTTTATATTGTTTTTCATCAATTACAGCTTCCTCATTGATATAGCACCATATATTATTTAATTTAACTCCAGGACCTGTTACTCTTACTTTTCTTTTCATAAATCCTTTCTCCTTTCAAAAATAAGGTAAAGACTAATGTCCTTACCTTATGATAATTTTATTTCTGCTTGGAAGATATCTTCAGCACAACTTAATGTTGGTAAAGCTGTAGCAACTGCTTTTTCCCAAGTGCTTACAGGATCTAATCCTTCTTCATACATACAAGCAAAGATTTTTCCAACAGTTCTAACATCAATAGCAGGATTTCTTTGTAATCTTATTTCTTCTGCTGTTGGTCCATAAACTGTTTCTCCTAATGTTTCATTAGGAATCATAACAAATTTATTTTCTGGGAAATATCTATGTTTTGTATATGTACCATTCTTTTCTAATTTTCTATATTTTCTGTCATATGTATAAATGCTTGGTAGTCCTAGAGAATTTAAATATGTATTTAATTCCCCAACACTTGCAATTCTTGTACTATCCTTTCCAAATAATGCATTTACAACATTTTTATTTGATAGAATTTTTGCAAGTACAGTATTTGAAGTTATTATTCTTCCTGGCATTTGATCTAATTTATTTGCCCATGAAATTATATCATTTACTGGGTTTGATGATTCTAATGACCAATCAACATTTGCAACTTTGTTTTCAGTTGGTACACCATAATCAATAGTAGCATTCAATTCGTTCTCATCTAATGTTATAACACCATTAGCAATAACATCCATTCTCATTTTTTCTACTCTTGCTCTTACTGATTCCACTAAATTATCAAAATCATTATAAACATCTTTCATTAAAGCTTGTCTTTCAGCATCATTTCTTGGACTTTCTAATGCAATAATTTCTTTTTCTTTTAATTGCATTTTTCTTTTGATTAAAGCTAATTCAACAGCTTTTTTCTCTGCTTCCCTTTGTCCTATTTCTGATTCTGTATCAAAACCATGAACACTTGCTATAACTGGTGTTTTACTTGCATTTGTTAAAACATCGAATTCAAGACTTTGTTTTTTTGTTTCTGGAAATAACTCCTCACCCATTAAAGCTGGGAATTTTCTTTCTTTTAAATAATTTAAAACTTCTTTTTGACTAAATAATTCTAATACACTTTTTGGCATATTAACACACTCTCCTTTTTTATTATTTTTTATCATTATATTTTATCTAAATTTAATTCCTGTCATTGTTGCTTTATCTTCTGAAGATACAACTGCAGGTAATCTTGCCTCTAAAACATATCCCTCAACCATTATTGCTGCAGGTTGTGGTCCATATGTTACATCAACATCGGCAAATACTAAACCTATTGCCTTTTCACCTTTTTTATACACTGTTCCTGCTTGAACTATTTTTCTACCTTTTTCATCCGCTTTTATACCTGTATCATCTACTTGCTCAGTAAAGTTTTGGTATTTTGCTGATGCTAAAAAATTTTTTTCTTTTACACTTTCTTTATTAACATACATAATTTTTACCTCCTAAAAAATTTAATTAAAAAATTGGCTTTTTGTATTTTGGCTTTCACTTTTATTAGCCTCTTTAGCAAAATTAGCAGCCATACTAATTTCACCATCATCATCGCCTTTGTCTCCTTCTGGATTTACTGGTTCATAACCATTGGCTTTTTTCTTTTCAAAGAAATGTGGTGCTTGTTTTTTGTAATTATCAGTTATTTCTTTTAATCCGATTAGGGATTTTTTGTCATCTGATAATTTAATTTTATCTTTATCTTTATTTAATAGTGAAATAAATGCTTCCCTTGTTAAATCATCTTTTAACACTTTTGCATCATCTAATCCTTTATTTAATAAATCATTATAGATATAATCTTCATTTTCTTTTTTAGCATTTTCCTCAATTTCTTTGATTTTTTTGTCGTATTCATCTTTTGAAATACTATTTTTTTGTAAATCAGCAATTGCTTTTTCCTTATCTTCTTTTTCTTTTGTAATAACTTTTTTGTCGTTTTCTAATTGTGATTTTTCAGATTGTAAGGTTGTAATCTGAGTATTTAATGCAGCAACCTCTGCACCATTTTTGGCCATAACAGATTCTACTTGTTCATCTGTTAATCCCATTGCTTTTAGTTCTTCTCTTTTCATGAGTTCTCCTTTCGTTCAGGCTTTCGTGTTTTTATACGGAGCAACGCCTCCGACCTGGTGTTGTTTTCGAACAACTTACAAAATCGTAATATATAAAAATAAGTATGTTAAATAACATACCTACATTTATAACTTCTTATTGGCTGTTTAAGAATCCATTTAATCCACCGCTATTTATAGACACCAAAAAAAGACATATAAAACTATATGCCTTTAAATTTAAATAGCCTTATATTCCATTTTCATGTGTCGTTTTTTGGCTATTTTTCAAGTATTTTTATGATTTTCACTTCGTTTTCAAATAATGAATAGACTTTATTGTCTGCATCATTTTTTATACTTATTTCTTCAATTTCTGGATCATTATCTTGTGCTGGTACATAACCAACTATTATTCCTTCATACTTTTTACCACTAAATGATTCTATATTAACTTTTTTATTTAATAATTCCTCTAAATTTTTTCCTTTCATTTTAGTTTCCACCTTTCCTATAAGGAACAATATGCGTTCCAGTTTTACTATAATGTATTTTGAAGCTATTTGTCTTTATCTCATTATTTTTATTTTTTACAACTCCGATTGTTTCTTTTACTGTTATTATTTCTTTTTTGTTCCACTTACCACTGTCGCTAAATTCTAATTGTCCCTTTCCCGCGTATTGGTTTATTAGCTCTTGTGCTTTTTCTTTTGAAATAGTTAAATAGCTTTTTCCGTCTATATAATTATTACTTCCAATTATATGTTTATCTTGCTTTCCTTGATTTATGGTCTTATTTACATTATCAATATATTTTTTTGCTCTTTCTTCAGTTGTTATTCCCAACGCATCAGAGTATTGTGCTTTTAAATTCTTCCACTCATCAATATTATTATACTTCATTTCTTGAAATTTATCAAATGTTTTAGGCATTTCATCACCTAAAATGTCCTTGTATCTATTATATTGCTCATAATCCGATGATTTATTTTTATTCATTTTTATATCTGTTTCAAATGCTTTCTTTGTAGCCGGATCTGAATAAACATATTTTTCTAACCATTCCTTATAAGTAATATTTCTTGGAACATAATAGGTTTTTCCATCAGTATTTCTTGCTGCCCTTTCTCCAAATTCAAATTCATCTTCGAAGTATGGTCCCGTTGTTGTTCTACATCTTACATGAAACGGTGGGGCCGTAATTCCTATTTTCATATCTTTCATTTCATATACTGTGCCATCTATTTCTCTACATATATCTGATGTTCTTGAATCTAATGTTGCTATGTTTATATACTTTTGTACCCCTAACTCATTAAAACATTTTTGCCTTGATGCACTTGAGAAAAAAGCAGATTCTGTCATTACCAGTGTTCCAGCCTTATTCTTACTAACATTAAAATCCTTTGAGATTTTATCTATTACTTTATCTGGTGGATTTCCCAAAATTATTGATTGTGTCAAATCTGTTTGTAATGTTTTAATTAGTGCTTTTTTATTTTTCCAAATTCTATCAGAAAATGTTTGTTCATCTGTAGTCCAGGGTTTAGATATTATACTTTGTATTATGTCTAAATTTAATGTTGCAAATTTAAATGCTACATTTGAACCCTTTTGGAGCTCATAGGCTGTTTTATAGTAATTATCTCTGTATGTTTCTAGTATAAAATCATTTGTATTATTGCTTTCATCATAATACAACTTTTCAACTTGTTGTTGTATTTGTAATTCTAATGCCTCTAATCTAGAAATATGTATTTTTGAACTTGCATTTTCCAATTGCTTTTTCCAAATTAGATCTATTCCATTTTCTTCTCCATATTTTATATATTCTTGTACATCCCAGTTCAGTTCTTTCAGTTCATCACTATTCAGCCACTTTTTTGCTTCCTTTAAGCTAATTTGATTATTTACTGCAAATCTTACTAACCAATTATTTATTTCTTTTTTTACGGTGCTTAATGCCTTATCGTATGTTTCTTTTAATTCTGTAATATATTTAGCCTCATTCAGCAATTGTGCTTTTTCAAGTTCTTCAAATCTTTTAGTCCAATATTTTGCATTATTTCCCATTATTTATCACCAACTTTTGAACTTCCATCTTCTGTTTTTTTCCCTAATTCCTTTATTATTTTGTTATAATCACTTTCATTTTTTTCCGCTTCTGCTTTTTCTTCTTTATCTATCTTTTCTTTTTCATCTTCAACATCATTAACATAAGGATGTCTTGATAATATTGTATCTTGACTTAACATTTCTATACTTGCTTGGCAATTTTCTATTAGTTCTTTTTCATTTACAGTCATTGTTTTATTAAATACATATTCTACTTCTTTATCAGAATAATCTTTGCCTGTGCTCATTTCAACCCAATTATTATAGAAAAACATAAAATATTCCAAACTGCTTTTAAATTCTGTTTCTATGTTACTACAGTCTAAATCTAGGTCAGCATATAATTGTTTTAATGCTACACCAGACTCCTGTGTTCCAAATTTTTCGCTTTGAGTATCAACGCAAGAGCCACCCTCATAAATATCTTTTCTTAATTGTTCGATAAAACTTTTAAATGCTTCTATATTTAAAGTTACATCTTTACGATCGTACTCTCCATCAGTATCTAAAAATACTGTATTATATGTTGCTAGATTTTTTTGAAAAGTTCCTGCTTCCGACTGATAATTTTTTACAACATTAACTCCATCTGGTGCTTCATAAATTGAATCTCCTGTTCTAGAGCATAATTCATCGTAACAATCAATAAGGCTTTTCAATAAATGAATTAGTGGCATTTCATCTCCATTATACTTGAAATATATGAAAGGTATCTTTTTCCATCTTTGTGGTTTTCCATCAAGTTCAAAATGTGCAACAATACTTGTTCCTTCTCCATCTTGTCCAATTACTAACTTACTTCTCTTGTCTACTTCTTCCACATCTTCTTGTAATGTAGAACCATCATAAATATAATATCTTACACCATCTAAATCCCAATATTCTACTTTTGTTTTCTTTTCTCTTTCTGTTTCACTTGTATATACTTCAACTTCATATGTCATTATAATTGCATCTAATATTTCGTGTTCTTCATCTTGCCATAATGGTATAATTCTAGTTGCATATCTTAACCTTGCTTTTAAATCTCCATTTTCATCGATATATATTTGCCACCAAGCAATTCCTCTTTTTACTGCTTCTATTAGTGTATATTTTAGTCTTTTATGCATTTTATTGTTAAATAAATCTTTCAATAAGTCCTTGTATTCTTCATCTTCTTTTTCATTTTTGGCTAGAACCTGTTTTATTGTTGGCTTTTTTCTTAAAAGATATCCCGCTTTTTGATTTATCATTTTATATATAATCGGATGTTTTAGTTTATAGTTTTTTGCGTGTGGTGCTACTTGTTCTTCTCCATTTTCTGCAATAATAATTCTTTGTTTATCTTCAATATCACCTTGATTTTTGTAGTATTTACTTCCTTCTACCATTTCCTTAAATGTATCTGATTGCTTAAAATCATCTATTTGTAAATCTATAAATTTTGACAATACCAGACCTTTTTTTGCTCCTTCTGCTATTATCATTTTTATTCTATCCATCTCTGTTATCATTATTTTTCTCTCCTTACTGCACAAAATATGCTCCCCTTTTCTTATTAGGGTATAATGTTTGTAATAAGTATCTTAATGCATCTAATGCGTGATCATTTTGTTTGACTGGTTTATCCTCTCCTTTTTCCTGTGCCTTTTCGTCCCAAATGTATGAATTAAATTCTCTTATTATATTAGGACACTTTTCTTCAACAATATGGATTCTTTCTTCATCTAACCAATTCAAAACTAAATTTATACCATCTATAACCGCATTGTCTGCTTCCTTAACGGCTATTTTATTTTGCTTAAATAAATTAATTAAAGATGTAGCACTTGGATCTATAATAACCTTTCTAATTTCCAAATCTCCAATTAATTTTTTATAATCATTTAAAAACATTGTGTCAGTCTTTGTTATTTTTTCTTCCTGTCCTTTTTTGTTCTTTTTAGTTCCTTTATTGTAATATTCATCTAATATCCATACTTGTGGCTTTCCATCAATATATTTTATTCCACATAATAAGAATACCTGTGGATTTGTAATTCCATAGTCTGATGATACATAAAAGAAATCAAACTTTTTAGGAATATCTACAGGTTTTATGCAATGCTTAATCTTATCAAAATTAGGATATATAATACCTTCAGCAAGTACCCACAACCCCAATATAAATCTTTGAAAGAAAACTCCTACAAACATTTTACGATATCTTTCTTTTGTTTCCTCATCAAGACTTGGATTATCATCCATTGTAAAATGTAAATGTAATATATTTTTTTCTTTCTTTTTATCAATCCATTCAACTTTAAACCAATGATTTGGTCCTTCTGGGTTGCAGTTAAACCAGTATTTTGAACCTTTTACAGAGCATCTAGCAAGTGCTTGGTTTACGAAAGATTGTGGCATCAATGCAACTTCATCTAAAAATACCCCTGCAGCAGTAATTCCGTTGTACTAAATCTTGTGATCTTTCGTCCTTACCACCAAAGATATAGAAATAATTTATTATTTCTCCTTTGGATATTTCACACATATTGTCTGCACGCCTATCTTTTATTTTATATCCCTGTGCTCTTAACATTAGCTTCAACCAAAAAAGAACATTCCTACGAAATGCTCCTACTGTTTTTCCTGCCAATATAAAATTTTGTCCATTAAATCTTGTCATTGCCCATAAAACAAATGATAATGACATACATAATGTTTTACCTGCTCTAATACTTCCATCTGCAATAATTCCATTTTTATCTTTTACTGGACTTTTATCTGTCCACCAGGTCAAAATCTTCTTTTGTTTTAAACTAAATGGCTTAAACTTGAATAATGTACCATTCTTTATTTTTTTTCTTAAAGTAATAGCATTTTGCATTACTTTGTTTCTTAGATTAGATATTCTTTCATCAAAACTTTTACTATTATTCTTCAGTGTAATCATTCCATGCACCTTCTGTCGAATCATTTAACGCTTGTATAAAACTGTCATCTTTCATATCTTCATTATTTGAGCTATCATCCTTTGCTGCTTCCATTTCTAATCTAATCAAATCTAATTCAAGTTTTCTATCATCAGTTTCTATTTTGTGATAACTATCAATATATCGCCTTTTGGCCTCTTGCACTCTTGTAAGTGATTCTTCTAGTTTTTGAATAATATTTGTTGTACTTTCTGCTTCAGTTGTTGTAGTTGATCCATTGCTTTTGTATGAAATATTTTTTGATGTACTTTTAGACATTCTCACAATTGTTAAATCTTTGCCTTCTTTTACATTTTTTATCCTCTGCATCATTCTTCTTTCTCGTATAGATAGCATTTTTATTTCTGACATTATTTGATATTTCTTATCGTATAGTTCCGTTTGTTTCATAATAGCCTTTTCTTCATCTGTCAATAGGTCATCATATATTGTTTCATATTCTCCAGTTTTTAATGCTCTAGTGTTTCCTTTTTCTGCTCCTGGTCCACCCTTATTTCCTTTTGCATTTTGATTTCCTTTCTTTACCTTACTTAAGTTGCTTTTTCTTTTCCAATTTTTCTTTTTTACTAAATAAAGAACTTCGTTATAAGTGACATCATGTTTTTGTGCTATTTGTTTATAGGTTTTTCCTGCCATATATTCTTTTTTTATTTTAGAAATTTTGTTATTATCATCTATCACATCATATCACCCACCTACCTTTTCAAATATTTATTCCATTACCTATTTGTAATAATTCATTTCTTTTTAACCTTGTATTAGTAAAAGATGGCTCCCAGGTAGCATATTTTTCATCCTGTGGAATTTTTATAATATTGCCTTCTTCTATTAGATCAACTGCTTTACAAATCATTTCTACACCTATTGGGAATATTTCTCTCCATAAATCGTGATAGTTCCATTTTCTATCAACAAATAATGTTTTTTGAAGGAATATATCTCCTCCATCTACACTATCATCAAGCCAAAATACTGTTGCTCCTGTTATACTGTCATTCATAGCAGTGGTCCACCTAACAGCATCTTGTCCACGATGTCTAGGTAACAATGAAGGATGAAAACCAATAGCTCCATATTTTGCTTTTTCAATAATTTTAGTTGATATATACCAATGTGAATGTGCTGCAATTACAAGGTCTGTTTCTTCAGGTATATCCCTAGAAACTAATCTATCACAATCGCTTATCACAGGTATTCCTAGTTTTATTGCATATCCTTGCATTTTATCATAGTATTTTTCTTGTGGTGGTGGTGCTACACCAACAATATTGTGTCCCTTTTCATATAATGCTTTTAGGACTTCTTTTCCAAAACTTTTTTGCCCACATATAAATATATTCATAATTGCTAACCCCCTATATATTTAAATCCCTGTACTGCTCTAAAATGTCCACCGTATCCAGATGCACACGCATTTGCTTCTCCACCATTATGTCTTTTTCTTGATTTCATAATAGATTTTGAACTTCGTGTTTTATTTCCACCATACAAATTCGCACTTGTTTGCACCCATTTTTTACTTTTTCTCAATGCCATACATAACTGTGGATGCGATGTATGAAAATAAGTTGGAAATTTTTTATTGCATCTTCCGTTACCTTCTAAATGATATTGTGCTATCCATTCTAAAAACTTCATTCCAACACCTGCGCCTTGCCATTCTGGCATAGTAACTAATCTTGTTGCTCTGTATCCATTGGATGTAAAAAAAGGAGCAACTGCTACATGACAAGCTAGTTCTCCATCTACAACCCCTATAAAATACTCTGCACAAGGCGGCATAGGTAAATTTAAATAATAATGTGGCTTAAAATATTTCCAGTAACTTTGGTTGACCTTGAAAACTTGGAGGTCAATTTTAGGTCTTTGCCTGGCCAACCCACGCTCAAATACTTTTGTTTTTGTATCAAATACCCAGTCCGGTTTGACCCAATCTAAAATATCATAGTGTGGGGTTAACAACACCACCTTCCCATTTGGATTCGTTCTTCTCCAAGCTTTTTGAAATGCTTGTGAACCTATTTTTGCTATTTGTCTATCAATTACAGATGTAAACTCATCTATAACCACTTTTTCTGGTTTTTCACAAATTAGTCTTGCTAACCCTGCTCTAAATTGTTCACCATTTGATAATACCCTAAATGGTCTTAACCAGGCAGGTACATCACCTAACCCAACATTTGCTAACGCTCCTGTGACCTCATTGAAATCACCATTCGGAGCAATTTCATCAATTATTGGTCTATCTGTGGCCCAGCCTTTTGTATAGTCATATATTAAGTTTTCACCAAATATAACTTTTCCTATACTAGACTTTCCGCTTCCAGAAGGGCCAACTACAACTCCAATTTGCCATTCTCCAGATAAATCTATTTCTGCTTCCAAATCAAAATTACAACCATTTTCTGCATTAAACAATGATTTAACCCTTGCTGCTCTATAACTATTGAAATCTTGAACTCGATTATGAATTTCTATTTTTGTTTTGTTATCCATTATGTTGTCACCACCTTACATTCATAACCTTGGTCAAGTAATTTGTTATATACTTTTTCTTGGTCTTCTTCATTTTTGCATATTACAATTACTCCATATTGTTCCTTATAATTAAAACTGCTTTCACTTGAAGTATTCACTTCGTTTTCCAGTTCTTCTTCAAGTTGTTTTATATCAAACTCAAATTCCTGCATATCAATATTAGATATTTTTGCAAGTTCTTCTTCCAAGATATCAATATCAAATCCGGTATTCATAGTTAGTTTATTATGGACTAGCATATATGCTACTTTTTGTTCTTCAGATAAATGTGTAAGTTTTATAACCTCTATTTCTTTTAGTCCCATATCTTTTTGTGCCAGGTATCTTCCTTCTCCTTCAATTATAAAACCTTTTTCATCAATAGCAATTGGATCATTGTTTCCAAATTCTTGAATTGATTTCTTTATTTCTTCAATTTGTTCTGCTGTGTGAATTTTAGCATTATTAGGATATACCTTAATACTATCAATACTTACTTTTTCAATTTTCATATTCTCATCCTCCTAAATTGCAACAGTCTTTTTTATTGTGATTTATGTTGCTTTTCCAATATTCAAAATGTTCATCTACATCTTCACATACACTTATTTGCTCAAAGCCTGTGATTTTCTGTAGATATTGCTTTTTAATGCTTAAAGGCAAATGTTCATATCCGGCATGTTTTACTGTATATTTAGAATAATCTATATCAAACCATTGTTTTATCCAATGATTCACTCTTAAAAACTCTATTAAAATCTTATTGCATTTGATGTTATTCAATATATCAAAATCTATATACTCATAAATAAAAGGGCTTAATCTTACTTGAACATCAAACCCATTTTTATATAATTTTTCAATAGCTTCTATTCTTTTACTAGGGACTGTGGCTTTTTCATATTTTACTGATTTACTATCATCTGTGGTAGTAACGGTAATTTGAAAATGGGCCAAATCCTTGTCGTAAATTTTCAAATATTCATCATTCGCAACAATACTTGATTTTGTGACTATTAAATATCCAATTCTTCTTTTGTTTAGATATTTAATAATTTTATAGGTTATCCTATTGTCCAACTCTATTGGTTGGAAACAGTCTGTCATTCCTCCAAGTCTTACTATTGTTCCTTTCCTTAATTTATCAATTTTCCTTTTTAGCTTTTCAACATTAGCGACGCTTGGATTTTTAGGATTCCACAAACCTCTAAAGCTTAATAGGGATTTTGCATAGCAATACTTACAGTCGTGGCTGCAACCGACATCCGATAAGTATCTAATCTTATAGGATAATTACACTTGCTGCCTTCATTTCCGCCTACTTCCTTATAAAAGCTCTTAAATTGTTTCAATAATACTCCTTTCTCAAAATAAAAAAAGACCTATTATGGTCTTTTAGGGGATTGAATATTTTGTAATTTATATTTTTTCACAATATCATTATAGTTCCTTGATTATGACATGTCAAGGACAAATTATGGACAAACTTACATTGTATTATTAGAACATTTTTCTTATACCATCTATTCCAAACATAAGTATTGCTATTTCTTCAATTGCAGTATTTTGATCTCTACTAATTTGTCTTTCACTAATATGATACTTTTCGGACATACTTTTTGTTTTTGGTTTCTTATCTCCTTTTATATATAGATCATCAATAATATGAGCTCTCCTTATTTTTTCTGTATTATTACTGCTTTCAGCTTCATATATATAAAATTTTATAATTCTTTTTATATGTTCTATAATAATTTCTGTTCTTTTTTTAGATGCTAATATAGATTGAACTACAGTTACTTCATCAGATGTCGTACAATATAATTTATCTAATACCTCATCAACAGTCGCTGTTTCTAGTTCACATTCAGTCCATGTTGCCTGCTGACAAGCATTTAAAAATCTTCTATAATTTTTTATTAAAAGCCTGGTATTTTTTAATTTTGTATCATATGTTATTTTTTTTCTTAATCTTTCCTCATTTCTTGCCCTTTCAATTCCTTTTTCAATTCCCTTCTCTACTGCAGAATTTATTAGTTGTTCTATAACACCTAATATTTTGCTTTCTTTTTCAGATATTTCAATTTTTTCCATACAAAACCTCTCTTTCTAGGTAAACTGTATGCTTTGTGCTTTAGTAAATTATAATTCTCTATTTCTTATTCTATAATACAATGTTTCCTATTTATTTTATATACATTTTCAATGCTCTTACTAATGTATTTAGAGCTTCAATATATCCATAACTATCAGTACCATCTTTTCTTACTTGAATATATTGTTTATCTTTTATTTTTCGTTTTAATTCATTTGTCTTTGTTATTGCTTCCTTTATCTCCACTTTCTTTTTGTTTCTCCTTTTCTACTGGAACACTTAAGTATAATTGTTTATCAGCATAATTCTCCCAGTATGGTGTGTCTGTAAATGTCACTTCATAAAATAAATTATTGGTATTTCCTAATACTGCTTGATATCCATTTAAAACTCTCCATTTTTTTCTTGTCTTATCCCACAATGGTCTACCTATCAGCATTATAATTTGAAACCAACTCAACATTTGCTGCGATTCATCTTTGTTTTTCTTTTCTACTTTTTCTTGATTTTGCTTTTTCATTTGTTATATTCTCCTTTCTCAACTTTTCTAATAGTTGCATCCAACACACTTTGTCGCACTCGTCTCCATAACTTATTGGATTTTCTATATCTCTTATCATTACTTGCCTGTCCTTTTCAGTTAGTAAGTGTAAGTTATTACCTATAAACTCACAGGTCCATTGCACAATATATGTTTTTCTTCCTAGTGCATATCTTTCTGCTCCAATTAGCATTGCACTTAAATCTTCTTTTTCTCCATTTATTTTAGTTTGCATTTCACTTTTCCTCCAATAATTGTCTTAGTTCCTTATATAATTCTGGTGAAAAATCTATCTCTTTTTTAGCATATTTATCTAATATTTTTCTTAAATCGTCCTTGCTAACCCAGGTTGTATATTCCTCCCAAGTTGTGAATGTAGGTATGGCTTGTATCTGTGCTAACATATATTCAGCAAGTTCTGTATGTCCTATTTTTTCTTGATGTTTTGCTACTCTTACATACAATTCTTTTAAATTCATATTTTCTTTTTCCTGCTTTTCTATTATATCTAATACAATATTTAAATTATCCCTATCTTTTTTTATCACATCTTCATTTTGTAACATTGGCATAGTAAATATAATTCCAGATGTATCTCTCAGATTTTCTACCTGTTGCTTAAAATATGAAATAGCATCTTCTTCTTTTTGATTAAATGCCATATTTTTCTCCTTTCTACTGTTCATTACAGTTTAAAGCTGTTCAACTTTCTTTATTGCTTCTTTCAATTTTGCATTATCAAATCCAGTATTAAAGTTAGTATGTATAATGTGTTTTTCTTCAAATTGTTCTACAATATCTTTTATTTCATCATCTAAAATTAAATAATTACCTGCTTTCCCATATTTTTCATCTTCAAGAAAATTCTTTATTTCTAGTCCTCTTTTTCCACTACTTAAACTTATTGTTGTTGCAAATATTCGCATTCCATATTCTGCAAGTCTTGAATTTACTATTTCAATATCTACTTGATTTAATCGCCATGTCGAACTTAATACTATCTTTACATTATAATTTTGTTTCTGTAATTCCTGGTTTAACTTCATCAAATTACTTAAACATTTTGGATCAAATGGGAAACAATGCATACTCATTATTCCTTTTACATGATGTCTATCAAAACATTCATCCCAGTAATTCATATTGTTTAGCACACCATCTATGTCTAAAAATATATAGAATATTCTTTCATTATTTTTTTTATTGTAATAACAGCCATTGCATCCCATTTTTTCAACTTGGCAAGTATCCCATTCTTTATCTGTACATTTCATTATTCTTCCCCCTTTTGTATTTCTTTTATAACCCACTCTATAACTGCCTGTACCATAATCGGACAATATCCATATTCATTTTTTCCAACTATATCTGCAAATATGTTAGCATCATTTCTTTGAATTCTGCATCCCATAAGTAATTTAATAAATCTTTTTCTTGAAATTCTTTCAATACCTAACATTTTTTGCAAATGTATTGATGATTCTCTTGTAATCGTAATTGATACACTTTTTGATTTTTCTTTTTCTATTGCGTACCTTACTGCATCTGCAGCATCATCTTGATTATTTTCCTGCACACTTTCAAGATTTTGTATTTCCGCTATTTTACTAATTTCTCCATCTTTGTCCTGCATAAAAATATCGCCATCTACTATTAACTTTTTTACTTCATCTGTTGACATATTATTCCTCCTTTTCAAATATTTTCTTATATTCTTCTTTGCATTTCTTTCCTTCAATTTCAAATAATACTTTTGCAAAATCGACTTCTCCATTTTCATCGAAGTACTCTTTTATAATCATAAATAATGGAAGTTGATTTTTACCCCTAAAACCGAATATAATTCCTGTTTTCTTTCCTTTTATTTCTAAGGATGGCATTATTCCTCACCATCCTTTGCTACTTGCAATATACACATTATTGCCATACCTATAAAATCTCCTATAAAAAAGCCTACTAAAAGCCCTATTATTAAATACTTTATCATTTGTAACACCTACCTTCCATTTAATTCATACATATATACTGTTTCTCTTAATGAGTCCAATTCGACATATTGTTCATCTATTATTGCTTGTCTCCTATCTATTGTTCTGTCTAATTCACCTATTTTATCTTTTAGTTTGGTATTTTCATTTTTTAGATCATGGTTTATTGCTATACACCCAACAACAAATCCAAAAACAAAACATAAAATAACCATTAAAGCTGCTTTTATTTTTTCAGTTTTCATATATATTTCTTTATCATAAATTTTCATAAGTATTCCTACCTTTCAATAAATCTTTTTCCCTGACACCACATATATTCTTCAGTTGGACAAAATTCATCATACACTAGTGGCATATTTTCTTTTTCATCACAATACATATCCCCATGTTCAATATACATACAATTTATACATTGTTCGCAAGTAACATTCTGCTTGATTTTATATCTTTTTCTTTGTACTGGTTTTCCCATTTTTTCTCCTTTCTATTGCCTTATATATGGTCTATCTATATATAACGCAACTGGTGGCTGTATATTTCCCAATACAGACAAATATATTTTTCCTGTTTTTATAAATTCTTCTTTTTCTTTTTCAGTCATTTCCCAACACGAAACTATATGTTTATCTGTTTTTAATGCTGGTAAATCTCCACACCCTTCGGCCTTAAATATACAATTCATATCTTCAAAATTTACTGGATTCATAATCCTATTCCTCCTTTATTTTTAAGTTGTATTTATCTTCAAATACTTTCTTTTTAGCAATATATTCTTTTGTTTTAAATCCTTTTGTATCAATAATTTCTGCTACCCCATCATTATGAAATATTATAAAATCCGCTTTATATTTTAAACCTGGAGCTAGTATAAACACAGGCTGCAAACAAAAACCTTTTATTTCTCCTGCTTGCAGCCTTAACTTCAAATTGCAATAATAGTCCGCTTCTTTCTTACTGTCAAATGTTTGTCCATCTACGGAAGTCTTTACTGCCCCATATTTACTTTTTTTATTACCCTTTTTCTGATATTCTCTATATTGTTCAATACTCCAGTGTTCTTGCATAACTATTCCTTCTTCCACTTTGGCATATCTTCATAAAAATTTATTAATTGCGCTATATCTTCTGCTTCTTTTCCTTTTCTAAAACCTAACATTATGCTTGGTGGTGTAGGTATTTCTTTATCAATTGGTTTCCATATATGCAAACAGTATTGCATATTATTCACATAGTCCTCTTTTTTAGGATGTAGCTGCATACAAACTTCATTTTCTCCCCAAAAGATATCTTTCATAAAACACATTTGCTCCCATGTTGGTGTTTTAATTGGAGTCGATACTGATAAATGCTCAAACCCACATCCCCAGCTAAAAATAAAATGCAATACTTTATCAATATTCTTTATTACTTTAACTTTTCCATTTTTGTATTCTATTGGGAATACTGAGCCACCAAATCCATCTGGTCCTTCTTTTTTTATAACTATTCCTGGTGTTTTTTTAATTTCTTCTATGTTTTTCATAATCTTACTCCTTTGGCATTTCGTATAATAAAACGCCTTCCATCATTAATTTTATTCGTGTTCTTTCATCTTCTACCTTATATTGTTCAGTAAGCACATAAGTCTTTACTATCTCCTGTAATACTTCTTTTGCCCTTTCTTCTGTTTTATATTTTCCTATTGTGTAATCATAATTTCCTCGCACATTTATTTCTATTTTGTCATCTTTTTTTAACATATATATTGCTTCAATATTGTTATAATTTATATTTGCAACTTTATCTTGGCTTACTATTATCATTTAGAATCTCCCCCAACTTTCAACTTGTTTATATGCTGTTTTCATTCCTCCGTTTTTATCTAACATTGGGATTATCTCATTTATTTCCGGAAACTCTTTTTTTAACTGTTCCGCAACATCCATTAGTACTTTTGCCATTTGAGCCATTTCAATAGGCCCCCCATTTCCTTGTACTATTGATACCGGTGCTTTCTTAAATTCTTTTACTACTACAACTTCGCAAGTTAAACATTCATTTTCTTCCTTTAATCTGTTTATTTTTTGAATTTCTTGAATCTGTCTAAAATTCATATTTTTTATTCTCCTTTCTTTTTCTTTGCACACTTTAAATCTTGTAATACTCTTGGTGTATATTGCCTATTTTCCTGGTTTCTTTTTAATGTTTCTATATTTTTTATAGTCGTATCAGTCTCAGCACAAATACCCTTTGTTATAAACTTACTTGTATATGGTTTTATTGTGCTTACTAGATCTATTTTATCTTTTATTATTCTTCTTTCCTGTAGTACCTTTTCTAGTTTTTTATAAACTGCCATTATTTCAATAGCATTTAATTTACTCAATTCTATTTCGTGTAACAAATCGTCCCTTTCGTATTCCTTATTTCGTAAATCTATATTCAATTTTTTCTCTATTTCCTCTATGTTATAGAAAAAATATTTTATATTTTCCAACAATTCTAATGATTGCTGCATATCTTCAATTACCATTGTTCTCGCCTTTCCTTTGTATATTTTTTCTAGGTTGTGTTTGTTTCTAAATTTCACACATTAGCCATCTTTTAATTTTATGTTTACTAATTACATACTTATATGCATTCCTGTTCTCTTTTTGAAAAGCTCACAATATTCAAATAAGCCTGTTTGTTTGCCTTTTAATAAGCATCGTGGTACTTCTATCTCAAATTTCTTATGTTTTTCTATTACAGGAATACACCATTCGCAATTTTCACATGTCTTTAATCCTCTAGATATTAGTTCATCTTCTCTAATAAATCCCATTTCTTTACTCCTCCGCTTCTGATATCTGCATCATTATTGTATCTGAATCATACTGTGTGCTTAATTCTGTTTGCTCTAATGCCGATAATACACATTTTTTAAAATATGCTTTTGGAATTTTTATTTGTGATTTAGTGTTCGCAATAGTATAGTTTTTCAAAGCATAACACAATTTTTTAGAATTGATTTCTTGCACTTTTTCTCTTGTATCTGGATTCATATACATTTCTTTCAAAATCTCTGACATTTCAATAGCAAGTTCTGGAGTAAATATATTCATTTCGCAATTATGTATCATCAATTCATATTCCATCTTTTCAGTCTCGTCCATCATATCATCTAAAGTCTTGTTTTTTTTTGCTTTGTAACTAGATGGAAAGATAGATGTAATTTCGTTTAATTTAATTTTATTTAATTTTATTTTATTTGATTTTATTTGATTTAATTTGCATAATTTTGTATTGCTTTTGTATCGTTTTTTGTATGCATTTGCATTACTTATGCAATAACCTTTTATGCACTTGCATTGCTTTTGTTTCTTTTTTGCATTGTTTTTGCTTTCCTTTTTTCTTTCTTTGTTCCATCTTGCGTTTGCTGCTTGGCTTCTTTTTTCTTTCAATGTCTCATACTTTTCCATTCTTCTTAATAAACTTGCAGACCAAAAGAATTTATTATCCGAATTAAATAAGCCATTTCCACTTTCGCCATCTGTATATTCACTTATACAGTCTTTCAAGTACTCCTCAACATCAATAGTTGTTCCTGTATGCATTTTTATTGCTCTATATGTAGTTTTGTCGAGAGGTAATTTATATGTTGCCTCATTACGAAGCATTTCTAATATTGCCCAAAACAGACCATATCCGTTCTAACCCATAATCACATCTCATTGCTAATATTTTTGGATCTGATAATGCGTTTGCATCATGGCTAAAATAGTAAACATCTTTATTGTTGGCCATTGGTTACCTCTCCTTTCTTTTGTAATATAACATCCATAGTTAGTTGTTGATTTTTATATACATCATTTATATATTTCTTTTCACATACTGGACCAAATCCTTTTTGAATACTTCTCCAAGTTTTTAATTCTTTTCCACACATTCGGCAATTAAATGTTCTATCTTTTATGTCAGGACACTTTTTTAATGCCATTACTGCTAGACTTATTGCTTTTATATCATTCAAATAAATTTCATCAGAATCACTATTTTGTATGAAGCTTAATCTATCTCTTCTCAATTCTTCTAATTGTGTTATTGCTTTTATACTATTCATAATATCCCTCCACATTAAAACGGATATAATTTTAATTCTAGATCTAATCCTGGTCTTGCAATAGTTGTTTTTATCTTTGTTTGTTCATATACTCTATTTTGCATTATCATTTGATTTGAATTAGTATCTGATAAATGGCATAATATTATATTTTTTACATATCTCAAATCATTTGATGCTAAAAACTTTAATACATTATCTAAACTAAAATGACTTTCTAATAGTCTCGTATATCTAGTTTTATTTATTACTCCATTTCTTACATTTTCTTTTGCTATTTCTTGATTATAATTACACTCTAATAATAAATAATTTAATTTATTAAACTTATATTTTATATAATATGTATCTGTAGCATATAATAATTTTTCACCAGTTGGCTTATATTGAATTAAAAAGCCTAATGGTTCTATTGCATCATGTTGCACATTAAAAGGAAGTATTATAAAATTTCCAATTTCAAATTGTTTTAATGCTTTTACTACATGAAATCTATGTCCTTTTAAATGTTGCTTTTCAAAAGTTCCTGCTGAAGCATATATATCCATTCCATAAAGGGCAAAATTTGTAGCATATTTCAAATGGTCCATATGTTCATGTGTTATCAATACTCCATTTATTCCGCTAAAATTAAAATTTAGTTCTTTTTGCACATTCTTAAAGTTAACACCTGCATCTAATATTAACTTTTCTTTTTCATTTGCTTCTATTAGATAGCAGTTACCACTTGAACTGCTACCTAATACTTTTAATTTCATTAGAATGATGGTCTTTCTGTTGTATCAATATTTTCTTCTTCAGATACAGGTTGAGAAATTTCTTGACTTTCATTCAATGTTTCACTTGGTATTTCCTGTGGTGTAACATCTATTAGTTCTTTATTAGCATTATCTTCAATTTCTTGCTTTACTTTGTCTTCTTGATTTTCTACATAATAGTCTTCTGCATTTTCCATTACATATACATAGCTTTCATTTATCTTTTTAGGATCTAATGGTACCTTTTTACAAGTTGCTCTTACCATTGTTTTATAAAGCATTTCTTCTTGCCATCCTTCAAGAGTTTCTGTTCCAACCTTTTTACCATTTTCCCAGATATCTTTTTCTCCACCCCAAAATTCAGCTGCTGCTGTACTTGGTTTTCTTTTTAGTAGTTCTGCTTTTGACATTGTAACTAGTTTATTTCTAGTTTCATCTTTATATCTTATATATCCAAATCCACCTACTACTTCTCCCCTATCAAATGGGTTTGATATATCAAATTCGTAACAATCAACATTATTCTTTGTAATCATTTTAAAATTGTCATTTTTATGTACTAATTCCACTCTAATATCAACTATTGGATATATTGAATATTTAATAGCAACATATCTTAATCCTTCATATCCTGGCATTAGCGTTAAATCATATTTTTTGGTTTTTCCATTTAGATAAGGTACTACGCTTAAATGGTTTGCAACAGCCATATCTAGTCCTAATTTTGCATTTTGTACTACATCAACGGCTAGTTTATTCATATTTACATTTTGCCATATTACTGCTGGGTCTGCTGCCTTTTTCTTACTATAACTTCTTCTTTCTTCTGCACTCTTTAAAGAATTATCTATTCCTATGAAATAATTTCTAACTAATTGTCTTTGATAGTCATTCAAATTTAATTCCCCAACATTTCCCTTAAATTCATTTATTACCATTGCTGTAAATCTTTCACTTGCTGTTGGTTCTGCTTTTTTTATTTCTCCAGTTTCTTTATTTACTAATTCTGTTCCCATACTATTCTTCTCCCCCCATCTCTTTTAACATTTTCTTAAATGCTTCTACTGCTTCTCCATCAATGCTTCCTACTGTTACTTTCATTTTAGGTCTTTCTTTTTTTTCTTCACTTACATTAAAGTTATGATTTATATCTATTGGGCCATCTCCTAATAATGTTGTCATTTCCTTTACCCCTTCATAAAATCCTTTGTAATACGCTAATTCGCTTTCTAATTTAGTTATATTTATTTTCTCATTTTCCATAATTTCAAATTCCTTTCTTAATATTTATTTGTATCATTTCCATATGTTTTTTCTGTCTTATCTATCCATTCTTTCATTGCCTTTACAATATCTTGTCTGTCTGCATTTGATACATACATCATTTGTGAAGTATTAGGCTCTGTATTAAATGAAAATGCTAAAACTACAAATCCAAATCCATTAGGTAATTCATTTTCAACTTTTTGAGCTATGTTTTTCATTTTTCCTTTTACAAATTCTTCTGCATTATTCATATTATTTTATCCCCTTCACAATAAATTTCATTCCTGTTCTGTCTTGATCCTCTACTACTACTGTTGCAAATGCAGGTATTGTAATTAAATCAATTCCTAATGGTGCTATAAATCCCCTTGCTATTGCTATTGCCTTTACTGTTTGATTTATTGCTCCTGCTCCAATTGCTTGTAATTCTGTTTTCTTATCTTCTGTTATTAATCCTGCTATTGCCCCTGCTACAGCATTTGGATTTGATTTACTTGATACTTTTAAAATTTCATTATTCATTTTTTTATTTCCTCACTTTCTTTTATTAGATCATCGAAATTTCTTCCATAACCCACATTTTTTATTCTTTCATCAATATCTTGTTGTGTTATTATTTCTCTTTCATATAGTTCTAATATTTTTATTACCTTTTTTATATCTCTATTGCAGCAATCATTCCAAAGCATATATAAGTGACTTTCATATAGTTCCATTCTATCTAGTGTTAATAAAAATAATGCTGTTCTGTCTTTCGCTTCTTTTTGCAGTTCAAAAAGTGTATTTAATGCACCTGGATTTCCTCCTGCAAATGATATAAAGTTATCCGCAAATGTTCCAAATATATTTAGTCTTGCCATACTACACCTCATTTCCTAGTCTTCAGATACTGATAGGAATTTCTTATCTCCTCTGTATCCAAAACATAAATTTCCACCATCACATATTAAAGCTAATTCATCTAATGTTACTTCATCAGGACATTTATAAATTCTATATTCTCCATGTGCATAACAAGCTTTTCTTGAATAAACTATATCGTTTTGTTCTAATTCTTCGCTTGTAGGTGCTTTATGGTCAATATCACTAACTTTTAATATTTTGTATTTTTGTTCTAATTCTTCATAAATTTTCATATTAATTTTCATTTTTTCGGTTTCATTCTCAGTAAATGCATATGATGAATATACTTTTTTCTCCATCTATATCACCTCGATTCTTAATTGAGAATCTGTTGTTACTATTAAGCTAATTATTTGTGCATTTATGTTATATAATTCATTTATTGACTCTCTATTATCTATAAATATTGGTGCTGAAGTTTGATAAAATTTTATTAATGTATTTATAATATCCAACCCTGCAAGTATTTTATGTGCATTATTTACATCTGAATATGGTACACCTTTTACTAATGTATCACAGCACTCAACAAGTCCTCCATTAATTTGTGTATCAAAAAGTCTAAATTTTACTACTTCAAATTTGCTATTTATAGCACTTTCTAATAGTTCAACTTTTGTTTTTGTAAATTGTTCAATTTGATATTGTTGTGCTTCTAATTCTTGAACTTTATTTGCTATATTTTCTTCTTCATTTTCCAACTCTTTTATGCGTTCTTTTGTTCTTTCTTGTATAGCCCTTTCATTTAATTGTTTATCAATATTATTAATTAGATCTATAATATTATTTTTTCTACCTTGAATTTCTGATGTATCACCATTTATTAGTTTATCTACTATTTCCTGTAGTTCATTAACTTCCTTTAGTTTTTCTTGATATTTTGGAAATGCTGTTACATCAATAGTTGCATTTTTTGCTTCTTCATTTTCAATATTCTCAATTTTAACCTTTGTTTCATTTAATTTTGTATCGATATCTGCCATTTCCATTTTTATTTTTTCAATTGTTTCTGTATTTTCTTTAATTCTTGAATTAATTGCTTGTCCTTCTGTATTTATTGCATTTTGTTCTACCTTTTTATGATTGTTAAAATTATTTTCAAATTGTTTTTTAATTTCTTCAATTTTTTCTGTCTCATATTCTCTCTTACAAGTTGGGCATACAAATGAATCCGGATCAAATTCCAGTTTTGTATTACTAATTTCATCCCACTTTTTATATAATTCATTTTTTCTTTTGCTGTCTTGCTCTATTTTTAGTTGTCTCTCATCCAATTCTTGTCTTTTATTTCTCAACATACTTTCATTTAAGGCCTTATCATTTATTAGTTTTATTTTTTCTGCTACATATTGCTGCTTATTTTCCTTTTCTAGTGTAATTTTTAATTCATTTAATTCATTTTTTGCCTTCGCAAGTTTATCGGCTTTTTCTATATTTTCTTTTGCTCTCGCTTGTATATCAAACATCTCTGTTTCAATTTTTTTCAATTCTTGATTGTATGTTTCTTTTTGTTTTTCTAATTCATCATAATTTATATTATGCTCTGTTACTAAAGTATTGGTAAGTTCATCTATTCTTATAGGAATACTTTCCTTTTGATTATTTAATTCCTTTATTTTAGATTGAATAACCTTTTTATAATCTTCTATACTTCTACCATTTAAGTTTTGTTGTAATGTTTTAAATTCTTCATTTGCGTTTAATATCTCCTCATCTGTTATTTGATTACCAGATATATTAGTCAATATTTCTCGTCTTTCCTGCCATTTTAATTGTTTATTAAAATACAAAGGATCTGTTATTAATTTAAATAGACTTTCTGGAACTAAACTATTGATTTTTTCTTCATAATCTTTCTTTTTGACTGGTACTTCATCTATCCAATAACTTGTCTCGTGTCCAGAAAATTCTTGTTGTGTTTCTCCCCTTTTAGTAACCCATTTTTCCTTCAGCATTTTTTTAAAAGTCATATCCACTCCATCTATTAGTAAAATGGCCTCAACTTCATGTTCTAAAAAATGAATTGGTTTATTATTTTCATCTAATGTTTTTATATTAAAATCTTTCCTATCGCTACTATCTTTATCAAAAAATAGCCATTTAAAAGCATCAAATACTGTTGTTTTTCCTGTTGCATTTTTTCCATATATATTTGCGTTTTTTCCTTCGAAATTAATCTCTAAATTTTTTATTCCCTTAAAATTTTTTAGTTTTAAATTAGATATCTTTATTTGCATTTTTATTCTCCTTCCTTGTTTTCATTAACTTTTCTACATCTTCTAACGCTTCCAAAAGTCCACATTGGGAACATATATCAGTTTTTCCATCTCTTCTGGACAATGCAGGCCTTTCTCCAAGTATTCCTTTACATCTAGGGCATATTCTCATTTTTGTCACCTCTTTTACAAATACTCTTCGTATTTTTCACTTATATTTTTAATCCATTCTGTGTTTACTCTATCTAGATATGTACTCCACGCTGACTTATAAGAATTCCACCACCAGCCTTTTTTCTTTAAAGCATATATTAATTGTCTTTTGCATTTCATAGTAAATTTTATATACGCTCTGTCTCCCTCAATATAAGATGTAAAATTTTCATCTTCATAAATAATTTCTTTTCTTATTTCTTTTACTTCGCCATTTATTGATGCTTGGTATAATTTATATATATTACTGTTTTTTCTCCACTTATATTTTTCTTGTAATTGTTCATATACCTCTATAAACTTTTTATTATCAATGGTTGCTAGGTTCATAATATCTTTTGTTGGATCTAAATTTAATTGAATAAGCCTTTTTATTCCATCAATAATATATTTTACTTTTTCTTCTTTGGAATCATCTTTTTTGGCATTTTCTACTTGTTTTCTTAAGTCCTCGAACCATTCACTCAATTCATGTGAAGCCTTCAATATTTGTTCACTTTTATCAAGTCTTTTAGAATTATATTTTGCTGGCCCTGCTACCATAACTGGTACATGTTGAGATTCATACTCTAATATTTTTGAATATTTTTTATATAAGTTATCTAATATTTTTTGCTTTTTAACCTCAGATATTGGCCATTCTATAACTTCATTAGCATATGCTTTGTAGCATTGTTCAGTGTTGGTTCCCCTATTATAAAAACTATTATTATTTGTCCTTTGTATTAAATCCTGCCTTAATTCATGTATTTCCATATTACTCCTCTCTTGATTTCTTTAGATATGTATGCTACAATATTTAAAGAAACATTTATATATGTGTTTTTTAGAACTATTTATTTACTTTGGTCGGTATTTGGTAGTTCTATTATTTTTGCGGTTTCATCTGTTTCATTTATCACTATGTCTTTTACTAGTGCTGAAAAGTTATCTGAAGCAATTTCGTAGATTTTCTTTAATTTGATATTTTTATTATTGTATTCATTTATAAAACATAAGTCCTTAATCATTTTAAATTGTTCTGCACATTCTGTTTTTATATCTTTAATTTCTTTATCCCTTCTTGCAATTATTTCTTGAAGTTTCTTATTTTCTACTGCTTCTCTACTATGTTTCCCTGGCATTTTCTTTTTCCTCCTTTCAAACTTTTTAATCTATATTTCATCTTTAATAATGTTAATAACATATTTTTATATTTTGTTTTAGCTTCTGCAATATCAATACATTCATTTAATAACTCCTGGTAATATTGAATCATTTGTACCCTCCTATATTTCTTCAAAAAATATATGTTTTATTACTGTTATTGTATCGTCCTTATCTAATTTACTTGCTTTTAAATATCCTATCGCATATAGTAATTTTGTATCTTTGTCATTCATTTTTTCTTTTTCAAATGTTTTCTGTAGCTCTCTTTCTGCATCCTTTAAATTTGCACTTTTTTCCATTGTAAAATCCTCCTTTATTAGTTTTGATCTTCATCTAAAAAACTCTCTAAAACTAATACTATAATTAAGCCAAAAACAGGTACTAAATACTCTCCTCCAAATGCTTTATAACCTCTTATTCTATTGGCATATTTTATTGATACTATTGTTAAAATAATTGTTGCTATTATTGTAATAAGTTCTAATATTCTTACTATAAATTTTTTCTTATTGGTTATTTTCATTATTCTTCCCCCTTTAATCTTTTCTTTTTGTACCATTCTCTTATTGCACTTCCTAATGCAACCTTCTCTTTTCCAAAATTTTCACTTGGAAAATCTTGTGAATTATAGATGCTTAATGCTGTCGGTACACTGCAATTTCTCAATTCTGCAAATTGTGTTGGGGTATAAAAAACATTATCTTGTAATTCCATTTAATTTTCCTCCTTTAATGTGTGGCTTCCGCATTTTTTTATTTTTTTCATATTTCTCCTCCTTTAATCTACTTTTTGTAGAGTGGTGGGTAAAATAATATAATCCTTTGAAATTTTATATAAATTACAAAGTTCTTCAAACTCTGCTATCTTAATTGATGTTCTTCCCTTTTCCCAATTAATAATAGTTCCTTTTGTTTTCTTCATTTCCTTGGCTACCTCATCTAATGAATAACCTGCATTAACTCTTGCTGCGGTTAATGTTATTTGTAATTTTTTCTCCATATTTTTATTCGCTCCTTTCTTGATTTGTTCACATTATATTCTACTTTTTGTAGAATGTCAATACTAAAAGTAGAATTTTTTAAACTTTTTTATTGATTTTTTCTACTTTTAGTATTATAATATAGTCAAATGTTGAGAAAGCGAGGTTTTTATATGGACAAGGATAACAAATACAAAAAAATATTTTCCAAAAATTTAAATTATTATATGACAGTAAAAGGAAAAACTCAAACAGATATTATAAATGATTTAGATATAAATAAATCTGCTATTTCTAGTTGGTGTAATGGCACTAGACTTCCAAGAATGAACAAAGTGCAATTACTCGCAGATTATTTTAGTATAAATGTTTCTGACTTAATAGAAGGAAGTTGTGACAATAATAACTATTTTGAATTCATATCCGAAGATGATTCTATGTTTCCTTTGCTAGATGTTGGAGATATTGCCCTAATATACAAACAAAACATAATTGACAAAACTGACAATAAAAACAAAGGAACATATCTTTTAAAACTAAATGGAAAAAATACGATAAGAAAATTAGTATTAGATGAAAATAATAATATATATCAGTTAATTGCAATGAATACCTGTTGTAAAACAATAGAAATTCCTGCTGACAACCTTTATGATACAATAGAAATATTGGGTAAAGTAGTAAAGGCTGAAAATAAAAGTGCTTTTAAATAATAAAATTTATAAAATATTTTAAAAAGGAGAAATTTATATGGAATCACTTATTGGAATTATTAGCTTAATAATTATTATTGCTTTCTGTGCCATAATAGGTTCTTATAATAAAAAAGCCAAAAAAGTAAAAAAAATTAAACAAGATAAAAATGCTTCTTTATTTATAACATTATTGCATTATAGTGGTCTTCCTGTTGCTCAAAATATATATACAAAAATATTTTCTAAACCAAATGAATATGAATTTTGTGCAAACAATATGACTTTTAAATTGCTTAAAGAAAAAGTTACTGATGTTGCAATAACCAATGATGTTGAAATTCAAAAAAGTAATGTTTCAAGCATTGGTGGTGCTATTGGTGGTGCCTTTTTATTTGGTCCACTTGGTTCAATGATTGGTGGAAGATCTAAAGAGAAAACATCAAATATAGTAACTTCATATTTAGTTTTTACTTATTTAGATCATGATGAAATTAAATATATTTCATTTAATTGTACTAATGATTTTAAGGCTATGAAATTTGTAAAAGAATTTAAACAAAATAATCAAAAGATAAATTCAGATATAGACTTATAAAAAAAGGATAATGTGTATCTTTTTGCGGAAGCCACACATTACCCAGAGCATAACCACTATTGAAAGTGATTACATTATTATAATATCAAATAATGCTTTCATTTTCAATAGTTTGAAACAAAAAATTATTGAATATGGAGGTTTTTATTATGGGTGCAACTAAAACTCGTGGAAATGGTGAAGGTACAATATTCAAAAGAAAAAGAAATGGTAAAATCATGTGGGTTACTGAATACACTATTGCTATGTATGATGAAAAAACTGGAAAAAGAAAAAGGAAAACTATATATGGAAAGACAAGACAAGAAGTAAAAAAGAAATTGGAAAAAGTTATTACAGAATTGAATACAGATACATATGTAGATAAATCAAGGGTTACTTTTTATGATCTTGCAAAAGAATTTATTGATACTGCCTATAAAATGAATAAATTAAAAGAAAGTTCCTATTCTCGTAAATTGCTTACATTAAAGAACATCTCTACACATTATATTGCTAACATGGAACTTCAAAAAATTACAGAAAAAGATTTAAAAGATTTCTTAATATATATCACAAAATATTCAGATTCTGTTATTGCTAAAATATATGGAATAGTCAACAATACTTTTAAAATAGCTGTGAGGAGAAATATTTTGCGTTATAACTTTTTAGACAATCAGCTAGAATTTGAAATACCTTTATCTCAAAAGTATAAAAACAAATCCAAAAATGTATCTGCTTTTACTATTGATGAGCAAAAACAGCTTATTAATGAGTTACAAAACACAAAAAAATTTAGATATAAATATCAAATTTTATTAAGTTTATTTACTGGTATGAGAATGGGTGAAATAAATGCTTTAGATCTAAATGATATTGATTTTAAAAATAAAATAATTCATATTAGAAGAACTATTACTCGTACATTTGATGATAGAGCAACAATCGGTTCTTATACAAAAACAGTAAATGGAATTAGAGATATAATGATGGATTCTAATGTTGAAAATATACTTAAGGAATATTTATCATCAGATTATTATACAGAAAATGATTATAACCTTCTATTTTGCAATTCATATAAAGAATGTATAAGTACAGATACTGTTAATGTGATGTTCAAAGAGTTTTGCAAAAATTATAGCATTGGAAAAGGTTATGATGTTCATCAGCATATGCTTCGACATACATTTGCAACTAGATGTATTGAATCAGGAATGCCTGCATCCGTTTTAGCAAAAATAATGGGACACGCAAATGTTGCAACTACTTTAAATGTCTATTGTGAAGTTTTTGATAAATTTAAAAAAGAACATCTTGATTTATCTTACAACTATTTAAAGGAAAATGGCTTGACACTTGACTTTTAAATATGCGTTTGTACAGCCGTAAGTACAGCCATACGAATTATTTTTAAAATATTTTGTATTTATTTGAAAATATATTGAAAATCTAAAACATAAATATAACAATGGTTTGAACTACTTTGAAATGAAATCAAAATATGTTCAAACCATTAGTTTTAGGCTGTTTTTGCCAACCATTAAAGTCTTTTCCATCATATTCAATAGTTAATTTAATGTTTCTCATTTTGTTCTTTTTTATTTTCCTTTTTAAATTTAAATTGTCTTATTCTTCTTTTTCTTTCTACAGCAAATCTTTTGTTTATTACATGTTTAATTAAAATATTTCTTAAAGCTTCTTCTTTTACATCTGCTATTAAATTACCATCTATTGCAACTGAAATTTTACCTGTTTCTTCTGACACAATAATTGAAACTGCATCAGATTCTTTTGAAATTCCAAGTCCAGCACGGTGCCTTGTTCCTAGTTCTTTAGCAATTTCCTTGTCATCAGCAAGTGGCAATATACATGCAGCTGCTGCTATTTTATTATTTGAAATAATAACTGCACCATCATGTAATGGTGTATTAGGTGTAAATAAATTTACTATCAATTGTGGTGACACCTCTGATTCCATCTTTACACCAGTGTCAATTATATCATTTATATTAATATCTCTTTCAATAACAATTAAACCACCTGTTTTTGTTTTAGCAAGTTCTGTTGCTGCAATAACAATTTTATAAACATCTTCTTTTGTTTTTGTTTCTAGATCCTTGTCTATTCCAAAATATTTAGTTATTTTATTTGTTCCTAATTGTTCTAGCATTCTACGTAGTTCTGGCGCAAATATAACAATCAATGCAATTACACCATATGGCATAAAAAATGTTAATATAAAATTCAATATTTTAAGTTGCAAAACATCACTAATTGCTGTAATTATTAGAATAAATAAAATACCTTTTAATAACTGCCATACTCTTGATTTTTTTGCATATGCTATAAACTTATATAAAATATACGCAACTATTGCTAAATCTAAAATTAGTGTCAATAACTTAAGTGGATTTTGTGACAATTCAGACATGTAACTTACAAACGAATTCCAAATTCCACTGAAATTTAATCTTAAATTTTCAAACATACTTTACCTCTTTTGTTATATTTATTAAAGGATATTAGTTTAATACAATGTAATAAATTAAAGATGCTGCAACTGATAAAACCATCATTAATGTTAATACTACTATCATAACTTTAGTTGCAATTTTTCCAAAATCTTTTTTATTTTTTTTATTCTTAGCCATTTCACTTTCCTCCTTAATCAACTACTTTTAGTTATAACACAAATGTTTAATAATTTCAATAGTAACTTTGTGGCAATTAATTAAAAAAAACAAATTACAAAGAATTTCTACGCAGTGTAAACTGCTAGAAATTCTAATAATTTGCATATTTATCTTCTACAGAATTTACTCCTACTAGGAGTAAATTCCTAGAATATAAAAAGAGAAAAGTTTTAAACTTTTCTCTTTAATTAGAATATCCATATTGTTTCATTATATAATTTGAATACCATGTATTCATGTCAAATTCTTCAACAGTTTTAGGTGTACCATAATCAACTCCATATGTTTCTACAGTTACACTTTTTATAACTGGTGCTTCCTTTGGTTTATCAGATGCTATTGTGTTGCCATCACTATCTTTTGGAGCACTTTCGCCTTCTTTTAGTTCTGAACTTCTATAGTATACTTCAACATTAGCTATTTTTTCAACAACGTCCATTCCTTCTTTTACTTCTCCAAAAGCTGCATAATATCCATCTAATGATGTGCTATCTTCTGTCATAATAAAGAATTGAGAACCTGCTGAGTTATATCCATATGTTGTCAATTGTGGATTTATACTGCTATAACTACTATAGTCTTTTCTTGCCATTGATATAACACCTTTTTTATGTTTTAGTGTGTTATTATATCCATTAGCTAAAAATTCACCTTCAATATTGTATATAGCATCATCTTTTATATTATCTTTGATATCACTAAGTTTTGGTGATCCAGAACCCGTACTCTCTTTGTCTCCACCTTGGATCATAAAATCTGGTATAGTTCTATGAAATGTTAAGCCATTATAAAAACCACGATTAGCTAGTCTAATAAAGTTTGTTACAGTATTTGGTGCTTGATCAGGGTATAGTTCAACTTTTATAGTTCCATAATTTTCTACTTCTATTGTAGCAACTGGATTTTGAATGTCAACTGTAGCTTTTTTGTAAAATCCATAACCTACAAAAACAATTCCAACAACCACTAATATAATTGCTATAATTAATAATACTATTTTAAATTTTTTCATACTTTTCTCTCCTCTATTTTTATGGAGCACACTATACTCCGCTACATTTTTTCATAGACAATTTAATACTATCATTTTACGATAATCCAATTATACATTTACAATATTAAATTGTCAAATACAAATTGTTCTTGCATACGTTTTAAAGAACTTTTTATTGTTCTGGCTCTAATCTCTCCAATTCCATCAACATCATCAAGTTGTTGTAAATCAGCGTCTAGTATATGTTGGAAAGACTTAAACGATTTTACTAAATTTTCTACAATGTTACTTGGCATTCTCGGAATTTTATTAAGAACCCTGTAACCTCTAGTATATACCGCAACTTCATCATATGAGTCAAAGTCTTCATATCCAAGCAGTTTAGCAATTCTTTCTGAAATCATCAATTCATCATATGCCAATTTTTTTATTTCTTCAAGAACTTTTTCTGCAGTTCTTTTCTTTCCAGGAGCCACATAGTCTTTTATAATTAATAGTTCCTCTTCATCTAAATCTCCTATTAACTCTTCTAATTGCATTTCTAGCAATCTTCCCTCTTCTCCAAGTTCATATATAGATTTTTGAACTTCGTCAACAATTTTCATCACCATTTCGGCTCTTTGAATTGCAGTTATAACATTCTCAAGTGTAACAATATCATTAAATTCATATTCATTTAATAAACTCAATTTATTGTCAAACACTTTCTTATACTTTTCAACGGTTTGTAGTGCTTGATTGGCTTTTGAAATAACTTTTGCCGTGTCTTCCAACACATATCTATAATTTCCTTTAAATATAGTAATTATACTTCTTCTTTGAGATATACTAATTACAAGCGCTCCAGTCTGTTTTGCTGTTCTTTCAGCTGTACGGTGTCTTGTACCAGTCTCTGTAGTCACTATGCTAGGTGAAGGAATAATTTGAGTATTCGCATAAAGAATTTTCTTTAAATCACTACTAAGTACAATTGCTCCATCCATCTTAGCAAGTTCATATAATCTAGATGAAGTATAATCTACATCTAATTGAAAACCACCATCAACCAAATCCAAAACTTCTTTTGTATCACCAATTACAATTAAAGCACCTGTCTTAGCCTTTAAGATGTTCTCAAGTCCATCTCTAATAGGAGTACCAGGAGCAATCATTTTTAATACTTCTGTAATATTCAACTCATTTTCCCTCCTTGTCAGTTCGGGGACGTTTCTTCAACTGACATTTTTGTCAGTCGGGGGACACATCTTCTCTGTCCACATCTCTCATTTAAGTCCCACAGCTTTCATCGCCTCACTAACGTTCTTGACCCCAATTATATCTAACTTATAGTGTTCTTTCAAGAGTTTTTTATTATTTTCTGGTATGATACAAGTTTTAAATCCTAGTTTTTCTGCTTCTTTTAATCTTTTATCAATTAAATTAACCGCTCTAACTTCACCAGTAAGTCCAACTTCCCCAATTACGACTGTTCTTTTATCTATACTGATGTTTTTAAAGCTTGATGCACATACCAATATTGTTCCTAAATCAACTGCTGGTTCTGCTATTTTTATTCCACTTACCACATTGAGATAAATATCTTGCGAGCTTAACGCAAGTCCTGCTCTTTTCTCAAGTACTGCAACTAACAACGTTAGCCTGTTATAGTCAATTCCATTTGCAGCTCTACGAGGAAGTCCAAAAACTGTTGGTGTTGTTAATGCTTGCAATTCAATAAGTAATGGTCTTGTTCCTTCCATACTTGCAACAATTACAGACCCTGATGGGTTGTCTTCTCTTTCTGAAATAAGTATAGAAGATGGATTTGTAATTTCTACCATTCCCTCACTTTGCATTTCAAACATTCCAACTTCATTAGTTGAGCCAAAACGATTTTTTACACCTCTTAATATTCTATATGAAAAATATCTTTCTCCTTCTAAGTATAAAACTGTATCTACCATATGCTCCAAAACTCTTGGTCCTGCGATGTTTCCTTCTTTAGTTACATGACCAATTATAATTGTAGTAATTTCATTACTTTTGCATACACGCATAATTCTTGCAGTAATTTCACGTACCTGACTAACAGTACCTGCTGCTGAAGATATTTCATCTGAATACATTGTTTGTATTGAATCTATAATTACAAGTTTTGGTCTAATTTCTAAAATCGAATTTTCTATAAGCTCTATGTCTGTTTCACCTAAGAATAAGATGTCGTCATTATGAATTTCTAGCCTGTCTGCTCTTAATTTTATTTGTTCTGCAGATTCTTCTCCTGAAACATACAAAACTTTTCCGTCACCTTGCACTTTATCACAAAGTTGTAAGATTAAAGTAGATTTACCAATTCCTGGTTCTCCTCCAACCAAAACAAGTGATCCTTTTACAAGTCCGCCACCTAAAACTCTATCAAGTTCACCTATTCCAGTATGTGTACGAACCGCATCTTTTCCGATTACATCATTCAAAGCTCTAGGAGTAACAACCTTATTTTTTCTATCTCCAGAACCTGTAACATCTTTCGAAATCTTTTCTTCATAAAAACTATTCCATTCATTACATCCGTGGACATTTGCCCAACCATTTAGTTGACTCATATCCACAACTACTACACACAAAAACCGTTTTTGTTTTAGCCATTTTATCTCCTTTGTCAGTTTGGGGACGTTTCTTTAACTGACATTTTTGTCAGTCTGGGGACACATCTTATTTTATTGCCCTATAAATCGTCCTCTCATTCAGCCCTAATATTCTTGCCAATTGTTTACGCTCAATTCCTTTAATTTCGTTAATTTTCCTAATTGTTTCATCTCTTTTTCGATTACTAAAATTTTGTATTTCAATTAAATTGTCAATTTTTAAGTGTGTCTTTATTTTTTCTATTGCCATATCATCTGTCAATTTCAAAGTAGAATTTCCTTCAAATTCCTCTTCACTATCTTCTGTATTCTTATATTCATTGTGAAATTCTTTAAATCTTTCAATGTCTCTTTCAAATAAATTATCTATTATCTCTCTATTTACTATAGTTGCCTCATTTAAATATTCACTGTAACTACTCCACTTATATTTTGAATATTCACATATTCCAGCTTTTTCTGGATTAAAGTGTATGTAGCGTAACGTTCTTAATAAATAACCTTCTGTTTCTATATTTTTACTCTTAAATCTATTATAAAACACATGTCCTATTCTGTTATATTTTTTGTTAAAATACATTGCATAACTAATTGCCAAAGATTGCATAATTTTCGACATATTATTATCTTTGGCATTTATTAGCATATGTATATGATTATTCATCAAAACATAAGCATACAACTCATAAACATATTTTTCTTTTGTTTGTTGTATGCATTTAATAAATTTTTTATGATCTGAATTATCATAAAAAATCTCTTGTTGGTTTATACTCCTAAGTATAATATGATAAACATTGGTGTAACCTTTTTGGTATTTTCTAGGATATCTAGACACTAAAATCATTCCTTTCATTAAACATATTTATAGTGCCCAGTCCCCATTTTTTGTTACTATATCATCTTTTACATTTTTTTACAATACATAAATAAACTTTTTTTGTCTAGATCTGTCCCCCAGCTGACATTTTTGTCAGTTGAAGAAACGTCCCCGAACTGACAGAAATGTCAGTTATAGATACGTCCCCAAACTGACAAACATTGCGTGGGCCCATGCTAGGCCGTTTACCCATGCTGGTGTTAGTGTTTGATTATTTACTTGCTCTGCTATAAATCCGTGTTCGTTTGCTGATTCTATTATAAATTTTAGACATTCTTTTGCTTTTTGTTTTTCGTTTGCTTTTTGATAGTACATTGCCATCCAAAGTGTTGCAATTGTCCATGGATTTTTGCCTTCACAATAGTTATCGTCTTCATATCTTAAATAGCCACCTGTGTGTGTTCTTAATGTCATGTTTATTTTTTCGATTGTGTTTAATACCTTTTTCTCTTTTGGCGAGAATATATCAAATGGTGTTACAACTCCTAATAAGCTTATATCTGTTTTTTCGTCTTTTAAATTTCTTGTGAAAGTCTTTGTTTTTTCATTGTATAAATTATTTGAAATATATTTTTTTATTTCTTGATTATACTTTTTAGTAGCATTTTCTAATTTGTTCATTGCCTCTACTTTTAGTCGATTGTTTTGTTCGTATTCGGGTCTTAATATAGCATTAATTTCTGTTATTGCATTAAATGCTGAATAAATGCATGCTAAAGAATATAAATGTGTTCCTTCACTTTCTTCCCACAAGTCATAACTTTCAGGAAGTTTGTTTCTATTTTCAGTATGATATGTTTCTTCAATTTCATTTTTTACAACATCTGATTTATCTTTTATTCCTAAGATATTATCCATGTACGTACATAAAAATTTGACTGCTTTTTCACACATTTTATATGTATCTTTTAGAAATTTTAAGTCTTTTGTAACTTTGTAATGCTCATAAACTCCAAATACAACACTTGCTGTTTCATCTATTTGATATCCCCAACATGGTGCTAATCTTTTGTCTGTATAAAATCTTTGCTCCCACATTCCATTTTTGCTTTGTGTTTCTTTACAAAATACTTTATAGAATTTTTCTGTTTCTTTAGTCATTTTTAAACTATCTAATGCTCTTGTAATAAATACTGCATCTCTTGGCCAGCAATAACTATATCTTCCACATTTAGTCATTTCTTCGTCTATTTCTACCGCAGCAGATATTCCACCTGTTTCTTGATTTATCAGTAATTGGAATAGTAATATACTTCTTTTATATATTTGATTAAACTTTTTTTCCATTCCGTTGGGTTCTTTTTTTAATTCTATTCCTAAATGATCTTTAACATATTTTTTCCAATATTTTTCTACTGATTGCTCTTCTTTTTTTACATCTAATTTCTTTATTTCTGCTAATTCTTTATTTAGGCCCTCTTCTGTTGTTTCACCATTATGTTTGAAATATAAAAATATAGTTAATTCTTTTTTCTCATTTGGTTTTAAACATCCAACATCATAGCTTATACTAGAATCACATGACATTCCTATATAATCTTTATCTGCTATAATTCCACTTGATATACTTTCCTTTGTGTTATTTATTTGATTGCTTAAAAATGGTATGTTTGAAAAAGTATACATTGTGTAGTCATGACAATATTGAATCAATGTATTATCTTTAACTTCTCCACTTACCATATTATTATAATCTGTTAAAAGTTTAGAATGAATTAAGAAATTAACATTTAATTCTATATTATTTTTATTTTCAAATTCATATTTCTTTACAAGCACACTGTTTTTTAATAATGCAAAATCTGTTTGTTTTATTTTTAAATTAAAATATGTATTTAGTATTTCTGTATTTAATATATTTGTATCTTCAGTATAATATTGATTATATTGATTGTTTATATCATCATGCAAATATATTATTCCTGAATCATTTATTTTTACCCCTGTTTTAAATTCATCTATCCAACTTCTAAAGTCAGGAAATGGGTACATTACTCTTAGTAATTCCCCATTTTTTGTGTAACTGGCGGTAATACTCTTACCGCCAATTATAGCATCATTATTATATTTAGTCTTCATTAGTTTATCCTCTTTAATTTTTTTCTACTATTTTTACAATTTGATCTTCTATTTCTTTTAGTCTTAATTTTAATAAGCTAATCTCATCTTCATTATCTTTTTTAGATAGATAATCTTCTTTAACTATAGATTCCATATCATTTAATTCGTTCTTCAACAACTTAATCTTGTCAAGTACCTCACGTTTTGCAGGTGATTGAACTGCAATTGGTGCTACGGTTTGTTCCATAGCTAAACTATCATCCAATGTATATGTTTGTCCATATTCTGGAATAGTAACTGGTAGTTTTGCTTCTTCTTCAATTTTTGATTTTAATATTTCTTGTCCACTTGGTTCTCCATGTACTAAAAATATATGTTTTGGCTTTGTAATAAATGAATATACAAAGTTCATAAGCCATTCTTGGTCCGCATGTCCTGAATAGCCTTCAATATATTCTATTCTTGCATTTACGGCAATTTCCTCACCAAATATTCTAACCATTTTTTCTCCATCAACAATTCTTCTTCCAAGTGTTCCTGGAGCTTGATAGCCTACAAATAAAATCGTACTATTTGGATCCCATAAATGATGTTTTAAATGATGTTTAATTCTTCCTACTTCACACATTCCACTTGCAGAGATAATTATTGATGATTCATTTTTTTCATTCAATGCTTTTGATTCATCTGCTGTTCTAGTAAATTGTAAACCTGGGAATTCTAGTGGATTGTCTCCACTTTCAATAATCGCTTGTGTTTCTTCATCAAATAAGTTAGCATTTTCTCTAAATATTTCTGTTGCTGAAATTGCAAGTGGGCTATCAACATATACTGGTGCTTTCATTAAGGTTGCATATTTTTCTTTAAATTCTTCACTATCTTGTACATCTTTCAAATTATTTAGTTCATATAAAATCTCTTGTGTTCTTCCAACCGCAAATGAAGGTATTACAACTGTTCCACCCTTATTCAATGTTTCTGAAACTATGTCCAAAAACATTTTTGCTTTGTCATCATTTCTTATGTGCAATCTTCCACCATATGTTGACTCCATTACCAAATAGTCACAACTTTCAATCATAGTTGGTGATGATAAAAGTGGAATATCATTATTTCCAAGATCTCCTGTGAATACAGCTTTTGTTTCTTTTCCATCTTCTTTTACCCAAACCTCTATAATAGCAGAACCTAGCATATGTCCTGCATCATTAAAACGTACATATATATTAGGATCTATTTCTATAATTTCATCATAATTTACTGGTTGGAATATTTCCATTGTATCTATTGCATCTTGTGCAGTATATAATGGTGGAAGAGCCTCTTTGCCTTCCCTCATTCTTTTTCTATTTCTCCATTCAATTTCTTGTTCTTGAATGTGTCCACTATCTGGTAACATTATTGAACATAAGTCTCTTGTTGCTTTTGTTGTTATAACTGGATTTCTATACCCTTCTTTATATAATTTAGGAATTCTTCCTGAGTGATCAATGTGTGCATGTGTTAATAACATAAAGTCAATTTCATTGACATCATAAGCAAAAGGCTCATGATTTTGCATTTCATCCCTGTCTCCACCTTGATACATTCCACAATCTACTAAAAATTTTTTTCCTGCTCCCTCTACTAAAAAGTTAGAGCCAGTAACCATTTTGGTTGCGCCTAAAAAAGTTATCTTCATAAAATTCTCCTCTTCTTTATATTTTTAAACAAAAAGTTTTGTTTTTTTATTAAGTTTAATTGTCTTTTCAGGTTGAAGTTCTATAGTCGTTTCAAGTATATTTACATCATAATATTCTATAAATAATTTTTCATCTTTTACTTTCGTTTTAATAACCATGTTATTCAAGTCAATCATTTTACTATCAAATATTTTTTTTATAATTTTGAAATTAATATCTTCATCTTTTGTTATTTCTTCTATTGCATTTATATCTTTTGCTTTTTTATATAATGCCTGTACTGTTTCTTCAAACTCTTCATGTAAGCTTTCTGTATCTTTAACAGACTTTTCTTTATCAATCATTAAAAATCCAAAATACCTTAATTCATACACATATTCAATAATTTCTTGCTTTATTGCTGTTTTTTCAATTTTAATTCTAAAGCATTGTAAAAACAATTTGCATAACTCTTTTAAATCGTGATTTTGATTTTCACCTTTAAAATCTAATTTTTTTAAAAATTCATACTCTTGATTTACTTTTTCTTTTCTAGCTACATAGCTCTTAGGTTCCAGTAAATCATTACATTCTTTTATTTTATCTATATATTCTTGTCTTTCAACTTCCATTTTATTTACTAGCTGTCTGACACTAAAGATTTTATCTTTATTTGGTAATTTTGCATTTCTTTTATCATACTCTTTTTTTAACTGTTCTTGATTGTTAATCATCTTATCAATTTTTTCTATCTTCTTTGTTAATTCTTTTTTTGTATTGGTTATTTCTTCTAAGTAACTAACATTATCTTTTAGTCTTTCTACTTCACTTTTTGTATCTTCTTTTTTTTTGTTCCACATATTTTGTTCTTTTTCATCTATTTTGGCTTTTTCTTCTATTGAAATTTTACAAAATAATTTTAAGATTTCATTTTCTCTTTTTTCTCCAAAATTTTTTTTCAAATAATCAGACATTAATATTAAATAGTCAGCTAATGTACTTGTATTATTAATCCAATCTTGTATAAAATCATTTCCTAATAAATATATTAAAATTTGAAAAGCCAAATTAATTCTTATATTTTTTATATCTTTTACAGATATATCCCAAGACCATCCATTAAAGTCACGTATCACTTCAGCTTGATTCATAATTGTTGCTACATTAAAGAAATAATCGATTGATGGTTTGATAATATTTTCTTCTTCCGTAAGTGTTATTTCTCCCTCACCCATTTTCAATATGCTCTCCAAAAGAGCTAGCTCATTACCTATTGTTATTATCTTACCATTTTCTTTATCAACTTTAAATTCTGTATCAACATCTACATTGTCATTTTTTGTTATTATTTCATTACATTTTTGTTCTATAATTTCTATAATTTTTTCCAAAAAATCCGCTTTTTCTGTTACTTCTACTTTTGTTTTTGAATAATCTTTATATGAATTTTCAATTTTATAAAGCATACTTAAAAGAAGATTTTTAGTATCTATAGAAAAATACTTTCTTTCCAAAACCTTCTCTAAGCTATTTGTATAATCTTTAATATGCATTTTACGTAATAGTTTATCTGCTTTTCTTTCCATTACATTCCTTCTTATCTTATTCTTCTGTATTTTCTGAAGTTGCCATTTTTAGTTCTTGCCATCTTTCTTTTGACATAAGCACTTCACGAGGCTTACTTCCCTGATAGCCTGATATTACTCCTCTTTCTTCCATTTGGTCAATAATTCTTCCAGCTCTTGCATAGCCTACTTTAAATCTTCTTTGTATAAATGATGTTGAAGCTTGTCTTGTATCAACAACAGTATCAATTGCTTCCATTAATAACGGGTCTGTTCCGTCATCATCTGCTTGCTCAGCTTCTAAATCTTTCTCAGTTTTATTTGCATTTTCAATTTGTTCTATTATATCTTCATTGTATTTTACTTCTCCATTAGCTTTAATAAAATCTACAATTCTTTCTACCTCTTTATCTGATACAAATGCACCTTGAATTCTTGTAGGTTTTGTTGCACCTGCTGGATAGAATAACATATCACCTTTGCCTAATAGTTTTTCAGCGCCAACCATGTCTAGTATTGTTCTTGAGTCAATTTGTGATGATACGGCAAATGAAATTCTTGATGGAATATTTGCCTTAATAATACCTGTAATAACATCAACAGATGGTCTTTGCGTTGCAATAACTAAATGCATTCCTGCAGCTCTTGCTTTTTGAGCTAAACGGCATATTGAATCTTCAACATCTTTTGATGCAACCATCATTAAGTCAGCAAGCTCATCTATAATAATTACAATTTGAGGTAACACTCCACCTTCTTCTTGCTTTGACACTTCATTGTACCCTTTTATGTCTCTAACACCTTTTTTTGCAAAAATTTGATAGCGGTTTTCCATTTCTTGTACAGCCCATGCAAGCGCACCTGCTGCTTTCTTTGGATCTGTTACAACTGGAATAAGTAAATGTGGTATGCCATTATATACTGAAAGCTCAACTACTTTTGGATCAACCATTAAAAGTTTTACTTCACTTGGTTTTGCTTTATATATAATACTTGAAATCAACGTATTTATACATACACTTTTTCCTGAACCTGTTGCTCCTGCAATCAGTACATGCGGCATTTTAGCAATATCTGTTACAACTGGTTCTCCTGCTACATCTTTTCCTAGCCCAAAAGCTAACTTTGATTTTTGATCTTGAAAAGCCTCAGATTCTATTATCTCTCTAAAATGAACAATTTCATTTTCTTTGTTTGGAATTTCAATTCCAACTGCTTGTTTTCCTGGTATTGGTGCTTCAATACGAATACTTTCTGCTGCTAAGTTAAGTGCAATATCATCTGCCAAATTAGCGATTTTGCTAACACGTACACCCTCTGCAGGCTTTAGTTCATATCTTGTAATTGCTGGTCCAACAGATACATTTTCTACTTTTGCTGACACTCCAAAACTATACAAAGTTTTTTGTAATTTAGTAGCAGTATCCATTACAGCCTTTTTTCCACCTTTACTAGCCTTTTTCTCAGGTTCTGCTAATAATTGTACTGGCGGAAATTCATAGTTTTCATCCTCTTCAGTAATCGTATGCTCCAGCTGTAGTACCTCTTTTGTTTTATCTTCCTTTTGTTCTTCAACCTGTTTAAATAAATTTGCATCTATTACATCTGGTAAAGGTGCTTCTTCCTTTTTCTTGCCAAAGAAAGGAATCGTTAAGTCATCATGATTATATTTCTTTTTGTCGTCTTTTTCATTTATATTTATAGTTAATTGATCCTCAAACTGAGAAGCTAATTTTTCTGCTTCTTCTTTTTCTCTTATCTTTTTACTTTTCTTATCTTCTTGAACAACATTTTCTTTTTCATATACGTGTTTATTCTTTCTTTCTTGTTTCTTTTCCTCTTTTCTCTCTTCTAGATCATCTAGTATATTACTGATCATTTCAGCTGGTCTTATTCCAAACATAAACACAAGTAAAATAACTGCTACACCTATTGTCAAAATCACAGCTCCTGTTGATCCAAGTGCCTTTATTAATGGAACTGCAATAATTCCACCTATTGCTCCACCGCCTATATCTTTTTCGCCTAAATAATATGCGTCTTCAATGACTTTTGAAAATTCTTTTTCTACTGAGAGATTACCTTTTCCTACTTGAAAGATACTTAGCATTGCCGAAATACAAAGCAAAAATATACCATATTGGATTAATTTGTGTGTCATATATTCTTTGTCATTATGTGTCATATATATTGCAATTAGCAATGTACCTATTGGAATAATATATTTTATAAATCCCATTATTCCACCTAACATTGGACTTAAAACTTTTCCAATACTTCCAGATTTAGTATATATTAAAATTATTAATAATATACTTAATATTACTAATGCTACAACCGCAACATTTATATCAACTGTTTTTTTCTTTTTTCTACCTCTTTTTGCCACCAGTATTCTCTCCTTCTTTATTTAAGATGTGTCCCCCGACTGACAAATATGTCAGTTAAAGAAACGTCCCCGAACTGACATTAAAATTGGTCAGACGCTTCAAGATGTCTGACCCTTCAAAATTTATTATTTAAGTTCTTTTCTATTATTTTGAATTACTTTCATTGCATCTTGAAGTGCAACTTCAATACCAGCCAAGACACTGTCTGCGTATTCTTTAGTTCCTTTTGATATTTCTCTAGACATTTCATTTGCTGTTTCTATGATTTCAACTTTCTTTTCATAAGCTTTTCTTGTGATTTCATGTTCATCTATCATAGATATAATTCTATTTTCTGCTTCTTTTATTATTTCATCAGCTTCATTTTGGGCTTCTACTAAAATTCTTTGTCTTTCTTCTTTAACCCATTTAGCTTGTTTTAGTTCTTCAGGTAGTTTTAGTCTAATTTCTTTAATTATATCTAAAATTTCCTCTTTATCAACTATGCATTTACTAGAAAAAGGTACTGCTCTACTTTTTTCTAACATGTCCTCTAAAGTTTCTAATAAGGTGAATATTTCCATTGTTTTTACCCCTTTCAAAGCACTTACGCACTTTTTGTTAAGAATATAAGAGTTACTCTTCCATATTTTCTTACATCTTTTACTTCAATTTCTATTTTTTTTAATTCGAGCAATTCTCGCTTCTCATCATCGGTTTCTATGATTATATTTCCTTTTTCTTTAAGTAAATCAAGTGATAAAATTCTACTTACTGAATCCACTGCAATATTAGCTTGATAAGGCGGGTCAATATATATTAAGTCAAGTTTTACATTTTCTTGTTTTAATATTTCTAACGCCTTTTTATAATCTTTACAAATTACCTCTGCTTTATGTGTCAATTTTGTTTTTTCTAGATTCTTGTATATCATTTTAATAGCATTAGAGTTATGCTCACACAAATATGCTTTATTAGCTCCTCTACTTAAAAATTCAATTGCAATTGCACCACTTCCTGCAAATAAGTCTAAAATTATTGAGTCTTGTATTTGATTTTGAATAATATTAAATACAGATTCTTTTACTCTGTCAAGTGTAGGCCTTGTAGAAAGGCTTTCAATTGAATTAAGTTTTGTTCCTCTAGCTATTCCACTAATTACTCTCATAGTACCTCTATAATGATATACATATATTTTATATTTTTATACTAATATGTCAATGTTTTTAACACAAATGTAATATTATCTTAATGTAATTGTAATAATGTCAAAGTTTTGTAATATTGCATTTGTATTATATATTAAATATCTTTAATTGTAAAGTATTTTTTTAGTCAAAAAAAATGATGACATTTAATCATCATTTTTATTTTTAATCTTTATTTATATCTTTTAATAGCTCTAACTGAGAAATTAGAAGTGATTCCATTTTTGCCTTATATACATCAAATTGTTTTTGTAAATCTTCAAGTTCTTTTTGCTTCATGGTAATTTCTTGTTCAAGTTCTATTACTGCTTGTTTTGCATTAGATTGTGCCTCATTAATTATAGATTCTGCTTGTTGTTTTGCAAGGTTTTTTACATCTTCTGCTGCAGTTTGTGCCATAATTAATGTATTATTTAATGTGCTTTCTATATTTTTATATTTTGCCATTTCTTCTTGCATATCTGCAACTTTATTTTTATTTTCTGTTGTTTCTTTATATAATTTTTCATAGTCGGCTGTTAGTTCATCTAAAAATTCATCTACTTCATCTACACTATATCCGTTCATCATTTGTTTTGAAAATTTCTTATTTTCAATGTCTAAAGGTGTTAGCATATTTATTCCTCCTAATTAGTTTCCATTTCTTAGCCATGAAACAGATAATTTACTTTTTATTTCGTCTCTTGCCATTTCATTTTCAATATCATAATTAAATGGTGCTATTAAAACTATAGAATTAGAGATTTTTTGCATATGTCCATCTAAGGCATGCACAGCCCCTGATACAACATCTATAATTCTTCTTGCAACATCTTTATTAACATATTCTAAATTAACAATTACAGATTTCTTTTGTTTTAGTAAATCACAAATTGTTGCAGCTTGTTCAAAAGTAGTAGGTTGAGAAATAACCATTTTTACTTGTTGAACTTGAGGCATACTAACAACTTTGCCACTTTTTCTTCCCCATAATTTTCTTTCTTCTTGATCTTGTTCTTCTTCCTCATTTTCAACTTCTTCTACGTCGTATTCATCTTTTTCATCTTCTCTATCTTCTGCTGGATCTACTCCAAATAGTCCCATTACTTTTTCCATGATAGCTCCTGCCATTTTAAACAACCTCCCAATAATTACTCGTCCTTAGTTTTTAACTGTATTTAGTATCTAACTTTTTAGGCTTATTGTCAATAGTTTTTAGATTTGTAATCATAATTTAATATTTTTGTAACACAATTGTAATATTATTGTGTCGGATTTTTTAATATTTCGTCATATAATGTCAAAGTTTTTCTTGTTTTAATTTCTTCGCTTGTATATCCTAGTTCTTTTAATTCATCACTCGTATAATTATCAACAATAGAATATTTATCATTTTGTCTCAATATTTTGGTCAATACTTTATCTTGGTAGCCATTTCTAATTCTTGTTATATAAGCTACTTGGTTCTCACCTTTTGTTTCATAGCCTATTGCAGTATTAGGAATTTTCTTTCCACTGTAGCTCCACCATATTATATCAAACGATATTTTTCTATAGCTTACAAGTTCCTGTACTTGTTCATCAATTTTAAATATAATTACAGTTTTATTTTCTTCTTTTGATATATATTTTATTGTTCCTGTAATTTCTTCACGGTTTGAAAGTCTTATCTTCACATTCTGGTCTAGCTCAGCATTCATTGCTTGCTCAGAATCCAATATAGTTGCTATATAGCATTCAAAATTATTTATAATTTTAGCACTTTCTTTGCTGTCTGAAACTAACTGTCCCGTTTTTAAATTCAAGCCCTCTAAAAATTTGACATTTATTTTTGAAAAATCACTTGTTGTAAGTACATCTTCATAACCATCTACTTTGTATGAAATAGCTCCACTTATTGGTGAATTTACATATTCAGAGCCTTCATTTAATTGATTTTCATATTTACTTCTTTCATTTATAAGTTTATTTAAATATGAACCTGATGGGCTTAATTTTCCAGCTATCTTTGCCTTTTTTACAATATTATTTGAAATATCTTTTTTGGTTTTAGCTATTGTTTGCATACTTCTTTCTGTTCTTAATGATACTATTTGACTTTCTATTTGTTTTTCTAGATTTTTCACATCTCCAGGTAATAAATCTATTTCTTTTGATATTGCTTCATCAATTTTTACATCTAATTCTTTAATTTTGTTAACTAAGTTTTCTTCTCCTGAAGAATAGTATCTAAAAATCGATTCACCTTTTGCAACTCTTTCTCCTTCTGTTTTTATTTGTTCCATTCCGTTCTTGTAATTTGAGCCTTTAACTATAGTTTCTTCTCTTATTATATAGCCTGTTGTTTTTTCTTCTTGATAAATTTTACCCTGCTGTACAGTAAATGTATCTGTTGGATTTTTTATAAAAACTATTACTTTATAAATGCAAAATGAAACAATAAAAAGAATTATTATAGAAAAAATCATTATTTTTTTATCTTTTATATTTATTTTTTTCTTTACTCTGCTCTTTTTTTTATTTTTCTCCACTGTATTCCTCCAAAATACATTGTATATTATCTTCTAGTGGTGCTAATCCGTCTATCCATTTTATTTCCTTGTTTTTTCTAAACCATGTAAGTTGTCTTTTAGCATATCTTCTGGTTTCCATTTTTAGCTTTTCTATCATTTCTTCTTTTGTTATTTCTCCATCTAAGTATTCTACTACTTCTTTGTATCCTAAACCTTGCATAGCTGTCGGAAATTTTTCATACTTTTTCGTCAATCCTTCAACTTCTTCAATTAGTCCCTGTTCTAGCATAATGTCAACTCTTTTATTTATTCTTTCATACAACTTTTCTCTATCCATTGTTATAGCAAAAACAATATATTCATATGGTGGCGGAACTAGTCTTGATTCTGCTTCTAATTGAGTCTTAGTTTTCCCAGTTTGATGATAAATTTCCAAAACTCTCATTATTCTTTTTTTATCATTTTTACTAATAGTTTGCATTGCTTTTTCATCTATTTTTTTTGCCTCTTCATACAAACTTTCTAATCCCTGCTTTTCTATTAATTCTTCAAGTTGTCTTCTATATTCTAAGTCTATCTCAATTTCAGAATATGTAATATTTTTCACTAAAGCATCTACATATAAACCTGTTCCCCCAACTACAATTGGAACTTTGCCTTTTTTTAGCACATATTCTATCTTTTGAGTTGCCTCTTGTTTAAAATCTGCTACACTATATCTTTTATCTGGTTCCACAAAATCTAACATATAATGTGGTATTCCTTGCATTTCTTCTATTGTTGGCTTTGCAGTTCCAATATTCATATCTTTATATATTTGCATAGAGTCGCAAGATATAATTTCTCCATTTATTCTTTTTGCAAGCTCAATTGATAACCCTGTTTTTCCAGATGCTGTTGGTCCACATATAACAATTACTTTTGGTTTCATACAGTTCTCCTTTTTATTGAGCTGCTTGTATTATACTTAAAATTCCATTTTGAATATCTTTAAAATAGAAAAATTCTATTATAAGTACAATTAGTAGAATAGCTCCTATTAATATAATACGATTTCTAAGCACCTCTTGTTTTAATCTTTTTTGCTTAAAATATTGGTAAGATTTTGCCATAAAAGGCAATGTTATAATGCTATTTATTGGTACAAATGTAAATGTAATAAGGTTTTTACCCATTTGACTTGATACCCCTAAATCTATATTTCTTGTGCTTAGCCAATATACTAAAGATACTAGTACATATATAATTGCAGTTCCAATTGCAATAAATATTAATCTTTCCTTTTGTTCTATTTCTTTTCCTAAAAATTTATATGTCATAAATATTGCTGCTAAATTCAATACCAATATACATAAATATATAACAATACTCATATTTTTCTCCTTTTATTATCTTCTTGAAAATTTCTTTTCAATATCTGTTTTTGTCATTTTTATAGCTGTTGGTCTTCCATGTGGACATGTAAATGGGTTTGGTAGTACTAATAATTGTTTTAATAAGTTATCTACTTCAGCTTCTGTAAGTGCCATATTAGCCTTTACTGCTGCCTTACATGCTACTGTTGCTATAAACTTTTCCTCAATTTCTTGTTTTGCAGTTCTTGCTACAGTATTTATTTCATCTAAAGTTTCTAGAAATAGTTCCTTTGTATCCAAATCTAAGCATATATTTGGCACACCATTTAATTTTATTGTGTTTTCTCCAAATTCTTCTAGCATGAAGCCTGCTTTTTCAAACATTTCCATATTTTCTCTAGCTATGTCCATTTCTTTATGTGATAAATTTATAATATCTGGTAATAACATTAATTGAGATTCTTTTTCTGTATCTGAATAATAGTTTTTCTTAACTTTTTCATATAAAATTCTTTCATGTGCAGCATGTTGATCTAATATATAAAGTTCATTGTTTAATTCTAGAATTATGTATGTTGAAAATGCTATACCAATAAACTTATATGGTGGTATTTCATTTTTTTCTTCTGAATTAAATATTGATACATTTTCTAATGATGTCATTTCTTGTGGCTGTACTGTTATTTTTTCTTCCTTTTCTTTTTCTTCTTGAACTTGTTTTCTAACATCTGATGGCATTGTTCCAAATGTTTTTATATACATTTCGTCAAAACTTTGTGGAGTATCTTCAACTTTTAGTTCTTCAAGTTTATTAATATTGCCTATAATTTTGCTACTGCTTTCAGTTGCAGTACTATCTTTACTTACTGGCAATTCATATGCAGACGTTTTCTCTGATACAGAACTTTCTTTTTTTACTTTATCAAGTCCAAATTTATTTGAATATATTTGTGCTATCAAGTTGCTTTTATCTTCTATTTCTTCTGGTTCTTCTTTTTCTTTTTTAAACTTTCTAAACAAACTTCCAAATGATTTTTCTTCAACCTTATTATCATATTTTATTTGCTCTACTGGTGCAGTACTAACCATAATTGTATCCATTGGTACAGTTTTTGTCTCTTCTTTTGGTTTTTCCGTATCAGCTACAAGATCTCCTTTTAATAAACTATCTTTAATAGCATGGTATACTGCCTTAAATACTTTGCTTTCTTCTTCAAATCTAACTTCCAATTTTGCGGGGTGTACATTTACATCTACTTTTTGTGGATTCATTTCGATATTTAAAACTAAAAAGCCATATTTTCCAATAGTAATTAAACCTTTATACCCTTGTTCTGCAGCACTTGTAAGTGTTTTATCTTTTACATATCTTTTATTCACAAAAAACAATTGGTTTGAACGGTTTGAACGAGCTATAACTGGTTTTCCTATTACTCCAGTTACTGTCATGTCTTCATAATTATAATTTACTTCTAATATATTTTCTGCAATATCTTTTCCATATATGCTGTAAATAACAGCTTTAAAGTCATTGTTTCCAGGTGTTTGTATTATTGTTTTTCCTGTATTTATCAATTTTACAGCAATTTCTGGATGAATTAATGCAATTCTTGTTACTACATCTTCAATGTAGCCTGCCTCTGTAAAATCTTTTTTTAAAAATTTATATCTAACAGGTGTATTAAAGAATAAGTCTGTTATTACTATTGTTGTCCCTTTTGGGCAACCAGCCTCTTCTTTATTCTTTATAGTTCCTCCTTCTACTTCAACTTTGTATCCTATTTCATTTTCTATATATTTTGATGTCATTTCGACCTTGCTAATAGCTGCTATACTTGCTAAAGCCTCACCTCTAAACCCCATTGATTTAACTGTTTCTAAATCTTCTGCTTTTCTAATTTTTGAAGTTGCATGTCTTTCAAATGCTATTTCCATATCATCTGGAGCAATTCCTTTTCCGTTGTCAGTAATCCTTATATATGAAATACCTCCATTTTTTATTTCTACTGTTATTGCTGTTGCTCCTGCATCTATAGAATTTTCCATTAATTCTTTTACTACTGAAGCTGGTCTTTCAATTACTTCACCTGCAGCTATTTTATTTATTGTATTGTCGTCTAATAGTACTATATTTCCCATTAATTTTCCTCCATTTTATTATTCCATTATTCCTTTTCAGATTATATCATTCTTTTTTTATTTTTTGTATAGTTTTTAGACATTTTTTTCATATTAAATATTCTTTTAGTAATTGGTATTATTGTTAACTTATTAATTTGTTTTTGTAACACTTTTTTATATTCAGAATAATATATATCATACGAAAGAGCTAAAAATATTTTATTTAGGAGGTAGAAAAAATGGGATGTGGTTGCAATAATAGTGAACTATTATGGTTCATAATCTTATTCTTATTACTTTTCTGCTGTGGCAATGGCTGCGGATGTAACAACAATTGTGGTTGCTAAATAATTTGTACATGTGAAAGGAGTGAATAATATGCCTGAAAATAGAGGATGCGGATGTGGCGGATTTGGTTTTGGTGATGATTGCTGCATTTGGATAATTATCTTTATAATCTTAATTTGCTGCTGTGGTGGCAATAGAGGTGGATGTTGCTAATAAAGCACACATAAAAAATAACAATCCCTTAAGGATTGTTATTTTTTATGTATAATAATTCTAACTCATATGTTTTTTAGCATAACTGTATACATGTACAAAAATATTATTTAATTACTCTAGGTTTTTTTGTTAATTGATCTGGAGCTTTTCTTCTCTCTACCCCTCTTCTTCCACCTTTTTCATCATACTCACTTTTTCTTCTATTACTATTTTTTCTTCTATCTTCAAATAAATTTCCCTTACCATCAACTATCATAATTTGTTCTCCTTAGTTTAATATTCTATATTTATATTACTTTATATTTCAAAAAAAATCAAGTAGTTTTTAGTTTTTGTAAAATTGACATAATATGTGTATTATATTATAATATAATTATTACTCAATATTGATGTGTTTTCATTTTTAAGAAAGGAGTATTGTTCATGAAAAAGAACATTCAAGAAATCTTTAGTCGGAAACAAATTTCAGAAATAGCTATAGCATATTCTCAAGGCAATTATAACCACATTGACTTTAAAAATCAGTATGGTTATGATCAACATACCTTTTATACAGTTCTTCACCTTGCTGTTGATAAAAAAATTGTGTCTGAAAAAATTGCTAAAGAAATTCAAAAAGTTGCTGTAACTAATTCGTCTCAAAAAGCAAAAACAAATTACTCTAGTAAAGAGTATGTTACACGTATTGAAAGTAGAGTATTTAACAGTTGGCAACGTAGAATCGAATCTGCAAGGAATTTTAGTTTTTCTAAAAAAGAGGCTAAATCCATTGTCACACGGTATTCTAAAACCGATCTTTCTTTTTCAAGATTTTGTGAAGTTAATTGTTTAGACTTTGATTTACTTTGGAAAACTATAATCAATGCTGTTATTTACAATTGGGTAGATGATTCTGTGTTTGATAGAATTTATGAAAAAGCCCTTTCTGAAGGTAATGTTGTAAAAGTTGAGCATTTCTTTTATCAACTTACCAAACGTAGAAAAGAAAACGCCTCAAAAAGACCGCGATAATTCGCAAAACATAAGGAACTCTTGATATTAGAGTTCCTTATTATGTTTTAAATTTGTATATTCAAAAATTGTTCTATATAACTTATCATACTGGAACACGTCATTCTCCTCTACGAAATTTTTCTATTTTATGACTGTCAATTTAGCATTAGATGGTAGAGAAACTACTGGACGGACACCATCCCTGTTATTGTTGCTGATGTAAACGTCACTAAAAGTGACACCCACACATAACATGTCTTTTCCGCTGTTCCAATAAGGAGTGGCTAACAAATAGCTGTAATCTGCTGTATATTCTTCCAATTTTTTCATATCAAATAATCCTAAAGCTGCCCCTGTTAAGTCTTCAAAGCCTGAAGACATACTCGAATCTGCTCTTGTAGTTCCACCTGCTATATTCGTTGCTCTATTTAACTCTGCTAATGTTAAATTATGTACATCTACTACATTTACTCCTTCTGCTTTGAAATTTAAACTTATATTTGTTCCACTTGTTGTATTTCCTACTTTTCTAAATATTCCTGTATTTTTTGTACTTATATATGTTCCACTTGCTTTATATGTAAATGGTATTTTATCAAATTTATACCTCATTCCATATGCTACATACTTATTGGGTTCCCCTGCATCCATATTATAGTCATACCCTTTATTTGTTTTATATAATGTATCTGTTGTTGTACTTATTTCTGCTTTTGTTGCCCACCAATCATTTTCTCCTCCATCCGCTATATTTCCTATGTTTTCATCATTATTAAAATATAATATTGCTGGTATTCCTGTGCTTACAATTAATTGATTTTCGGAGTCATCTTTACCTAAATATCTCCAGCCAGTAGTCGCTGTATATTCTTTTCCTGAATACATATCTGTATATGGCATATTATATTGCACATAATCTCCTATTTTTATTTCTTTTTCTGTTGTTCCATTTGTTTTATTGTCTATCCAACTAGTTAATTCATTTATTTCTTTTTCATCATTTTCTTTTGCCTTGTTCATTGTTATCTGTGTGTCTTGTGCTTTTTTAATTATTCCACTATCACCAAATAGTGCATTCATACTTACTCCTGCTAAGATTAAAAGTACTACAATAGTTACTACTAAAGCTATCAGAGTGATACCACTTTCTTTTGTTTTCATTTTTCCTTGTCCTTTATATGATATTTTTTTATCATATTCCTTTCCTTTTGTTTTCTGCCTTTATAATACTATAACAAATTTTATTTTGCAATAATTTTATTATTTTTATCCATTGAATATATCTAGATATAATGCATCTTTTAATATCTTTTATTCACTTCATTCATAGCGTTGCGTCCTTCGGACTCTATTTCTTCTTACTATTCATATAAAAGCAATAGACTGTAGCTTTACTACAGTCTATTTTGCTTTTGGTTGGGCTGGCTAGATTCGAACTAGCGCATGCATGAGTCAAAGTCATGTGCCTTACCGCTTGGCTACAGCCCAATATATTATTTTATATGGGGTGGAATGTGGGACTCGAACCCACGGTCTCCAGTGCCACAAACTGGCGCGTTAACCAACTACGCTACATCCACCGTCTTATATATGCATTTTCAAATGCATATATAATTTTACAATACTTTATATACTTTTGTCAATACTAAACATTCAAATTTTATTAATTGCCTTCTTTAGCCCAAAGGATAAGTCTTGCACTTGAATCATCTGTACAAGTAGAAACTGAAATCTCTCTTAATCCATTTGTGTCTCTAGTTGCATAGCTAAAATCATTTGCATCTGTTTGATATTTTTTATAAATTGTGTAAGTAACCTTCTTTCCAGATGTATCTGTTAAGTAGATTTTATCACCAATAGCTAGTTTTTTGTTGTTTGAGAAAAATGTTCCATTTCTATAGTTATGTCCTGCTAATACTGTATTTCCAACCTTATTAACTCCTGGTCCATAAAGAATTGCTATACCTGTTTCCAAAGCTCTAGCTGATGAATCATTTAGGATAGCACATTTAACTTTCGTTTTTGGAATTTCAATTGTACCTGCAACTTCTAGACCATTTAAAGTTAGATTTTTTCCACCACCACTTGATGTATTTCCTCCTGATGATGTATTTCCTCCACCTGTTGTAGAATTTTCCTCTTGAGTTATGTTTGTATCAATAAGTCCTGTATTTTCACTATTATTAGTTATATTTGTATCAATAAGGTTTTGATTATTTTCAGAATTATTATTCTCTATATAATTATTAAATTGTTCAAAGAAATTTCCACTTGAGCTTACAGTTTTTGATGCTTTAAACCAATCTATTCCTATAAATATTAAAAGTCCAATTATTATTATAATTCCTACTGCTAATGCAATTGATAGTACTTTACTATATTTACCATTTACCATTTGTATCCCTCCTATTTATATATCTCATAAGTCCTTATATGTAATATATTATATCACATTACTGAAAAATAATCTATACCTATCAAACAACTTTTGGTCCCATTTTTTGTCCAGCTAATAAATGAAAATGTATATGCATTACTTCTTGTCCAGAATCTTTACCACAATTAGCAACTATTCTAAATCCATTTTCTTCTATACCAATTTGTTTTGCTATTTTATTTATAGCAACAAAAATCTTACTAATTAAATGGCTGTCTTCTTCTGTAACATCAAGTAAAGTTGCTATATGTTTTTTAGGTATTACTAATATATGAATTGGAGTTACTGGATTAATATCTTTAAATGCAATAACATCTTCATCTTCATATACTTTTTCTGAATGAATTTCTCCTTTTATTATTTTACAAAAAACACAATCATCCATACTTTTTCTCCTTATTCTAAAATTGCTTTAATACGTCTAACTCCTGCTGAACTTGACTCCTCTTTTTTTATTTTGAAGTGTCCTAATTCTCCTGTATGTTTAACATGAGGTCCACCACAAATTTCTTTGCTAAAATCTCCTATTGTATATACCTTAACTCTGTCGCCATATTTATTTTCAAATAATCCTGTTGCTCCAGATGCTTTTGCTTCTTCTAATGTCATCTCTTCACATGTTACAGGTAAATCACGTTTAATTTGCTCGTTTACAATTTCTTCTACTTTAGCTAATTGTTCTGGTGTCATTTTTTCCGAGTGTGTAAAGTCAAATCTTAATCTTTCTGTTGTAATATTTGAACCACATTGATTTGCATGATCTCCTAGTACTATCTTTAATGCTTTATGTAGTAAATGAGTTGCTGTATGGTATTTAGTTGTTTGTTCATTTTGCTCAGCTAGTCCGCCTTTAAACTTTTGCTCACTACCCATTCTTGATTTTTCTTGATGTTCTTTGAATAATTTGTCAAATTCAGATGTATCGATTTCAAACCCCTGCTCTTTTGCTAAATCTGCTGTGATTTCTGGTGGAAATCCATATGTTTCATATAGTTTAAAAATAGTATAACCATCAATTGTATTTTTATTTTCTTGTTTTAATTTGTTTACTACTTTTTCAAATTCTTTTTCACCATGTGATAATGTTTTAACAAATTTATCTTTTTCAGCTAATATAACTTCTTTAATTGTTTCTCTATTTTCAACTAATTCAGGGTAGAATTCTTTTAATGTTTCTACATACAAATCAACTAATCCGCCAATTTCATTTAAGTCTATTTGTAATTTGTTTAAATGTCTTGTCATTCTTCTAATTAGTTTTCTTAATACATATCCACGATCTATATTGCTTGGTCTGCCTCCATCTGCTATAACCATCATACTAGCACGTAAGTGTTCTGCAACAATTCTTCTACTTTCAATATTATCTTGTTTAGCTAACTCTTTTAATTTTTCCATTACAGGTGCAAATAGTTCTGTATCAAATGGTGTTTCTTTTCCCTGTAATAGCATTGTCATTCTTTCTAGTCCAAAACCTGTATCAACATTTTGTTGTTTTAATTTTGTAATAGAACCATCTTTTGCTTGGTAATATTCCATAAATACGTCATTCCATATTTCAACATATTTACCACAACCACATGATGGTTGACAATTATCTGAACATGCTGGTTTTCCTGTGTCTAAAAACATTTCTGTATCTGGTCCGCAAGGGCCCTCGTCTCCTGCAATCCACCAGTTATTATCTTTGTCATAGAAATATATTCTTTCTTCTGGTATTCCTGCTCTTTTCCATGCTTCTGCTGCTACTGTATCTCTTGGTGCATGTTCATCACCTGCAAAACATGTAACTGACAATTTACTTGGATCAATTCCTAACTCTTTTGTTAAGAATTCATAACTCATACTAATTGCTTCATCTTTAAAATAATCTCCTAATGACCAGTTTCCTAGCATTTCAAAAAATGTTAAGTGACGGTTGTCTCCTACTTCATCTATATCGTTTGTTCTTAAACATTTTTGATAATCTGTAATTCTTGTTCCTGCTGGATGTTTTTCACCTAATAAATATGGCACTAATGGTTGCATTCCAGCTGTTGTAAATAATACAGATGGGTCGTTTTCTGGTATTAGTGGAGCACTTGGAATTACTTTATGTCCGTGTGCTTTAAAAAAGTTTAAATATTTGTTTCTTATTTCTATTGCTTTCATACTATTCCTCTTTTCTCATTTTATGGAGCACACTGTGCTCCGCTACAATTTTTCATAGACTAGTTTTCATGGCTTAAATTATATACTATTTGCATATATAATGCAATATTTACACAACTACTTTTTGTATTGTATTTTCAAGATTTGCATTAGTTTTCATTTTTACTACCATATAGTTTGTAGTATGTCCTTTTAAATATTCTCCTTCTCTTTCTTCTAATAGTACTTCTACTTCTTTGCCTATGTATTTTTGATTATATTCTTTCTCATTTTTATCTGATAATTCTATTAGTTTATTGCTTCTTTCTTCTTTTATATTTCCATCTATTTGATTAGGCATTTTAGCTGCAACTGTTCCGCTTCTTGGCGAATATTTAAATACATGCATTTTATAAAACTTTATCTCTTTTAAGAACTCATAAGTCTTGTTAAATTCCTCTTCTGTTTCTCCTGGGAACCCAACTATAACATCTGTTGTTAAATGTACTTCTGGATATGCATTTCTAAGCAATTCTACTACATGTCTAAATTGATCTGTTGTATATTTTCTATTCATTCTTTTTAATGTTTCATCACATCCACTTTGTAATGATAAATGAAAGTGGTCACATATTTTGGGAAGTTTTTTAAGTCTTTCTACAAATTCTTCTGTTATTAGTGTTGGTTCTAATGAACCTAAACGTATTCTTTGTATTCCGTCTACTTTTTGAATTTCTTCTAATAAGTCAATTAACCTATACTCTGGTTCCATATTAAAGTCTTTTCCATAAGATGCTATATGTATACCTGTTATAACTACTTCTTTTATGCCTTCTTTTGCAACATCTGTAATTTCCTTTATTACACTTTCTGGCTTTCTACTTCTAATACGTCCCCTTGCATAAGGAATTATGCAATATGAACAAAACTGATTACATCCATCTTGTACTTTTATTACTGCTCTTGTTTTTTCTGTATATGTAACATCTCCAAAATCTAAGAACTCAGTTTGATGTAATACATCTGATACATATGTATTCTTACTAGCTTGTTCTACATATTTTACAATATCATTTTTTTCATTTATTCCAAGTATTAAATCAATTTCTGGTATTTGTTCTAGCTTTTCTTTTGCTACTTGGGCATAGCAACCAACAGCAACTAAAATGGCTTCTGGATTTATTTCTTTTACTCTTCTTAACATTTGTCTTGATTTTTTATCTGCCATATTTGTTACTGTACATGTATTTATAATATATATATCTGCTTTTGTTTCAAAGTCTACTACTTCGTAACCTGCTTCAATCATTTTTTGCATCATTGCATTTGTTTCATATTGATTTACTTTACATCCCAAAGTACAAAACGCTACTGTTTTCATATAATTCCTCTTTCTATTATTACTTAGAATATTATAACATATATGTCAAGGTTAATATTTTATAGTTCCATAAAAGAAGTGAGCGAAATGTGATTATTTCGCTCACTTCTTTATTTTTAATACATTCCGTCCATTCCCGTTGGCTCGTGGTCTGAACATTTACAACTATTTGCTTCTTTTTTATCTGTTACTAAACTTTCTGTTGTTAATATCATTGATGCTATTGATACTGCATTTTGAAGTGCACTTCTTGAAACTTTTGTAGGATCTACAATTCCTGCTTTTTTCATGTCTACATATTCATCTGTTTGTGCATTAAATCCTACACCTACTGGACTGTTTTTAACTTTTTCTAGTATTACAGATGGCTCTAAACCTGCATTTATTGAAATTTGTCTTGTTGGCTCTTCTAGCGCTCTTAAAATTATTTTACCACCAATTTTTTCGTCTCCTTGTAATTGTTCAACTACTTCTGTAACTTTTGGTAAAATATCAATATATGCTGTTCCACCACCAGGTACTATACCTTCTTCAACTGCTGCTTTTGTAGCAGATAAAGCATCTTCTATTCTTAATTTTCTATCTTTCATTTCAACTTCAGTAGCAGCTCCAACACCAATTACGGCAACTCCTCCTGCTATCTTTGCTAAACGTTCTTGTAAGTTTTCTTTTTCAAATTCACTCTTTTCTTCTGCAATTTGAGATTTTAATAAAGCTACACGTTTTGCAATTTCTTGTTTATCTCCCATTCCATCTACTATAATTGTGTTTTCTTTTTGTACTTTTATTTGTCTTGCTCTACCTAATTGCTCAATTGTTGTATCTTTTAGTTCTAGTGCTAAATCTGATGTAATAACTTCTCCACCTGTTAATATTGCAATATCTTCTAGCATTTGTTTTCTTTTGTCACCATAGCCAGGTGCTTTAACAGCTACTACATTTATAACTCCTCTTAGTTTGTTTAAAATTAATGTTGATAATGCTTCTCCTTCTATATCATCACATATAATTACAAGTTTGCCAGATTGTTGCATTAAGCTTTCAAGTAATGGTAGTATTTCTTGAATATTGCTTATTTTTTTATCTGTAATAAGTATATATGGGTTATCTATAACGGCTTCCATTTTTTCTGTATCTGTTACCATATATGGTGATACATATCCTTTATTAAATTGCATTCCTTCTACAACGTCAAGTTCTGTTTGTGATGTCTTAGATTCTTCAATTGTAATAACTCCATCTTTAGATACTTTTTCCATTGCTTCTGAAATAAGTTCTCCGACTTCTGGGTTATTTGCAGAAATACTTGCAACTCTTGCAATATCTTCTTTTCCGCTTACTTCAACACTAATTTCTTTTAAAGCATCTACTGCTGAAACTACAGCTTTATCCATACCTCTTTTTATAGCCATTGGGTCTCCACCAGCTGCTACATTTTTTACACCTTCACGAATCATGTTTTGTGCTAATACCATAGCTGTTGTTGTTCCATCTCCAGCAACGTCATTTGTTTTTATAGATACTTCTTTTACTATTTGTGCTCCCATATTTTCAAATGGGTCATCTAGTTCTATTTCTTTAGCAATTGTTACACCATCATTTGTAATTAGTGGTGCTCCAAATTTTTTGTCTAGTACAACATTTCTTCCTTTTGGTCCTAATGTTACTTTTACAGTATCAGCTAATTTATTTACGCCGTTTAATAGGCTTTTTCTGGCATCTTCACCAAATTTAATTTCTTTTGACATTTTAATTATCTCCTCTCTATTCAACTATAGCTAATATATCATTATATTTAACTATAATTAATTCTTCCCCGTCAATTTTAACAGTAGTTCCAGCATATTGGTTTAAAACTACTTTATCTCCTTCTTTTATAACCATTTCAACTTTTTTTCCTTCTGAATTTGTTCCGTCTCCTACTTTTATAACCTCAGCAATTTGAGATTTTTCTTCTGATTTTCCAGCTAAAATAATTCCACTTTTAGTTGTCTCTTCTTTTTCTAACATTTTAACAACAATTCTGTCTCCAATTGGTTTTAACATGAAAATTACCTCCTTATCAATCATTTTATTATATGCTAATTTTTATTTTTTAGAATTTTTGCTCATGCCTTCTTTCTTTTTTAATTGCATATGATAAAATTAGCAGTCTTTCTTTAAGACTGCTAATACTTTATACCCATTTATATAAAATGTCAAGTACACTATTTAATTTTTCACACATTATTCACATTTGCTTTTGCTGCTTTTATTAAATTCACAAATAATGGATGTGGTTTGTCTGGTCTTGATTTGAACTCTGGATGAAATTGTGATGCTATAAAATATGGATGATTTTTTAGCTCTACAATTTCAACTAAGTTTCCATCTGGTGATAATCCTGAACAAATTAAACCTGCTTTTTCCATTTCTTCTCTATATTTGTTGTTATATTCAAAACGATGTCTATGTCTTTCTGATATTTTATTTGTTTTATATACTTTTTCGGCTAGAGTATTTTTCAATATATTACATGGATATGCACCTAATCTCATTGTTCCACCTTTGTTGGCAATATGAATTTGATGTTCCATAATATGAATTACTTTGCATGTACTTGCCTCATCAAATTCTTCTGAATTTGCATCTTTGTAACCTAATACATTTCTTGCAAATTCCACAACTGCCATTTGCATTCCTAAACATATTCCTAGAAACGGAATATTGTTTTCTCTTACATATTGTATGGTTGCTATTTTTCCTTCTATTCCTCTGTTTCCAAAACCACCTGGTACAATTACTCCATTGTATTTTCCAAGCATTTCTTTTGCATTTTCTTTAGTTACCTTTTCACAGTCTATAAAGTCTATATGTACTTTACAGCCATTTGCAAATCCACCATGTTTAATACTTTCTGCAATTGATAAATATGAATCTTCTAATTTTACATATTTTCCAACTATTGCAATATTTACATTTTCATCTTTTAGGTTTTTAATATTTTTTATTAATTCTTCCCAGTTCAAATTATTTGGTATATCTCTTAATTTTAATTTTTCACAAATTCTACTTGCTAAGCCTTCTTTTTCTAGCATTAACGGTACTTCGTATAAGTTTTCTACTGTTTTATTTTGTATTACATCTTGCTTTTTTACATTACAGAATAATGCAATTTTCTGTTTTAAGTTTTCATCTATTTCTTGTTCTGCTCTACAAACTAACATGTCTGGCTTTATGCCTATTGATTGTAATTCTTTTACTGAATGTTGTGTTGGTTTTGATTTTAGCTCATTTGATCCATAAATATATGGTAATAAAGTTACATGAATATATGCAACATCTTCTTCATTTCTTTCTATTCCTATTTGCCTAATAGCTTCTAAAAAAGGTAAGCTTTCAATATCTCCAACAGTTCCGCCTATTTCTGTTATTACTATATCTACATCTGTATTTTCAAATTTATATACTTTTTCTTTTATAGCATTTGTAATATGTGGTATAACTTGTACTGTTTTTCCTAAGTAATCTCCTTTTCTTTCTCTTTCAATTACTTCTGAATATATTCTTCCTGTTGTTACAGAAGAATATTTTGTTAAATTTTCATCTGTAAAACGTTCATAATGTCCTAAGTCTAAATCTGTTTCTGCCCCATCATCTGTTACAAAAACTTCTCCATGTTCATATGGGCTCATTGTTCCCGGGTCTACATTAAGGTATGGATCAAATTTCTGGTTTGCTACTTTATATCCTCTATTTTTTAATAGTCTTCCTAGTGATGCTGCTGTTATTCCTTTTCCTAGTCCAGATACTACTCCACCTGTCACAAAAATGTACTTTTTATTCATTGTTTCCTCCTTACCCTAACACAGTTTGGAAAAAAATAAAAAAATAGATTTAAAAATAAACAAAGTTCAAACTGTGTTTTTTTTAAATCTATCATGTTTATATGATATCACTTATTAATAATATATGTCAACTATATATCTAAATTTTATTGTATTAAAGTAGCTCCACCCATACTGGTTTTCATTTGCATATCTAAAAGCAAAACTTGTCTAGTTCCTATTCTATCACTCTTAATGTCTGTTGTGTGACTTCTCATATTTGCAGATAATGGTATTGTTCTATGGTCTCCACCTCTGCACACATATTCTTTATTTGTTCCATATGCTTCACAAAATACAAATTCAGAAACATTTCCTGCTATATCATAAATATTGTTTACCTTATATTCTGCATTATTTCCTGTTAAAATTGTACTAGACCCTTGTTGTCCTTTTGTGTTATATGCTCCATCTGGATTCGTTTTGTTTAGCCATCTTATCATAGCATCCCATTGTTTGCTTGAAACACCTGTCACAATATTTCCGTAAGTCTACAGTACTGGTTTTCCCTGTATCTGTCGAATTATCTGTTCCAGAGCCTGAAGAATCTCCCGGCCTATGAATTGCTAATTTTGTGATTTTTGCATTACCTTGAAAGTAATTTGTTGATGTACTTGATTGATTTTCTTGTTCCAGTAGCTCTTGCTGTGGCACACCATATTTAATCTTTGATATATCAATATTCGTATATGGAGTTTTACCTTTTTGTGTTTCTACTTTTCCAGTTGTTGAATTATAACTTGCTTCATATCTACCCATATAAAATCCACCATATTTTTCAATGCTTGTATCATCATCAAAAGAAGATAATATATCCATAATTATCATTGCTTTTTGTATTTTAACATCACTCTGTCCTAGTATTCCACCACCATCTTCTATTCCAGATGACCCTGAATTTTTTATTCCTTGGTAATACGAGTTCTCTTTTTCTGCATCTGTTTCTACTATATCTTTTAAAGTTTCGTTATTCCATGCAGTTCTTTTGTATTCACCCACATTACTAACAGGTATCCATACAAATTCATTATTTGAAGCATCTTTTATTACTAAGCCTTTAGAAATTGTTTTTTCAGTTTCAACATCTGATACTTTATATCCTGTTGGAATTACAGCTATATTTTTTTCACTGTCTTTATATTTTGAATTTGCTTTTACTGTACCATCATCATTTTTATCAACTTCAGTATATGCTTTTAAATTTGAAAGTGCACCTGCATATTCATTTATAACTTTATTTAAGTCATCTATTCCGCTTATATCTCCCTGTTTAGCTCTATCAATTTTTTCCTGTGCGCTATTAGCTCTTTTTATTATGCCGTTATCACTAAAAACAGCATTTATGCTAACTCCTGCCAATATTAGTAACACCACAATTGTTACTACAAGTGCTATTAAAGTAATACCTTTTTTACCTTTAAATTTCATTTGTAACTTTCCTCTTTTCTTTTGATTTTTATATTTTTAGCATACTACACCTTTATTTTTATTTCAAGTACTTTTGTCATAAATTTTCTTATATTTTTCATAATTATTAATTACTTTTCTCACATATAAATCTGTTTCCTTAAATGGAATATTTTCTAAATCAGAACCATCTTGTTGTATTGTTCCGTTTTTTATCCATTCATCCACTCTTCCCATACCTGCATTATATGCTGCTAATGCTAAACCTATATTACCATACTTTTTTAGTAACATTGAAAAATAACATGTACCAAGTTTTATGTTGGTTTCTGGATCATACATTTCTTGTTCTGTAATTTGTTCCTCGTTAATCTTATTATTTATATCAATTGCCGTGTTTTCCATAAGCTGCATAAGTCCTATTGCATTTACATGTGAACTTGCATTTTCATTAAAATTACTTTCAATTTTTATTATTGCATATATTAAAAGTTCATCAACATCATATTCTCTTGAATACTTGCTTACATATTGCTCATATTTTTTTGGATGTAGTAATTTTGCTATGTCAAAGACATAAATTAATAGAAAACATATAATTAATATTGTAAACATTATTAATAATGCTATTTTTTTTAACTTAGTCAAATTTCTCTCCTTTAATAAAATTTCTCTTTTGTAATTATTTTACTTCATACCAGTTATATGCTTCTGATAATTCAACTTCTAGTGGAATACTTAAACTTGTTGCTTGTTCCATACTCTCTTTTAATATTTCTTTTACCTTTTCTTTATCTTCAATTTTACATTCAATTAAAAGTTCATCATGAATTTGTAAAATTAAATTTGCATTTAAATTTTCTTGTTTTAATTTGTAATACACTTTTATCATTGCAATTTTCATAATATCTGCTGCAGTTCCTTGAATTGGGGTATTCATTGCAGCTCTTGCTCCAAACTGCCTTACCATATAATTGTTTGATGAAAGCTCTGGTATATATCTTCTTCTATGAAATAGTGTTTCTACATAGCTATTTTTTTTTGCTTGTTCTACAATTTCATCCATAAATTTTTTTACACCTTTATACTTTTCCAAGTATTGTTCTATATATTGTTCTGCTTTTTTACGGCTTATACCTAATTGTTCTGCTAAGCCAAATCCACTTATTCCATAAACAATTCCAAAATTGACAGCTTTAGCAGCTGTTCTTTGCTCTTTTGTTACTTCTTCTAATGGAACATTAAATACTTTCGAAGCAACTTGTTTATGAATATCTTCATCATTTAAAAATGCCGTTCTCATATTTTCATCATTTGAAATATGTGCTAAAATTCTTAATTCTATCTGAGAATAATCTGCGTCAATAAACACATTACCTTCTTGTGCTTTGAATGCTTTTTTTATTTGTTTTCCCTGTTCTGCTCTTGTTGGTATATTTTGCAAATTAGGTTCTGTCGAGCTTATTCTTCCTGTTGCTGTTATTGTTTGATGAAAATATGAATGTATTTTATGAGTATATTCATTTATATACACTATTAGTCCTTCTATATATGTTGAATTTAGTTTCATCAAACCTCTATATTCTAATATTTTTTCTATAATTGGATGTTCACTTTTTAATTTTTCTAATATATCTACATCTGTTGAATAGCCTTTTTTTGTTTTCTTATATACAGGTAATTTTAGCTTTTCAAATAAAACTATTCCGAGTTGCTGTGTAGAATTTATATTAAATTCTTCTCCTGCTAAATTATATATTTCTTGTTTTATTGTTTCAATTTCTTCTTTAAGTTTATATCCAAATTCAACAAGTTCTTGTTTGTCTACATATATTCCAGCATATTGCATTTCTGCCAATACTGTAATTAGTGGAATTTCTATATTTTCAAATAGTTCTAATGAATTTATTTCTGTTAATTTTTTTGTCATTGTATCTACAAGCTTAGATACAGTATAAACATATATTGCATTTTTATATTTTTCACTATCAACTTTTTCTTCTGCTTGCTCAAATAGTGTTATCTGAGTTGGTTTGTCGTTTTTTATTCCTACCGATTCTAAATATTCTGGTATATCAATATTCAAATATTGATTTGATAGTTCTTCTAATTTGTAATGATTATTACTTGGATTTAAAATATATGCTGCAATTTCAGCATCAAATTTTACTCCTTTTATTGATATTCCATTTTGTTTTAATATTACATAAATTTCATTTAGATGATAACTATATTTTTTTATATTTTCATCTTCAAATATTTCTTTAAAATAAAGTTCAAGTTCATTATTTTTATTCAATATCTCATATACAATGTCTTCAATATATATATATATTGAAGTTATTTTCTTTTTTATTATTAATTCATTATTATTTTCTTCTTTTAAGCCTAATATAAATGTCATTTGTTTATTTTCTTTTATTTTGTGTATAAGCTCTTCAATCTCACTTTTTTGAGTTATAGTTTTTATATTTAACAACTCTGCTATATTTGTTTTAACTTTTTCTTCAGATTTCAAGTTAAATCTTTCAATAAATCTGTTAAAATTTAATTCTTTAAATTTGTTAAGAACTTCTTCCTTGTTCCATTCTTTAATTTTAAATTCATCTGGATTTTCGTCTATTGGAACTTCCAAATTTATTGTTCCTAAAAATTTTGACATTTCAGCTAGTTCTTTATTTTCTACCAGTTTTTCCTTTGTTTTTGGTTTTAAATCATCTTCACCTTTTTCAATTGCTTCATATAATCCATCAATAGACTTATATTTTTTTACTAATTCTAGTGCTGTTTTTTCTCCTATTCCTGGTACCCCCGGAATGTTGTCAGATGTATCTCCTTGTAATCCTTTTACTTCTATTAATTGTTTTGGAGTTACTCCATATTTTTCAATTATTGCATTTTCATCAAATGTTTCTGTTTCAGTTTTACCTACTTTTGTATGAGGAATTCTTACTTTTATTTTTTCTGATGTAAGCTGAAATGTATCTCTATCTCCTGATACTATTGTTACATCAAATCCATCTTTCTCTGCCTTTTTGGCCATAGTTCCTAAAACATCATCAGCTTCATAGCCTTCTTTTTCTATAATAGCTATATTCATTGAACGTAATATATCTTTTAATATAGGCATTTGCTCTGCAAGTTCATTTGGCATACCTTTTCTATTAGCTTTATATCCATCATATAATTTATGTCTAGCTGTTGGTGCTTTTAAATCAAATGTTACCATTAAATATTCTGGCTCTATATCTTCTAATACCTTAAAAAGTATAGCCAAGAATCCATATACAGCATTTGTATATTTACCATCTGTTGTCATTAACATTTTATTACCCATAATTCCATAAAATGCTCTATTTAATATACTATTTCCATCTATTAAAACTATTTTTTTCATGTTATTCCTTCTTTCTATTAAGGTTTTTATCAACAATTTAGTCATAAACTTGTTTTAATCTTTGTTTTTAATATCATTTTTGCACTGATATTATAATAACTTATGATTTTTCTACTATATTTAGCAAATTCTACTCATCTATTTTTTTGCAATAATATCATATAATCTTATAAAAGGCAACTTCTTTATATATTAATAAAAACCTACAATGTAATTTATCTTTTTGTATATTGAAAAAAATATTTCCATTATGATAAATTTATTTTACCATAAGGAAATATTTTTTGAATATTAATTTTTATACAGTTTTTTATTACTCACATGCTCTTTGGCACGATTGATAAATCCCGCTTATTAGTTGACATAAATTGGTATTTTTGATATAATAATAATATCGTACATTCAAAATTACATATAAAAGGAGATATTCAAAATGTCAAAAATTCAGCTTCGTAACAAATTCATCAAGGCTTGCCCCAGCATCGAAGCACAAAATCAGGTTATCAGCGAATGTGAGCATTTATTCACACTACAAGAAGATCAAGCAGTAGCTTACCTTTGGAAAAGGTATATTGAAGCTAACGAACCAAGTGAAGACGCAAATTCATCTAACTTTAAGCTTTTAGCATGGAGAGAACTGCGTTCTCAATATACTATCACTCATCCAGGTTTTCCTCGGGTATATATTCCAGATGCCTGCAAACAGTCATATGACGCATTTGCAGAAGTAAACCCCATTATTGCAGTTGTTGTAACCAATGTTGCAATGACTTATATCAAGCAAAATATAATTTTGGTTGATCGGACCCTGTTTCTTTTGAATAGCGATAAAGAAGCAAATTACTTTGGAGGTATTCGCGAACTCGGGTTTAGCTATGCTGAATCCACTGTTCTTAAATCATTCATCAAGCAAATCAGAGATATTTTTGATAATTTGTGTAAACACTATCAAAATCTGGACATTAGCGAGGAGGAACTTCCTTTTACTCTTTCGCCACAAGACGAAAATACGGAAACTACTGTGCAATCTGAAACTGTTCAAACAGAAATTGAAGAGCACATAGAAGAAAAGGTTGAGCTCACTCCTGATCCATTAGCTTTCACAATTCTTCAAAACCGTCAGGCAATTGAAGAATTCTGCAAAGCCACAGATTCCATCGAATCACTTGGCTTCAACCCTGAAGAACTTTTGGCCAAGAAAGAAGTTATTAAAAACTTTCTTGAAATCGTAGACAAATTGTAATCCTTTTATAAGTGACAGAGAGCAATTTTCTGTCACTTTTTTAATGTATCTGTACATATTCCTTATACTAGCACTGAAGAAATATGAAATGGACTGAAGTTTTTACCAACTATTTTTTGTGCTTCTTTTAATATTTTATGGTCATCATCTAATAATATAAAATAATCATATTTATTTTCTAAATCTTTTATTTTTTGTGCTTTTACTATATCTCTATTTTCACTTGAATACTCATTTAGTTCTTTTGTTATTATTATCCAATTTTCTTCATTAATAAATGGTACATATTTTTTTAACCAATCTTTTTTTTCTTTTGTTATTTTTACTGATTTAGATAAAGATAATATATATAAGTCAATGTTAGATATCTTACTTATATCTTTTAATATATCTATTATATATTGTGCTGGCTCTGTTTCACTATATTCTTCTTGCATTTTCTGTTTTACAATTTCTTCTGGGTATACATTATATACATTTATTGTTCCATCCATATCTATAAATATTGCTACTCTTTTATTTTCTTCACATATTTTATTTATTTTTTCTAAAAATTTATTCATAAAGTTGTCTCCTATATTATTAAAGTAGCACAAAAGCCAATTTGCCTTTGTGCTATTTGCTTTTACGGTATTTCATTTAAAATAATGTCAAAGATTACATTGCTTAATTCCATTGGATTAAGCTCATCTGATTTAATTAATTTCTTTTTTGTAGGTATTGTGACCAAGAATTTCATAAACAAACTATTATAAACTTCTACATATTTTTTAGTTACTAGTCTACCTTCTCCTCCTCTACGCTGAATAGCTGTTTCTGGCAGTACAAAAACACTTATTAACAAGTCAGGAGTTATTTTACTCAGACAAGTTTTCTGAAACTCACTAAATTGTTCTGCTGAACATTTTCCCTCCTCAATAAATTTCCACGCGTAAAATTTGCTGTCGATAATGCCTCTGTCAATGAGTACAATATCAGTATCTGAATACTGTGCTTTTAAGATACCTGCTTGTGTTATTAAGTGCAGCCACAAATTTGCTTCAAAGGTTCCTTTTGTAAACTCTCGAGGCAAACTTTCCGCGGATTCTTCAAGGATCATGGTTTTATAGCCTTTGTTTTCAAGCATTTTTGCTACTAGCATAATTGCTGTAGTTTTACCTGCTTCAGGCGTACCTGAAAATTCAACCATAAAAGGCTTCAATTGCCGCATATTTATGCCTCCAATCATTAATTATTTGGGTTAATTGCATTATATTATAATTCAATTTTATTTTCAATATTTTTGATTTTCCCATTTATGATTTTTTACATTATTTTAATGGATCACAGTGTGCTCCGCTACGAGATTTACGTATTGTTGTTTATTTTATTTTTCAAAATATTTGCTAATACTAAAATAATAGTAAAAATGCAAATAACCACTCCATACATAATTGCTGTCATGCGCACAGCACTTTCAACATCCAAGCTCCAATCTGTTTGGTGTATTGAAAATTCTTGTGCTATTAGTGGTAAGCGAATGATCATAATTATTGTTGTTATAATTATTCCTATTCCACATATTATAGATACAATTTTATTTTTCTTCATTTTTAATTTTTCCCTTTATGATATTATCTTAGTGGAGCACGCTGTGCTACGCTACTATATTTCTTTGTCTTTCTCGATTTGCTTAGCATATCTGTCTTCTTCTGAAAATACACAACCGCAGTATTTTTGCATGTATAGTCCTAGTTCTCGTGCTTTGGCTTGTCCTTCTCTGAAGCCTACTCTAAAGTCTCTGTATAAAAAGTCTAATTCATATTTTTTTGCTATTTCTTCTAGTATTCGTTTTAGTTCTTCATGTTTTTGATATGGGCTTACAAATAATGTAGTAGTAATTGTGTCAAATCCGTGTTCTTTTGCATATTTTGCAGTTTGCTCTAGTCTAACTCTATAACAATAATCTGTACATCTTGTTTTTAAATTTCCTATTACATTTTTGCAAAATTTATCTAATCCATATTCCTCTTCAAATATTGCTTGTACTCCTATGCTTTGTGTATATTCTTTTAAGCAGTCTCTTCTTGCTTTATACTCCATATATGGATGTATGTTTGGGTTATACCAATATACTGTTGGCTCTATCCCTTCGCTTCTTAAACTGTCTATACAATATACACTACATGGTGCACAACAAGTGTGCATTAAAAGTTTCATTTTTATATCCTTTCTAATTTATATATATATAAGTTATTAAAAGTATTAACCTTTTTGTATTTTACATCAACATCATAATGTTCTTTTATAAATAGAACTATATTTTCTATATAATTTGAATATTGTTTTCCAGACCAATTTACATCTCCATCTATTAAATATACATTTTCTTTTAATAAATCTAAAAATGTACCATCTAAATTGTATCTTTCCTTGAAATCATAGTAATTTTGTGTATACACATCCCATCCACCCATTGCTCTTAAGTTTGAAAAAGCAGATTTTGGCGGCATTTCATATACTGAATAAGCCCAATATCTGTGTTGTAATGAAGGAATAGTATATAGATATACATTTTCTTTATGCTGATTAGTGTATTCAATTAGTTGTTTATAATTTGAAAATGAATTCAATTTATAATTGTAATTATATTTACTTCCAAATGCGCTAGTTGCAAATATTAATATCAATATTGTTGTAATTGCTATTGAATTTAAACTATATTGATTGTTTTTTGCTAATTGTAAATTATATAACATTAACATTGTACCTGCTATATATTCTGGTATTACAACTCTTAACATAGCTCTATTTAAAACAATAAATAGAACATGAATAGCTATTGTGGTTAATGCAATTAATATATTTATATTTCGATTTTCTTTTTTTAATATACTAATTAATAATACACTAAAAAACATTATCGTTATATATGTGTTTGTATTTATTAATCCATTTTTTAAATCTTTGCATATTTCTTTTACATCTAATTCTAAATTAGAACCATTACCATTCTGCTTTTTGTAGTCAATAATTTCTTGTAAGTTTTGTTTATTATATACATTCTCATCTCCTGTATTAAATGTATAAAATAAATAATAATCATTTGGACTCCAGCCAATTTTGTCAAAAATTTCTTTATTATCATTATAGTTTGTATATGATAAATCCTGTAGCTGTGTTCTCAAGTAATTGTATTCTGTATATTGCTTATATGGTTCTTTAGAATATGCTATCATATTGGTAGCATATATAATTATTGTAATTATTATATATATTGCATATTGTTTTATTAGATTAATAGTTTGTTTTTGAAATTTGTATTTTATTAAATAATATAATAAATATATTCCCATAAAAGGTACAATTATTAATAAAGACTGTATTCTAGTCAATGTTCCAATTGAATATAAAATTATTGAAATAATTGTCCACTTTTTGTTTTTTTCTTCTAGGTTGTCTATTGTTATTAAAAATGCTGTTAATATTAATAATGCTGATACTGAAGTGTACTGGATTAATAATAAAAGCGTTGTATAAAATACACTTGCAAAAATTGCATATATTAATATAAACATTGGATTTTTATGTTTTTTCAAAATTATATATCCAATTATTGTAAAACATATAAATTGCATTGCTAATAAAAATATTGTATGCCAATTTATTGCTGGAATAATTCTAAATAATAATCCAATTAAAATACAAATTATTGGATGTATATATACTCCATGAATGTTATATGTTCCATCTAAGCCTGAATACAAATTATAAATTATAAAATCATCAACCTGTTCATATTTTATATCAAACAAAATATTTACTATTGAAAATATAAATAAATTTATTAATATAATTATCCACAATGTATTATTTTTCTTCATATTGCACTCCTATATGTTTATATGCTATTGGCATTGGTATTCTGCCTCTAGCAGTTCTTGCTATAAACCCTATTTGAATTAAATATGGTTCATATACATCTTCTACTGTTTCTGGCTCTTCGCCAATTGTTGTTGCTATAGTATCAATTCCTATTGGCCTTCCGTTATATTTTATAATCATTGTTTCTAATATTTTTCTGTCTATATCATCTAATCCAACTTCATCTATTTCAAGTTTTCCAAGTGCTGTTTTTGCTATTTTTAATGTTATATTTCCATCACCTAATACTGCTGCATAATCTCTTACTCTTCTTAATAACCTATTTGCAATTCTTGGTGTTCCTCTTGATCTTCTTGCAATTTCTATTGCTGCTTCTTCATCTATTTGTAAGTCTAATATGCTTGCTGACCTTTTTACTATTGTTGTTAAATCTTTAGTTTCATATAATTCTAAATGGTTTATTATTCCGAATCTGTCTCTTAAAGGTGTTGCTAATGCTCCTGCTCTAGTTGTTGCACCTATTAATGTAAATTTAGGTAAATCCAGCCTAATAGACCTTGCACTTGGCCCTTTTCCTATCATTATGTCTAATGTATAATCTTCTAAGGCTGGATATAATATTTCTTCTACACTTTTATTTAGTCTATGTATTTCATCTATAAACAACACATCAAATTCTGATAGATTGGTTAATAGTGCTGCTAAATCTCCTGGTTTTTCTATTGCTGGACCAGAAGTTATTTTTATATTTGAGTTCATTTCATTTGATATTATGTTAGCAAGTGTAGTTTTTCCTAATCCTGGAGGGCCATATAGTAAAACATGATCAAGAGGCTCCCCTCTTTTTTTGGCAGCCTCTATATATATTTTCATATTGTTTTTTACTTTGTCTTGTCCAATATATTCATCTAATGTTTTTGGTCTTAAGGAATTTTCTACTCTCTCTTCTTGTATGTCTTCTAATTCTGGGCTTATTAGTCTTTCTTCTTCCATCTTGCTCTCCTTGATTTATTATATAATTTATTGTTATATCTCTTGACTTTGTTATTATAATTAGAGTATAATAAAAATAGGAAATGACAATTCCGTTAGATACGGTTTTGCCGATATAAATGTTAAATAAACCATTCAGCTCGGTCAAAAGTAGAATGGTTTATTTTTTTATTTATGTAGTTGCTTATTAACCCAGTCCTTATACAGAACTGCTGTCAAGGCAACGTTTAATGTTAAAGATAATATTAAAATTATTATAAAAAATAGTATTACTTTAACCATAAACATCACCACCTCTCCTACGAAGATTCGTATAAATTGGTGGCAAAACCGTTCCACTAATTATCAATTTCCTATGTAATTATTTTACAATATTCTTAAAAATATGTCTATAGCATTATCAAACATTTATAATTTTTCATTATTTATCAGTTCTAATATTATCCTGATTTATATCTTCAATGTCCACTTCCTGTTTTACTCTAAAAATATCCTTATATCCAATTGCTATAATTGCAATTACAAGAAGTGCAAATGATAAAGCTTTCCAGATTCCACTTTCTAATAATATTATTGCAAACATTCCAAATGTAGCTGTAAGTCCATACAAAATTAGAACAGCTTGTTTTTGAGTATAACCTCTTTTCATTAGTCTATGATGTAAATGTCCTTTATCTGCTTTAAATACTGCTTTAATAGACTTACCTTTTATAATTCTTCTTATTATTGCAAAAATTGTATCAAATATAGGAAGAGCTAATACTATTATTGGCGCTATAAGTACTAAAGCTGTATATGTTTTAGCAACACCTAAAATAGAAATTACAGCTAATGAAAATCCTAAAAAATTTGATCCAACATCTCCTATAAAAGTTTTTGCAGGACTAAAGTTAAATGGTAAAAATCCAACAATCGAACCAGCTAATGCGGTTATTAGCAATATTGATATTAATGGTGATGATGGTGTTAATAAAAAGATTATTAATAAAGAAAAGCACGAAATTAATGTAATTCCTGATGATAATCCGTCTAATCCATCTATCAAGTTTATTGCATTTGTTATTCCAACAATCCAGCCAATTGTAATTATATATGAAAACCAATCATAGAAAAATATTTTATTATCTATAAAAGGTAAATTAATATTTTCTATTTTTATTCCACAAACAGCTACAACTATAGCAGCAATTACCTGCACAATTAGCTTAGCCCAACTTGGTATTCCTTTTGAATCATCAATATAACAAGTTATTCCTAAAACTATAATTCCAATTAAAAAGCCTAATAGTTTTAGCCAATACATGTTTTCTTCATCAAATATGTTAATTGACCCCTCAAAGCTCATTACAATTAATAAGTAAATTGTAGATACTATAAATCCACAAATAACTGCTATTCCTCCGAAGTCTTGGCATTGGTTTTTTATTTACTCTTCTATCATTTGGTATATCTATTGCTCCAACCTTTTTTGCTAGTCTCATTGTATATGGTGTTAATACAAATGCAGTAATAAAAGCTAGTAAAAAAGCAATTGCTATATCTCCCCACATAGCTTGTCCTCCTTTTTATGCTTAATGTATTACCTCTATTGGATATTCCATAAATAATCCGCTTTCTATAACACCTGTAATTGATTTTATGTCTTCTTCTAATGTTTCATAAATTTCAACAAATTTTGTATCTAATATAACATTATTATTTTCTGTAAATACTGGTCCATCCTTTTTTTGTGCTTTTCTTAGCACAGCTTCTGTAGCACCTAAGTCTAGTAGTGCTTCTCGTACGCTACTAACCGCTTCTGGATAAACTTCAATTGGAATTGGCATTACTTTATTCAACTGATCAACTAATTTTGAATCATCTACTAAAATATATGTAATTCCTGCATTTACCATATTTAGTTTTTCTTTAAATAAAGCTGCTCCTCTTCCTTTTATAATCCAATTATTGTTTTTATCAACCTCATCTGCTCCATCAAAAGCCCAGTCTGGTCGTTTTTCTAATATACTAACTGTTGGAATATTTAAACTATGGCATAATGCTCTTATTTCATAAGAAGTAGGTATTGCTGTAATGCGTAATTCCTCTTCTTCAATTCTTTTAGCTATTTCTTTAATAGCTAAATATGATGTTGAACCTGAACCAAATCCTATTACATCTCCATTTTTAACTTTTAAAGCAATTTCTTTTGCTATTTTCTCCTTTTGTTCTTGATTCGATATGTTTGTTGGCTCAATTTCTTTTAAATTACTATTCATCCATTCCATATTTTTTCATTCCTTTCTTTAGGTACAGATTTGACTTGAATACTGCCAAAATTCTAATTATTTTACAATCTTTTATTTTGCTTTTCCAATGTAATAGTTTTTCTTTCCTCTTCTTGCAACAATGTATGTATTTTCTATAAACATGCTTTGATCAATTGTTTTTTCTAAGTCTGTTACTTTTTCTCCATTTATAGAAATTGCACCTGATGAAATAAATTCTCTTGCCTCTCTTTTACTTGATGCTATTCCCATATTTACAACAAAATCAACAATATTTGTGTTTAACTCAATTTCTTTAATATCTTGTCCTTTAAATAAATCTTCAATATCTTTTTTTGATAAGTCATTAAACTTGTTATTAAATAAATGGTCTGCTAAATTTACAGCTTTCTCATATTCTTCTTTTCCATGTAAAAATGTAATTATTTCTCTTGCTAAAGCTTTGTGTGCTTCTCTTAATTCTGGATGCTCATTATTCTTTACTTCTAGTTCTTCAATTTCTTCTTTTGATAAGAATGTATAAATTTTTAGATAGTCTATAACCATTGAATCTTCTACATTTACAAAGAATTGGTATAATTGGTAACTTGAAGTTTTTTCTTTATCTAACCATAAAGCATTTCCTTCACTTTTTCCAAATTTATTACCTTGTGAATCTGTTACAAGTGGCATTGTAAATCCATATACTTCATCACCTGTTGATTTTCTTATTAAGTCTATACCTGCTGTGATGTTTCCCCATTGATCAGAACCAGCACATTGTAAATCTACATTATTATATTCATGTAAATGTTTAAAATCTAATGCTTGTAATATCATATATGAAAATTCTGTATATGTAATTCCAGCATCTAATCTTCTTCTTATAATATCTTTGTCTAACATATAATTTACATTAAAGTATTTTCCATAATCTCTTAAAAAATCTAATGTATTTATATCTTTTATCCAATCATAATTATTAACAACATCAAATCCAAATAGTTTTTCAACTTGTTTTTTTATTCCTTCAAAATTTTTATTTACTTGTTCTTTTGAAATCATTGCTCTTTCTTTTGTAGGTCTTGGATCTCCTATCATTCCTGTTCCTCCACCTACTAATAAATATGGATGATGTCCTGCATCTTTTAATCTTTTTGAAATTAAAAAGCTTGACAAATGACCAACATGTAAGCTATCTGCTGTTGGGTCTGTTCCTATATAAAAAGACATTCCACCTTTATTTAATTTTTCTTCTAAATCTGGACTTGAAATATCTTTTATAAGTCCTCTCCATTTCAAATCTTCAAAAACTGTCATATTATTTCCCCCTATTTTATTGCATTGTATATTCTTTCTCTGCAATTTTCTGTTCTAAAGAAAAAATTACTCATTCTTTTTTTATATTTTTCTTCTACTTCAAAATCATTTTTTAAATATTGCTCAATTTTGTTAATTAAATCTTGTGGTGTATACACTACATCACCAAATGCCTCTTCAAGTGGCAAATCTAGTTTTCTATAAGAGTGAAGTCCTGCATTAAACTCTTTTAAATCTGGTACAAAATATACTATAGGAATTTGATGTTTTATAAAATCAAATTGAAATGATGAGTAATCTGTAATAAGCATTCTATAGTTACTTGGACTTATTTCTGAATTTCCCATGCAAATATTTCCACTACACTTTTCTTCAAACATTTTTTTATAACAATTAAAGTTAGGATGTAATTTAAATTCAAATTTAACATCATATTCTTTTAACAAATTGTTTAATTTTTCTGAAGTTAGTATTTCTATATTCTTTTTATAAAAATCCGATTTCTCCATTTCATTAAAATTTGCTTTTCTGTTTCTATTTAGTAGTTCTCCTACTAAATATTTTCTCCATGAAGGTGCATAAATTATTTTTTTATCTTTACTTTTTTCAATGTTTTTTGAATTATCTATATCAAACCTTGGCATTCCTGCACATATTAAATCTTTTTCATTATATTTATAATTATCTATTAAGTTTTTCTTTTCAAATTCAGACGATATAACAATCTTATCTATTTCATTAAATTCTTTACCATACATTTGTAATAAATTGGCATATAAAATTCCATGTTGTAAGTAAATTAATTCATAATTTGTAATATCTCTATACCACTTTATACTTTTTCTAAATGGACAATAAACACTTAATGATATATCAGATGATATGATTTTCTCTGAGTTTAAAAAGTATAATCTATGTTTTAACGAACCATATTTTAATAAATGTTTTCTTTGTTTTGGTGTAAATTTTTCCTTTACCTTTTCATTCATTTTGTCATAAATATAATATCTATTAATTCCATCTTTTTTCTCTATATCATTTAGAAATTGATAGTATCCATTATCATATACATTTGCTGAATCATAGTATAGCCAAATATTTTTCTTGTGTATTTTCTCAGCAAGCCATCTATATACATTTATTTTATAGTCAATTTTCTCGTATATACACTTGTTTTCTTTTTTTAGCTGTTTTATTTGTTTTTTAGTTGATTTATTTACTGTAAATACATTTAATTCTTCATTATATTCTAAAATATATTTTTTATCTTTAGTTAAAATTTTATATCTCTCTAATGTTTCATTAAACACAACTCGTCCGCCAAACTTGTATTCTGATGCCATTTTAGTATTTCCAATAATACTATAAAATTCAAACTTTTGTATATCTTCTATGTTTAACTCACATTCAAATTTGTAAAAGTTATTTGTTTTGATTGTTGATTGATAATGTGATAGTCCTGATTCTGCAAGTTTCATTTCTTTTGTAATAATGTCATTATCATTTAATTTATACTTTAAAAGCACCCTTGGTTTTACATATTCACATATAGGTGACTTCACACAACCTAATATATACATTTTTTTTGAATCTTTTATTTTTAATCTTGTAATAGATATTTCAATTGTTTCACTACTATATATAACTTCATCATTATTCATAATAGTAAAAGAATTATCTCCATAATATGGCTTTAATTTTAAACCTTTAAGATTAAATATATAAAACTTATGGTAAATTGGCATGTTTGGCATATTTAATATTGTGCCATTTTCTATATATGATAAAATATTTTTAATTCTAGATATTGCATTATTAAATTCCTGTTCTTCATAATGATATGGAAAAATTTCATCTGTTTTTATTCTCCATCTTAAATTATTTAAAATAACAGCTTGTATATATTTAGGTATTCTTCCATTCTCATCTTTATAGTTATTTATTAAATTTTCATTATACTTTGTCAAACTTTCAAATGTATAATAAGGATTTGATTTGTTTTTTGTAACAGATCCCACATTTTTTCTGTAAATATATGTTGCTTCTTTACAAAATCCTATCTTTTTCTTTTTCATTAATACTTTGGTATTAAAAGCTTCATCTTCTGAGTAATTCATATCTTTATCAAATAGGACTTGATTTTTTCTTTCATTTTTTATCATTACATTAATTGTGGATTGCCCTAAATAAGGAGATTCTTCTAAATCGTACACCCCTGTACCTTCTGTATAAAACTCATAACGATAATGGCTTGTAGCTCTTGCCTTTTCATTAGTATAAATTTCCATTGGATATGTAACAAGATCTACTTTATTATAATTTTTTTCAAAGAATTTAACTAAACGTTCTATACTATGTTTTTCTAGCATATCATCAGAATCCAAAAACAAAATATATTTGCCTTCTGCTTTTTTCATTCCTTCGTTTCTCGCAACTGATACTCCAGAATTTTTTTGATCAATAATAGTAATATTAGTGTTTTGTTTTGCTAATTCTTTACATACATTTAAACTGTTGTCTTTAGAACCATCATTTATCAAAACAATTTGTATTTTATTAATATCATATGTTTGTTTTTCTACAGATTGTACACATTCTTCTATATATTTTTCACTATTATAAACTGGTACAATAACTGATACCATGTACTCTTTCATAAAATTTACTCCTTTTAGCCATTCATATTGTTTAATACTAGTTCTGCCAATTTTTTAGTTGCATTTTCATTTATATTTTCTATATATTTTTGACAAAATTTTTCTTCTTTTATTTTGTCAAATTCATTTTCTTCTATTAATTTCATAATTTGTTTAAAATCTTTACATATAGGACCTGGCATTTCGCTAATATAATCTATATATGTTCCTCTGTTTATTTGATAATCATCATAATCATATGTATAAAAATATATTGGTTTTTGAGTAATTGAAGCTTCATATACAATTGCAGAATAGTCTGTAATAATATAGTCTGCAATATGTAAAAGTTCCATTCCTGTAAAATTAGAATTTTTTTGTATTGTTTTCCCATCAATATATATTATTTCTGTTCCATCATGTAATTTTGCAATAAAGTTATATTTGTCAAATGGTATGTCTTTTACCATATTTTCTAATGGTATTTTTTGCCCTTTTCTATTTGTTGGACAGTATAATATATTTTTTTTCTTATTATTTGTTTCAGGGTAAATTTCTAAAAACCTTAATTGCATTTTTTCTTGTTCTTTTTCTGATTTCAAAAAGTCTACTCTAGGTAAATTCATTACCAACATTTGCTCTTCTTTAGCATTAAATGCTTCTTTAAAAAACTGCTTAGAAAAGGTACTTGAGGTTAATATATATGTATAATTACAATGCATTCTCATTGCTTTAGCAATTTTACTGTCCCTACCGTCTTTTTTGTCAAGGCTAGAATAGCCAAACTTTTTTAAAGACCCTAAAGCATGCCATATTTGTATTACTACTAGTTTTTTCTTTTGTTTTAATATACAAACTGGTATACAATAACTATCTAATATTACTACCTTAGATGTAGCAATGTTATACATTTGCTTTACCATATGAAAGCAATACCCAATTTTTTTTAATAAACCATTTTCTAATCTCTTACACATAAAAATAGTTTTGATATTGTTGTTTTGTTTTTTTAGTTCATCTGCTATCATTGTAAAGTCTAAAGAAATTTCATTGCTTTGTCTGCTTATAAAAGTCACTTTATTTTTATTTATAGGAAATAATTTTATAAAGAAATATATTATGTTTAAAATAAAAATTCCTATCTTTATTAATGCTATCTTCATTTACTTATTCCCTTCTAATTTAGCTTATCTTCAAAAATCCATTCATATGTTTTTAATGTTGATTTACCATCACATGCATCTAAAAATTTTTGCTTAAATTTTTCTCTTTTTTCTTGTTCTAAATCTTGTTCTTTAATTGACTTTAGTAATTCGTCATTAGTTTTTGCTACATTTCCATAGACATAATCTTCAAAAGGAAAATACATGCCTCTGTCATTTGCATATTCATCTAAATCATATGTAAAATATATAATTGGCTTATTAGTAAAAAAGTAATCAAATATAACTGATGAATAATCTGTTATAAGTATATCTGTTACTAAAAGTAAATCATTAATATCACCTTCAGTTGATAAATCATAAAAGAAATCTTCATGTTCTTTATATTCATCATATCCACTTTTTAGTTTTAATCTAATATTATTAGCTAAAAATGGATGCCATTTAAAAATAAAAATATAATTTTGATTTGATAATTCATTATATATTTTTTCTAGTTCTAATTTATCTATATCATAATGCGCATCTCTAAATTGTGTTCCTCTATATGTAGGAGCAAATAAAATTACTTTTTTGTCTTTTATAAATGGATATTTTTTATATATTTCATCTATTTTCTTGTTTTTGCTTTGCTCATCAAAAAATAAATCTGTTCGTGGAAAGCCTGTAGCTTGTACATTTTCTATATTCATTCCAAATGCTTCTGCATAGCAATTTCTAATTTGACTACCACTAACAATAGCTTTTGTATACTTTTTGTAACCTTTATGTATGTGTCCTTTTCCTAGGTCTGTAGTTACTCTACTATATCCAAATTTCTTAAATGCTCCTGGACCATGCCATAATTGAACTACTTCTTGTCCTTTTCTTACTTTAATATGAGAAGTAGCTTGAACTAAGTCCTCTAGTAGCACATATTTTGAAGTAGATATATATTTCACTCTATTTATAAATTGCTTTATACTTGACCTTTCTCTTCTATCTATTTTTATCGATACCACTTTTTCATACTTTTCTGGTAAAAAATCATATACATACTTTAAGTTACCACCTAATTCTTTTCTATTATCAGATATAAATAATACTCTATTCTTTTTTAGTGGTAAAGACAAAATAAACATTCTATTTAGTATAATTATACTTACTTGTGTTATTATTATTTTTATTTTCTTTAAAATTTCATTCATTCTATATATTCCATTTCATTACTGTTTTAAAATCATTGTTTAAGTCTCTATCAAAGGCTTCATTAATATCATTTAAGCAGTTTATTTCAATTTCTTCAGATATAATATTTTTTAAATAAGCTTGTGTTTGTTTATCTTGCTCTAGTTCTACAGCTTTTTCAAAATCTTCATATCCACTTCTACTATTTCCTAGCAATGTTAGTCCCTTTTCTAAAACCATTCTTGTATTAATATCTACTGGTTCTTCAGAAACTCCCATTAATGATATACTACCTTCTGGATTAATATGGTCAATTATTTGATCTATCGCATCTTCTGATTTTTCTCCACCAACACATTCAAATGCATGATCAACCATAAAGTCTGGCTCAAGCTCTGTAATTAGTTTTACATCATCTGCAAAAGAAAAATAGTTTAATTTTTCCATTCTTGTGCCGACAACTATTATTTTACTATCTGGAAAATAACTCTTTAATAATAGTGTTGTTATGTAGCCCATATTTCCACATCCCCAAACACCTATTACATTTCTTCTTTTATGGCTTTTCTTCAAGAAATTTTCTATTGCGTTTACAGCAACACTTGAAAGTTCTATAAATGCTCCTACTTCTTCATCTATATCTCTAATAGGAATTATTCTATCTCTTTTCATATATACTGCACTTTGCATAAATCCATCTGCAGAACTTGAGCGGAATTTAGAACTTCTTAGGTAATTTTCTTTTATTACCTCATCTTGTTCAACTGGTGTATTAGGTATCATAACTACTTTTTCACCTTTTTCAAATTCTCCTTTTGGGTCATATATTACTTTTCCTACTCCTTCATGGATTAAAGTTAAAGGTAATTTTTTATCTAATACCTCTTTTTTTCTTTTACCTTGATAATATCTTTGGTCAGCTGCACAAATAGATAAATATGTTGGTCTAACTACAACTATATCTTCATTATAGTTTTCTTCTTGAAAAGATATTTCTATATTTTTAGGTGCCACCAATTTTATAACTTCATTTATCATCTTTTATTTTTCCTTTCAATATAAACTATTCGTCTTTATCAGTTATGTTATTAAGCATTAAATTTGCCATTTTTAGGTCATATTTAGTTGTAATTTTTATGTTATATAATTCTCCTTTAACAAGTGCAACTTGTTTATTTCTAATTACAAACACCTTTGTAGCATCTGTTAATATATTTTTTTCATCTTCTGTTAAACTATTGTATACTTCTATAAATTCTTCTACTTTAAATGTTTGTGGGGTTTGACCTTGGTACATTTGATTTCTAACAGGAATATCAGAAATAAATTTTCCGTCTTCAGCTTGTACTATTGTATCTGTTGCTGAAATAACAGTATCTACAGAACCATATTTTTCACACATTTCTATATTTTCTTTTATTATTCTTTGTGTTATAAAAGGTCTAACTGCATCATGTGTTACAACTATATTTCCTTCATTTTCACTTATTGTTTTTATATAATTGCATATATTCATAATTGTTTCATTTCTTGTTGAACCACCTTGAATTATGTGAATTCTACTATCTTTGCAATATCTTTCTACTATATCTTCTGTATAACTAATCCAATTTTGTGGTACAGCCACAACGATTTCATCAATATATGGTGATATTAAGAATTGTTCAATTGTATGGATTATAATTGGCTTGTCTCCCAATGCCAAAAATTGTTTTGGTAAATCTGTTTTTCCCATTCTTGTACCGCTTCCTCCAGCTAATATTCCTCCAAAATTCATATTAAATTCCTCCTTTAATTATTTTATTGAATTATTATATTTTTCAATTGCATCTGATATATTACCATCAAAAGTAATAACCCCGTTTTCCATTACCATTCCTCTTTTGCAGAATTCTTTTGCTACCCCTGTAGCATGCGTTACAAACAATAGTGTAACATTTTCATTATTTATTATTTCATTTACTTTTTTTATACATTTATTTTTAAATGCCTCATCACCAACACTTAATGCTTCATCAACAATCAAAATTTCTGGTCTTATATTAACATTTATAGAAAAACCTAATCTTGCTTTCATACCACTTGAGTATGTTCTTACTGGTTGATCTATATAATCATCAAGCTGTGCAAATTCTATAATTGTTGGCTCTAATTCTTTTATTTCTTCTGTATCTAAACCTAATAATTGACCTTTTAAATAAATATTTTCTCTTCCTGTAAATTCAGGATCAAATCCAGAGGTCAATTCTAAGAGTGCACTTACTCTTCCCTTTACAATTATTTCTCCAGTAGTTGGAAATGCAACTTCTGTAATCATTTTTAATATTGTTGATTTTCCCGCTCCATTTCTACCAAAAAGTGCTACTGAGTCTCCTCTTTGTATTTTAAAAGATACATTGTTAACTGCTCTTTTTTCTTTGTATGGTGTTTTTTTCCATATTATTGCTTTAAGTCTTTGTTTATCGCTTTTATATAATTTATATATTTTAGTAACGTTTTTAAATTCAATTACTGTCTCACTCATCATTTCCTCCTAATTTTATAAAACATCAGGTATGTCTTTTCTTAACTTTTTGTATGTTGCTACAGCTAAGGCTAATAATACTATTGTTAATAATATAAAGTATATAAGTCTTTTAGGTTGTTGCCAAATCCATATTTTATTTATAAAACAATTTCTAAACCCATTAACTAAAAAAGTAACTGGGTTTAAGTTTAAAACTCTTCTTATTGTTTCATTATGTATTGTTTCTGGATTCCACATAATACCTGATAACCAGAATAGTGCTGTTATAAATGATTTTACCAAATTGGTATAGTCTTTACTAATTACACCAAGTAATGAAGAAAATAATCCCCAAAAGTTTAAAAATAGAAATGCTAATATCATGTATATTGGTAATTGCAATAAGTACACATCTGGCATATAACCAAAAGCCATAAATATTATAATTACAATTGCAATTAACATCACATGAATTGCAAATTTTGATATATTTATAAATGTAGGTATTGTTGCAACTGGGAATTTCATTTTAGTTACTAAATAGCTATACTTTCTAATACATTCTGTTCCACCTGTAATCATTTCACTAATATAAAACCATGGAACAACACCTGATATTATCCATAAGAAATATGGAAAACCATTAACTGCTTTGCCAGCTCTTAAGCCTATAGTAAATGCAAACCAATATACTAATATAGTTACTGCAGGTTTTATAATAGCCCACATCCAGCCAAGTGCAGCTCCTCTGTATGTTTTTATTAAATCTGCCTTTGCAAGTTTAAATATTTGATTTTTATAACTAATATGTTCTTTTATAATTTGTGTTAAAGTATTCATTTTTACCTCTATTTATTAAATTATTATTCCTTTCATACTATATCACAAAAAAAATTTTTTCTCAACCAAAAACACATCTTTATTACATATTTTAATAAAAATTGTTAATAATAAGAAATGAAATGAGGTCTTATTATGAAAAAATATATTTGGACAATAATTGTAGGTGCTATTTTATTAATTTTAATAGCATATTTCTACTTTAATAAATTTAATTTTAGTAATGAAATAGACTATAACACACAAAAATTAGATACTAATATTGATGTTCCGAAAATCACCGTAACATCTGAAGAAAAAGAACTATCTAATTTTTCTACTAAAATTATAGATAAAGATGATAATCGTGATATAAATATGAAAATCACATGTGAAGAAATAAATGGCACAGTTATAAAAGTTGGTGAAGAATTTTCATTTAACAAAATAGCTGGTAACCCTACTCCTGATAGAGGCTATAAAGAAGCTGGTATTATTGTAAAAGGAAAGTTAGAAAAAGGTTATGGTGGCGGTAATTGTCAAGTAAGTACAACCATATATAATGCAGTAAAAGAAATAGAAGGAATTGAAATTTCGGAAAGACATGAGCATGGTGTTGAGCTTGGATATATTGAAAAAGGGAAAGATTCTACTGTTGTTTTTGACGATTTAGATTTGAAGTTTAAAAACAATACTCAAAATGATATTAAACTTTATGCCACAACTACTGATACAAAAGTAGAGATTAAAGTTGTAAAAATCGTTAATGAGCAAACTACTCTTTAAATTAAGAGTAGTTTTTATTTATATTAATCATAAATTTGTCTATACAAAAATAGAATTTACTAACTAATCTTATGGAGGTTATATTATGCTTAAATATATAAAAATTTGTGCAGTCTTTCTTGTTATTGTTTTTTTGCTTCCATGCGTATGTATTGCAAGTAACACAATATATACATGGTCAAATAGTGCTAAATCTTTGTCTGAAACTGTTCAAGCTAATAGTGCTATAGCTTCTAGTTTAAATTTAAATGTTGGTGGAGCTGTGTTAATTGAGCAACGTTCAGGGCAGGTTTTATATGAGCAAAATATGCATGAAAAATTAAGACCTGCAAGTGTAACAAAAGTAATGACAATTTTGCTAATTATGGAGGCTATTGATTCTGGAAGACTTTCATATAGTGATAAAATTCCTTGTAGCGAAAAAGCTGCCGGTATGGGTGGGTCTCAAATTTGGTTAGATGTTAGAGAAGAATTAACTGTTGATGAAATGTTAAAAGCTATTTGCGTTGTTTCTGCAAATGATTGTACTGTTGCTATAACCGAATATTTAGCTGGCACAGAAGAAGCTTTTGTTGATCAAATGAATAAAAAAGCCAAAGAGCTTGGAATGAATGACACAACTTTTAAAAACTGTCACGGCATTGACGAAGATGGTCATGTAACTTCTGCATATGATATTGCTTTAATGTCTAGAGAACTACTAAATAAACATCCCTCTATAACAAAATATACCACTATTTATATGGATAGTTTAAGAGATGGCAAATCATCTTTAGTAAATACTAATAAACTAATTAGAAATTATAAAGGGGCTACTGGTTTAAAAACAGGCTCAACTTCTATAGCTTTATATAATTTGTCTGCAAGTGCTACAAGAAATGATTTATCTTTAATTGGTGTAGTTATGAAAGCACCTACAGGTCCTATCCGTTTTTCTGAAGCGCAAAAATTATTAGATTATGGTTTTAGTAATTTTGAATATAAAAAATTTGCAAATAAAAATGATGTTATAAAACAAGTAATGGTTGAAAAAGGAATTGAAAATACGGTAAATGCAATTGTTGAAGATGACTCTGGTGCTTTAATATCTAAAGGACAGGAAAAAGATATTGTGCAAACTGTTGAAGTTGTAAATACAGTAAATGCACCTGTTTCAGAAGGGCAAATTTTAGGTACTATTACATATAGTTTAAATGGTAATGAAATTGGAAGAGTAAATATTGTTGCTGAGAAAAGTGTTAGTAAAAATAGTGCATTTAATGTAATTGAACATGTTATTTTTAATTGGTTTTCACTATTGAGATACAATAAATAATCTTTTAACATTACATATTTAACTTTTGCATATTTAAAATTTCGGGAGAAAACTTTTATGTCGTCAATATCTATTCCAATTGAAAACAGAAGAAAAAATAAAGTAAAAATCTGGGTATATTCTCTAAAAAGGAATGGATTAACACTTGTATTTTGTCTGTTTTGTATTGGTTTAGTCCTGTTTTCTAAAGCCAATTTATCTTCTGCTAAAAATGGATTAATTTTGTGGGCAACCGCAGTTGTACCCTCACTATTTCCATTTTTTGTAGCAACAGAATTACTCAGTTATACAAATGTTATAAATTACCTAGGTAAATTATTAAACCCAATAATGAGACCTTTATTTAATGTTCCTGGAGAAGGTGCTTTTGCATTTTTAATGGGACTTATTAGTGGCTACCCTGTCGGTGCTAAAATTGTTGCAAATTTTATGGACCAAAATATTGTAACCAAAGATGAAGCAGAAAGATTATTAGCTTTTACTAATAATTCGGGACCATTATTTATTATTGGTACAGTTGGAATCACTTTATTTGGAAGTACTGATATTGGTATTTTGCTTTTTATAAGTCACATTCTTGCTTGCATAACAGTTGGTATTACATTACGTTTTTTTAGCCATTCATCCAAAACTTCTAATAAACCATTTAGTAGTAAAAGCAATTTTACTCCTAAATCTAATGCCATCTCTTTTTCTTCTCTCGGAGAAATACTAGGAAAAAGCATTACAAATGCAATTTCAACAATTTTAATGATTGGCGGTTTTGTAGTTATATTTTCAGTAATCATATCAATATTAAACCAAAGTGGAATTTTAGACGGATTAACAGCAATACTATCACCTATAGCTCGCATAATTCACTTTCCAGATAAGTTAATAAAGCCAATATTATCTGGAATAATAGAATTAACAAATGGAGTAAATCTAGTTTCAAATGTACATATAAAATCACTTTCAATTAATATAATATCAGCCAGTTTCTTATTAGGCTTCGGCGGATTTTCTGTACTACTACAAGTCTTTAGTATCATAAGTAAATCAGGACTCTCAATAAAAACATATACCATCGGCAAACTACTACAAGCCACCTTCTCAGCCCTCTACACTTACATATTTGTCAGTTTGGGGACGTTTCTTTAACTGACATTTTTGTCAGTTCGGGGACACATCTTCTGCACAAAACTATTGAAAGGAGATATTTTATGGATAAAAATGATCCAAATTTTCCACCTTATATGAATTATGATATTGGTTGTGATCCAATTATGGGTGACCCAAATATGTTTAACCCTTGTATGCAATATGAGCAAGCATATATGTACTATAGGTATATGACTCAGCAAATTGAATATAAAATAAAATGCAAAGAATATGAAAAAATGTGTAATTCAAGGTCAGATAGAAGAATTGAATAAAATATTTTTCATAAAAAAAAAGCTTGATTTTTCAAGCTTTTTTCTGGTAGCGAGGGTGAGATTCGAACTCACGACCTACCGGGTATGAACCGGTTGCTCTAGCCAACTGAGCTATCTCGCCATATGTTATTTGTTAACGCAATTTATATTATAATATGCTTTTTTTATTTTGTCAATAAAAATACATTAAAAAGTTGAGCCTAGCTCAACTTTTTATATTAAATTACTTTTCTTCAATTTCTTTAGATTGTTCTTTGCTTTCTCTCTTTGCTTCTGCAACTTTAGCAGCATTTTTTTCATCAACAGTTATGTTTTCTACAATACTACCCTTTCCGCCTTTTTTTACCTGTTGAAGGTTTATTAAAGTTACTTTCCATTGCATTAACTCTTTCTAAAGATTCTTTTAGTTCTGCATATTTAGGATCATTGCTTTCTTCTATATCTTCCATTTCTGGATAATCTTCACCTAAAGTTACATTCCAAAAATGACTTAATCTTTCTTTTAATTTCATATATATCTCCTCCATTTTTAATGGCTAAATTTCATAATACATATAAATTGTACCACATTATTTCATAAAAATCAAGCTTTCAATTCAAAAATACTGCTCGAAGCTGAGCAAATGCCCAGCTTCGGATTAATATCGTTACTATTTTTTTCCAATTTTAATTCATATAATCTCTTAATTTTTTGCTTCTGCTTGGATGTCTTAACTTTCTTAAAGCTTTAGCTTCAATTTGTCTAATTCTTTCACGGGTAACCATGAACTCTTTGCCAACTTCTTCAAGTGTTCTTGATTTTCCGTCTTCAAGTCCAAATCTAAGTTTTAAAACCTTAGCTTCTCTTGGAGTTAATGTGCTCATAACTTCTTCAAGTTGCTCTCTTAATAATGTGTATGCTGCTGAATCTTGTGGAGCTGGTGTATCTTCATCTTGAATAAAGTCTTCTAGGTGGCTGTCATCTTCTTCTCCTATTGGTGTTTCAAGAGATACTGGATCTTGTGCAATTTTTTGAATCTCAGCAACTTTTTCAACTGGTATTTCCATTTCAGCTGCAATTTCTTCTGGTGTTGGTTCTCTACCATTTTGTTGTAATAAATGTCTTGAAGTCCTAATTAATTTATTTATAGTTTCTACCATGTGAACTGGTATACGTATAGTTCTTGCTTGATCAGCTATAGCTCTTGTAATTGCTTGTCTTATCCACCATGTTGCATAAGTACTAAATTTGTAACCTTTTGTATAATCAAATTTTTCTACTGCTTTTATTAGTCCCATATTTCCTTCTTGTATTAAATCTAAAAGTAGCATTCCTCTTCCAACATATTTTTTTGCAATACTTACAACAAGTCTCAAGTTAGACTCTGTTAATTTTTGTTTTGCTCCTTCTTCTCCATTTAATATTCTTTGGGCTAAATCTAATTCTTGATCATATGTTAACAATGGAATTTTTCCTATTTCTCTTAAATACATTCTAACAGGATCATCTACACTTATGCCTTCCATATTAGTTAAGTCTATATCTTCAAGTTTGATGTCCTCAACTTCTCTTAAATCATCCATGTCTGGCTCTGCATCTAAGTCTCCATCTTTTAAAACTTCTACTCCTAATCCTTCAAATGTATCAAAAACTTCTTCGATTTGGTCAGGATTTGTGTTTTCTAGTTCATTAGCTAATTCTCCATAGGTGATTTTTCCATTTTCCTTTGCTTTTTTTAGTATACTTTCAACCTTTTCTTTACTAATTTCATCAAGTTCTTTTACTTTTTTTACTTTGTTTTCTTCATCTTTTTCTGGTTCTTCTTGTTTTTTAGTATCAACTGTTTTTTCAGCCTTTTCACTTTCAACTTGACTGTTATTTTCAATTACTTTTTCTGATTTCACATTGTCTTTATTTTCTTTTTCTGGCTTTTCTTCTTTTACAACTTTGCTTTTCTTTGCTCTAGTCTTTTTTTCTTTTTTAGGTTCTTCTACTTTTTTTGCTTTATCTTCTATTATTGGTTCATCTTCTTGCTTCTTTTTCATATATATTAAACCTCCTATTTGATCTTAGCCAATTTCAAAATAATATTGTTTAATTCTTTTTCTAATTCTTTCATATTTTCTGTACTTGACTCAGTGTCTAATTTTTTTAAAATTTCATTTCTTCTATTTACTAATTTTTGTTTTTCATAAATTCCAATCAAATCATCTATTGCCTTATCTACATCTGTTATTTCAAAATCTTCAGCCATTATTTCGGTAATACGACTAATGATATTTTCATCTTGAAACCAATCCACAATTTGATTAGTATTAATATTTCCTTTTTCAAATTCTTCATACATTTTTTTCAAAATTTGCTTGTTTGCTTCATCCTGTATATCATTTAATGTAATTGTTCCTTTTAGTTTTTCATAAGCTTTAGCATATTCATTTATAAGTAAATATATTACTAATTTTTCTCTTTTAAGTGTAGCTTCTGGAATATTAGTTTTTTCCTCTTTTTTTGGTTCCATTGCAACTACTTTTCTTTCTAATTTTTTGCTTCCTTGATTGTCTTTATAAATCAATTTATTTATTTCAGCATAAATTGCTTCTTTTGAAATTTTGTATTCTCGTGCTATTTTGTCAACATATATTTCTCTTTCGATTTGATTTGTTACTTTCGCTAAAATTTTTGCAATTTCATTTAAAAATTTTATTTTATCATTAGTATTTTCTATGTTTAATTCTCTTAATAGAACTTTTACTTTAAATTCTACTAAAGAAATTGCATTGTCCACACATTTTTGAAATCTTTCTGGTCCATATTTTAAAACATATTCATCAGGATCTTTTGCACCTTCTATTTGCAATACTCTAATATCGCAACCTAAGTTTTGTAATATTTCCATTCCTCTTAATATTGCTGCTTGTCCAGCTCCATCTGCATCATACCCTAAAATTACTTGTTCACTGTGTCGCCTTAATAACCTACCTTGTGCCTCTGTCATTGCAGTTCCAAGTGACGCTACAACATTTGTAATACCTCTTTGGTATAACGAGATAGCATCCATATAGCCTTCAACAATAATAATTTTTTTCGTGTCATATTTTTTTGCCACATTAAGTCCAAATAAATTTCTGCCTTTACTATACACAATATTTTCTGGTGAATTTATATACTTTGGTTTACTATCATCTAAAACTCTTCCACCAAATGCAATAACTCTTTCTCTAACATCTTGTATTGGAAACATTAGTCTCTTTCTAAAGCTATCCATGTAACCACCATTTTCGGTTTTCTTTATTAAACTTGATGCTAGCATTTCCTCTTCTGTGAATCCTTTTTGTTTTAATAGCAAATATAATTCATTAAAGTTTCCAGCATATCCAATTAAAAATGCCTTCAAAGTTCTGTTGTCAAGTTTTCTTTTCTTTATATATTCTTGTGCTGCTTTAGATGTTGGTTTATATAAATTTTCATGATAAAATTCAGCAGCAATTTTGTTAATTTCATATACTTTTGCTTTTAACCTTGCTGTTCTATCATCTTCTGCATTTTCTAAAGTTGGTAATGTGATATTGGCTCTATTGGCTAATAGTTCTAAGGTGTCTTTAAAGTCTAATCCCTCTATTTTAGATATAAAATGAATTACATTTCCACCTGCTCCACACCCAAAGCAATGAAAAATTTGCTTATCAGGTGAAACAGCAAAAGAAGGAGACTTTTCTTTATGAAATGGACATAAGCCAAAAAAGTTTCTCCCACTTCTTTTAAGAGTTACATATTTTGATATTACATCTACAATATCATTACTTGCTCTTATTTCTTCAATTAGCTCATCACTATATCTTACCAATTTCTACTTACCTTTCTATATACTATTTATATTATTCGACATAAAGTCTTTAAATCCTTCTATACATTATGACAAAAATTGAAAAAGAAGGCGCTTTTGGTCGCCTTCTTGATGTCTTATTTATTTTATAGCTCTGTTGTGCTGTCATCAAATGGTATAAATTTGTTTACAACACTGGCATTTAAATCTATTTCTGGTTGTGGAGCTCTATACTCATTAAATGATAAATTAATTTTATTATTTATTAGTTCTTCAACTTCATCTTGTGATGCATGTTCTGCTAAAACAAGTTCACTAACTAATATTTGTTTTGCATTAGAAAGCATCTTTTTTTCACCAGTTGATAGCCCTTTTTCTTTTTGTTTAAAGCTTAAATTTCTAACAACATCAGCTACTTCATATACACTTCCACTTTTCATTTTTTCCATATTATCTCTATATCTTTTATTCCAATTTTGAGACATTTCAGTTTCGTCTTCACCAAGAATTGAAATAACTTTTTCAGCCTCTTCTTTGCCTATTACGTTTCTAACCCCTATTTGTTCCGCTCTATTAGTTGGAACCATTACTTTTACTTCACCTGGCATTTTTATAACATAATAAGATTGGTTTTCTCCTAAAATATTTTTTTCTTCTATTGAATCAATTGTACCTGCTCCATGCATTGGATATACAATTTTATCACCTACATTAAACATGTAAGACGCTCCTTTCTATTGCAAAATATTTGGTTTTTAGTTAAGAAAGGTTTTTAGGCTCTTCTCTAAACCGCAAATATATTATACTACAAAAAATGGTAAAAGTCAAAACTTTTACCATTTATTTTTAGTATTTTATATTAGATTTTTATTTACTTGTAGACCCAAAACCGCCCATTCTAGCGCCTTCAGCATTATCATTATCTACTGTAAAAAACTTTTGAAAAATTGCTTGTCCTATGCAATCTCCTTTTTTTATTTCTATATCTTCGTCTTTTATATTAAAAAACGCAAACATTATATGTCCGTCATTGTCTGGATTTCCATAATAATCTCCATCAACAATTCCAACACCATTTGATAATACTAATCCCTTTTTCTTTGGGTTAGAACTTCTATTGCAAAGCATCAAATATTCATCTTCTGGCATATATGCTTTTATTCCTGTTTTTACTAAAGTTGGTGCTTGACCAGCTTTAAAAGCAGGAACTATACAATCTTCAGCAGCTTCTACATCATATCCAGCAGAATATTTTGTTTTACGTACCGGCATATTAATTTCTGCATTTTCAAATCCTTTTGCTATTTCAAATCCTCTTAATTTTTCCATTTTTATTTCTCCTTTAACAAATTTTCTTGAGTTATTATATAATAACTTTTTAAACTTGTCATCTCTTTTTGTATTTTTGACCGAAAAAAAGAGCCATCAGTGACGGCTCCTTTTAGGATATTTCTAGTTAGTGTCTATTCTGACAATCTTTCCTGTTCTTATATAGGTTAAATCCTTCTGTGGCTGTCCATATATACTGTATTTTCTAATATCTGCTTCAAGTTTTTCTCCCACTCTGAGAGAACTTCTTAGCTTTACAAGCTCCGCCTCCAAAAAGGCTCCTTTGCTTATCAGGATCTTTTCCTTTTTCTCTTGAATCACATACCGTGATCCAGTTTCAGTTGTAATTGTGATTGCCATGGTATTCCTCCTAAATAATAATTTGATATATATATTATACCATTTTATCACTGATAAAGCAAACTAAGCTGGCTCTTTTCTGGTATTTACAGCCTTATTTATTGCAGTAATAATTTCACTTTCAAATTATGGTTCCAATTAAATCATAGTCTTTAACATCAACCACATCTGCCTTTATCCATTCTCCTAGTTTTAGAGTTTTATTATTTTCTATAAATATTACTCCATCAATTTCTGGAACATCCATATAGCTTCTGCCGACATAGTATTTTTTATTTTTTGTAACCCCCTCAATTTTAACTAATTGAGTTGAGTCTATTTTTTCCTTTAATTTTTCTCTTGATATCTCTTGCTGTAATTTCATAATCTTATTATATCTACTTTTTTTGGTAGAAGGATGTATCTGATTTGGCATTTTTTCAGCTGCTGTTCCCTCTTCTTTTGAATATGTAAATGCACCTAATTTGTCAAATTTTGCTTCTTTTAAAAATTCATATAACTCTTCAAAATCTTCTTTGGTTTCCCCAGGAAAGCCCACCATTACAGTCGTTCTTAATATAACATCTGGTATTTCTTTTCTAAGTTTAATTATTAATTTTCTTATACTTTCTCCGTTACTTTTTCTATTCATTCTTTTTAATACACTATCTGATATATGTTGAATAGGAATATCAAAATAATGGCATATTTTTGAACTTTCTTTTACTATACTAATTAATTCGTCTGTAATTGTTTCTGGATATGAATATAAAATTCTAATCCATTTTATTTTATCTATTTTTTCAATTTCTTTTAACAATTGTGCAAGTTTTGGTTCGTCATATATATCTTGTCCATACCTAGTAGTATCTTGAGCAGTTAAAATAATTTCATTATAACCATCTTCTGCTAATTTTTTTGCCTCTTTTATAATACTTTCCATTGTTCTACTTTTTTGTATTCCACGGATTTTAGGAATTGCGCAAAATGTACAGCAATTACTACAACCATCTGCAATTTTTATGTATGCATAATTGTTACCTGTTGTTATTACTCTGTCTGTATATTCATTAAAATCAATTTCTTTTATATTTTTATTACTACTATTTATTAGATTTTCTATTTGCTCCCATAAGGTATTATATTCACTATATTTTATATATAAATCAACTTCAGGTATAGACTTTTGAAGCTCGTCTTTATACCTTTCTACTAAACACCCCATAGCAATTAAATACTTACACTTTTGTTTTTTATACTCTGCCATTTCAAGAATAGTATTTATTGCTTCTTCTTTAGCTGATTCAATAAATCCACAAGTATTTATTATAATAATTTCCGCTTCTTCTGGATTATTTACAATATCATAACCATGTTCCTTAAATAGCGCTATTGTTTTTTCTGTATCTACCAAATTCTTATTACATCCTAATGATATAAATCCTGCTTTCATTTTTCCTCCTAAATGTCAGTTTAGGGACGTTTCTTTAACTGACATTACTTAATTACTTTTTCTAACAATTTTAATCCTTCTAACAATTTATTATAAGTTTTTTTATTGACAATGCTTGTATTACCATTAGCATATGCTTTTGCTGTACCCTTCATGTCTATTAATTCATATCTATTTTGAGCCTTTGTACCATTATCTAATACATATATTGGTGTATATTCTACCTTTTCTAATTCTGTTTTTTGACTTTCTGCATCTGTTCTAAGCTCAATGTTTAAAATTAGTTCCACTTTTGATACATCCATAGTTTCACCAGATATATAATTTCCTAATGAGTATGCAACTAATGCATTTTCTCCATCTCTATTTTGCATAATTTCCATATTTTGAACAGCAGATGCATGATTTCCTAAAATCATGTCTGCACCATTATCCACTAAAAACTTTGCTATCGCTTTTTGCTCATCACTTGGACTTGTTGAATATGCATTTCCCCAATGCATAATTATTATATTAAAATCTGCATTTTGATTTGCGTAATCTAAATCTTCTTTGGCAATTTTTTCATTATATACATTAGCTGTATCTAGTTCTTCAGCAGTTTTAGTCTCTTGTTTTTCTACTCCATAAGTATATGATAAAAATGCTATTTTGACATTTTTAACATTTTTTATTACTACTCTGTTTTCTCCTAGATTATCTCCAACGACATCATATCCTAACCCTTCAAGTGCCCTCTTAGTTTCTTGAACTCCTTCTATTCCATAGTCCAAAGTATGGTTAGTGCTTATTGTAACTAAGTTTACACCACTTTTCTTTACGGCTTCTGCAAATGATATTGGACTATTTCTTAAGCCATATCCTGAATAGCTATTATCTGTAAAATTTGTTTCCATTGTTCCTAAAGTTATATCACTATCAGTTAATAAGCTTGAAACATTTTTAAACATTGGTTCAAAATCATATGTATCACCATTTTTTGCATCATCTAGCATGGTATTTTCACATAAAATGTCACCTACTGCTGATATTCTAATAATGCTATTTCTCAATGTGTTATTTGAATTAGCTATGTTTTGATTTGTAGCTGTAAAAATTGCTTCAATATTTTTTTCTAATTCTTCTCTTTGCTTTGCCAACAATTCTTTATCTTTTTTATTACGATAAGATATGTTTGCAACACATATACATATTATTAAAACTAAAATTACCAATAAAGTTATAAAAGTTTTTAAACTCATTGTTTCAAATATTAAATTTAATTTTCTCTTATTTCTGCGATTTCTTGCCATTTATATCACCCGTTTATAATTTATCATATTTTTTTAAATAAGTAAAGGTGGAAATTTTTTTCCACCTTTTTAGTTTATACTCACACAAGGAGCATTATGAACTACTATCCCATTTGCAAAAAAGTTATCATTTTCATCATTATCTATTTCTTCATTAAAATCTATTATATCTAAGTTATATGTTACTATTGGTTCTGTTGTGTATCTTTCTATTTTACTTATTTTAGTATATCCTTCTTTTGTTTTTACATAATCTTGCTCTGTCAAAGTTTCAAATCCCATATAATTTGTTAATGATTTAAATCCTTCTTTTGTGTATAGTGGATGATAATCCGTCATATCTAGTACTGTTCCATCTTCTAGATACACCTTTGCCATGTTTGTTGCTTTTGGATTTATTATTAAAGAATTTACTTTTGCTAAATATTTTTCTCCTGTTTTAACATTATATGATACTACTGTATCTCCTTTTCTATAATCTTCTATATTTTTTGTGTTTCCTTCTAAATCAGATAATACCTGTGTTCCAGCAACAAAACAACAGTTATTAACATATACTTCAAATGTATCTGTTTTATTGCCATTCTCTGTCATTGCAGTTATAACAAGAGTTTCTCCTCCTCTCACATACTTGCTTATTTTCACAGTATTTTCATTAACAGTAGTGATTGTTGCAGACTCATCACTACAACTCCATGTAACCTTTTTATTGGTTGCATTTTCTGGCTCTATTATTGCGGAAAGTTCTAAGTTTAAATTTCCTTCTATCACAGTTGTATTTTCCGAATCAACCCCATTATATAATATTTTAATACCAGTTACAGGGATATTAGTATCTGTTATACTATCTATTTTATTTGATAAATCATTCATCGCATCTAAGTCACTATCTTTTGCTTCATTCATTTCTTTTTGCGATTCCCTAGCTATTTTTATTATTCCTTTATCACTAAACACTGAATTTATTGTTACTCCCGCTAAAATTAATAGTATTATTATAGTAATTACTAAAGCTATTAAAGTAATACCTTTTTGATTGGTATAAACCTTTTTGCTCTTTGTAAATTTTATATTTACTTTCATCTTTTGTTTTCCTTCCTATTTTTCTTGTAATTCTATCCTGTGATTATAATACTATATTGAATTTTATTTTTCAATAATTTTCTACAATTCCATAAACATTTATCTTTTTTATCTAGTAAAAATTCTATAATGAAAAAAGGTGGAAATTTTTTTCCACCTTCAAAATTATTTTACATATTCATTTAATGGTTTTGTTCTGTAGTTTAGCTCTCCAAATTTATCTGTAGTTACATAACCTGGTACACTATTTATAACATCTGGTATACGATTTACAATTGATGCACAAGTTAATTCAACTGTTGCTGGTCTTGCAACAACTATTGTTGTATCTGGTTCTCCATAAATTGTCCATTCATTTTTGTCATAGTCTTCTTTTGAATATACTTTGCCAATACATTCTGATTCAATAGTAATTCCTTCTTTAGTTGTTGTTGTAACAACTGCACTCATTCCTGTAGCATCTCCAGCTTTTACTGTCATTCCTAATGTTGAAGAATATATATCTTCTTTATATGTTTGTGGTACTGTTTTTTGTGTTTGTCTTTCTACTGTTAATCCAAGTTTAGAGCATAACCAACCATTTACATTCCACATATATGATGGTAAATATTTTCCTGATTCAATAACTTTTTGTCTTTCTTCATCAGTAATTTTATCAACTGAAGCTACTTGATCTTCAAATTCTTGCATTGTTAATCCAGAGCCATGTGCTTTTGCTAAAGCAATTCCGTAATCTTCTACATTGTAGCTTGAACTACCTTTTATTTTTGTAATTTTATGTGTTGATCCAGCAATTGAGCTGATTAATTGTCCCCAATAAATATCTTGATATCCACTTCCTGTGATTGTACATCCTGTTTGTTTTGCCATTTCATCTAATTCTTTAGTAATTGCTGGGTTTGAATTTTCTGGGTAAAAAGCTTCTTCACATGTTGTAATTGCATTTATTCCAAGTTTAGCACAAAGCATTAAAGCATCTCTAACGTCTGCAATTAAGCTCATTGTAGTAACTATAGCTATATCAGGTTTTACTTGTTTTAACATTTCTTCTGCATTTTCTAAAGCTGTTACTGTTACACCTTTATTTTCTCCTCCAATGATTTCTCCTATATCCTTTCCAACAACAGCTGGGTTTACATCAATAGCTCCAACTATTTCTGCTCCTTTTTCATAAACATAACGCATAGTATAAACTGCCATTTTTCCTGTACCAAATTGTACAACTTTTACTTTTCTATCCATAAATTTTCCTCCTTTGAAATTTTATACATTGATTATATACCAAACATAAAAAAATATACAAGTGTTATTTTGTGAATTTTAATTGATTTTTTTATGTACTTTCTTATATAATAAAAATATATAAAATAAGGAGGATTTTAAAATGTCAATTCATTGTAATGCTAAAAAAGAAGATATAACTAAAACTGTTCTTATGCCTGGTGACCCTCTTCGTGCAAAATATATTGCCGAAAATTTTTTAGAAAATGCTAGGCTAGTAAATACAGTTAGAAATATGCTTGCATATACAGGAACATATAAAGGAAAAGAAATTTCTGTTTTTTCTCATGGTATGGGAATGGCAAGTATGGGAATCTATTGTTATGAATTATATAAATTCTATGATGTAGAAAATATTATTCGTATTGGTTCATGTGGAGCTTATTCTGAAGATTTAAATATTTTTGATACTATATTAGTTGATAATAGCTACACAGAAGGTAACTTTGCTTATGAATGGAATAATAAAGATTGTCATTTAATAGAATCTAGTAGTTTATTAAATGAAATTATAGAAAAAACTTCACAAAACTGTAATATTCCTTATGTTAAAGGAAATATTTTATGTAGTGATTGCTTTGATGGATATTTGGAAGATGTAAATGGTTTAATTAATAGATTTCCAAAAGACTTAAATATTATTGGAGCAGAAATGGAATCTTTTGCACTATTTTACTTAGCAAAATATTTAGGAAAACAAGCCTCTTGCTTATTAACAGTTGTTGATTCAATTTGCAAAAAACAAGAAATAAGTTCTGAAGATCGCGAAAAATCTTTAAACAATATGATAACATTAGCTTTAGAGAGTGCTTTGTCAGTTTAGGGACGTTTCTTTAACTGACATAAATGTCAGTTTTTGGGGACACATCTTTAATTTAAATTAGCAATAATTAAAGATGTGTCCCCTGACTGACAAAAGTGTCAGTTGAAGATACGTCCCCAAACTGACACTTTTATTTATTTTGTTATTGATAATACTTTATATTGGATAATTCCTGCTGGTGCTTGAACTTCTACTATTTGGTTTTTCTTAGCTCCTAAGATTGCACTTCCTATTGGAGATTCGTTTGATATTTTGTTTTGTGCTAAGTCAACTTCTGTAGAACCTACTAATGTATAGCTTACTTCTTCATTGAATTCCATGTCTAATAATTTTACTGTATTTCCAACTTGAACTGTTTTAGTATCTATTTCTGATTCATCTATAATTTTTGCATTTCTAAGCTTGTTTTCTAATTCTACAATTTTGGTTTCGTTTTCAGCTTGAGCATTTTTTGCTTCATCATATTCTGAGTTTTCTGATAAATCACCAAATCCTAAAGCAATTTTTATTCTTTCAGCTATTTCAGCTCTTTTAGTTGTTTTTAAATTATCTAATTCTTGTTCTAATTTGTCATAACCTTCTTGTGTTAGTAATACCTCTTTTTCTTCCATTTGTCTTACCTCCTTTGCACGAATAAAAAAAATGACTGCAACAAATTAGCTTTATAATTTATTGCGACTTCTTTAATATACTAAAATTTTTATTTTTTGTCAAGAATATTCATGTAAATTTCACAATACTCCATTTTTTCCATATAATGTTATTATTTTTACTTCATCCTTTTTCATTTTTTCTTTGACATATTCTAAGTTTTGTTTCTTGTTTATTAGACTCTCATATAATGTAGCCATTGAACAGTCATCTGTCAAATTATATTCTTCAAAAAAGTCTTTAACTTTTTCTGATGTACTTATTCCTACTTTTCTGATTTGTATTCCAGAATATGTACAACTTTCATAGAATCCGTTTTTATTTATTGTAATAATTGTTGCATCTCTGTATATTGTATATTTTTTTATTTCTTGTTCGCTAAAGTCAAAATTTACTATTATTTTTGATTTTTTTAGACTTTTCTTTTTATTGTTTGTTACAGTAATTACTGTACTTACTTGATTTTCTACTTGATCTGCTATATTTTGAAATTGTCTTATATTTTGAGTAATAATATTTACAGTTTTAAAATAGTGTATTAAGTAATATATGTTTTCTACGCAAATATTATTCACTTCTTTTGCACAAATATATAAATCTTCAGTTTCTGTTTTTAGATTTTGCTTTTTTAATGTAAATTCTATTATTTCTTTTATTAAGTATGGCATTATTCCTCTACCATCTAGTATATGAATTTTTTTAATTTCATCTTCTATTATTTTATTAAACATATGATATTTTTGCAATTTTTCTTCCGCAACCAAAGTTTGTATGTTATATTTTTGCATTAATTTTTTAACTTTTTTTAAACATATTTTTATTTTTTGTGTCTTTTCTAATTCTCTAAATGGCATTATAAATAAATATGCATTATATATTTCTTTGACTGTTATTATATTAAAAATATACTTTATTTTTGCTATTGTTTTATAGAAAAATGAACATATATAATATGCTACTTTATAAATTATTCCTTGCTTTTCCTTCAGTATTTTTAAGTAATCACTCTCATATAATTCTTCTTCATTTGTTTCTAGTTTTAAATATCCAAGCAAAAAAATCACCTCAATATATATAAGCTTGTTTTATATTATATTGAAGTGATTTTTGATTTATGACCTTTTAGATTCCTATTTTATTTGATATTAAATTCCAAATAGATGATGTTGATCTATCATATTCCCAAAATGCTGCTCCCCCTAAATTATATTTAGATACTAAGTCCAATTTTGCTTCAATAGATTTTTCATCTTCAACCCATATTTTATATGTTGCTCCATTTTTCTGGTATTCAACATAATATTGCTGTAAACTCTCATCCCAATTTTTTTGTGCATTACTTGGTATTACCTTATCTATGTTTCCCATGTTTACTACATCTGATGTTACATTTCCATTTGATTCTTTCCAAACTCTTGTATAAAATGGTACTCCTAAGATCAATTTACTTGCTTCTACTCCTTCTTGACCTAGGAATTTTTTTACATTAGTTTCTACCCAATCACAACCAGCAGTAGTTCCTGCTTTTGTTGATGTAGCTCCATATTGATCATATGCCATAAACATTATATAATCTGCTATTTTGCCAATTATATTTCTATCATAACATAAAGACCATTCTGGTGCGCCGTCTGGTGCTGTAACATCTACTGATAATACTACTCCTATTTCATTTAATCTTGGTCTTAGTTCAATTAAAAATCTAGAAAAATTGTCTTTGTCTGTTTCATACATTCCCTCAAAGTCAATGTTTATTCCGTCTATATTATATTCTGTTATGTAGTCTACAAGTTGATTTATTACATTTTCTCTTAGTTTATAATCTGCTAACATTTTTGATGTTTCACTCATATTAGAATTTGTAAACATTGGCCAAACTTTATAGTTGTTTTCATGTGCCCAATTTACATATTGTTTTCCCTCTTCACCTACATTTGCATATACTTTTGTTGTGCTATATTTACTCATATAGAAGAAACTTGGAGAAACAACATTTATTCCTTTTATGTTTTCGTTTCTTGTTGGAGCAGATACATATTCAGAATAATAATCCCATGCTACACTTATTTTTCCTTCCATTTTAGGTGTTTCTTGTATTGCTTGTCTAATTACATTTTCTTTACCCATTTTATTTATTTTTATATAGCCTATTATTCCTTCTTGTGTTCTAACTCTTGTCCAACCATTTGGAACAGGGAAGTCCGATCTATTAGCAATTACAAGAGTATCTCCTTCTTTTGCTTTTGCTAATGTTGCTGAAATATTAGTTGGTTTATATTTTATATTAACATTTTTGGCAAGTGTTGCTATTTTTTGCTCTCTGTCTAATGAGTCAATATATACTAAATCTGTACTTTTAACATATGTTGTTTTAGTATTATATACATCTTCTAGCTCAGATATTGGAACATATGCTACATTGTCAATTATTATGGCTCCTGATTTAATTGTAACATTTGAACTATTAATTTGAATTTGCTTACTATCTATTGGTAAACTTGCTATTTTTTTGCTAGATCCAGTAATTACTTGATTATATTTTTCATCATAAGTAATTGTATTATCAAAAAAATTATATATGTCTGGCTTTGATAAATATACAACTCCATCTTTTATATATACATCGTTTTTTAAACTTGTAGTAACATTTGAATTATTTATAATTAAATTAGTTTGATTTATGGTTTTTACAATGTAATTTTTCTTTATTACATATGAGGCTCCAATTATTCCTGCTATTAGAATAAGCATTATAATAATTAAAACTATTACTTTTCCTGTTTTTGATTTTTTTTCTTTAAATCTGCTCATAATTCTCTCCTATTTTTTATATTGTCTTCAATATATCACAATTTATAATTTTAGTGAATACTATTTTTACATTTTAATAAATTTTTAATTTTTTTACTATATTTGTATAATTTTTACTTTTTGGGAAAATATATAAATAGCAAAAATTATTTGGAGGTTTATAAAAATGGGAATTGAAAAACATTTAAGAATTACTGGTACATCTACAGTATCATGGAAAGATGCAATTGTTCAAGCCGTTGCAGAAGCATCAAAAACTATTGACTTTTTGTCTAATGTAAAGATTATAGAACAAAGGGCACGAATTGATGGTAAAAAATTAGTAGAATATTTTGTTGATTTAGATTTATCTTTTGTTATTGACAGAGATAGAGATTAAAAAGGAGGCTAAATTTTGAAACCAATTGAAACTAAACAAGAATATAGTGATTATGTTGATAAGAAATCTCCTAATTCTCCTATACTAAAAAATTGTTTTAACGCATTTTGGGTTGGAGGTTTAATATGTAGTATAGGACAAATTATTATGGATTTTTGCAAATATCAAGGTATGGATGAAGTTTCATCATCTACTATTGTGTCAATTATTTTAATTGCTATATCGGCAATATTAACAGGATTAAATATATTTAATAAAATAGGAAAATTTGCAGGTGCAGGTTCTTTAATACCAATTACAGGTTTTGCAAATTCAATTGTTTCTCCTGCTATAGAATACAAATCTGAAGGATATGTTATGGGTGTTGGCGGAAAAATGTTTACTGTTGCAGGTCCAGTATTGGTATTTGGTATTTCCTCTTCTGTAATAATTGGAATTATTGCAACATTATTTATAAAATAAATTAATAAGGAGATTTATATGACTCGATTAGGTAATCAAACTTTAAAATTAGATAATCCACCAACAATAACCGAAGTTGCTAGTATTGTTGGTCCAAAAGAAGGTCAAGGGCCACTAGCTAAATATTTTGATCAATGTTTAAAGGATGAGTTTTGGGGAGAAAAAACTTGGGAAAAGGCTGAAAGTAAAATTATAAAAGAAACTGTGAATAATGCTATTAACAAGTCAGGTATTCCCTCAAGTCAAATAGATTATTGTTTTGCTGGAGATTTATTAAATCAATGTATTTCTTCAAGCTTTGGACTTAGAGAATTAAACATTCCTTTTTTTGGCATTTTTGGAGCATGTTCTACTTTTGTTGAAGGTTTATGTTTGGCAAGTGTATTTTTAGACGCTGGTGCTGCAAATAATATTTTATGTGCTACATCTAGCCATTTTTGTAGTGCCGAAAAACAATTTCGTTTTCCTTTGGAATTAGGAAATCAAAGACCTCCTACTTCTCAATGGACTGTAACTGGTTCTGGTGCTGCTGTTTTATCAAAATCTGGTAAAGGACCTTTTATTACTCATGTTACACCTGGTAAAATTGTAGATATGGGAATAAAAGATGCAAATAATATGGGTGCCGCAATGGCTCCAGCAGCTTTAGATACATTAATTACTCATTTAAAAGATACTGACAGAAAGCCAAGTTATTATGATGCTATTATTACTGGAGATTTAGGTCATATTGGTAAAGATATTGTTCTGGAATTAGCAGAAACCAAAGGATACAATATAAAAAATAATTATAATGATTGTGGAGTTTTAATATTTGATAAAAATACTCAAGATACTCATTCTGGTGGTAGTGGATGTGCTTGTATAGGTACTGTTTTTTCAGGATACTTTTTTAAGCAATTAAAAGATAGAAAACTAAATAAAATTTTACTTATTGCAACTGGTGCTTTAACAAATGCTACTACTTCGCAGCAAGGTGAAAGTATACCTGGAATAGCTCATGCAGTTGCCATTGAAAACTAATTTTGGAGGTAAATTATATGGATTTTATACAAAGTATTGACTGGTTAGGAATATTAAAATGTTTTGTTGTTGGAGGAATTATATGTATTATTGGACAAATTCTTATAGACAAAACTAAATTAACTCCTGCTAGAATTTTGGTTATATATGTTACTGTTGGTGCTATTTTAGGTGGACTTGGAATTTACAAATACTTAATAGATTTTGCTGGTGCTGGCGCTACCGTTCCATTAACTGGCTTTGGGGCAAATTTGGCTAAAGGTGCTATACAAGAAGTTAAATCTTCTGGATTACTCGGTGCCTTTGTTGGTGGTGTAAAAGCATCTGCTGGCGGAATTGCTGCTGCTGTTTTCTTTGGATATTTAGCATCTTTGATTGCAAAACCTAAAATAAAGAAACAATAAAAAATACAGCTCAATTTTTGAGTTGTATTTTTTATTATTTTCCTTATAAATAAAGTATTACTCTAAAACCAACAAAATCATGTGGATATCTTATACTATCTGACAATCTAAAACTTGCATAATAGTATGTATCATTATAATATCCACCCCTGCATACACAAGGTGAAGATGATTTTGTTGAATACTCTGTTGTCCATTCACATACATTACATGCCATGTCAAAAATTTTACATACTTCATCACCTGTTGCACCAGTAGTTTTTAAAGTTGTATTTGTTCCTCTGCCTGCATTTGGATAATTACTTTGTTGCATAGTTCTTATATATAATAATGTTGTATCCCATGCATAGCTATTTATTAAATCAGCTTCTAAAGAATTATTATCTGTATATGCACTTCTTGCAATTCTTGCAGCAGCTACTTGTGTTACATAATTCCATACTCCCAAACCCTTTTTAGATTGTGGTTTAACACTTCCGTCTGTTAATGTTTTTTTAGCTAATTGATTATTATCAACTGTGCCTGTTATTCCAGCTTCATAACGAGCTATATAAAATCCACCATTATTTTTAACTTTTGTTATAAAATCTTTTAAGTTCTTAGCAGTAGTATTAGTTGATGTTGAATCATATAAACCATTCGAAATTCTTGAATCGCTTAGTTCGTAGAAGAAACTACCAGATCTATACTTTGTATCTACTGTTCCGTCTGCCACGTTCTCTGCTGTTGTTTTTAAATAATCAGCTCCACTTTGTATCAAACTCGGAGTTCCATCCTCATATTCATTTGTTGTTGAATTTTTTACCCTTTTAAATCCATATCTTCCCAGAGTTATTACTACCTCTGTACCATCACTTTTTTTAATAGGATTTGTATTACTTCCATCAATATTGCTTACTGGTACCCATACATATTGATTTCCTTCACTATCTTCTATTACTATGCCTTCTTCAACTGTATCTCCAGAATCATCTGCTAAATCAAATCCATCTGGAATCACTATTGTATTACCATTTGAATCTTCTATTTTTCCACTAATTGGACCCTTTAAAATTGGACCTTCAATCGTTTCTCTTTTGTTTCCAACATTATCAACTGATAAAACATGCAAATAATATCTTTCTTTTGTTATATCAAGCGTAATTGTCTCTTCAGTATTTGTAAAAGAATTTGTATAAGAGCTTTCATTTGTTCCAATCATTGAATTTGTTGTATTATATACCCATTTACATTTACTGATATCAATCCCTGTTTCATTATCATTTAGAACAATTTTAGCATTTATACTTTTTCTACCATTAGAACTAATTGATATTGACGCGTCTTCCGGTGCCATTCCATCTATTATTTTTATACTACTTAATGTATTTTTTACTATTTCATCATTTTTTAGTAGTCTAGCCCAAACTGTATCATTATGTTCTAAGTTAATTATTGGTTCAGTATATTCGATCCAATCTCCAGTATTAGAATTTTTTTGATATTGTATTGTATAACCTTTTATAGTATAGTTTCCTTTTGTTGCCTTTAATTTTAAGGTTACTTTTCCATCTTTCCATTTTTCTTTTCCATCTTTTTCAACTTTTAATACTGTTGATTCTGCTGGATTCATAATACTATTTAAATTATTTAGCATATTATTCAATTCTTCATTAGCTAAGTCAGATCTTTCTTCTACATTTTGTGCATAATTTTCAGATCTATTTACAACACCATTATCACTTACAATCATAACTACAGACGTAATAGCTAAAATTAATGTAATTATTATTGTTACAGCTAAAGCAATTAGAGTTATACCCTTTTGATCTCTCATATTTAATACCTCTTTTTTATTTTTATATATCTTCATTCAGCTCATTAATCAAGTTTTTTAACTCTCTATTATTGGTAGCTTGACCATCTTGAATTCCTTCCACTAAATTTTGAGACTTATCTATTATTCCATCTTCTTTAAACACTATATCAATTGACACTGTTGCTAAAATCAATAAAATAATTATTGTTATTACTAAAACAATTAGTGTTATTCCCTCTTGTTTTTTCATTTCAAACCTTCTTTCTTGTTGCTATTTTCATTTAACATATAGTATTGGTCTAAATCCATAAATTATGTCATTATAGCTTACTTCCCAGTTCATTCTTGAGTTAATTGTAAGTGAACTATCATAGAAAATTCCACCTCTTGTTACACATGGTGTATATTCTTCTTCATCAGCAAAAAACTCTGTTGTCCATTCAAACAAATTGCCGCTCATATCAAATATCTTGCACACTTCGTCTCCTGTTTCTCCTGTATTTCTTATTGTTCCGTTTCCATCTGATTTAATGGCATAACTATTGCCTTTCATTTTTTTCATATATACAATAGCTGTGTCCCATGCATAGCTATTTATCAAATCACATGCCACTGTTTCATTAGATTTATACATATTTTTACATACTTTAGCAGCATTTGATTGATTAATGCAATTCCATAATGTTCCTTTGTTATAATTCATTTGACTCATACTCATTGCTGTAGATTTTTTTGACATTGGTTTTGCATTTTTATATCTTTCAGAATCATTTTCTCCTTGCTCATTATACCCTTCATTATAACTTGCTTCATATCTTGCTATATAAAATCCTTTATTTACCTTTACATTGTTTATAAATTCTTTCAAATTTTCAGCAGATGTATTTATTTCAACAAAATCACCTTCACCATTTGATTCTCTATATTCTTTTAATTCTTTATATTGACCTATTGGAGTTTCATTTTCATAGTTGTCACCACTTTGAACCATTGTTTCTTCTCCACTTGAACTAAATGTATATCTTCCGAGTGTTATTACAGCTTTGCTTCCATCATCTTTTATTATTGGGTTACTATTACTTCCATCAGTATTGCTTACAGGTACCCAAACAAATTGATTTCCATCAGCATCTTCTACAACAATTCCTTGTTCGACTGTACTACCTGAGTCACTTGCTAATTTAAAGCCTCCTGGTATTACTATATTGTTTCCTTTTGAATCTTGCATGATTCTTGTTATATATTGAACCTCAATTGGCCCCTTTATTGTTTCTTTTGCATTACCCGCTTTATCAACTGATAGTATATGTATATACCATGGTTTTGAGCTTTCAAGGTTTAAGCTTATAGTTTGGTTATCACTAGTAAAAGCATTAGTATAGTTTGAGCTATCTAATCCAAGTGCAGTATTGGAATTATTTAATATCCATTTACACTTAGAAATATCAATTCCAGTTTCATTATCAATATGTGTTACTGTTACTGAATTAACTTTATTATTTGCAATATCAACATCAAATGTAGTTAATGCCTCTTCTGGCACTATATTATCTATAATTCTTACTGTAGTTGTTGTATTCTCTACAACCGCTTTGTCTTTTACAGCTCTATAAACCAATGTGCTATTATGTGGCAAGTCTGTTATTGGACCTGTATAAGTTGTCCACACACCACTTGAAACACCCCTTTTGTATTCAATTTTATATTCGTCTGTAACTTTTTGATTTGCAATTACCATTAATTCTATAGTTGCATATCCATTTTTCCATTTTTTAATTCCCAATTGTTCAATTTTTACTTCTTTTGTATTTGCCTCTTTAAGTATAACATCAAGCTGATCTATTAATTCTTTTACCTTTCGATCATTTTTTTGTTGTTTTTCTTCCATTCTATCTGATAAGTCTGTAGCCTGATCTGTCATTCCATCTTCATCAATTAATGTATTAACTGTTGCTCCAACTAATATTAATATTACAATTATTGTTACTGCTAAAACAATTAATGTAACACCTCTTTGATTTTTCATTTTAAATACCTCTTATTTTGAATTTTAGTCTTTTAATTCCAGTTTTACTGAAGGTTTAAGTGAAACTATTGGCATTAGTTACAATTTTCCCAATATAATATTTAAAATTATTTTCTGTTAATGTTACTGTTTCTCCGTTTATTACTACTTTTGGAGATTTTGATACATCTGCTCTGCATTTTTTTACAGTTTCTCTAGCATTTCCTGCATTATCTACAGATAATACATGTAAATACCATGCTCCTGCTGTGTCACCAGATATTTCAATTTTTTCACCATCATTTGTAAAAGAATTACTATATTTGCTTGCTTCTGTTCCTATTAGTGAACTTATTTGATTAATCTCCCATTTACATGCTGTAATTTTTATTCCACTTTCATTATCAGTATGGCTGATTGTTGCAGAGCCACTATACCCTGTAGCCATATCCGTATCTAATATTATAGTTGCTTCTTTAGGAGCTATTTTATCTAATATAGTTATGCTTGTTGTGTCACTTACAGCAACACTATTACTATCAATTGCATAACATAATATAGTATCCCCATTATCACCTGTAATTGAGTCTTTGTATGTATTCCACACTCTATTAATTCCTCTTGTTGATGCTGTTTTTTTATACAATATGTCATATTCATCTGTAGGATATCCACCATCTAAAACTTTTAATTTTATTGTAGCTTTTCCATCTTTCCATACGGTTTTTCCATCTTGTACAACCTCAATTTGAGGAGACTCCTCTGGATTCATTATTGAATCTAATTCATCAGCCATATCTTTAATTTTTTTATCATTTTCTTTACTACTTTTTTCAACATTTTTTGATAAGTCTACAGCTTGATTACTAAGTCCTTCATCATCTAACAAAGCTGCCAAAGTCGTACTTGCTAAAATAAGTAATATTATTATTGTTACTACTAAAGCGATTAATGTTATACCTTTTTGATTTTTCATTTTAATCCTCACTTTTTCTAATCTGTTCCCTTTTAATTTTACATCATTTATTACTATAAAGTAAATATACATAGAGTATATGTAATATAATTTTAATATAATTGTAACGATTTTGTAACACTCTGTTTTTAGCTTAAATATTGACTTTAAAAAATCGTTATGGTAGTATAAATTAATAATTATGTTTCTTGAAAGGAAGGTAACAAATGAAAGAATCCAGAAATAAAATTCTTTTATGTATTTTAATTATTTTAATAGTATTACTAATTATAGTGTGTATTTTAGTAAATGTAGGTAAATTTATAAAAAATAAAGAAAACCCCGAAAATTCTGAATCAAACAATATAGAAAAGTATCTTACTGTTATACCAGAAGATCTTGATTCTGATGATACAGAAAGTGCCAATATAAAATCTTTAAAAATTACGAAAAAATATAATAAAATAGAAATTTACAATATACAATTTTTCTTGCAAAATAAAAAAACAATTTTATCTATAACTCAAAAAAATACAGACAGCAAAGAACATAAGCAAGAAATAGTTTCAATGTCTGCTTTAGATGATAAAGGTTCTGTTATAAGCACCTTCAATATACCTCTACTTAACCTTAATCCAGGTGAATCTCTATCATTTAACATGTCAATCGAAACAGATTTATCAAATATGAAAGACTTTAGCATTAAAGCTAAAGAGTAATATTATTTAAAAAAATGAGTAAACTTTGAAGTTTACTCATTTTTGTTATTTTGCATTTTCAGCTACTTTTACTATTTCAGTAAATGCTTTAGGATCAGATACTGCAAGTTCAGCTAACATTTTTCTATTAACAACTACATTTGCTTTTTTTAGTCCTGCAACTAATTTGCTATATGTTGTTCCATTCATTCTAGCTGCTGCATTAATTCTTGCTATCCATAATTTTCTAAAATTACTCTTTTTGTCTTTTCTTCCTGTATAAGCATAGTTTCCAGATTTCATAACAGCTTGTTTAGCCATTCTAAATCTATAGTGTTTTGCACCATAATAACCTTTTGCTCTTTTTAATATTTTTTTATGTTTTTTACGAGTAATTATTGCTGTTTTTACTCTTGCCATTTTTATTCACCTTCCTCTATTCTTCTATTTTTAGTTTCCATATGGTAGCATTTTTTTGATTCCTGCTTCACATGTTTTATCTGCATAAGCATCTTGTACTTTTCCTCTAGATTTTGCTCTGCTTGTTTTTCTTGCTAAAATATGTCTTTTATTAGCCTTTGTTCTTTTAACTTTTCCAGTAGCTGTGTAAGAATATCTCTTTTTAGCTGCTTTATTTGTTTTTAGTTTTGGCATGATTTTATTCCTCCTTTAAATTTATTGCTTATATATATTACTTATCAGCTTTTTTAGCTAATATAATAAACATGTTTTTTCCCTCTAAAAGTGGTTTTTTCTCTGGAACAGAAATATCTGACAAATCATCTATAAATTTTTGAAGAACTTCTTCTCCTAATTTAATATAGTTCATTTCTCTTCCTCTAAATTTTAATGTGATTTTAACCTTATTACCATCTTCTAAAAATTTTCTTGCATTTTTTGCTTTGAATTCAAAATCATGAGTGTCAATATTAGGTGTAATACGAATTTCTTTTACTTCAAAAACCTTTTGTTTTTTACGAGCTTCTTTTTCTCTTTTAGCTTGTTCAAATTTGTATTTTCCATAATTCATAATTTTGCATACTGGCATTTCTGGGTTTGGTGATACCATAACCAAATCTAATTTTTTGTCAAATGCCATATTCAATGCATCTTCAATATTTACTGTGCCTTGTTTTTCTCCATTTTCGTCAATTAATTGTACTTTACTTGCTCTAATTTGTTCATTAATTGGTAAATCTTGTTTTATAATAAAACACCTCCATAAAAAAAGATTGATTTAAAAATCAATCCACACATAAAAATACTTAATAAATTAAGTAAAATATTTACCTTTTTGCTAGTAGCTTAAGGTGAGCATGGATTGCTTCTTTTATTTACGTTTATAAGTATAGCATATATTTTATTTGTTTGTCAACTATTTTTTACAATTTACTTGACTTTTTTATGTTTTTGTATTAAAATAATTAAGCATGTGTATGATTGTAATTATTTTTAAAGCTTCTCCCCGGTAGCTGAAAAATAATTTCATATAGATTATTTGAATTTGAAATGGAGGATATGATTACCATGAATAATACAACATATAGTATTAAAAAAAGTGAAATTGAAAGCAAATGGTATATTATTGATGCAGCTGATAAGCCATTAGGTAGAGTTGCTGCTGAAGCTGCTAAATTATTAAGAGGAAAACATAAACCAACTTATACACCTCATATGGATGTTGGTGATCACGTTATTATAATTAACTGTGATAAAGTTGTTTTAACAGGTAGAAAATTAGATCAAAAAATTTACAGAAGTCATTCAGGATATATTGGTGGAATGAAAGAAACTACAGCTAGAGATTTATTAGCTAAAAATCCTGAAAAAATGATGACTCATGCCGTTGAAGGTATGCTTCCTCATACAAGACTTGGTAGACAAATGGCTAAAAAATTAAGAGTATATGCTGGTAGCGAGCATGAAAATATCGCTCAAAAACCTGAAGTTTGGGAGGTAAAATAAAATGGCTAAGAAATCTGATAATATTGTTTTTTTAGGAACAGGAAGAAGAAAAAAATCAATTGCTAGAGTAAGATTAGTAGAAGGAAAAGGAAACATTACTGTTAACGGTAAAGCTTTAGATGAATACTTTGGAACAGAAGTATTAAAAGTTATAGTAAAACAACCATTAGTTGCAACAAATACATTAGATAAATATGATGTTATTTGTAAAGTTGTTGGTGGTGGATTTACAGGTCAAGCAGGAGCTATTCGTCATGGTATAGCAAGAGCATTAAATGAAGCTAATAGCGAATACAGACCAGCTTTAAAATCTGCAGGATTCTTAACAAGAGATCCTCGTATGAAAGAAAGAAAAAAATACGGTCTTAAAAAAGCTAGAAAAGCTCCACAATTTAGTAAACGTTAAAATTCAAAAGAAGTTGCAGTATATGCAACTTCTTTTTTTATGCCATCTGGGACGGAGAATATTGGCACATTTTAAAATTTAATTTCATTCTTCTTCATTGCAAGTCAAATGTGCCAATATTCTCCGTCCCCAATGCACAAATAACTATTCTATTATATCTATTGCATTATCTTTTGTAATTCCATTTAAATTATAATAAGCATTTGGAATATCTCCTACTATTACACCTTCAGCTATAAGTACTTGATTTACAATTACTTCTTCCATTGTTTCTAATGGCGTTAGTATTATCACCCTACATTTTATTTCTAAATATATTCTATGCAATGTTTGGTTTATTCCAGCTGATGTAAATTCTGATCTTAAATCAGTCTCCATGTCTCCTACCATTTGTACTTTTACATTCACCTTTGGTCCCATACCAGAAAACAATTTACTTCCCAAAAAACTTCCTAATGGAATTTTAAAACTACTATTTTCCTCTCTTTCCAATTCTTCTTGTATATATACAGGAATATCAGATATTATCTTATTAATTGTAAAAATATTAGTTCCAACTCTATTTATATTTCCATTCTGATCTTTACTTATTTCAAGTATGTCATCATATTCATATTTTGCCATTACTTCGGTAGCTTTAATGTTTGATACTTTAGTTGCAACAGATTTTGCCATACTTTTACAGTTTTTCTCAATTATTGGTTGAATTCCCTTTATGCCAAAACTTGCTGTGCTAATTGCTATTGCAAGTATAATCGCTATTTTAAATAATTTAGACAAATCTTTTTGGTTCATATCTCTGTTTTTGAACGTTATTTTAGGTAACCTTAATCGTGATCGTGAATAAATTTTATCATTCATGATATCTAGGAATATATAATTGTTTTCCTATTTGCAAATTTTCTGAATTTTCTATTCCATTTACCCTACTAATATCTTCCACTGTACTTCCAAATTTCTTTGCAATACTCCATAAAGTATCTCCTGGTTTTACAAAATATATAATCATACTATATTGACAAGTGCTTCTATCTTCCGCTTCTGTAATCTCATCTATAATAGAAACATTACCATCTTTTCCACTAATTGCTGTAAACCCTAAGTCCACCCTTATTTCTATACTTTCATCTGGCATTACAACAAAATTTTGTGCCTCTATTTCAATTACCGTATCCACATTGTTGTTTGAATTTATTCCTTCAAAATCCATAGTATAACTAAATGGCATACTTATTTCTTTTGTTTCTATTCCCACATTTCCTGCATACAAAAAGTTTAATTTTAAATCTCCATCATATATTATTCTGTCATTTAAAATCGTCTGTTCTTCAATTATAGGTTGAACTTCTACATCATATATTTTTCTACTTCCTATTTCTGGAATCACTTGTTTTTCCTTTATATTATATGTTTGTTTTCTTGTATTTTGATTTTGCGTTACCTTTATATTTTTCTTACTGAACTTTAATTCATGAGTTGGACTATATAAATCTTGTATCATTTCTAAATTTTTATTTTCATATGCTTCACAATACACTTCTATTTCTGCTTCAACGTATATAGAATGTTCTTCAACATTATTAGGTTTTATAATAATATTTTTTATTTCATACTTTACATTGCAAGTATGTTCTTCACTAATATTCGGTAAATCTATAAATCCAACTACTGGAATAGTTGCCTCTTTTATATTTATGCGATTATCCTCTGTTAAATATATAATTTTTACTTGTAAATCAGATTTTATAAGTATTTTATTATAACTCGTTTTAACGTCACGATTTGTTATTCTTACATCTGCTCTCATCACTTCTACTAAATTATCTGCTTCGTCAATATTAATTGTATCTTTTGCATATATTTTTGTGTTTCCTGTTCCAATTAACGAATTAATTTGTATTTCCTTATTTAAACATTGTACATCTCTTAAGTTATTTATTTCTTTTGCATATTCAATATTTTCATTTGATGAAACTTTAGCATCAATTTCTAATATAGCTTTTACGTGTAGTTTCCTACCATTTAACACATGTGCTTCAATTCCCTTTAACACCACATTAGCATCCAAATTCATTTCACTTTTTATTTTTTCAACATCAATCATTTGAGTAAAATCTATATTAGTATTCAAACTTCTAACCTGATTTTCTTCTGTATCAGCTAAATACATAATGTATGTGTTTACACATCCATCCAGTCTAATTTTCTCATCCATAATTTCTTTTTTATAAATGCAAACAATCCCACTAGCACTGATAATATTTAAAATGTCTGGTTTCACATCAGGAACAATGCAATCTTCTTCTACTACAAAGCTTTCTCTTTTTTGTCCAATAATTTGATTCAAAGTTAGACTATCCTTTATTGTTTCAATTGCCATTTCTTTACCCTCCTATTTGTTTTTATTAATATATATTGACAAGGCATAAAAAAAATTCCTAAAATTAGGAATTTTTTTATTTTTGTATTATCATGCTAAGTTTTTTTGTTTTTTTACTTCTGCTACAGGTGGAATTAATGGGCTATAGCCATCACCATCAAATACATCAACTTCAACAGTTCTTGTTAAAACATCAGTGTAACTATAAGTAACATTTCTATTCTCTTCCTCATATTTTATAACAAAAATATTTGGATAAGCTTTTTCTATTGTAGCTTCTTTTTCAAAGGTCTTGCATCTTCCAAGTGAACCTTTAACAATTATCTTTTGTCCTATCATTTCATTAATGTCAGTTTTTAAATTAGTAATATCATTTGGACAAATCATATCATCACCTACTTCATTAAGATAGGCAAATAATATCATTTTTAGTCGATTTTGTCAAAGAAGGTTTGTTCGTATTTACATTGTTTGATTCAGTGTTCAAAATACTTGCCAGTCTTATATTACATTTATATTACGATTATATTACAATATTTTTACTAAATCTTCTTCATATATACTTTTTATATTGTCAATAATTTCTTTTTTCCATTTCCCCCTATTCCACTCACACCTCTTTGACCATCTCTAAGTTCACCCTCAATATCCTTTATTGTCACAAACTTTTTTTCATCTGTAATTGCAACTTTTTCAGCAACAATTATAGGATCCATAAAATCAATTAAAATACGTGCTGGTGATGATGCAAAGTTTGCACCTGCCATCATTATTCCTTCATAATAACTTTGACAAGCTCCAGCAAAAATTACTAAATCAGCTCTTGTATTATTCTTTCTAGCCTCTTCTACAGTCTTTATAAAATATTCAGAATTCCTATAGTTATATATATCTGTAAAATTTTTTCCTTTTTTTATCATTCCATCATGACCTGTTATAACTAATATTTCAGGTCTATACTTTCTTACTAATGAGCCAACAAAAGCTGGTTGTTTTCTTTCTGGAATATTTTTTACAATAGCATTTAAACCAACTTTTTTGTAATATATATTAGATTTTTCACTATACTTTTTATCTCCATCTATATGCAAAATTCTCCCAGTATGAACTATCGTCTTTTCTCTTACATCTTTATTACTTTTTAATAAATTTTCTCTTACCTTTATCCTTTTTTCAACAGTCTCTTCCATTGCTCTTAAATGTTGCTCAACCTGATTAGTCTCTATAATTTCTAGGTCATTCACATCACTATCAGCTTGAATTCTAACTGTTAATCCGTTTAAGTATTGCTATATCACCATTTCTAGTTTTTATTATTCTTTCTACTATAAAATAAATATCTTTTCCATAAGATAATCTTCCTACTATATCTCCTTTTTTTATTTTTTTCATATCACTCTTCCCTTCTATACATATAGGGTTATGATATTTTATGTCGAATCCTGCCAATTTGTGAATGTCAGTTTGGGGACGTTTCTTTAACTGACATTTATGTCAGTTCGGGGACACATCTTGAAATTTCATTTATACTTTTAGTTATTCATTCATTAAATGATTTTCATTTCACTTTTAGCTTGTACAATTTATTTTATAGTGATATAATCTTTTTACAAATCAAAAGGAGGATTAATTATGAGTGTACCATTTAAAAAGGCAAATATATTATTGCCAAAAAACGCAGAAATGGAAAAGTGGGCAGTTGTAGCTTGTGACCAATATACATCAGAGCCTGAGTATTGGAAAGAAGTTGAAAATATTGTTGGAGATGCTCCTTCAACACTAAAAATCACTTTACCAGAAATTTATTTAGAGCAAGATAATGTTGCAGAAAGAATCGCAAATATCAATAAAGAAATGGATCATTTGCTTTCTACTGACTTTTTTAAAACTTTAGACAATTCTTTAATTTACTTAGAAAGAACTGGAGCTGATGGAAAAGTTAGAAAAGGTCTTATTGGTATGGTAGATCTAGAAGATTACTCTTATGAAAAAGGTTCTCAATCTTTAATTAGAGCAACTGAAGGAACTGTTTTAGAAAGAATTCCACCTAGAGTAAAAGTTAGAGAAAATGCTAGCTTAGAATTACCTCATGTTATGCTTTTAATCGATGATGAGAAAAAAGAAATTATTGAAGGTTTAACAGATAAAGTAACTAGTGAGGATGTTGTTTATGATTTTGATTTAATGCAAAATGGCGGACATGTTAAAGGTTATAAAGTTCCAGAAAACTTAATGGATGGAATATTTAATGGATTAGAAGAACTTGCTAATAAAGATAATTTTGAAGCAAAATACGATGTTAAAGATAAAGGAGTTTTATTGTTCTCTGTTGGAGATGGTAACCATTCTTTAGCAACAGCAAAAGCTTGCTATGAAAATTTAAAGAAAACCATGTCTGAGGAAGAAGCAAAAAATAGCCCTGCAAGATATGCTTTAGTAGAAGTTGTTAACTTACATAGTGATGCTTTAGAGTTTGAACCAATTCACAGAGTTGTATTTGGTGTTGAACCTGCAAAAATGATTGAAGAATTTGAAAAATATTATGATGTTTCAAGAACTCCTGGTGAAGGGCAAAAAGTTGAATATGTTTATGAAGGAAAAAATGAAACTTTATATATTAAAAATCCAAAGTCTAATTTAGCTGTTGGTTCTTTACAAATGTTTATTGATGCATATATTAAAGAACATGGTGGAAAAGTTGACTATATTCATGGTGATGATGTTACTAAAGAACTTGGTAGCAAACCAGGAAATATTGGTTTCTTACTACCTCCTATGGCTAAAACAGATCTTTTCAAAACTGTAATTCTTGATGGTGCTTTACCTCGTAAAACATTTTCAATGGGACACAGCTATGATAAAAGATATTATTTAGAAGCAAGAAAAATTAAATAGTTGTCAGTTTGGGGACGTTTCTTCAGCTGACAAAAATGTCATATATGGGGACACATCTTTCATTTAGTGATAAATGAAGATGTGTCCCTTAACTGACAAAAATGTCAGTTGAAGAAACGTCCCCAAACTGACATTTTGTTTATATATTTTTTATGTTTTTCTTTTGAAATATTATAAATGTTGGTACTAGCATTGTTACCATATATATTACTATTATTGCAATTGAAAATGGCAATGTTATTCCTTCAAATGTTGGTATTCCTCCCCAGAAATATTCTGTTAAATTCCAGTTTGGTGTAACAAAATATTTAATCCAATTTAGTTTCAAGTTCAATGCTAATGTGTTTATAACAGAGCTTCCCATATAACCTAACAATGAAATAGTTATTGCTAATGCTGAGTTTGTGAATATTGTACTAAATGCAAATGCAAGTGTCATAAGTAAAATATACATTGGTGCTTTTCCTAGTGCTTGCATAGCTAAATATTGTATTGTATTTATTTGTTTTACGTTATTTATTGTGTGGTCATAGATTATAGTTGGATTTTTAAAGCTATCAAATCCTTGTATTAATCCACCTACTACAAATTGCATTAGTGCAACTAATATTATAACTATAATAGCAACAATTATACTGGTTATAAATTTAGATGCCAAAATTGTACTTCTTTTATATGGCTTTATTAAAAGTAATTTTATTGTTCCTTTGCTAAATTCTTCGCTCACTATTACTCCTGATGTCATGACAAACATTACTATTAAAAATATTTCGTATTGTCCAAATAAATCTATTAATAATCCTTTTGCACTTTCCGTATTTCCTACAGTAGTTCCATTCTCAATGTCATATTTGTTTATTGCTGCCATTTCTTTAGCTTCATAATATTGTTTTTTAGAATTATAATTTTTCTCTGTTTCATCAAAATCATAACTTCTAATTCCCTCCATTGCTACCATATAGCTGTTTAAGCAATTGTTTTTATAATCATTTCCATAAGGAATGTCTTTTTCTAATCTCCATGTTGCTATTTGTCTGCTTATTTCATAGCCTCTTATCTGGTTTTGAAGTTCCTTTATTTCTAATTTGTCAGTTGTTTTTTCTTGTAGTTCTTTTAATGCTTTTATTTTAGCTTCTTTTTCTTTTAGCTCTTTCTCTGCAAAATATCTCCAGTCATCTGTGTCTAGCCTTTTTATATATTCATCATATTGTGCTTTTACCACTTTTAATTCTTCTTCATTTTTTTCCTGATATATATAATAATTTATGTCATATATACAGCTTCTCATTTCTGATTGTATTATTTGAGCTTGCCAACTTTTTTGTCCATATTTTTGCATTAATTTAAAAATATCTAATTCTGATCTATAATTTGAATATAATTCTTTATCTGTGTTTGGATCAATATTTTTTAGTTGTTCCTCATAAAAGCTTATTTCTTCTCCTATATAATCATAGGAATTATCAAAGTCTATTTTGTATATAACATTTGTGAGAATAATAAAGGCAAGTGTAACTAATAGTGTGATTATCAAACTTTTCTTTTTAAATATTTTCTTTAACTCATTTTGGATTAAACTAATCAATTGTATTACCTCCTGTCTTTTTTAAGAATGCATCTTCTAATGATAATTTTTCTTCATTAACTTCATACACCTTAATATTATTTTCTACTAATGTTTTTACTATGTTTGGAACTTGCTCTCTTTCAGCTATTATAGTAAATTCTTCTTTTCCTTTTATTTCAGTTGGTACTGATATTATTTCTGCTATTTTTTCTGTATTATCTACTACTATTTTGTAGTGTGCTTCATTAGTAGTTCTTATTGCTGAAATATCGTTAGTTTCAATAATTTCTCCATTTTGAATAATACAAACTTTGTTACATAGAGTTTCCATTTCTGCTAAGTTATGGCTTGAAATAAATATTGCCATTCCTTGTTTTGCTAAAACCTTTAAAAGGTCTCTCATTTCTTTTATACCTTCTGGATCTAATCCATTTGTTGGTTCGTCTAAAACTAATAAATTTGGATTATGTAATATAGCTTGTGCTACACCTAATCTTTGCCTCATTCCTAGTGAATATTTAGATACTTTATCATTTATACGATTTTCTAATTTTACTAGCCTTACAATCTCCATTATTCTTTCTTTTGTAATGCCTTTATACATATTTGCAACTAGTTTTAGGTTTTCATATCCTGTTAAATACATATACAAGTCTGGATTTTCAATAATTGCTCCTACTCTTCTTATAGCTTTAGTAAAGTCCTTTTTTATGTCATATCCATTTATATTAACCTCTCCACTTGTAATTCCTTGAAGTCCTAATATTAGTTTAATTGTTGTAGTTTTTCCTGCTCCGTTTGGTCCTATAAAGCCTAAAATATCACCTTCATTTACCTCTAAAGAAACCCCTTTTAAGATTTCTTTTTTACCTATTTTTTTATGTAGGTCTTTACATTTTAATATTGTTTCTGTCATATTAAAAAATCTCCCTTTCACTATTTTACAAGAACATTTTACCATTAGATTCTTAAGAAAACTAGTGGTATTTTATTAAAATTTTATTAAGACTTTTTTATTCATAATACAAACCTTATGCGAATACAATTAAACAAAAGTATTCTTATGGGGGTTTTCTTTATGATTGATGTTTCAATTGAGGAAAGAGCTATTACTTTAGCTCGTTATATTATAGATTCAAAAGATACAGTTAGAGGTGCAGCAAAGAAATTCGGTGTTAGTAAAAGCACAGTTCATAAAGACGTTAGTGAAAGATTACTTAAGATAAACCCTAATTTAGCTCATCAAGTACGAGAAATATTAGACGAAAATAAAGCCGAAAGACATATTCGTGGTGGCATGGCAACTAAATTAAAATATAGTCATGAAAAAATCTCCTAGCATTCTAGGAGATTTTTTTATTAGTTATTAAAGTTGTTGTTTCTTCTTTGTGCTTTTCTTGCTTTTCTGCACTCTGGGCATCTTTGAGGTTCATTTGTAAAACCTTTTTCAGCATAAAATTGTTGTTCACCTTCTGTGAAAACAAATTCAGCACCACAATCTTTACATGTTAAAGTTTTGTCTGCCATTTTAATTTCCTCCTTGTTAATTTTTGATATTTAATATTTTGACATATAAAACCTTTCTAATATCAATATCAAGAAGGAATAGTATTTACAAAATAATTAAATTCATTTAGACTTTTTCAAGCCATTTGTATTTTAGCACATAAGTAAAAATAAAACAAGTAAAAAACAATTTAATGTATATTTTTTGGATTTCTTTTTATATTAATACTATTCTTAAGTTAACATTTACTTTTAAGTGTCTGTTAAGTTCTAAAATAAAATGCTATATATTACTATAAATAAGGTTATGGAGGAGATTTACTATGGCACTAGATTATAATATTATTGGTGAAAGATTAAAGAAAGCTAGAGTTGAAAAGAATATGACACAAGAAAAATTAGCTGAGCAATTAGATGTTTCTGTTGCATTTTTAAGTAGAATTGAAAGAGGTAATTCACATATTAATTTAAAAAGATTAACTCAAATTTGTGAAATTTTAGGTGTTTCTGAAGGTTCTATATTAAATGGTGTTTCTAGTAATTCTGACAATTACTTAACTTCTGAATTTAATAATATTTTAAATTCAGTGTCTAGTGATAAACAAAAATTGATTTACAAAATTGCCAAAGTTATTAGTCAAGAAGAATAATTTTAAATCACTTTGCAAATACTAAACAGTGTATAACTACACTGTTTTTTTTTGCAATGCAACAATGTTAAGTTACCTTTGACTGTGCATATTCTTATTACATTAATTTTTGCGATTTATGTAAAAAAATGTTGATAAAAATATTATTTTGTAATATAATAGATTGACTGCTATCTTGAAGTAAGATCAGTAGTTTTGTTGTGTATAAATAAAAATTTTTATTTATTATAAGGAGGTATTTTATGGAATTTAAACAATGGGAAGGATTTAATAAACAAGGTGAATGGACTAAGGAAATAGATGTTAGAGGTTTCATTCAAGCAAACTACACACCTTATGAAGGAAATGATGATTTCTTGGTAGGTGCAGCAGAAAAAACTCAAAAATTATGGAATAACGTTACAGACTTATACAAACAAGAAAGAGAAAATGGAGATGTTTTAGATGTTGATGTTAAAACTCCATCTGGAATAAATGCTTATGCCCCTGGCTATATAAATAAAGAACTAGAAGAAATTGTTGGTCTTCAAACAGATGCACCTTTAAAAAGAGCAATTATGCCAAATGGTGGTATTAGAATAGTTGAAAAATCTTGTGAGAGCTACGGTTACAAAGTTGATGAAAATATCGAATATATTTACCATAATTTAAGAAGAACTCACAATGATGGTGTTTTCGCAGTATATACACCAGAAATTAGAGCAGCTAGAAGTTCACACTTAATTACAGGTCTTCCTGATGGATATGGTCGTGGAAGAATTATAGGTGATTACAGAAGAGTTGCTTTATATGGTGTTGATGCATTAATTAAAGAAAAACAAGAAGAGTTTTCTTTATTAGATTCTGATGAAATGACTGATGAATTAATTCGTCAAAGAGAAGAAATGCATGATCAAATTTTTGCATTAAATGAATTAAAAGCAATGGCTGCAAGTTATGGATATGATATTTCTGAGCCTGCAACAACTGCAAAGGAAGCTATTCAATGGTTATACTTTGGATATTTAGCTGCTGTTAAAGATCAAAATGGTGCAGCTATGAGCTTAGGTAGAACATCTACATTCTTAGATATATATATTGAAAGAGATATGAAAAATGGTACTTTAACAGAAGAACAAGCTCAAGAATTAATTGACCAATTTGTTATAAAATTAAGATTAGTTCGTTTCTTAAGAGCTCCTGAGTACAATGCTTTATTTACAGGTGATCCTGTTTGGGTAACTGAAAGCATTGGTGGTATGGGTATTGATGGAAGAACATTAGTAACAAAGAACTCTTTTAGAATACTACACACACTTGAAAACTTAGGACCTGCTCCAGAGCCAAACTTAACTGTATTATGGTCTAAGAATCTACCAGAAGGATTTAAAAAATTCTGTGCTGATATCTCTATAAAAACATCATCTATTCAATATGAAAATGATGACTTAATGAGAGTTACTTTAGGTGATGATTATGGCATTGCATGCTGTGTATCTGCTATGAAAATAGGTAAACAAATGCAATTCTTTGGTGCAAGAGCAAACTTAGCTAAAGCACTTCTATATGCTATCAACGGCGGTAGAGATGAAAAATCTGGAAAACAAGTTACTCCAGAATTTGCACCTATTACTTCAGAATATTTAGATTATGATGAAGTTATGAGAAAATTTGATAATATGATGGAATATTTAGCTAAAACATATATTAAAGCATTAAATATGATTCACTATATGCATGATAAATATTCTTATGAAGCATTAGAAATGGCTTTACATGATAAAGAAAGAGACATTTTAAGAACAATGGCTTGTGGTATAGCTGGTTTATCAGTTGTTGCTGATTCTTTATCTGCAATAAAATATGCAAAAGTTAAAGTAATTAGAGATGAAACTGGATTAGCTGTTGATTATCAAGTTGAAGGCGATTTTCCTAAATACGGAAATGACGACGACAGAGTTGATGAAATTGCAGTTAATATAGTAAAATCATTTATGAAAAAATTAGAAAAACATCATACTTACAAAAATTCAAGAGCAACATTATCAATTTTAACTATTACTTCAAATGTGGTATATGGTAAAAATACTGGTAATACTCCTGATGGAAGAAGAGACGGCGAACCATTTGGACCTGGTGCCAACCCATTACATGGTAGAGATGTAAATGGAGCTTTAGCTGTTATGAATACAATTGCTAAACTTCCTTATGAATATTCTGAAGATGGTATTTCATATACATTTTCAATTACACCAGCAACTCTTGGAAAAGATGAAGATTCAAAAATAAATAACTTAGTAAGTATGTTAGATGGCTTCTTTGTTCAAACAGGACATCATATAAATGTTAACGTATTTGATAGAGATTTATTGCTTGATGCAATGGATCACCCTGAAAAATATCCACAATTAACAATTCGTGTTTCTGGATATGCTGTTAACTTTATAAAATTAACTAGAGAACAACAATTAGAAGTAATTCACAGAACAATACACGAGAAAATTTAGGAGGAAATAATGAAAGCAAGAATACACTCTTTTGAATCTTTTGGAACAGTTGATGGACCTGGTATCAGGTTTGTAATCTTCATGCAAGGATGTAATTTGAGGTGTAAATTCTGCCAAAATAGAGATACTTGGGACGTATGCGGTGGTATGGAATATACCGTTCCAGAATTGTTAGCCAAAATCGAAAGGTACAAAAGCTATTTTGTACCTTCTGGTGGAGGTGTTACAATTAGTGGTGGTGAGCCATTAGTTCAGCAAGATTTTTTAATAGAATTATTAACTGCTTTAAAAGCTGACGGAATTCATACTGCTATTGATACTGCTGGAAATTTTGATATAACAGATAAGGTAAAGCAAATAATTGACTTATCAAATTTATTTTTATTAGATATAAAGTGTATAAATGATGATATCTGCAAATATTTGACAAGTGTTTCTAACAAAAAAGAATTGGCCTTTGCGAAATATTTAAGTAGCATAAATAAACCAATGTGGATTAGACAAGTATTAGTTCCTGGAATTACAGATAAAGAAGAAGATTTACTTAAGTTAAAAGACTTTATACATAGCTTAAGTTCTGTTCAAAAAGTTGAAATTCTTCCTTATCATGATTTAGGACGTTTTAAATGGGAAGAATTAGGATTAAAATATGAGCTTGATGGGGTTCCTCCTGCTACTCCAGAGGACGTATCAAGAGCCAAAGATATATTAGGTTTGTAAAGAATAAAACTGAAGTGGCAAAGCCACTTCAGTTTTATTCTTTTATTTTCTTTTTTAGTCCAAAAGTTATGAAATATATCAAACCTGATATTAGTACAATCATTGGGCCTGTTGGTATGTTCCAATAATATGAAATAATTAACCCTGTAACTCCTGAGAATAATGAAAATATTACAGCGAATAAATGGTATGTTCTCATATTTTTAGCTACATTTCTACTAGATGCCGCTGGTAATATAAGTAATGAATTTATTAATAAAATACCAATAAATCTAATTGAAATCATTACAATTATAGCAATTAAAACTGCAAACACATTGTCAATTGTTTTTGTATTTACTCCTCTACTTCTTGCTAATGTTGTGTTTATACTTGTTACATTTAATTTATTAAATGTAAAGTACCAAAATGCAATTACAGCAATAAACGCTAAAAATAGGTATAATATTTCTGTATTACTAATGCTTAATATATCTCCAACTAAATAGCTTGAATATTTATTAAAGTTTCCACTTTGTGCTAACATTGCAAGTCCCAGTGCTATTGCTATTGATGAAAATACACTTATTATTGTATCTGCTCCATAGTTTGTTTTATTTTTTACATAATTTAATAGCAATGCAAATATTACTGCAAATAATATCATTGATATATTCATATTTGATATTCCTAAAACCATTCCTAGTGCTATTCCTGTTAACGCTGAATGTCCTAGTGCATCTGAGAAAAATGCCATTTTGTTGTTTACTATCATAGTACCCAAAATAGCAAATACTGGTGTTACTAAAATAATTGCAATTAGTGCATTTTTCATAAATGCATAATCTATAAATTCAAATGGTATTAGTGCTTCTAATATACTATATATTACTCCCATTATATATCTCCTCTTATATTTCTCCAAAATAGCTTTTAAATTCTAAGCTTTCAAATACTTCTTCTGGTGTTCCCTCTTTTACAACCTGTTTGTCTAATAAAATTACTCTATCTGCATATTTTTTAACTAAATCTAAATCATGTGATACAAGTAAAATTGACATATCATATTTTGTTTTTAATTCATTTACTAATTCATAAAAATCTCTTGTTCCATTTTTATCAATTCCTGATACTGGCTCATCTAGTATCAATAAATTTGGTGTTGGTTTTGTTGCTATTGCAAGTAATACTCTTTGTAATTCCCCACCAGATAAATCTCCTATACTTTTATCTATTAATTTTTCTGCTCCAAATATTTTTAACTGTTCTTTTATTTCGCTATATATTTTCTTATCCTTTTTCAAAAATACTGGTACATGACAAATACATGATGCAAATAAATCATACACTGTTGTTGGCATATGTTTTTCTATATTTATAGTTTGTGGCACATACCCTATTTTTATTCTCTTTGCAATATTATCTTTCATATCTACAAAGCTTATATTTCCCGTATGTTCTACTTCCCCTAAAATAGCTTTTAATAATGTAGATTTTCCTGCACCATTTCTTCCTATTATTACAGTTAACTCTCCACAATGTACATGAATATTTACATTTTTTAATACTTGCTCTTTTCCAAATTTTACACTTATGTTATTTATTTTTGTGCAGTGTAAACCACATGCTCCTTTTCCACTCATTTTCTACTCCTATTCTACATCATAGATTCTAAAACTCCAAAATTTGCTTCTAACTTATCTATATATGCGTTATTATTTGTTTCACCTGTTAAGCCTGAATCTAGTTTATATATTTTTGCTCCCGTTTCATTTGCTAATGTTTCAGCATTTTTTATATTGTCATCTTTATCTACTACAATAATTTTTATATTTTCATCTTTCATTTTCGTAATTAGATTTTTTAATGTTTCTGCTGACATTGTACTTTCTTCGTGATTTGTTTCAACTTGTGTTACTTGCATTTTAAGTTCTTTTAATAAATATTCTAGTCCTTCATTTAAGCAAATAGCCTTTGCTCCATTTAATTTTTGAAGTTCAGTTTCATATTTTTGTTTTTCTTGATTTATTTTCTGTAAATAAGTTTCACAATTTGCTTTATATATTTCAGCATTTTTATTGTCATATTCACATAACTTTTGGCATATTATTTCAACTTGCTTAATATAGTTTTCCAAACTTGTCCATATATGTGGATTTATTTCATTTTCATCTTGTATTCTATTTGAAATATTCATACTACTATCTATTACATTTAATTTTGGATATGCCGAAATTATTTTATTCATAAAGCTTTCTAAACCCAATCCGCTTTGAATGTATATATCAGCTTTTTCAACTTTTTTCATATCTGTTGTAGATATTGTATAGTCATGTAAGCAACCAACATTAGATTCTGTCATGTTCACAACTTCCACACCTGGTACATTTTGTGTTATATTTGCTGTCATAATATAAATAGGATAAAATGATGTCACAATTTTTAGGTTTTCATCTTCTACTACCTCTTTTTTATTAGATAATACCCAAACAGCTAGTCCTATTGCAAATATAATTATTAAAATAGCTATTAGAATTTTTTTATTCAAATTTTTACCTCTCTGTCTATTGATAATATGATATTATATTAACATATTATTACTTGTTTTTCAACACTCATTCAACAAAAGAAAAAGGCATGACCGCCTTTTATTCTTTTAATTTATTTACAACTTCTTTATAATCTGTGGCCTTAACAATTGCACTTCCTGATACTAGTATATTAGCTCCTGCTTGTTTTACTATTTCAGCATTTTCTGTATTTATTCCTCCATCAGCCTCAATATCGACTTCCAAGTTGTTTTCATTAATATATTTTTTTAATTCTTTTATCTTTTCTATCGTATCTGGTAAAAGTTTTTGTCCACCTTCTCCAGGCTCAACTGTCATTACTAATACTAAATGTACAAATGGTAAATAATCATAAATATCTTCCACTTTTGTATTTGGCTTAATTGAAATTCCAACTCTTATATTATTTTCATTCAATAACTTAATCCACTTAAATATTTCTTCTTTTCTTTTTGCTGCTTCTAAATGAAATGTCATAATATTAGGCTCAAATATAGCAAAGCTTTTTATATAGCTTTCTACATCTTCTACCATCAAATGAACATCTAATGGTAAATTTGAAATTTGATTTAAGTATTCGCTAAATTCTAGCATTTTGTTTGTTGTATCATTTTTTACAAACTTTCCATCCATTACATCTATATGAAAATAATTTACACCAGCTGTTTCTAGATTGTATAATGTTTGAATTGCTTTATCATCTTTTACATTTAATATTGAAACTGATACTTCCACCATTTTTCTTTACCTCTTATCTTATTATTAATTTTACATTTATGATAGCAATATAATACTTTTCGTAGTGAATGCTGTGGGGACCGACAAGCTAGAAGATGTTGCTAAATTTTTTCAAATCATTATTAATGTTTGCAAAAAATTGTTATTACATCTTCTTGCGTAGTTCAAATGGTTGTGTTAGAGCTTTAGCTCTTACAAACCATTATATGCAAAGCTGGGGATGAACGTAAAAAAGTATTATATTGCTATCAATTACTTATACAATAATTTAATACTTTTTTCCATTATGATAAATTATTATAAATTTTCACGTAGTTTTCATATCTTTGTAAAGAGATGTTGCCAGATTCTATAGCTTCTTTAACTCCACACTTTTCTTCTTTTATATGACTGCAACCTTGGAATTCACATTTATCCAAATAAGGAACAAACTCCACAAAATAATGACATAAGTCCTCTTTTGGAATTTCATTTATTTCAAATGTTGAAAAACCTGGAGTATCTGCTATATATGAATTTTTCTTATATTGATATAGCCTAGTGCTTGTAGTAGTGTTTTTTCCTCTTTGATTTTTATCACTAATATTCCCTTCCTGTGTTAGTTCTTGTGCAAATATAGAATTTATCAAAGTAGATTTTCCTACTCCTGAATTTCCTGCAAACGCTGTAGTTTCATCTTCAAGTAAATCTTTTATTTCTTCTACTCTTATTCCTTGCTTTGCATTTGTTTGTATTACTTTATATCCTATTTTTTTATACAATTTAGCAAGTTTTTCAATTTCATCTTTATTTTCCAAATCCACCTTATTTAAAACAATAGTTGTCTTTATGCCCATAAATTGAGCAAAAATTAATTGCTTATCTAATAATAATAAATCTGGATTTGGCATTTTCATAGATACTACTAAAATAAGTTGCGTTAAATTTGCCATTTTGGGCCTTTTTAATTCATTTTTGCGAGGAAAAATTTGCTCTATTACACCTTCTTGTTTTTCTAAATTTGTAATAGTAAACTCAACTTCATCTCCCACTAGTGGATTAATTTTTTCTTTTTTAAATTTTCCTCTTGCTAAGCACTTATATATTTTTTCATTTTCTGCTACTTGATATACATTTGAACTGCTACAAATAATTATTCCTTTTTGCATTTATTCTCCTTGCTTTATTTCGGATTATATTTTTTAGTGTAAGAGACACATCTTTTGAGATTTAAACTTTTAAGATGTGTCCCTCGACTGACATTTTTGTCAGTTAAAGAAACGTCCCTGAACTGACATTAGTCGATTGTTAATACTGGATTTTCGACTGATAGGTTAAATTGTTTTGTTGTTCTATTTATACCATTTATCAGCACTTTTACAATTACTGTTCCTTTGCCATAAACTTTTTTTTCTATATTAGTTGCATCTTTTCTTATTGCTTCATCACATATTGTATCATCATCTACTGTGATTTTTACATTTACAGTTGGATCTATTTCCTGTCCATTTTCATCCAATTTTATTTCAGATTCTGAACCAAGGAATGATTTTAAATTTAATTTAACAACACCTATTTTTATTTCTTCTATTTTATTTACAGTAATTGTTACTTTTGTTTTTTCTTCAATTGTTGTTCCTGCTTCAATACTTTGTTTTAAAACTCTTCCATCAGTTTTTGACATGTCTTCTTCATATACAACAGTTACTGTTAATCCTTCAAGTTTCTTTTTAGCTTCTTCTTCTGTATCTCCTATTACATAAGGCATAGCAATTTCTTTTAATCCTGTTCCTATGCTTACATATAGTTTTACTGTTTCCCCTACTTTTATGTCTTTTCCTTCTTCAATTTCTTGTTTTATAACATATTCTTTTTCTACAGTTTTGCTTGTTTCTTCTATTTTTTCAACATTTAAATGTAAGTCATCTTTTAGTTGTCTTTCTGCATCTTCATATTTCATTCCAACAACTTTAATCATTTTTACTATTTCAGGGCCTTTACTTATTTTCACTTTTACAATAGTGTTCTCTTTTACTGTTGCCCCTTCAGAAAATGGAGGATCTTGTGATATAATTTTTCCTATTTCAATTTCATCATTATATACTTCTTCTGTTTCTAATGTTAATTTTTCTTTTCCTAATGTTGCTTTTGCTTCTTCAATTGTTTGACCAACAAAATTAGGTAGTTTAACATCCTTTGGTAGACCCGCTTTTAATACTGCTTGAACACCAAAAAATCCTGCAATTGGAATTAAAATTACTAATAATATTGCTATTACTGTTATCCAAACTTTTTTAGCAGTTGGATGTTTTTCAAAATATATTGCTAGTTTTCCTTTTTTATTTTTACTCTTTACTTCTGCTTGTGGTTCTTCTCCTAGTACAGGAACTCTTTGTGTATATTGTAATGTTTCTGCATTACTTTTTACAAATTCTCCTTCTGGATCTTTTAATGCCATGCTTAAATCTTTTAGCATTTCTGTAGCACTTTGATATCTTAAACTAGGCTCTTTTTCCATTGCTTTCATTATTATTTTATTTATTGCTAAAGGAATAGATGGATTTAGTTTTATTGGCTCAACTGGCTTTTCTTGCATATGTTTTAATGCAATAGATACAGGTGTATCTGCATCAAAAGGAACTCTACCAGTTAACATTTCATACATAACTACACCTAGTGAATATATATCAGACTTTGCATCTGTATATCCACCTCTAGCATGTTCTGGTGAAAAATAATGTACTGATCCAATTGTTGTTCCAAAAGCTGTTATTGTTGAGTTTGAAACAGCTTTTGCAATTCCAAAATCAGTTACTTTGGCAATTCCATCTTCTGTTATTATAATATTATGAGGTTTAATATCTCTATGGACTATATTATTTTTATGTGCTGTTTCTAGAGCAGATGCAACTTGAATTGCAATGTTTATAGACCATTTCCATGGTAATACGCCGTCTTCATTTATAATTTCTTTTAACGTTTTTCCTTGTACAAGTTCCATTACAATATAATAAACATTGTCTTCATGTCCTACATCAAATATTGATACAATATTTGGATGTGTAAGGCTTGCTGCAGCTTGTGCTTCTGTGTTAAATCTTTTTATAAATTCTTCATCTGTAGTATACTCTTCTCTTAAAACCTTGACTGCAACATACCTTTTTAGAATATTACATCTTGCCTTATATACGGTAGCCATGCCACCTTCTCCAATTTTTTCAAGTATTTCATATCTATTTCCTATTACTTTACCCACTAAATTCATATTTTTTCTCTCCCCTATATTATAGTTATAACAGTTATGTTGTCATAACCACCAGCATCATTTGCTAAATTTACTAAAATTTCTGGTGCTTTTTCTTTATATTGTTCTACTACTTCATACATTTTGCATTCTTCAACCATATTGGTTAATCCATCTGAGCACATTAAAAATATGTCATCTTTTTCTATATTTCTTGCTCTTATATCTGGTTCTACATATGAAGTACATCCTAGAGCTTTCAACAACATATTCTTTTTAGGATGATGTTCTGCCTCTTCTCTAGTAATTTTTTTATCTTCAACTAATTGTTGTACATAACTATGATCCTTGGTTATTTTTCTTGCAATTTCTTTTCTAATTAAATATACTCTACTATCTCCTACATGTCCTATATATATCTTATTATTATATATGAAGCATACATCTAAAGTAGTACCCATTCCCTGCAAGTTGTCATCTTTTTTTGATTCTTCATATACTACAGAATTTGCATTTTCCATAGATTTTTTTATCATATTTAAAATTTCTTCTTTTGTGTGTTCTATTTTATCAAAATTATTTTCTATATATTCTCTTACTGTTTGTACTGCTAGTTTACTAGCTATCTCTCCTCCATTATATCCGCCCATTCCATCTGCCAAAATATATATTTGTAGGTCATTTTCTGAAGAAGGAATATAATAGTAGTCTTGGTTCATGTCCCTTGCTTTGCCAATGTCAGTTCTAGCAAAACCTTTCATCTGTTTTCCTCCTGTTTATTTAAATTTTTTCTTCTAAGCTGTCCGCATGCTGCATCAATGTCACTTCCTAATTCTCTTCTAATTGTTGCAACAATTCCATGATCATTTAAGTAATCCCTAAATTTTATAATATTATCATTACTGCTTTTAGTAAACTTTCCATTCTCAATTTTATTTATTGGTATTAAGTTTACATGGCAAAGCATTCCTTTTAATAAATTTACTAGTTCTTTCGCATCTTCTAAATTGTCATTATTATCTTTTGCTAATGCATATTCAAATGATATTCTTTTATTGGTTTTTGCAATATAGTATTTGCAAGCCTCCATAAGTTCTTCAATTGAGTACATGTTATTTACTGGCATCATCGCACTTCTTTTTGCATTATCTGTAGCATGAAGTGAAATAGATAATGTACATTGCAAATCTTCATTTGCAAAATCATAAATTCTTGGAACGAGTCCAGAGGTTGAAACACTAATATGTCTTGCTCCTATATTTAATCCTTTTTGATTGTTTATAATTCTAATTGCATGCATTACATTATCATAGTTATCAAATGGTTCGCCTATTCCCATAAAAACTATATTTGAAATATGTTCTCCTATGTCTTGTTCTACTGCTAATATTTGTTCTACTATTTCACCTGCTGTAAGACTACGAACAAATGCAATTCCTGTTGAAGCACAAAATTTGCAACCCATTTTACATCCAATTTGTGATGATACACAAATTGTTTTACCATGATGATATTCCATTAATACTGTTTCAATTGCATTTCCATCTAATACATCAAATAAGTATTTCTTTGTTCCGTCTGATGATTCCTGTTTTCTAAGTATTTCAAAATTACACATTGTATAATTTTGTTTTAATTTTTCTCTTAGCTCTAATGATATATTTGTCATATCATCAAAACTTTTTACTTTTTCTACATAGATCCAATTAAAAATCTGCTCTGCTCTATACCCCTTTTCTCCTAGGGAAATAAGCTCCTGTTTTAATTCATCTAAATTATATTCTTTTATATTTTTCATTATTATTCCTTTTATATCTATTATTACATACTATTTATACCATAAGATACATATTTTTTCAATACATAAGGTCAAAAAAAGCAATCAGCCTACGGCTGATTGTTTTTAAGCTTTTACTTCAATTTCTTTAAATTTCTTTAATCTAATATTATATGCTTCAATCATTTCTTTTTCATATGCAAGTTTTGGCTCCTCAACTTTCATAAGTTTTAATAATTCTAATGTAAAGTATGGATTTAAAACTAAAAATGGTCCTATTACATATGTTGCAAAAAAGTTATTTTGGTGAATACCTTCTAATTTTGTTTTTTCGTTTATTCCTATACCCATTCTAGTTTTAATAAAGTAATTATCTTCATTATTTCCATATAACATAGTAAATTGACTTTTAAACCCAAGTATTTCTATATTTTCATATTCTCCTAAGAAAAAACTATTATGTCTGTGCATCATATTTCTTTTTGCATATACATCAAATATTCCAAGTGCCTCTATTTTGCTTCCATCTTCATTTTCAATATATTTTCCTAAAAGTTCTACACTATTTCCAGTAAATAAAAACAATTGATTTTGTTCTATTTTATCTTTAATTTGTTGTGTGTATGGTTTTAATTTTTGAATTGATATTTCTTGAGCTCTTTCTGATAAAGTTCCCATATATACTAATGCAATATCATTTTCTTCTATGAATCTAGGCTTTTCATTTATTGATGTTTCTATTATTTCCGCTTCTGGTAAACACTTTTTTAAGTACATCATATTACCCATATCACCATTTAAGTTACAAAACTCCGAGTATAAAATTTCAATCTTCATTAAAAATTTTCTCCTTTATTTCTTATCTATAATCTCTTTTACCTTTTGTTTTATTTGTTTTGTTTCTTCAATTGAATATAAATCGTGTAGTATAAATATCTTATCTATTCCATCAAGTTTTAATTCACTGGTAGCTTCTATTAAATCTTTTTTATGTACTAATACTTCTGGTTTTATATTTGCAATTAAACAACGAATATATGAATCCATATATCTTGGTCCAGCAATTATTACCTGTTTAATGCTTTCATCATTTAAAAATTCATAGTCTGTGTCATATTGCCATGCTGTATCTTCTGAACCTTTTGCTTCCTCATGTAAATCATCTAATATTATTATTACGGCCTTATTACCTGGTTGTTGTTTTGTATATCTAAAAGCCAAAGAACACGCAATTGGGTTCATTCCTTTAGCTAATTGAGTTACTATTTCATAATTTTTGTATTCTTCTTTGCTATATCTTGTTTCAACTATTTTCAAACCTTTAAATGATGAATTTATTTGGTCATGTGTTAATCCTAATTGTTTTAGCACTATAGTTACAGCCAACATATTATATATATTTATAATATTATCACTAATCAAGTCATATGTTTCTTCTTTTTCACCTGATTTTACTGTCATTTTTTTATTTTCTAGGTCTAAGTTTGTTAAAACATAATCTGCATCAGGTGTTTTATAATCACATTTTGTGCAATGTGCTTTTCCAATATGATGATATCTTACATATTCATATTCAATTTTATTATTACATTTCGGGCACACTCTTATATCTCTGGTTATATTTTCACAATGATCTAAATCTGTTGGTAATTTAGCTATACTAAAATAAATTTTTTTATTTTGTTCTGCAATATGACTACAAATAAGATCATCAGCATTCTCTATCATTATGGTCTCTTTTGGAATATATTTATTTAATATATCAGAAATAAATTCTGTATGTGCATTTCTCATTAAAGAATCTCTAAATAAATTAGTACAAACTAAATAAGTTGGTGTTATATATGGATATATTTTATTTGCACTTCTTTCATCTATTTCAAGCACCGCTAAATCTTTTTTAGCTTTTCCTAATCCATTAGACCCCTGTATAAGTGTAGTAGCAATTCCACCATCTATATTTGATCCATATTTATTATTTATAAAATCAAATTTATTTGCAGTTAAAATATCATTAATCATATTACATACTGTTGTTTTGCCATTTGTACCAGTTACACCAACAATCGTTTTTGGTTTTTCCAACATTCCTAGAAAATTCGGACATATGGTTAATGCAATTTTACCAGGCATATATGTTGCATTTCTTTTTAAAACTTTCAATATAAATGACGTACACTTAGCTACCCAAAGTGCAATATAAAATCTAAATGTTTTCTTATTGTTCATAATATATATCTCCTAATTTTTTATATCCCTATTTTATATTTATTTTACACATTTAGCAAGTAGTTTACTAAATAATTTTATACCAATAAGGACGGAGAGAAATATGGAAATAATACCACACTCAATCCGTCCCATTGACATGAAATCATTTTAATATGTGTTTTTTCTTTCTTTTAAAACTTGTTCAATATTTGATAATCGTTTCTCAAATATTTGATTTGTCATATCTGCAATTTCGTTAAAATCTTTAATTTTTTGTAATTTATGCATTGTAGCTTTATGATGTTTTTTTAACTCATTTTGCATCATTATTTGATCATTTTTTAGTTCATATAAAAGTTCTTGTATTTCTGTGATTAATGCTTCTAATTTTTGATTTTCATTAATTTTTTTCTGCATATTATCACCTCTTTCTAACTTATGTGCATATTATACTATATAGTAAATATATAGTCAACATTTTTTACGAATGTCAGTTTGGGGACGTATCTTTAACTGACACTTTTGTCAGTTGAGGGACACATCTCTCAAGCTTTTTTATCATGCTTTTAAGATGTGTCCCCCGAGTGACATTTGTGTCAGTTAAAGAAACGTCCCCGAACTGACAATTTATTTTTCTACTATTTTGATGTGAACATCTTTTAGTTGTTGCTCATGTACTTTGCTTGGTGCTCTCATTAGTAGGTCTCTTGCTTTTTTATTTTTTGGAAATGCTATTACTTCGCGTATGTTTTTGCTGTCTGCTACAAGCATTACCATTCTATCTAATCCAGGTGCTGCTCCTGCATGTGGTGGTGTTCCATATTGGAATGCATTATATAATGCTCCAAATCTAGTTTTTACTTCTTCTTCACTATATCCTGCAATCTCAAATGCTTTTACCATTAGCTCTGGGTTGTGATTTCTAACAGCTCCAGATGCCACCTCATATCCATTACATACAACATCATATTGATATGCTAAAATTTCAAGTGGATCTTTTGTCATTAATGCTTCCATTCCACCTTGTGGCATTGAGAATGGGTTATGGTTGAAGTCTACTTTTCCTTCATCTGATAACTCATACATTGGGAAGTCAACTATATAGCATAAACGATATACATTTTTTTCTAATAAGTCTAATCTATTTCCTAATTCAATACGAATAGCTCCTGCTATTTTTTGAACTGCTTTAAATTCATCTGCCATAAAGAATATAGCTGAGTTTGGTTTCATTCCTATTTTTTCTTCTAAGCCTTTTTGTATTTCTGGTGTTATATATTTTGCAATTCCACCATTTAATACATTTTCATTATCTACTTTTACCCATCCTAAGATTTTTGCTCCAACTTCTTTGGTTGCAAATTCAGTCATACTGTCAAAGAATTTTCTGCTTTGTTCTGCAGCATTTTCTACTACAATTGCTTTAATTGTTTTATCTTTAAATGGTGTAAATTCAACATTTTTGAAGATTTCTGTTACATCTTGAATTATAAGTGGATTTCTTAAATCTGGTTTGTCACTGCCGTATTTTTCCATAGCTTCTAAATATGGTATTTTTATAAATGGTGCTTCATCTACTTTCCAGTCAGTATGTGTTGTAAATACTGTTCTAAATACATCTGCTAAAACTTTTAATACATCTTCTTGTTCTGCAAAACTCATTTCAAAATCAAGTTGATAAAATTCACCTGGTGCTCTATCTGCTCTTGGATCTTCATCTCTAAAGCATGGTGCTATTTGATAATATTTATCAAACCCCGAAACCATTAATAATTGTTTAAATTGTTGTGGTGCTTGAGGAAGCGCATAAAATTCTCCTGGGTGTAGTCTACTTGGTACTAAGTAATCTCTTGCTCCTTCTGGTGATGAATTTGCTAGAATTGGTGTTTGAATTTCTGTAAAACCAAGCTCATCCATTTTTTTACGGATAGTTTTCATTATTTCACTACGAAGTATTATTGTTTTATGAATTTTGTCATTTCTTAAGTCTAAAAAACGATATTCTAGTCTTAAATCTTCTTTTACTTCTCCTACTTTTTCTGAGTTAACTTCAAATGGCAATACATTTTTGCATTTTCCTAAAACTTCAATTTCTTGTGCTTCAATTTCAATTTCACCTGTTGGAATTTTAGTGTTTTTATTACTTCTTTCTAATACTGTTCCAACTACTTGAATTACGCTTTCTGAAACCACATTTTCCAATTTTTCTTTTTTCTCTGCTGATATAACTATTTGAGTAATTCCAAATTGATCTCTTAAATCTATAAATATCATTGATCCAAGATTTCTAATCCTTTGTACCCATCCAGCTATTGTAACTTTTTCTCCAACATTTTTTATTGTTAATTCTCCACAGTTATGGTCTCTATACATTTTCAACATCTCCTTTTAGTCTTGCTGTTTAAATTTATTTGGTTATTATACAACTTTTTTCGCTTTATTTCAATATTTTATGTCTTAAAAATTGAACAAATTGCTCTCCATGCTCCAACAAATATACTATATATTATATCTACAGCTGTTTTTACTATAGTATTTGATTCATATATTTCTATTAATAATTTATGTGTTGGCGGGAAAAACCATATAACTGCTAGGATCACTGCAATTATGATGATTGTTTTTATTAATTCTTTTATTCTTTTCCATGTCCATCTATACTTTATTCTATAACCTAAATTTCTCAAATAATTTTCATATGCTTTTTGATATTGTTCTTCATATTGTCTTTGTATATTTCTTTTTATTTCTTCTTGTTTTTCTCTATAGTCTTCTGTATCTTCTCTCGCTCTATTATTTGTATTTGGCTGTGTATAACTTGCATATGTTTGGTTTGTTCTACTAGTATTATATGATTCTTGCTTTGGTTGATTATATGTTTTTTCACTATCTCTTTTTATTTTAAGTTCCTCATCATATTTTCTTCTTTTTTCTTTATTACTTAAAACATCATATGCTTCATTTATTTTTTTCATAGTTTCTTCTGCACTTTTTTTATCACCATTTTGTTGTAAATCAGGATGATATTTTTTTGCTAATACTTTATATGCTTTTTCAATTATTTCGTCTGATGCAGTTTCACTAACTTCTAATATCTCATATAGAGTTTTCATCTTATCCCCCTTATTTTTTATGTTTATATTTTAATGCATATTTATTTGTTTGTAAAGTTTTCAAATATAAATCTTTTTTAAACAAATGTGGTATTTTTTTTAATTATGTGTTATAATTTCAATGTTACTTATCATGATAGGAGTTGAAAACGGTGAAATTAACACAAAATGGCGAAGTTTTAGCAGAAAATAAAGTTCTAATATTATATATTTTAAATAAAGTAGAAACCCCAATTACTAATGATGACTTACTACGCTTAGTGCTTGCAGTTATAGATATGAATTATTTTTATTTCCAACAGTTTTTGCTTGATTTACTTGAAAGGCAATATATAACACGTTTTACCAAGGATGGCAAAACCGTATATAAAATAACTGACTTTGGCAAAAGTACTTTAGAGCTTACTAATGATATTATACCTGGAATAATAAAGTTAAAGGTAGACACATCATTTTCTGGTGAGCTTAAAGAAAGTGCTCAAAAAGAGTCTGTTACTGCAGAATATACTCCAAAGAGTGAATCAGAGTATACTGTTACATGTAAGATAAATGAAAATAGTACATGTGTGTTTGAAATTAGTGTTTTTGCTGGTTCTCGTGATGAGGCAAAAAGAATAGTTGATAATTGGAAAGAAAATGCATATAGAATATATCCTGAAATTTTAAATTCATTAAACAACTAATGTTAATTTATTTTTATATACAAAATGAACCAAACTGTTTTTTATAACATTTTGGTTCATTTCATTTTATATTATTGTGTTTTTATTAATGTTGAATTGCATTTTTTATTATTTCCACTATTTCATCAGTATTTACATCTTTGCTTTCACTTTCTGTTCTTTTCTTCAATTCAACTTTTCCCTCATTAACTTTTTTACCAACTGTAATTCTAAGTGGAATTCCAATTAAATCCATATCATTAAATTTAACACCTGGTCTTTCTTTTCTGTCATCTAATATTGTTTCAATTCCAATAGAATTTAACGTGTTATATAAATCATTTGCAACTTTTGATTGTTCTTCATTTTTAGGATCTATTAAAACTATTGCAACCTTGTATGGTGCAATGCTCATTGGCCAAATTATTCCCTTTTCATCATTGTTTTGTTCAACTATAGCTGCAATCATTCTTTCTACGCCAATGCCATAACTTCCCATAACTACTGGTTTTAATTCATTATTTTCATCTAAATAATTTAGTCCTAAACTTTCAGAATATTTTGTTCCAAGTTTAAATGTATTACCAACTTCTATTCCTTTTTTAAAAAACAAATGACCTTCGTGGCAATTAGGACATACATCTCCTTCTTGTACATTTACTATATCTCCAACAACATCATATTTAAAATCTTTGATATTAGCATTTATATAATGATATCCTTCTTTGTTTGCTCCACAGCAGAAGTTTTTCATTTTTAGCACTTCATTGTCTATTACTATTTTTGCGTTTAATCCAACTGGTCCTGTACAGCCAGGTACTGCATTTGATGTAGCAATTAATTCATCATCTGCAAATCCAATTTCCATTCCCTTAAGTAATTTTAGTGCTTTTACTTCATTTAAATCTCTATCTCCTCTTACAAAAAATACCACCAATTTACCATCAACATTCATAAGCAATGCTTTTACAGTTTTCTTTATGTCTAATTTTAAAAGTTCACATACTTCTTCAATTGTGTGACATTCTCCAGTTTCTACTAACTCTAGTGGTTTTTCTGCTTCATTATCTATTTCATTGCATATATAAGGAGTTATTTCAATATTTGAAGCATAGTCACAATGATCACATAATACTAATATATCTTCTCCAACATCTGTAACAGCTTGGAATTCTTCTGATAATAATCCTCCCATAACACCTGTATCAGCTCTAACAACTACATAATTTAAACCTATTCTTTTACAAATTTTATTATATGCATCAAATTGTTTTTTATATGACTTATCCAAATTTTCTAAGTTAGTATCAAAACTATACGCATCCTTCATTGTAAATTCTCTAGTTCTAATTAAACCTAATCTTGGTCTTACCTCATCTCTGTATTTATTTCCAATTTGATATAAAGTATATGGCAAATCTTTGTATGAATGTGATTTCATTGATGCTGCTAAAGCAAAAAATTCTTCATGTGTTGGTCCTAATACATAAGGTCTGTTATATCTATCATTTAGTTTAAAAATTGATGGACCAAATGCTGCGTATCTGCCTGATTTTTCAAACAAATCTACTGGCAATAACATTGGCATTGTAACTTCTTTTGCTCCCGCATTATTCATTTCTTCTCTTATAATTTTTTCAACATTTTGAGCTACTTTTTTTCCTAATGGCATTTTCATGTAAATACCATTTCCTACCTTTTTAAACATTCCGCTCTTAACAAGTAAATTTCCACTAACTGATTCTTCATCTTTTAGGTCTTCTCTTAAAGTATAAAAAAAGCTTTCACTTAATTTCATTTTTTTCAATCCTTTCTATTTTTTATGTTTTAATTATCTTTACTTGTCTCCCTTTCGGGCATTGGAGCCTCATTTAATTCATTTTTTTCTTCAATAATATCATCTATTACTATTTGTTGATTTTCATCTAATTTATATCGTGGTAGCTCTGGAAGTTCATTTAAATTATTGAATCCAAATATTCTTAAAAATTCTGACGTAACTCCATATGTACCTGGCTTACCTGGTGCATCCAGTTTTCCCGTCTCTTCTATAAGATTATAATCTAATAGTTTATAAATTGTTCCATCTGAATTTACTCCACGTATAGACTCAATTTCAGCTCTTGTAATTTTAGGGTTATATGCAATAATTGCAAGTGTTTCTAGTGCTGCTTGTGATAAATTAGGTTTATTTCTTTTATCAAAAATTTGATATAAATACTCATAATTTTCTTGTTTAGTGCATAATTGATATGCTTCCCCAACATTTATAATTTGAAGTCCTCTATCTTCGTTTTTGTAATCTTCTTTCATGCTTTCTACAATTGTAATTATTTCTTCTGAGCTTGCTTCTAATGCTGACATAAGCTCAGTTATTTTAACTTCTCTTCCTGCTGAAAAAAGTATTGATTCAATTACTCCTTTTGATTTACTTATTTCCATTTATTTTCACGATTCCTTTAAAATTTTTACCTATATATTATCACACGAATTCCGCTCTATGTCAAGATTTTTTCTATTTAATTGACATTACATATTTGTTGTGATAATATAAGTTCAGTTATAAGTTTTGAGGTGATTTTAATGGAAGAAAATGAAAATATTGAAGAAAACAATCAAACTGATGAAATAAAAGAACACAAAAAAATAGAAGTAATTACAGGGGATGGAAATTTAAATATTTCACCTGTATACGACCACATTGAAGTCGAAAAGCCAAGGCCAAAGGATTCACGAGAAGTGGTTGTTCCTGAAGTTAAAGATAATGTTGTAAAAAAAGAAGATTAAAAAAATGGTTTTCATTAACTGAAAACCATTTTTTAATCTATATAGCCTCTTTATTTTCTTCTTCATTTCCTTCTTGATTTGCTATTTCTAAACTAGAAACAGATACTTCGTATGCTATTTTTTTCTCGACTGTTCCATCTTCATATTTCTTTTCATATTCTCTTGATTGAACTCTTCCTATTATTTTTACTTCTGTTCCTACTGCAATATTTTCACAAAATCTAGCGTTTCTTCCCCATGCAATACATGGAATATAATCTGATTTATTATATGCTCTATTAACTGCTAATAAAATATCTGAAATTTCTCTTCCAAATGGTGTTTTTCTGTAAATTGGTTTTTTACATATATAACCATCTAAAATAACTTCATTTGAAACATTTTCTTTTCTTGTTTCTTCATTTTCTTCGCTTTCTTCTAAAAATTGAATATCTTTTACAAATACAGTTAATATTAATCTATTTTTTTCATTGTCATAACTATTATATGATCTAAATTGTCCATCAATTTGTAAGTTAGCACCTATTGTAACATCTTGAATTGTTAATAGTCTTTCTGATATTGTTACTGGAATAATATCTGCATTTCCGCTTAAACGTGGAACACTTAAGTCAAATATGTAAAATTTTTCTCCATAAATTTCATGACTAAATCTTTTTTCACTTGTTACCTTTCCAACCAATCTTAAATGGTTATTATCTTCATAATTTGTATTCAATTTAATTTCCTCCCTACATTTGTTTCTTAATTTAGTTTATTCATAATTCGTAAAATTTAGACTATATTCTAGTCACATTATCTATTATACTACACTTTTTTGCCTTTGTCTACATAAAATGTTAATTTTTTCATTTTTGCAATAAATTAATAATTTTTAAAGGCTTGCATTTCAAGTATTTATACGTCTTTTTTTAATATTTGTGTGCCATTATTATCAATAGTATAACTATCTTTATATATCAAATTAGACACTGTAACTATATCAAATCCTTTTTGCTTTATATTATTTATAATCATAGCTAAACTATCTGCAGTGTGTGCTGTTCCATTATGCATTAAAATTATATCTCCATTTTTCATTTTTGGCTCTATTTTCTTCCACATTTCATCCCCTGTAATTCCTGTATAATCCAATGTATCTAAACTCCATTGAATCGGTACATGACTAGCCGTCTTTGCGGATCTTATAACTGTATTATTATATTCTCCATATGGTGCTCTATACAAGAATGTTTTGCTATTTGTTATTTTTTGTATTTTTCTAGATGTCTCTTCAATTTCTTTTATATTGGCATCACTGCTTAAATTATTAACATGTGGATGTGTATTAGAGTGATTTCCTATTTCATGTCCTTCATCTGCAATCTTTTTTACCGCTTCTGGATATTTATCTACCCAATTTCCTACCATAAAAAAGGTAATTTTAATATTATTTTCCTTTAATGTTTTTAATATACTGTCTATGTCATTTGCATTCCAAGCACAATTCATTGTAAGTGCAACTTTTTTATCTGTTGTTTCAACATTATAAATTGGCAATTCTTTAACTGTACTTGAAGTTATTATTGTTCCACCATTTGTTGTTGAAAAAGCTATTGCAAATAAAATTACAACAGTTGAAAATGCAACCAAATATGAACATATCTTTCTTTTATTAAAAACAATAAACATTGTTATTACCTCCAAAATTTACTAATAACAATATATTCCACCTATATTTTATTTATGCAAAAAAATAAAAGGTACTGCAAATTGCAGTGCCTTTTGTTTTTATGCGTTTTTAGTTTCTAAATCCCTGTATTGCGACTCTTCGATTCGAATAATTTCGTAATCATACTCTGGGTTTTGATTAATCATTGCATAAACATCTTTTTTAATTTTATTTCTGATTTCATCTTCAAAATCAATATCAGAAACGTCTTCATTGATGTTTACAGTATAAAGTCCATGGTTAGGACAATAAAAAGTAATATGATTACTGCTGTACTTATTGTTCACTCCTTTACAGTCTATAAGTCCACAAATTCTGCAAGGTTTGCTAACTGTCAAGCTTTTAACACCAAGCCCATCCCAATAGCTTTTTCTCCTTGCTAAAATTCCTTTTGTAATCTCAATAGCTTCCTTTTGCCTTTTAAATTCTCTCTGATACCTTACCTCATATTCAACTCCTGTGAGTTTTTTATACAGGTCCAAAATGGTTGTATACTGCTGAAAGCATGTATAAAAATCAACAGTATTTTGAATATTTTTGCAATATTCAATTTTTCCTATCCAATAACTACTTCCATGTGCTGTTTCAATAACCTCACATAAAATACTTACCTCTTTTGTCTGATCAGCTTCCTTAATTTGTTTTGCTAATGTGAATGCAAAAAGTATAGTTTCCAATGCTGCAAAGTCTGGTTCTGTATTTGGCATTATTTCAATGCTAATCTTCAACCGTTGTTTTTTTAAGTCTGTTAACATGCCTGTTATAACGTCTTTTTCAAGTATGCTATAACCGTTTTTCAGTACCTTACACGAAAGTCCATCGCAAAAAATGCGCATAAACACTTCTCCTTTCTTAATCTAAGTTAGGCTTTTTACGTTGGCTATTTAAGTCAATCTCTTATATTATAGCACTTTTAAAAGATATTGTCAATATATGGAAATATTATTTCCATTATTTAACTTAAAAATTCTATTTCTTCCTTTACTGGTCTAGCTTTTATTTCCATTCCTAAAAGTTTTCCTGCAACATCATTAAATTTACATTCTGTTTCTGTAAGGTATATATCTAAATTTTGATCGTTATCTGCCATTTCATTTTTTGCTTCTAACATTCTTTTAGTCTCTTTAGCTACATGTTCTCCTATGTTTATTACTTCAACATTTTTTCCCACTTTCTTTTCTATTAATCTTGTAAGCAATGGAAAATGAGTACATCCTAGAATTATTGCATCTATATTTTTTAGTGGTTTTAAATATTCATTTATCGCTAATTCTGCAATCTTGTTATCATTCCATCCTTCTTCTACCATTGGTGCTAAAAGTGGACATGCAATACTTTGTACATCTGCATCTTCAATTTCATCTAATATTGCATTTTCCCATCCTTTACTTCTGATTGTTCCTGCAGTAGCTATTACTCCTATTTTCTTTTTTTGAATTTGTTTTATGTAATTTACAGTTGGTGTTATAACACCAATTATTGGAATATCATATAAATTTTTTACTTCATCTAAAGCTTGGCTAGTTGCTGTACCACATGCAATTACAACCAGTTTTACACCTTTACTTATTAAAAATTCTATTCCACTTTTAGTTAGTTCAATTATACTCTCTTTTGATTTACTTCCATATGGAAATCTTTTTGTATCTCCTAAATATACAAAGTCTTCATTTGGCATTGCTTTCATTAATTCTTTTAATACTGTCATTCCTCCTACACCTGAGTCAAATACTCCTATTGGTTTATTGTTCATTTTTTGTTTCATTCCTTCCTTAAAGCATATATTTTATTTAAATTTCTTCTTTTTTATCTTATACATTATACTTCATTGATGTGAATTTTACCATATTTTTTTATTTATTTTTTCATGTAGCCCACTGTAACGTACTTGTTTTTTATCACATTTTGTCGATTTTCTTCATATAATATAAAAAAAGGAAAGGAAGGAATTAAAGTTATGGATTTTGATAAAAATATATGCCCAGTTTTAAATGTAGATGGAGTTATGGCTACTGGAAAACAATATGACTTAGAAATTAACTTACCAGAAGACAATAGAACTGTTATTTACGGAATTATTAAAGACTGCTATCAAGAACCTGTTTGTGATGCAGTTGTTAAATTAGTAGAAGTTGTTTGTGAGCACGGTATGGATGAAAGAAGACCAGTTTCTCATACTTTTACAGATAAAAATGGTGAATTCGTTTTTGGACCTCTATGTGCTAACCGTGTATATGAAATTGAAGTATGGGTTGACAGAGTAAAACATTGTAAAGTATGTACTTCATGCAAACATGAAGGAAAGTGCTTAAAAGGTGTTGAATTAAAATGCAACCCTTGTCAAGAAAAGCCATGTGAGAGACCATGTGAAAAACCTTGTGAAGGACCTTGTAATAAAAATTGTAGATAATTATTAAAATGGAGCTTAGAAAATTCTAAGCTCCTTAATTTTACCAAATTCCCATTCTTCTTGCTAATTTTTTACCCTTTTTCATCATTTTTCTTTTGTTATCTCCCATAGCCTCTGAATACATCATTGCAACACCGGCAGTTACTATTCCACCTATTAACATTCCTTTTACAAATTTCATCTTGCTTCATCCTTTCATAAACTATTTTCTTAATTGTTTTTATTATGTCCTTTTTTGCTTTTTATATACGTCTTATACCAAGAATATAATTCATATACTGCAATAACTAATAAAAAGATTCCAAATAGCTTTCTTAATAGCTTTACATTCATTGTACTACTCAAACTTGCACTTAATATTGTTCCTACAATTCCCGATATTACAACAATCCATGATTCTTTTAAATTTATATTTTTATTTTTTATTCCTATTGTAATTGATGCAATTGCTGTCGGAACAAAAAAAACTAAATTAGTGGCTTGTGAAATATGTTGATTCAAATTCATAAAATTGGAAAGGAGAAGAATTAAAACAGTTCCTCCTCCCATACCTATACCGACTAAAAATTCCAGAAACAAAACCTATTAGTATTTCAAACACATTCACATATCCTTACCTTAAAACAATATATTATAACTAGCATATAATAGAAAAATTACAAAAATTAATTTCAAATATTTATCTGATACTTTATTTAAAAGTTTAGCACCAGTAAATCCTCCTATTATTCCTCCAATTGCACAATATATTCCAATTTTCCAATTTATTAAATTATTTTTTGAATAAAAAATCGCAGTTGTTATTACCATTGGCAATACACAAAAAATTGATGTTGCCCTAGCCTTTTTGGGCTCCATCTTTAGTATATACATAAATGCTGGAACTAGTATTAAGCCACCTCCTGCAGTAAAAAGCCCACTAATTATTCCTGCCATAAAACCTGTTAATATTTTTTTCATATTCTTTTTCATTTATACTAGTATGTATTTTTTTATGTATAATTATTCATTTTATTAAATCAATTCTTGTTTTGACTTTTGAATTTCTTTTTCTGCAATTTCTGTTAATGCTAAATCACATTTCAACATTTGAACTATAATATGTTTTTTTAAACCTTCATCTTTTATTCTATCTGTTGCATCTAAAAATTCTTGTAAACTATTTAAATATCTTTTATTTTTTTCTTTCCATTCTCTATTATTTTCTGTTTGTTTATTTTTAGTAAAAATATCTTTAAAATTCATACAGTACACCTCTTTCGCATTTGTTACTTTAAGATAAGTTTTAATTACTTTTATCGTTATGTTGCTTGTATAATATGTAATTTTAGTATATCTCATGGTAAAATACAAGTGATCGACAAAATGTGACAAAGTTTGTTATTAAACTACAATAGAAAGGTTTGAATTACATGATTAAAATTAAACTATCTGATTTACTTGGAAAACATAAAATGACTCAGAAATCATTAGCAGACGCTGCCCATATCAGACCTGCTACAATTTCAAAGATGTATTATGAAGAAACTAAAAGAGTTGATATCCAACAATTAAATAATATTTGTAAAGTATTTAATTGTGAGATTTCTGATCTATTAGAATATATACCAGATTCCAAAGACAAATAGTTATTAATTTATTTTTACTAATAGGTTTAATTTATTATAACAAAAAATACTAGCTTTTACTAGTATTTTTTTATTGTTTCAACTATACTCTCTACCAAATATTCTACATCCTGTTCAGTATTATTTTTTCCAAAAGTTATTCTTAATGTTCCCTCAGCCTGTTCTCTAGGTAAACCTATGGCTGTTAATACATGTGATGGGGCCACACTACCTGTACTACATGCAGAACCGGCTGATGCACATATTCCTTTTTCATCTAAATCTAGTAAAAGGTGTTGTGCATTTACATTATTAAATGAAAAATTTGCATTTCCAGGAAGCCTTTTATATCTATCACCATTTAATTTTGCCGTTGGGATTTTTTCTTGTATTTTCTGTATATATAAATCTCTTAGATTTTGTAAATGTCTATTATATTCATCATAATTAAAATAAATATCTTCTATTGCTTTACCTAAGCCAACTATTTCAGCAACATTTTCAGTCCCCGCTCTTTTATCATGTTCTTGATGTCCTCCATCTTGAATCTTTTCAAATTGTATTCCATCTCTTACATATAATGCCCCTATACCTTTTGGAGCATAAAATTTATGTCCAGACATTGATAAACTATCAATGTTTAATGCTTTTACATCTATCCTTATATTTCCAATAGCTTGAACTGCATCTGTATGAAATATTATATTATTTTCTTTAGCTATTTTTCCTATTTTTTCAATTGGCTCAATAGTTCCAATTTCATTATTTGCAGTCATAATTGAAATTAAAATTGTATCTTTACTTATTGCATTTACTAGCTGACTTAAATCTATAAATCCATTTTCATCTACATTCAAATATGTTACTCTAAATCCCTGATTTTCTAGTGTCTTGCACGAATTAATTACTGCATGATGTTCTATTTTACTTGTAATTATATGATTTCCTTTACTTTTATTTGCATATGCTATTCCTTTTATAGCTAAATTATCACTTTCACTTCCACATGAAGTAAAATAAATTTCATTTTGATTGGCATTAATAGCATTTGCGACTCTTTTTCTTGCATTTTCTATTGCTCTTTTTGACTCTCTTCCAATTGCATACATTGCTGATGCATTTCCATATTTAAGCTCAAAATATGGAAACATTTCTTGTAATACTTCTTTGCTAACAGGTGTTGTAGCTGCATGGTCAAAATATAGAGTTCTCATATTTTTCCTCTTTTCTTTAATATGAATTCTATATTATTATATGCATAATTTACTATTTTATTTACTATTTTTTATAGTATTTTGTTCACTCCACCTTGTAACTCTTACATTTTGATATGCTTGTAATACTTCTGAGTATTTTCTATATTCATCCTCCCATACTATTGATGGAATTTTATCATATGCTTCAAAAACTTTTTCCGCTTCTGCCAAAAAAATCACTTGCTCCTGTGGGCTCATAAGCTTATATCTTTTAGAAAATTTATATAACTGATCCAACATTTGGTTTGCCTGAATAAAACCCCAAAAGTCTTTTACTTTTATACCAGCCATTCTAATTTGCAAAACAGCTGTTGCAATTAATGCAAATACTATAAATATTAGTAAGTATATTAATGTCATTATTTCCATTTTCGTTTTCCTTTTTTTATGATTTTTTTTATTGTATCATTATTTATTTTTTTGTGCAATATTATTAATATAATTACTTTTTTAAGATTTTTTTGTTTAATTAATAATTTGTATGATATAATAAATTTCAAATACTCAAAATTTGAAGGATGATATAATTATGGATCGTTTTAAAGAAACCAAAAAAGCTGGATTATTTGGAATAATCGGCAATATATTTTTATTAATAATTAAAGGTACTGTTGGTTTTGTTTTTAAAAGCCAAGCTATGATTGCAGATGCTGCCAATAGTGCAGGTGATATTTTTGCCTCACTTATGACTTTTATTGGTAACAAAATTGCAAGTGCTCCTGAAGATTCTGACCATAACTTTGGTCATGGAAAAGCAGAATATTTATTCTCTATGTTTATTGCAATTTCTATGATTGTAATTGCATTTAAACTTTTATATGATTCTGTTTACACTTTAATTAATGGTAGCAATTTAGTATTTTCTTGGCTTTTAGTTACTGTTTGTTTAGCTACAATTATTGTAAAACTTTCACTTTATTTATATACTTCAAGATTAGCTAAAAAGTACAATAATATTTTACTAGAAGCAAATAAAAAAGACCATTTTAATGACTGTATTGTAACAAGCCTTACTCTTGCCTCTATTTTATTTACTCTTATAAATATTTATTGGTTTGATAGTGTTGTAGGTATTATTATATCAATTTGGATTTGTATTACAGGATTTAAAATTTTTATGGAAAGCTATAATATTTTGATGGACAAATCAATAGATCCAAAAACTGAAGAAATAATCATAGATATAGCTCACAATTATAAAGAAATACAAAAATTAGATACAATATCTTCCACACCTGTCGGTTATAAATATATTGTAGTTTTGACTATATGTGTTGACGGAAATATGTCTACCTTTGACAGTCACAAATTAGCTGATAGATTTGAAAAAGATGTAAATGAATTAGATGATGTTTATAAAGCAATTGTACATGTAAATCCAGTTTAAATTATTTTAACTAAAGAAGCCGAGCAAATTGCTCGGCTCCTTTTTTATGGAGGTGGGGTAAGGAGGGTAAAATCTGGAATATTAACATGCCATTATGATTTTGTGTGGAATTGTAAAATTGCTACGTGAATCCACTAAAATATTTTTTCCGGTTCATTTTTAGATCTCCTTTGGGCGATAAACCGCCCTAAATATTTTTAGTTTTTTGGAAGCAAATTTTATACACTAGTAGTACCCTGATGGATACCGATAACGCATAATCCTCTTTTTCCTTTCTCTGACGGTATACATTGTCAGACCTCAAACTTTTCCTACTCTTCCATATATATATAAGCATCCCTATTGGGAAACTACACTAAGATTATAGCACTAATTATTATTGTTGTCAATTATTTACGTAAACTATTTTTTATTATGTACTTTATATATGGATCATACTGTACTCCGCTACGAATAATGATTAACATAAAAGTAAACTCCAACTAGCGCTGGAATTTACTTTTATTTTTAGCTTATTACAATTTTGTCATCTTCTGCTTTAATAACTGCCTTTTTATTTGGTTTAATATTTCCGTCTAAAATTTCTTCTGCAATTTTATCTTCTAATATATTTTGTATTGCTCTTTTTAGTGGTCTTGCACCATAGTTAGTATCAACACCTTTTTTAGCAATTAACTCTTTTACACTATTATCAATTGCCAATTCATAGCCTTTTTCTGCCATTCTTTTTGTTACTTGATTTAGCATAATATCAATTATTTGTTTAATATCTTCATCATTTAATTTATGGAATACAATTATTTCATCTATACGGTTAATAAATTCTGGTCTAAATTGTTTTTTTAATTCTCCCATAACATCTTTTTTAATTGTCTCATATTCTTTTTGGCTTTCATCTTTTTTGTCTTTTGCTGAAAATCCTAAAGTAGTTTTATCTGTAATTAGTCTTGCACCAATGTTAGATGTCATTATTATAACTGTATTTTTAAAGTTAACTGTCCTTCCTTGAGCATCAGTTAATCTACCATCATCAAGAATTTGAAGTAACATATTCATTACATCTGGGTGAGCTTTTTCAATCTCATCAAATAGAATTACTGAATATGGTTTTCTTCTAATTTTTTCTGTTAATTGACCACCTTCATCAAATCCTACATAACCTGGAGGAGAACCAATTAATTTAGATACAGAATGTCCTTCCATATATTCAGACATATCAATTCTAATCATTGCATCTTCATTTCCAAATAAGCTTTCAGCTAAAGCTTTTGATAATTCAGTTTTACCCACACCAGTAGGACCTAAGAATAAGAATGAACCTATTGGACGATTTGGATCTTTTAAACCAACTCTTCCCCTTCTTATCGCTTTTGCAACTGCATCAACAGCTTCATTTTGACCAATTACTCTTTGATGTAAAGTTTGCTCTAAGTTTCTTAATTTTTCATTTTCAGTTTGAGTTAATTTTTTAACTGGTACACCAGTCCAACTAGCTACTACTTCTGCTATATCTTCTTCTGTTAAAGTAGTTATACTTTTAGTATTTTTACTCTCCCATTTTTCCTTTTCTTTTTGTAACTTTTCTTTTTCTATGTTTATTTTATCTCTTAAACCTGCTGCTTTTTCAAAGTCTTGAACTTTAATTGCATCATCTTTTTCTTTGTTCATAGCAGAAATTTCTTCTTCTAATTTCTTTAATGTATCTGGTTGAGTATATGTTCTCATTTTTACTCTAGATGCTGCCTCATCAACTAAATCTATAGCTTTATCTGGTAAAAATCTGTCATTTATATATCTAGTAGATAGCTCAACTGCTGCTTTTATAGCTTCATCTGTTATTTTTACATTATGATGTGCCTCATATCTATCACGAATTCCTTTTAATATTTCTATTGTTTCTTCATTTGTTGGTTCTCCTACTGTTACTGGACTAAAACGTCTTTCTAATGCACTATCTTTTTCAATATACTTGCGGTATTCATTTAAGGTTGTAGCACCAATAACTTGAACTTCTCCTCTTGCAAGAAGTGGTTTTAAAATATTTGCAGCATCAACTGCACCTTCTGCTGAACCAGCTCCAACAATTGTATGAACTTCGTCTATAAATAATATAACATCTCCTGCTTTTTTAACTTCTTCTAAACATTTTTTAATTCTTTCTTCGAAGTCACCACGATATTTTGCACCAGCTACCATACTAGCAATATCTAAGCTTACTACTCTTTTATTTTTTAACATTTCCGGTACATCTTCAGCAATTATCTTTTCGGCTAATCCTTCTGCTACCGCTGTTTTACCAACACCTGGTTCACCAATTAAACATGGATTATTTTTAGTTCTTCTTGATAAAATTTGTATAACTCTTTGAATTTCATCTTTTCTACCTATAACTGGGTCAAGTTTTCCTTCAGTTGCTTTTTTAGTTAAGTCTGTTCCATATTGATTTAGAGTAGGTGTTTGATTATAGCTACCTCTAGCTTTTCCTTTAGGTTGTTTTTCACTTGCTCCTGCATTTTCATCTTCATTTATAACCTTAACAATTTCATTGTATAATTTTTGAGGATTTATGTTTAAGTCCATCATTATTCTAACAGCAACACTATCACCTTCACGCATAATTCCTATAAGTAAATGTTCTGTTCCAATAAATTCAGAACCTAGTTTTCTAGCCTCTAAAAAGGCATTTTCAATAACTCTTTTTGAACGAGGTGTAAAGCCTATTTCACCTCTATTTTGAGATTTATCTCCTTTGCCTATTAAAACTTCGATTTCTTCTACAACATTTTCTGCTGTAATTTTTTGCATATTAAGTACTTGGCTTGCAACACCACTACCTTCTTTTACTAAACCATATAAAATATGCTCTGTACCTATATAATTATGTCCAAAACCTTGTGCTAGGTCTCCTGCATATTCTAATGCTTTTTCTGCTCTTTTTGTAAATTTATATACCATACATATACACTTCCTTTCTGTATTAGTCTAATTTTTTAATTTCGTCTCTTATTTTTGCTGCATCTTCATAACGTTCTTCTTTAATTGCTTTTTCTAGTTCACTTTCCAATTTTTGTTTTTTGCTTTCTTGTTTATTTTTCTTTGTTGCATTTTCAATATCTTTTAATACATCTTGTTTTTCATCATCACTTAAGCTACTTGTTGTTTCTATTTGTTCAGGCTCTTGACTTACTTCTCCAAAGAATGGATTATTAAATATTGTTCCCAAATTTCTACTTCCTAACATATTTGTTCTAGCAAAACTTGGTAAAAAGCTTTCTGTAAATGACATATTAAATAAATCTTCTATTTCTCTAGAAAAATCTAAGCTTTCTAAACCTAATTTTTTTGCACATTTATCGCAAAGTGCTATTTCTCTTTTTTCTCCATTTATAACTTGAGTATATCTAAAGTTTACCTCATTTTTTCCACAATTTTGACATAACATAAAAATTACCTCCTTTATATTTATGTTTGGTCATTAGTTCTCAACTAAATTAACTAACATGTTTTTAAAAATTCTTGCTCTTAAAGTATCTTTAATTTCTTGAGGAACTGTTAATACATTGTCACTTGTTGCAACCTTTAATAGTTTAGCTTCTTTTTTAGAAATAATGTCTTCTGATAAGAAGTTGCTTATAAAAATGTCTACTTCTTGTGATGTTATTTTATTCTCCATACTGTTTATTACATGCATTAAATAATTGCTTTTGGTTACATTAACTTTTTCTATTTTAATGTGACCTCCACCACCTCTTCTGCTTTCTACATAATAACCTTGTGATGGTTTAAATCTTGTTGCTATTACATAATTTATTTGTGATGGCACACAATTAAAATGCTGTGCTAAGTCATTTCTTTGTATTTCAATAACATCTTCGTCTTCAAACATTTGCTTTATAAAATCTTCTATTACATCTGACATTCTCATTTTTATTTTCTCCTTTGACTTTGACTTTCTTTGACCTACAATATATATTATACTCTCATTTTTTAGTTTGTCAATATGTTTTATAAAAAAAATTAAGAGTTTTTTATACTCTTAATTCTACTAGCTATATTTTCTATTGTTTTACTTCTTCATCATTTTTCTCTTTCAAACTTTCATAGAACCAATCCGTACTTTCCTTATACCTTTCTGGATTCCCTGCTTTTCTCAAACTTTTATATGCTCTAAATAATAACATTATATCTAATATTGTAAGTAATTCTGATCCATAAAAGCCTATGCCCATGAATGCCAAGTCCAATATATCTGAAGCAATAAAAAATAATTGTATCAAGTCATAAATTAGTAACTGCCCTATTGGTATTATTGCAATAATTGCATATATTCTTGAACGATCTTCATCATATTTTTGAGTATAAAATCTCGCTATAACAGCTAAAATTAATGTAATAATCTCAAGAATCATTCCAAAATCAAAGTCTCCATATAAAAGTGGCATACAATATGTAAGTAAACTAATTAATGTTAATCCAATACAAACTGTTAGTATATTTTTGGCTTTATCTATATTTATCTTTTTTACATATTCTCTTTCATCGTTATCCATTTATTTTATCACCTATTTTTAAATTTTTACATTTTCTTCTTCATCATATAAAATTGCATCATCCTTATTTAATCTGTTTCTTTTTTCTTCAATTTTTGAAACTTTAGATATCTGATAAATCAATAAAACAATAAGAAATGCATTTAATATCATTAAACCATACATTTTTATACTAAAAACATTATATGCCTCTATACATTTATCTACATAATATTCCCTATCACTTTTTAATTTTGCTCCTGTTAGTCCTATATCAATTCTAGATTTAACATTAGATTTTTCTTCAACATATTTTTCATCATAAATTTGCTTGAATTTTTCATTAGTATAAGTTGAATCCCAATTTAATTTTATTCCTCCAAATGTTAAAATAGCTATTATAGTAAGTAAAAAAATTGCAACCAACTTTTTTATAAGCACTACCTTATTTTTTGAAAAATAATTTGATAATATGATAAATGCTAGTAATACTAAAATTGTAATTATGTAAGTATTCATCATTATTTGTTTTATATCTTCTATTGGATCTGTAATTGGTGATTTATATGTAGTTATAAAAGCTATTCCAGCTGTTATAAGAATAATAATTGCAGTTACCATTTGAAATATAACATATGTATTGTCTAGTGGAATATAATAATACACTCTAAAAAATCCACCTCTATAGTACTGCCTTACATAATTTCTATTTTCGTTCTCATCATTATCTTCTATCTCTTGGCTTCTTCCAAAAGAAGGAACATTTCCTCTTCCCATATATGCCATAAAACTTTCCCCTTTTTTATTTCAATTTTTATTGTTTACTTTTCTTTGTCATATTTTCCATTTTCTTTGTTCTTATTTTTTGTTCTTCTAATGTCATCCATGCAAAATATGATGATACAAATTCCCCATATTTAGTTGTATCTTCTTGTCCTTCTATATTGCCTATTTCTTCTTTCATATTAAAATTTGATTTATTTTCTCTATTCATAAACACACACTCCTATTAATAATAGTTATGTGCATTTTTATTTTGTTTATTCACTTAAAATATATTTTTCAATTACCTTTGCAACTCCATCTTCATTATTGCTATCTGCTACTATTTTGCCCATTTGTTGAATATATGGAGCACTATTTGCCATTGCAACACCAAGTCCTGCATTTTCTAGCATTGTTTGATCATTTACATTATCACCAATTGCAATTACTTCTTCCTTTTTTATTCCTAATTTTTCAATTAAAAATTCAATCGCATTCCACTTAGTAGTATTTTCATTTGTTATTTCAGTATAATAATATTCTATAGAATACACGTCTGTTCCCATCTTCATTAGTTTTCTTGTCATATGTCCTACATCTAATACATCTATTTCTTTTATAGATCTTAACTTTTTTATTATACTATTAAATATTATATTATTGTCGTCACAAATCGTTATTTTAGTATAATCAACTTCTTTTCTATTTAATACATAATCATATACGTCATTTGTAAGATATATATTTGTTTTTTTATTATCAGGCTTATTTGCATTTTCATGGTTGTAAAACATTACATTATAATTTAAAGATTTTGCAATAATTGAATTCTCGGTATAAACACTATAATAAATGCTGTTTTCTTCACATATTTTAATTAACTGCAAAACTTTTTCTTTACTTAAAAACTGCTCATATATTATATTTTCAGTATCAAATTCATATATCATTGCACCATTTCCACAAATAGCATATTCATTTGCACCTATTTCGTTTCCAAAGTTTTGTACTGACATTGCACCTCTTCCAGATGCTAATACTATTTTAGTACCTTTATTTATTGCGTTTTTAATCGCATTTTTATTTCTATCTGATATTTGACCATATGAATCAAGTAAAGTTCCATCTAAGTCAATTGCCACTAATTTGTACATAATTACCTCTCTTATTTTTTCTAATCACATTATATTCTTTTGTAGTTTATATTGTCAATGCATATTTTTTAAAACCTCTTGCAAAAGAAGTGTAAAACATATATAATAAGTTCATGCCAATGAAAATATGTAAATTTTGGAAGGAGAGATCATTATGAACATTAAAATAGTGTCTAAAGATATAATAGCAACAGATGCAATTAAAGATTATATTGGTAAAAAATCAGAAAGATTAGTAAAATATTTTGGAGAAGAATTTGATGTAACTGCAACTTTCAGAACTGAAGGTGGATTACAAATAGCTGAAATAGAAGTAAAAACTCCAACTGATAGATTCAGAGCAACTACAGAACACAAAGATTTATATGCTTCTATTGATAAAGATATTGATATTTTAGAAGGTCAAATTAGAAAAATGAAAACTAAAAAAGACCAACAAAATATGACAGATTCTATTCGTATTAAAGAAATGGCTCACTCTGAAGAAGCTATTGTTGAGGGAGAAATTATCAAAACAATATATTATGATATAAAACCTCTTTCACCAGAAGATGCCAAATTAAAATTAGAAGAAAGACCTAAAGATAAATTTTTAACATTTATTAATGTTGAAACAGGTAAAGTTAATGTTATTTATCGTTTAAAAGATAATAATAATTTCGGTCTTGTAGAACCAGAAGCTTAATTTAAAAGAAGAGTTCCTAAATATTTGGAACTCTTCTTTGTCATCTTAGAAAAATTCAAAAACTTTTCTAATGTGACAATTTAAAACTATTTCATATTGTTTTCAGCTTGTTGAATCATTTTTCTAACCATGTTTCCACCGATTCTACCAGCATCTTTAGAAGATAAATCTCCATTGTATCCTTGTTTTAAGTTAACACCAACTTCGTTAGCAACTTCATATTTGAATTTATTTAGAGCTTCTTTAGCTTCTGGAACTACAGATTTATTGCTATTTGTCATATTTTTCACCTCCTAGAATGTGATTATTTTTGTTTTTGAAAAAACGTTTTTGCTTTTTCATTATTTATGATGCTCTTTTTATATTTTTTTAAACTGGTAATTTTTTGAATATTTTTTATTTTGATTTGCAATATTATGTAAAGCGTGGTATAATAATTATATCTTTAAAGAAAGGAAGATTTCCTAATGTACAATAAAGTAGATTACATTGAAGTTTACTATCAGCTTAGCGCCTCTATGGAGCTCCAGGGCAAGTATTGCTCGATTGAGCGGTATTTAAGAGACGGCTATTATATTAAAGAGAGCCGTAATGGCTACTGGCTTCTGGTAAGACCTTCGGAAGTTCTTGTCACTGCTCATTGTGGCAAAAATGGTTCTTTTGTTCATAACATGAAATATGGCATTTTGAATCATTATGGTCGGAGCAGAATTAGCGAAAAGTTGGTCAACACTTTCAAAAATGACTTTCTGAGTGGAAAAATAAGAATCGAAGCCAACGAAAACGACTATTTGATAATCTAAACGTCTTATTGAGAACTGCTATAAAACGCAGTTCTCTCTTTTTTTTTGCAAAATCCCTTGTCAAAACTGTTTTTACGTGGTATAATATTTTAGTCAATTTACGAGAACTTAAAGGGAGGTGCAAAACATGCCAAATATTAAATCAGCAATAAAACGTGTTAATGTTATTGAAAAGAAAACTCTTAGAAATAATATGGTTAAATCAGGATATAAATCTGCAGTTAAAAAATTTGAACAAGCTGTGGAAGCTGGAAATAAAGAAGAAGCCACAAAATTATTAGCTTTAGCTACAAAAAAAGTTGATCAAGCTTGTACAAAAGGTGTTATTGTTAAAAACACAGCTGCTAGAAAAAAATCTAACATGGCAAAAAAATTAAATGCAATGAATGCATAAGCTTAGAAAATTGTGCACAGTTTTTTAAGGTTTAAAGATGCTAGAAATAGCGTCTTTTTTTGTGCCATCTAGATGGCACTTTTTTATCTGTTCATGTTATTCATGGAGCACACTGTGCTCCGCTACAAATATTTTGTGATAATTGGCTTATTCATGGAATATGCTGTGCTCCGCTACGAATATTTTGTGATGATTGGCTTGTTCATGGAATATGCTGTGCTTCGCTACGATTTTTGTTTTATTATTTTGGCACAAATTTCCTTTGTTTTTCTTTTCAATTTATGTTAACATTTAATTAAGATGTATTTTAATTAAGTGAGGTATCTAGTGTGAAACAAATATTATTAGAATTTAAAAATTTAGATAATACTATTATTAATTTAATGAAATCTGGTATCAAATTTTCTTTTTTACTTATTATTTTAGCAAGTATAATTTTATTGACATATGATTTATTATTTACATACCCTACTATATATTATATCGGATTTTCATTATTTAAAACAAGTTTATTTTTTATGGCAGGATTTGTCATTTTTGGCTTTGCATTCAACAAAATAAAAACAGAAATAAGTTAGTTGTAAATATTAGTTAATAAAAGAATTAGTATATTGCAATGCTGAGGCTGTTAAAGCTATGCTTGTTACAGCCTCAGTATGCCTTTAGGCTGGCAAAAAGCATTCAAAAGGCAAGGGCGCAACCTTTTTGGTTGTAACCGCGTTTTGAATGCTTTTTAACGAAGCAAGATGCTGATTATTTTATTAACTCTTCTAAAAATAATTTATTAAGTAACTGAGGATTAGCCTTACCCTTAGTCTCCTTCATTGCTTGACCAACTAAAAATCCTAATGCTCTGTCTTTTCCTGCTTTGTAGTCTGCAATAGATTGTGGGTTATTTTCTAGTATTTTTAATACTATTTCTTTTATAGCGCTCTCATCTGAAATTTGTATCCATCCTTTTTCTTTTACTATTTCCTCAGGATTTTTGGGATTTTCAAATAATTCTTCTAATACTTTTTTACCAATTGCAGAACTTATTGTTCCTTTATCAATTAGTATAATCATCTCTGCTAATTGCTCTGCTGTAAATGGAATTTGAGATGGCTCAAGTTCTTTTTCATTTAATATTCTTGAAACATCTGAAAGCAACCAGTTTGCTACTGATTTTGCATTATTGCATATTGATAATGCTTTTTCAAACATATCTGACATATGTTTTGAAGCTGTTAACATTCTTGCATCTTTTTCAGATAGATTATATTCTGTTAAGTAACGTTCTTTTCTACTTTCTGGTAATTCTGGTAAATTGTCTTTTATATTTTGAATATATTCGTCTGATAATCTAATTGCAACTAAATCTGGTTCTGGAAAATATCTGTAATCTTGTGCATCTTCTTTATCTCTCATTGAAAATGTTTTACCAGATATATCATCCCATCTTAAAGTTTCTTGGTCAATTTTTCCACCATCTTCAAGAACATCAACTTGTCTTTGTGCTTCATATTCAATTGCTCTTACAATTGATCTAAAAGAGCTCATATTTTTCATTTCTGTACGAGTTCCAAATTCTTTACTTCCTTTTTTCATAACAGAAACGTTAACATCTGCTCTTAATGAACCTTCTTGCATTTTACAATCTGATACTTCAATATACTCTAGTATAGATTTTATTTTTCTCATATATGCTTCTGCTTCTTTAGCTGAACGCATATCTGGTTCTGAAACTATTTCTATTAGTGGAACTCCTGCTCTGTTTAGATCTACTAAGCTTCCAGCACCAAATTCATTATGATTTAATTTTCCCGCATCTTCCTCAATATGTATTCTTGTAATTCCTATTGTCTTCTTTTCACCATCTAATACAATTTCTACATTTCCATGCTCACATAGTGGTTTATCAAATTGTGATATTTGATATGATTTTGGAAGATCTGGATAAAAATAATTTTTTCTATCATTTTTAGAATCTTTTGAAATTGTACAGCTTGTTGCTAATCCTGCTTTTACAGCATATTCAACTACTTTTTCATTTAACACTGGAAGAGCTCCTGGCATTGCCATACATACTGGGCATACATGTGTATTTGGTTCTGCGCCAAATTCCGTAGAACAGTTACAAAATATCTTTGTTTTTGTTGAAAGTTCAGCATGTATTTCTAATCCAATGACTACTTCATAATCTTCTATTGACATTTTAAATCTCCTTTATTCAAATTTTTATAAATTTGGTCTATACTTACTTCTAAAATTTGTTGCTTGCTCGTAAGTATATGCTGCATTTAATATAGTTTCTTCATCAAAATAATTTCCTATTAATTGCATTCCTATTGGCATATTATTGCTATCTACTCCACATGGAATTGAAATGGCAGGAACTCCTGCAATATTTACAGGAACTGTACATATATCTGATAAATACATTTCCATAGGATTTGATGATTTAGTACCAATATCAAAAGCAACTATTGGCGAAGTAGGTGTTAATATTACATCATACTTTTCAAATGCTTTTTTAAATTCTTGTTTTACAAGTGTTCTAACTTGTTGAGCTTTTTTATAATATGCATCATAGTAACCTGAAGATAATACATAAGTACCTAATATAATTCTTCTTTTTACTTCTGAGCCAAATCCTTCACTTCTTGAATTTTTGAATAATTCTTTTAGGTTTGTATAATTTTGTGTACGATATCCATAACGAATTCCATCAAATCTACCTAAGTTTGAACTTGCTTCTGCTGGTGCAATTATATAATATGTTGCTAAAGAATAATCTGCAATATCTAAGCTAAATTCTTCTATTTCTGCTCCTAGCTCTTTATATTTTTCAATTGCTTCTTCAACTTTTTCTTTTACTTCTGGATTTATTCCTTCTCCAAAATATTCTTTTGGAACTCCAATTTTTAAACCTTTAACATCATTTTTTAAGCATTTAGTATAGTCTTTTTCCACAATTTCTGCTGAAGTTGTGTCTTTTTCATCATGACCACTAATTACATTTAATAAAAGTGCTGCATCTTTAACATCTTTAGTCATTGGACCTATTTGATCAAGTGAAGATGCAAATGCTACTAGTCCATAACGTGATACTAGTCCATAAGTTGGTTTTAGTCCTACAATACCACATAAACTTGCTGGTTGACGAATTGAACCACCTGTATCTGAGCCTAATGCCCATGGTACCAAATTTGCTGCAACAGCTGCTGCACTTCCTCCTGATGAACCACCAGGTACTTTATTCAAGTCCCATGGATTTTTTGTTGGATGGAAATATGAATATTCTGTTGATGATCCCATTGCAAATTCATCCATATTTAGTTTTCCAAGCATTATCATATCTTCTGCATTTATTTTTTCCATAACTGTTGCATTATATGGAGAAACGAAATCTGCTAACATTTTAGAAGCGCATGTAGTTTTTACACCTTTTGTGCACATATTATCTTTTATTCCAATTGGAATACCAGCTAATTCCGCTTTTGACTCTCCTGCTTCTATTTTTTTATCAATGTCTTCTGCCTTTTTTATTGCTTCATCTGTTAATGGTGTAATAAAAGCTTGTACATCTTTTTCTTTTTCATTTATTCTATCTACATAAGCTTTAGTAATTTCAGTAGATGTTAATTCTTTATTCTTTAACTTTTCTAAAAGTTCATGTACAGTTAATTCTGTAATATTCATCTTATTCATTCCTTTCTGTTAATTATTGAATTACTTTTGGAATTTTAAACATATTTCTTTCTTTTTCTGGAGCATTAGCCATTAATGCTTCTTTATCTTCAAAGGTTTTAACTTCATCTTTACGAAATACATTATATTTATTTTCAACACCAATAGCTTCTGATAATCCCTCTGTTGGTGCTTTGCTTACTATATTTGCATAATTTAGAATATCTTGTAAATGTAAAAGATAAGTATCTACTTCATCTTCTTTCAAATTCAAACTTGCCAAATTTGCAATGTGTAATAACTCTTCTCTTGAAACTTTCATCTAAGCTCATCTCCTTTATAAACATTGTCCTTATTATATATATTTTTTGCCCAAATTACAAGCATTGAAGCTATAATTTTTACTTTGTTTCAGTTATTCTAATATTTAATTCTCTTAATTGTTCTTTTGTAACAAAACCTGGTGCACCCATCATTAAATCTTCGGCTTTGCTGTTCATTGGAAATGCAATTACCTCTCTAATATTTTCCGCATCTGTTAAAAGCATTAACATTCTATCCACACCTGGTGCAATTCCAGCATGTGGTGGTGCCCCATATTGAAATGCATTAAATAAAGCAGAAAATTTTTCTTCAATGTCTTTTTTAGTATAACCTGCTATTTCAAATGCTTTTACCATTATTTCTGGATCATGGTTTCTAACCGCTCCAGATGAAAGCTCAATTCCATTACATACAATATCATATTGATATGCAAAAATTTCAAGTGGCTTTTTGGTAAGTAGTGCTTCCATTCCTCCTTGTGGCATTGAAAATGGGTTATGACAAAATGCTATTTTTCCGTCATCTTCTAATTCATACATTGGAAAATCAACAATCCATGCAAATTGAAAACTGTTTTCATCTATTAACTCTAATCTTTTTCCTAACTCTGTTCTTATTTGTCCTGCTAGCTCTGATGCTCTTTTTTCATTATCTGCTATAAAAAATATTGTATCTTCGCTTTTTAAATCTGCAATTTTTATTAATTCTTTTTTCAAATCAGCTGGTATAAATTTATCTATTGGGCCTTTTAATGACATATCTTCTTGTATTTCCAAATATCCAAGTCCAGGCATTCCTAAAGACATTGCATATTCTAACATTTTTTCATGAAATCCCTTTGATAAATGTTTATTAACTTTAATTGCTCTTACTGTTCTGTTAATAAATGGTTTAAATGTACATTGTTTAAAAAATTCTGATAAATCTATTATATACAATGGGTTTCTTAAGTCTGGTTTGTCTGTTCCATATTTTAACATTGATTCTTTGTATGCAATTCTTGGAAATGGATATTTTGCTATTTTTTTAGTAGAAAATTTACTGAATGTATTATAAATAACAGGCTCTATTGCACTAAACACATCTTCTTGTGTAGCATAAGACATTTCCATATCTAATTGATAAAATTCGCCAGGGCATCTATCAGCTCTTGCATCTTCATCTCTAAAACATGGTGCAATTTGAAAATATTTATCTATTCCAGATACCATAAGCAATTGTTTAAATTGTTGTGGTGCTTGTGGTAATGCATAAAATTTTCCTTTGTGTACCCTGCTTGGTACTAAATAATCTCTAGCTCCTTCTGGTGAAGAACTTGTCAAGATTGGAGTTTGGACTTCCAAAAAGCCACTGCCAATCATTTGCTCTCTTAAATACTGAATTACTTTCGAACGTAAAATTAAATTGTTAGTTAATTTTGTGCTTCTCAAGTCCAAAAATCTATATTTAAGCCTTAAATCTTCTCTTACAACTTGATTTTTGTTTACTTCAAATGGCAACTCCTTTGTTCTTTTTCCTAAAACTTCAATTGTTTCAATTTTAATTTCTACAAGTCCGGTTTTTAATTTTGGATTTATGGTTTCTTCATCTCTTTTTTTAACTGTTCCTTCAACACATACAGATGATTCTATTGGTATATGTGATGCAAAATCTACGTCTTCTGTTTTTCCAGAAGTAACTACTTGTGTAATTCCATACATATCACGTATGTCTAAGAATACCAATCCTCCTAAATCTCTAATTGTTTCTACAAATCCTGCAATTTTTACTTTTTTACCCACATCTTCTAGGCTTATTTCATTACAGGTATGTGTACGGTAACTCATAAAAATCCCCCTTTCTATATTATATTTTTTTCTTATAGTGTAGGGATAAACAAATGTCCCTGCACTATAAATAGTGCAGGGACGAAATCTCTTTTAGTTCCGCGGTACCACCCAGCTTGAAACTTATATTATTGTTTCCTCTTTTCAAAATTACAGACTACTCCTATGTGTTGGCAAAGTTATGTTCTTCTACAAAAGGCTCTCAGCGCAGTCACCTTTATTCTCTGTTAGCAACTTCTAACCCGTCGTCATATTCATCATAATCTAATAATTTTTTATAATTATTTATTATACAGTATATCTCATGTTCTTGTCAACACCTTATGGTAAATACGTTATAAATTATGTGAATTTTTAATTTTTAAACAATTTTTCTAAATTGCATAAAGTATTGCACGTAAGCCACATGTTGCTTCTGTATATTTTATTCCGCAAACTATCACGATGTGAAGAATTTCCATTCACTTTTGAATTATTATAATATCCTCCTCTACAAGTACAAACTAAATAAGTATTAAATAAGTTAACTGAAGATGTTTCTGTTGTCCATTCTCTTGCATTTCCAGACATATCCCAAATATTACAATATTTATCAGCATTTTCAGCCGATCCTGTATTTCCAAAAACCTTACCATTATTAGCACTAGCATAGATTGAGTTTTCTGAATATTTTTGTATGAAAACTATTGCTGTATCCCATGCATAACTATTAGCCAAATCACTTTCATAGTGTGAGTCAACACCTTGATACATCTTTCTTGCTGATGTCGCTGCTTCTAGTTGTGTTATACCTGTTAATACTTCTTGATTGTATTTTGAAACTATTTTTTCCTTTGTTCCACTTGCTTCAAATCTTGCAATATAATAACCACCATTTTTTATTGCATTTGATGTAAATTGTGTCAAATGTAATGCAGTTGCATTTTCAGAACTAGCATCTGTTTTGTCATTTCCATTTCTTGATGTTGCTAATTCTGTATAATATTGCGCTACTTTTAATGTAGATTCATATGTTGAATCATCTTTTGGTTGTTGTAGTGCTGGTTCAGAAGCATTTTCAAATGTATATCTTCCAAGCGTTATATTGGTTGTTGATCCATCTTTATTTTTTATACTTCCAACTGGCACCCATACAAATTGATTTCCAAGTGTAGCTTCTCTTGTGTCTTCTATTACAATTCCGTCTTGTACTGATGGAATATGATTTTCTGTACCTGTATAATTATATGTTACATTTCCTGTTGAACCATGAGGTACTATTTTAAATCCATTTGGAATCATTATTTTATTTCCATATAAATCTTTTGCACTTTCATTTTTGTCTGCTGTTTTTCCTACCATATCTGCAACATTTTTTGTTTCGGTCTCTTCATCTCCACTTTTTTCATCACCTGTTTTTTTGTTTATTAAATCATTTAAATTATTTACACTTTCAATTTCTTTATCAGCTGCATCATCCATTTTCTTTTGTGCTGAACCAGCTCTACTTATTATTCCATTGTCATTAAATATTATATTAATAGATACTGCTGATAGTATTATTAATACAACTATTGTAATTACAAGAGCAATTAACGTAATTCCATTATTATTTCTATAATTCATTTTTTTCATAACTTTCTCCATTCCTATAACATTTTTATATTTAAACTTCATTTCCATAGTAACTATCTATTAGTATTTGTTTTAATTCTTCAACTAATGGTAACCTTGGGTTGGCAGTTGTGCATTGGTCTTCAAATGCTCTATCAGCTAACAAATCAAGTTTTGCCATAAATTCTTGCTCATTAACTCCTGCCTCTTTAAAGCTTTTTGGAATATTTAAATCTGCATTTAATTTTTGAATTTCTCTAATTAAAGAGTTAACTCCTTCTTCATTTCCATAAGCAGGAAAATTCATTCTTCTTGATAAGTCTGCATATTTCTGGTCTGCAATATAGTACTCATATTTAGGGAAAGAAACAAACTTAGTTGGCCTTTGACTGTTATATCTTATTACATATGGTAATAAAATTGCATTTATCCTTCCATGTGGCAAATGGAATTCTGCTCCTATTTTATGTGCTAACGAATGACATACACCTAAGAATGCATTTGTAAATGCCATACCTGCAATTGTACTTGCATTATGCATTTTTTCTCTTGCATGTGCATTACTTCCATTGTTATATGCTTCTCTTAAATTTTTAAATACTAACTCAAATGCTTTTTCTGCTAATCCATCTGTATAATCAGATGCCATATTTGATACATAAGCTTCAATAGCATGTGTTAAAACATCCATACCTGTGTCTGCTGTAATTGTTTTTGGTAAGCTCATAACTAAGTCTGGGTCAACTATTGCAACATCTGGTGTTAATTCATAATCTGCTAAAGGATATTTTTTATTTAACTTTTTATCTGTAATAACAGCAAATGACGTAACTTCTGAACCTGTTCCTGATGTTGTTGGAATTGCAACTAATTGTGCTTTATTACCTAATTTAGGGAATTTATAAGTACGTTTTCTTATATCCATAAATTTAAGTTTCATTCCTTCTGCATCAGCTTCTGGATGCTCGTAGAATAACCACATTCCTTTTGCTGCATCAATTGGACTTCCTCCGCCTAATGCAATAATTACATCTGGCTTGAATTCTCTCATCATTTCTACTCCCCTGTAAACAGTTTCAAATGATGGGTCTGATTCAACATCTGAAAAAATTTCAGAATGTACATATTCTTTTCTTTTTCTTAAGTAATATAATATTTTATCTATATATCCTAAGTTTACCATTGATGGGTCTGTAACAATAAATGCTCTTGAAATATTTGGCATTTTTTCTAAATATGCAATAGAACCCGCTTCAAAATATATTTTTTCTGGAACTTTAAACCATTGCATATTGACTCTTCTTTTTGCAACTCTTTTGATATTTATTAAGTTTACACTTGACACATTTGCAGTTGTAGAGTTTCCTCCAAATGTTCCACATCCCAATGTTAATGACGGCATATTTGTATTATATATATCACCTATTGCTCCATGTGTTGATGGTGAATTTACTATTATTCTACCAACTTTTACTCTTTCTGAGAATTTTTGTATTATCTCATTATCTTCTGAATGAATAACAGCTGAATGTCCCATTCCACCAAATTCAATTAATTTTTCTGCTAATTCTATTCCTTCATCTGCATTTTCAACCACATAATATGCAAGTACAGGACTCAACTTTTCTTTTGAAAATGGGTATTCAATTCCAACTCCATTTTCTTTTAATACTAATACTTTTGTATCTTTTGGTACTTCAATATTTGCACCTTTTGCAATAATATATGGGCTTTTTCCTACTATATCTGCATTTAGAGCACAACCTTTTTCTGCTATAAACATACTATTACGTAATTTTTCTGTTTGTTCTGCATTTAAAAAGTAACACCCAGCTTCTTTCATGAGTTTTTCAAATTCTTTATGAATTTCTCTATCAACTATAACTGATTGTTCTGATGCACAAATCATTCCATTATCAAATGATTTTGATAGCACTAAATCATTAACTGATGTTTTTAATTTGGCTGTTTTATCTATATAACAAGGCACATTTCCAGGTCCAACACCTAATGCTGGCTTTCCACATGAATATGCCGATTTTACCATTCCACTTCCACCAGTTGCTAAAATCAAATTAACACCTGGATGATTCATTAAAGCTGTTGTAGCTGTTATAGATGGTTCTTCAATCCATAAAATACAATCTTCTGGAGCACCTGCCTTTATAGCAGCATCTCTTAAAATTGTTGCTGCTGCGACACTACATTTTTGTGCAGATGGGTGAAAACCAAATATTATAACATTTCTTGTTTTTGCTGCAATTAGCGATTTAAACATTGTTGTTGAAGTTGGGTTTGTAACAGGTGTTACACCAGCTATAATTCCTATTGGTTCTGCAATTTCCTCATACCCTTCTTCTTCGTTATCTGAAATTATTCCAACTGTTTTATCATATTTTATACTGTGATAAATATATTCTGTTGCAAACATATTCTTTGTAATTTTATCTTCGTAAATACCTCTACCTGTTTCTTCTACAGCCATTTTGGCAAGTTCCATATGATGTTCTAACCCAGCCATTGCCATTTGTTTTACAATTTCATCAACTTGTTCTTGGTCTAATTTCATGTATTCTTCTGATGCCTTTTTAGCTCTTTCAACTAAACCATCTATCATCTCTTCAATTCTTTTTTTCTCTTCTTCACTAACTTCTTTTGCCATTTTCAAATTTTCCTTTCTCTCTTGTAAATAATTATTTCCAATTTAATGCAATTATATACTAACGTCTTTTTAATGTAAATAAATTATATTTAAAAATTAAGAAAAATGATTTACTCTGCAAATTTGTGCAGTCAAAAATAACCTAATCTTTTTGTATAATAAAAATTGTATAATAAAAATTTTCAATTTGCCGTACACTAAAAAATGAAGCCACCAATAGGTAGCTTCATAAGGTTTTACATCAATTGCTCTTCATAATATTCTATTGGGGAATTTGCGTTACACATTTCCTCAATTTGATGATACTTGGCTTCTTGTAGTGTCACATAAATATCTTGCCAGCTATATTCTAAAATTATATTAGCTAGAGCATGTATTAGCTTTTTGGAATCAATTTTCTTAAATAAACGTTTCTTTGGACTACTATGAATTCTTATCTCTTCAATCTTTCCCAAAAGCATTGCAGCATCTTCTGAATCCATGCCAGTTATCCAAACTAATTCCTCAACATCAGATTGTTCTACTTGATACTCCCGTTCTTCAAACTGATTTGTATCTTTGAAAGTAATGGTATTACCCCTTATTTTCAAAACCGAACCAAGTTCCACATTTTGAATCAACATCATAAAAAACCTCCAATTTTTTTTCAGCATTGCTGAATTGTAACTTATATTATATTACTTTTTCACAATTATGTCAATTTTGTTGTCTTTGTAATATATTTGTAATAAAACTGTAATTATTTCGTAATATTATTTTGTAATATTATGTTGTATAATGGAACAAGGAAATTACTAAGGAGAAACGTTTTATAAATATGAACATTAATGCTGAATTAAAAAAAGATGGAATTGAAGTTATTGGAAGGTTAGATACTTTAAGTGTCAACTCTCTTGCAAAAAATGTCGCTGAACAAATTTGCAATGCCTTTCCTAGCGCTCATTTTAATTATAGTCAACTTTTTATTGAATTTTGTAGAACACCTATGTATATTGCAACAATGCCAGAAGGTTATGCAGAAGCAACATATTTTTATAAAAATTCATCAATATATTTTAAATCTGGAATACCACTAAAAGATTTAGAGAAATTTGCTATACATGAATTAATTCATCATATACAAGAAGTTAAAGATGCAAGAGGAAATTTATATCGTTTAGGTTTATGTGAATTTGGTGCAGTTAAAACTTATGGAACTGCTCTAAATGAAGGTGCTGTTCAATTAGCAACTTCAAAAATACTTAACCAAAAAGAAACAATTGTAAAATATTATGATATTTCTCTTCCAACAAATAGTCCTAACTGTTATCCACTTTTGTGTAATTTAGTTAGACAACTTGCATATTTAGTTGGTGAAAAGGTTTTATTTGAAAGTACTTTGTTTAGCACTGATCAATTTAAAGCTGACTTAGTAGATACATGTGGTCGCAAAAACTTTGAAACAATTCAAGATTCTTTAGATAAGATTTTAAATATTGAAGAAAAAATCATTCTTTTAAATAATAAATTATTAATGCAAGAGCTTGTTGATGAAAAAGCTCAAAAAATCGCATTTAAAATTGGTAAACTAAAAACGGAATTAAAATCAGCTTTTATACATACACAAAATTTAATTTATAGTTCATATTTTGATAACGAATTTAATAGATTACATACTACTCAAGAAATAGAGCTTTATCGCACTAAGCTATATAATTACAAAAATTTTATTGGTATTACAGAAAACTACAATGATTTTAATAGCTATTATATTAATAAAATGGCTATATTAGAAGAAAAGCATGAAGCAATTTTAAATAATGTTTCTTTAGTTATTGTTAAAGAAAATAAAATTTCTAAATTATTTACTAATATAAAAGCTTTATTAAGATTAAATAAAAAACTTGAAAAAAATGAAAATGTACAATAATTTAAAAAGTTGGAAATATAAAATTTCCAACTTTTATTTTGTTTCTAAGTATTCAATTATTTTGTTTGCAACTTTTCTTCCATCGCTTGCCGCCCAAGCAACTGTTGAGTTTTGACCTATTACATCTCCACCCGCAAATACTTTTTCATGTGAGGTTTGATTATTTTCATTTACTTGCACATATTTTTTAGATGTAGTTTCAATATTGCATTTTTCTATTATATCTTTATCAATTTTTCCACCAACTGCCATAACTACGTAATCCATGTCCATTACATAATTACTATTTTCAATATTTACTGGAGATTTTCTTGTTTCTCCTTCTTTTTGTACTAATTCTGTTTTTATACATTCTATCTGTTCCACTTTATTTTTGCCTAATATTTTTACAATATTATTTAAAAATAAGAATTCTACTCCCTCTTGTTTAGCATCTGCAATTTCTTTTTCTTCAGCTGGCATTTCTGCTTCTGATCTTCTATATATTACAACTACCTGTTTAGCTCCCATTCTTTTAATTGTTCTTGCACAGTCCATTGCAACATTTCCACCACCAATAATAGCAACTTTTTTATTTATATAATCAGGATGATTTTGATTTTCCAGTAATGAATTTCCACCATATACTCCTTCAAGTTCTTCGCCTTCAATAGCCATCTTTCTTGGTACATTTGCTCCTATTGATAAATATATTGCGTCATATTCTTTTTCTAAATCAGCTAGTTCTAAGTTCTTTCCCAACTCTTTTTCACATTGTACATTTATACCAAGTGCTAAAATTTGCTCAATAGTTTTTTCTACAATTTCATTTGATAGTCTAAACTCAGGTATTCCTCTTTTTAAAATTCCACCTAAATCTTTTTGTTTTTCATAAATTGTTACTTGGTATCCTTTTCTTCTAAGAAATGCAGCAGCTGTTAATCCTGATGGACCTCCACCAATAACTGCTACTTTTCCATTTTTTTCTTGAATATTTTCACTATAGTTTAATAAGTTACTTGAATTATTTAATGCCCAATCTCCAACATATGCCTCTATTTCTCCAATTGAAACTGGATCTGACTTAATGCCTCTAACACATTTTCCTTGGCATTGTTTTTGGTGTGGACATATTCTGCCACATATTGCTGGCATAACAGTGGTTTCGCACAATATTTTATATGCTTCTTCTAAATTATCTTCTTTTACTTTTTGAATAAAAGCTGGAATATTATTTCCAAGTGGACATCCTATCCTACATTGTGGATTTTTGCAATTTAAGCAATATTCAGCTTTTTGTTTTATATTATTTTCCATCTTCTACCCCTGATTTATTAAAAAATATCACAACTTCTTTTAAATCTTTCCAAAACTCAATCTTCTTATTTTCGTCTCTAAGTAATGCAGCAGGATGCCAAGTAGGCATATACATTATTCCTTTTTGTTCTATCCATTTTCCTCTACTAGCTGTAATAGAATACTCTTTTCCTAATACATTTTTTAAAGCTGTACTTCCTAAAAGAACTATTACCTTAGGTTTTACAAGAATTACTTGGTTGCGCAAATAATTTAAGCATGCTTCTGCTTCCTCTTGTTCTGGCACTCTATTTGCAGGTGGTCTACATTTAACTATATTTGTTATATAAACTTCTTGTCTTTTTATGCCCAAACCTTGAAACGCTTTATTCATAAGTTGCCCTGCTTTTCCCACAAAAGGAAGTCCCTGAGTATCTTCATCTGCACCAGGGCCTTCTCCTATAAACATTAAATCAGCTTGTTTGTTTCCCTCTCCAAAAACAATGCTTTTTCTTGTGGAACATAATTTACATCTATTACAATTCTTTATACTATTTTCTAAATCTTCCCAATTATCGTACATTTTTTATTTCCTCTATTTTACACAATCTTCCAATAATTCTATTTTGTTTTCTTGGTCTGTATCTATTTTTGCCATTGTTCCAATTGGTATAACAGTTTTCTTATCTATATGTCCAAAATTATTTGATTTTATTATTGGAAAACTGTATTCTCCATCTAATGTATCTAACAAGATTTTCTCTATACTTACTGCACCATCATAATTTCCAAGCCAAATTCCTTTTATTTTGTCAAATACTCCATTTTGTTTCATATGGTAAAAATAATTGCTAACCAACTCTGGTGGTGTTTCTATAAATAATTCTTCTAAAAATAGTATTTTATCTGTAAAATCAATACTATATTTTCCACATACCATTTCATTTACCAAACTTAAATTACCACCAACTAAAATTCCTTTTGCCTTTCCCTCTTTAATTGTAACATATTCATCATCTGCTTGTCCAAGGCTTAAACCACCTTCCACAAACCTTTTTATTACTTCCTCATATCCATATTTAGTTTGCCATGAAGTTAATGCTTTAAATGTTGGTCCATGAAATGTTACTAATCCAGTTTTTGCATAAATTGCATTTAATAATGATGTTGAATCACTAAATCCACATATTATTTTAGGATGATATTTTATTGCATCATAATCTAAATAATCAAATGTAGAGTTTGAATTAAATCCTCCTGATATACAGAATATAGCTTTTATTTCATCATTTTGAAACATATAATTTATATCTTCTGCTTTTTGTTTTGCAGTTGCTGAATATCCCAATTTATTTGATATAGCATTTGGTGCAAATTTAATTTTAAATCCTGCACTTTCCATAAGCATTATCGAATTATTTATTGTTTCTAAATCTTCTTTTAGTACAGGTCTTGATGGTGCTATCAAACCGATAGTATCACCTTTTTTTAATTTTTCAGGAATCATAATTACCTCCTATTTTATCGCTATTATTGCTCCATTCACTCCAAAGCTTTTTCCATCTGCTCTATATGAATGAAATTCATTTGAATGGCACATTGTACAAATATTACTGTCTATTATATTTTCCGCTTTTAATCCTATATTTTTTAATAACTCTATGTTGATTTTTACTGTATCAATATAGTATTTTTGCTTACCTTCCTTTTTGTCTCCTTGCTTAATTATTTTGTCAATGTTTTTTAACTCTTTGTATTTATTATAAAATAAGTCTTTTACATCTTCATCAACTTCAAAACAGCATTGTCTTATACTTGGACATATACAACATATAATGTCTTCAGGATTGCTCTGATATTCAGTTATCATCTTTTCTATTGCTTTTACTATTATTCCTTTTAAAGTACCTTTCCAGCCCGAATGAATACTTCCTATAGCCTTCTTTACTGGATCATATAAAAGCATTGAAATGCAGTCTGCAGAAGTTGTAAGTAATGCAATATCTTTTTTATCAGTTACTATTCCATCAACATCTTTTAGTTCATCAACTGTTTTAATATCTTCTATTTTCTTTACATTATCTGTATGTGTTTGATATGGTCTTACAACTTGTATATTTTCCATATTTAAACTCTTTAATATTTTACCACAACTTTGCTTAAAAAAGTCATAATTTTTTATTTGAAAATTCAATTCACTATTATTTTTCATTGTATAACAATGTGTTATTTCAGGATATTCTAATAATTTTTTAAATTGAATATATTCAACTCCATTTTTATTTTGATATACTATATTTTCCACGTGTAATTTATTTCCTCCCACTATTGCTTTAATGTTGAAAAAGAATTGTTATTATGCAAGGCAGAATTTATTTGAAAGGCAAGGGCGCATACGTGTGTATGTTGCTGTGGCTGTTAAGGCTTTGCCTGTTACAGCATCAGTATGCAGTAGTAAACCGCGTTTCAAATAAATTCTAACGAAGCAGAATGGCAATTATTTTTCAACCTATCAGCGAACACTTGAAATCCTCTCCAATACTTTTTCTTTATTAACATTTGGTATGTAGTTATAATTATTTTTTGTAGTTTGATTAAACTGACAAATCGCCTTATAACTACAATATTCGCAAGGTGTCTTCTTATCCCTAGTTCTATAATATGGCTCAATTCCAATGTTTCCATTTAAAATTTTTTCTGAAATTTGTTTTATAATTTTTTCCATATAATTTTGCAAGTTTTCAAATTGTTTTCTATTTAATGTATTTGGTTTGTCACTAACTTCTCCATCTTTGCCTATATATGCTGGTACAACATTAGAACTACCAGATACTAAATTTGTGTCCATTTTTCTTACAATATTACTATCTGCAAGTATAAGTCCTTGCATTTTAAACTGTTTTCTAAGTTCTTCTGTAATTTCTTCATCAGTCATATTGGGATTTGCATTTAATACTGGATCTATTAAGTTAAAATATAATGCGCCTGCTGGTGTTACTTCCTCATTTTCACAAGCAGCATCCAAATATGTTAATAATTGAAGTTGCAAACCTGCATACACTTCATTTAAATTTATATTTTTTATTGATGATTTATAATCTATTATTCTAATATAATTTCCATCTGCAGTTTTTGCTATATCTAGTCTATCAATTTTTCCAGTTATCTCAACTTTTTTGCCATCTTTCAATTCATATATAATTGGCTCATATTGACCACCTTGTTTAAATTCAAGTTCATGCCCTAGCACTTCAAAGTCACTATATTTTAAGCTATCTACAATATATTTCATAGATTTTGTAATTACCTTTTTTAGCCTTTGAGCTAATATTCTGTATTTTGGAATACTATTAAATATATCATATTTTTTTAATGTTAGTTTTTCCTCAACAATATCTTCTGTAATTTGTTTTATTTGCTCTTCTTCAATATTTTTTACAGATATGTTTAATTCATCTAATCTTTCAAAAAAGCTATCTATTACTTCATGCATTAAGTTTCCTGTATCAACAGCTTCCACATTAAAGTTATCTTTTTCTTTTAATTTTAGTCCATATTTTAAATAATATGAAAAAGCACAAGATTGATATTGTTCTAGCCTTGACACACTTGTTTTCAAAGTATTGCCATATAATTTTTCCAATTTATTTTGCTTTAATTTTTCTGGTTCATTTTTATATTGTAAAGCTTTTATTGCTGACTCTAATTTTGTTTTATAATTAGCTTGATAATAATTGTATACATCAAACCAAATAGGTTCTATTTCCTCACCCTGTGTAAAACTTCTTAAATTTACTAATAATTCATCAAATGTAGTTTTAGAAAGTAATACCTCACTTTTTCTTTCTATTACATCACTTTGTTCCTTTATATTAGGAAATATTCTTTTAATTTTATTTATTAGTATTGATGCTCTTAAAGATTTTCCTTCTGCATCTGATGAAGCATAAGATAAATAAAGTTTTTCTTCTGCTGTTGTAAATGCTTTGTAAATATTAAAATTGTCATCATAGATTTGCTCTATTGTTCCTTTTGCAAGTTCTATTCCTTGCTCTTTTAATATGTTTCTATCTTTATCATCTAAAAATCCTTCATCTTTTTGTATACTTGGAAAACTCCCGTCATTTAAACCTATAATAAAAACTGCCTTTACTTTGTGTGATCTTGAACGGTCCACATCTCCCACTATTACTTGATCTGCAGTTGCAGGAATTGTACCTAAGTCACTTTGGCTAAAGCCCATTTTTAATATTTTTGCATATCTATCAAAAGTTATATTTTTATTACCTAGAACTAACACTATTTCATCAAATAAGTCTGTTAAAATTTTAATACTTAATTCATATTGTTTTGCAATTTCTAGTTCATTATTTTGTTTCAATTCTTCAATTTTAGTTTCTAGCTTTTCATATATATTATTTTGGACTAAAAATTCATATAACCCAGTTGTTATTTCTTTTACCGTTTTTAATCCTGCTAACTGTTTTTTAAATTTCAAAAGAGGTTCTACAACTTTATCTCTTGCATATATTATTTGCTTTTGTTGTTCTTCTGTTTCATTGTAAAAGTTCCACTCTTTTGCATACCATTTGCTTCCTTTTATGCCCCATTTTAAGCAATAATTTTCTAATACAGCTATTTCTTGTATATCTAAATCTAGTAATCCTGTTTTTATATATCCAAAAACAGATTCATAAGACCAGTTCTTTGCAAATATTTCTAATAAAGATAATACATATCTTACTAAAATATTACTTCCTAAGTCTTTTTTCTCATCTATAAAAACTGGTATATTATATTGCTCAAAAATTGCTTTACATAAACTTGAATATGTATCTATATTTTTTGTAATTACAGCCATCTCTTCATATTTATAGCCTTTTTTTGCAAGTTTCGTTATTTGTATTGCAACATTTTCTATTTCAGAATATGGATTACTTGCTAAAAATATAGATAAGTTCTCATTTTGTTTATCGTATTTTTTATAAAAAGTTGATGCCATATTTTCTGCTAGGTGTTGTAATTCTTCAGTTTTAAATCTGTATGGTGTATTTAGAAAAATTGGTTTTTCTACTTCTATTTGCTCTTGGTTTGCAATTTCTAAAATCCTTTTTACTGTTTGTTTATTACTATAAAATGTGTCTATATCCGCATTTGTGTTTGCTTGTAAATTATCTGCACAAATTGTTATTGTAATTTTATGTGATATTCTCATAAGTTTTCTTAAAATTTCATATTCTTGTAAAGTAAATCCCGCAAATTCGTCAATATATATATCGCAATTTTTAAATTCATTTGATTCTTCTAGTTCTTCTGCTAAAAGAGTTAACCCATCATTTTCGTCAATATATTGATTTTGAATTGAAGTGTTATATAAATCATATAAATTTGTAATATCTTCAAGCTTTTTTTGTAAGTATTTATCTTGAGTATTTTTAGTAACTTCTTTTAATGTATCTGGCTGAACTTGATGTTTTTTTAGCTCAGTTAATTGTCTTGATATCATTTCTACATTTTCATCCGACTTGCCTAAAAATGAAAACTTATTATTTTCTGTTAATAAAATATGATCTATAAGCATTGCTTTGCCCGAACCAGATAAATTTATTCTTGTTTTTTTGCCTACTTCTCCTAAAATTCTATATGCCATACGTGCAAATGTAATTACTTCTGCTGAAATCATACTTTTTGAAGAAGATGTTTCAAGTAATTTTTGCTCTGCTGTATATGAAAATTGCTCTGGTGTAATTACTTTTATTTTGTATGGACTTTTTTGTTTTATTTGTTTATTTATTTGATTAAAAACATATGTACTTTTTCCTGTACCTGATGTTCCATATACAATTTGAATACTCAAAACTCTCTCCCTCCAATTTTAAAAAAATGTGAAACATTTTTATTGTTTTTTCTAGCTTTTGTTTCACATTTATATTATAGCATAAAGAAAAAAATATGAAATATTTTTTGAATTTTTTTAAAAAATTTGACATATAATAAAATTAGTGCTATACTAGTAATAGCTTAAGCAAGTCATTGGATGTCATTAAGATTTGCACTGAGATATGTTCGTCGCATATCTCTTTTTTATTGCGCAAAAATTTGTTGCATAAGGCTTCCATACTAAAAAAGAAAGAGGCGGTCGTCGTCCGCCCCCAAAGATTATTCTTTGTTTGTGCTTTGGTTTTCATCATTATTACTGCTTAAAAGCAATAATATAATTAATCGCCAAATCTGTTCATAGGATGTCATATAAAACTGCACCTCCCTTCTTCAGGGAATTATCCTTATGTAAGGACTTTTTTATTATACTTTAATTCCAAATTTTCCGCAATATGTTTTCCATAAATTGTAAAATCTTTTTATTATCAATTTTGTTTATTATTTTTTGAACAAAGCTTACGCTTCGCGTTTCCAATAGAATAAATACTGCTGTGCTAATCCTGCTAAATCACCATATTTTTCTGTTGCTAGTTTTTCAATTTGATCTCTTTTTAACTTGGTTTCGTCTGGTAATTTAAAATATAGCTCATTCATAACTCTTCTTACCCATACATCTACTGGAAATACATTTAAACATTTTAATGTTGAAAATAGCATAATACAATCTGCTACTTTTGGTCCAACTCCTGGTAATGTTAATAAAGTCTCTTTTATTTTTTTGCTATCTTTTTCTTGTTCTAATTTTTCTAAATCTATTTGCTTTGATACAACTAGTTTTGTTGTATCATATATTCTTTTATCTCTAAACCCTAATCCTAATGCTCTTAGGTCTTCTATACTTGCTTTTGACAATTGTTCTGGTGTTGGAAATGTATAATATTCATTTCCTTTCCATTCAATTTTATTTCCATATTTTTTGGCCATTCTTTCTATTATGCCTTTTATTCTTGGAATATTATTGTTAGCTGATATTATAAAAGATATAGTCGTTTCCCACAAATCTTGATTTAGTAACCTTATTCCGCTTCCATAGTCAATACTATTTTTTAGTGGCTCATCTATTTTAGATAGTTTATTTTTTATGTCGTCATAATCTCTATCCAAATCAAAATATTTTGTTACTATTTCTTTTATATCTCCATCACAAATACCATCAAATATAATTTGATGGTTTTGTTCTTTTACATTTAATACATTATTTTTGAAAACTCCTGTATAACTTCCATCTAGCTCTTCATTCCATCTAAAGCATTGTCCACATTCAAATATGTTCTTCAACACAAAGCTTCCGTTGTTTTCTATTTTGTATTGTTGTTCCATTTATGTCTCCTTTTGAATATCTTTTTTACACTGCTACTGATAATATAATGTTTTTCGCAGTGACGGCTGTAGGGACCAGCAAGCTAGAAGATGTTACTAAATTTTTTCAAATCATTATTAATGTTTGCAAAAAATTGTTGTTACATCTTCTTGCGTAGCAGGGATGGAACAGAGAAAAACATTATATTATCATGTAAGTCCTAAAAAACTATTTAGTAGAGATATCAAAATAAAATTCTACCCCATTAGAAAGATTTTGCACTCCATATTCATTTTGATAATTATTTTGTATAGCTTTTACTATTGATAATCCTATTCCACTTCCGCTATTTTCACGATTACGTGAATCATCTACTTTGTAGAATCTTCCCCATACTCTTGTTAAATCTTCTTCTGGTATCTTATCTCCTGTATTAAATACACTAACTCTAATTTTGTTATTTATATTTTGTATTGTTATTTTTATCTGTTTCTCACCATTTACTTCTTTTGCGTGTTTTATTGCATTTGTAAAATAATTAGTCATTACTTGCTCTATATAAAAATCATCAGCATATGCATATATAGGTCCACTTTCATCAAATACTACCTGTATTTGATTTTCTTCTAACATTACATTGCACTTTCTAATAACCTCATTTATCAGTTCCACAATATCAAATTCTTCATCTGTAAATTCACGTTTTCCATATTCAAGTTTCATTAACTCTAATAATTGCTTTACCAATATATCCATTTTATTAGATTCATCTAGTATTACTTCAGCATAAAATCTTCTAGACTCATCATCAGTATTTACATTTTCAATTAACCCCTCTGCATAACCTTGAATTAGTGCTATTGGAGTTTTTAATTCATGTGATACATCTGATATAAACTGTTTTCTCATTTCATCTATTTTAGACTTTTCCTCAATGTCTTTTTCAAGTTCACTATTTGTTTCTCTTAATTGTTTTATTGTCGCTTCAAGTTTATCAGACATGGTATTTATATTCTTACCAAGTTCATTTATCTCATCATCAGAATCATTTATTCTATATTTTTGCTCAAAATCCAGTTTAGCCATTTTTTTAGTAATATCATTTAATTGTAAAATAGGTTTTGTAAATCTTTTAGCTATTAAGGACGCAATAAATGCCGATATTATCACAGTAGCAATTCCAATAACAATAAGTGTATTATTTGAAATTCTAACACTTTCTTCTATTGGGGCAATTGGTATTCTTATATATAAAATATAGCCATTGTCTAGTTTACCAGATAATAAAATATAATTTAAACTGTTACTTGTATCATCTATTTTTCTTATAGTCATTTTTTCATCACTATAAAGTAAGTTTTTTCTTTCCTCCAAATGTGTTTTATATTTTTCTTGTGCTGTTTCAATACTTGACAAAAAATCTTTATTAGTTGAAAAAAGTATTAAATCAGTATCTGCTTGAATTAAAATATCAAAATTGTTTCTAAACGCTACTTTTTTTAATTCTGTTTCTAAGTTAATTGCCAAATCAGGATCATTATAATAATTATTTATTTTACTATATACTTCCTTAATAGTATTTGTCTTATTATAAATATAAAAATTCTCTAATACCAAGCTATTTATTGCTATTAAACATATTACTAAAAGAATAGTAACCACACAAAGAATTAAGAATAGTTTTACTCTTACAGATTTTAATTTTTCTCTAATCATTATTTTGCTCCATTTGGTTTAATTTCAAATTTGTACCCAACGCCTCTCATCGTTTCAATGTATTTTCCTTTTTTACCTAATTTGTGTCTTATTTTCTTAATATGACTATCTATTGTCCTTGAATCACCATAATAGTCATAATTCCAAACATTGTTTAATATTTTATCTCTAGATAAAGCTATTCCCTCGTTATCTACTAAGTATTTTAATAACTCATACTCACGTAAACTCATTTCTATTTGTTTTCCATCTACTTTAACGGTTCTTCCTTCTGGGTCAATTACAATGCCATCATAATCTTTTACTTCAGTTTTATCACCCATAGTTCTTTTTAATATAGCTTCAACTCTTGCTACTAATATTTTAGGACTGAATGGTTTTGATATATATTCATCAACTCCAAGTTCAAACCCAAATAATTCGTCTTGTTCTTCACCTCTTGCTGTTAACATTATAATAGGTACTCTTGAAGTTTGTCTTATTTGTCTAAGTACAGACCATCCATCAAGCTTTGGCATCATTACATCTAGTAATATAAGGTTAATGTGATTTTTGTTTTCTTCATATATCTGAAGTGCTTCTTCTCCATCTCCTGCTTCTAATATACTATAACCTTTTTGTGCCAAAAAGTCTTTTATTAATTTTCTCATTCTTGATTCGTCATCTACTACTAAAACGGTAATATTGTTCATGTATTTTTCCTCCTAAATATTACATAACTATTATACATTATACAAAGGTTTTATGTCTAGATTGTGAACAAAAAAAGATCAACTATAGATTGTTGATCTTTTAGGTAAGTATATCTTTCATTATGCTTAATCTGAACAGTGTTCAATTGCAGATATAATTATTCCATCCTGTAATATACTAGCTTCTTCCACCCTAGAGCTCGCTGCTCCATTACCAATTTTGATATTTAATGGCATATTGCTTTTAAAATAAGCACTTGAATCATTTCCTATATACTGTAATGAATATAATTGCATTATTTCTCCACACTTACCACATTTTCTTGAACTTGGCAATGGACCATCTACATAATATGAAGAATTTATAAATTCTCCAACTGTCATCTTTTCTTCTGCTTTATATGTTTTTCCATCAAATGTGAAAGTAATTAATTTCTTATCTGTTGGAATATTTTCATTTATCCAATTTTCTACTGAATTTATTGCAGTTAGATCACTTTGTTGGGCATCATTCATTTTGTTCTGCGTATCTTGTGATTTTTTTATTATACCACTATCACTAAATATCGTATTTATACTAACTCCCGCCAAGATTATCAATACTACTATTGTTACAACTAGTGCTATTAATGTAATACCTCTTTCTTGTCTATTTTTTATTTTCATGCTTTCTTTATTTCCTCCTTTTATTTGTATTTTGTTTAAATTTTCTTTCTATTTTTACCTCCTTTTTACGTAAGAAATACTTAAAACGGACTTCAAGAATTTCTACACATTACAAATTATTAGAAATTTTAGCTTTTATTTATTTATCATATTATAATAAATTTTTTTGGACACAAAAAGACAGGTATACTAAACAATTTCATGTTTAGTTCCTGTCTTGAATATGCCTAATAAAGCTAATTTCTTAGCTTGTTTATTCTCTAATAAGTTACGTGTGTATATATACTCTCCCAATGCTTTCAGCTTTTATCATATTTTGTTCCTCTTTATTATTTTTCTTTTGACCCGCTTTTGTAACTATAATACTATAACTTTTTTTAATTTTCAACATTTTTTTAATTTGCCTAAACTATATATTTAATTTCATTATGTGAAAAATACTTTCTCATTAAATCTCGTAAAAATATCTCCGCTTCTTGCCTTACATCTTTATTATACGTGTATTTTCCTTTTCCTCTTCCTGTCATTATTTCTTGATTGTATAAATTAGTTTGCTTCGGAAAAGCTTCTTGATTTATCATTCTATGAACATAGCTATATGTCATAAATATTATTTCAAAAAATACATCTTTTTTTACCTGTTCTGATAAATTTTCTGCCAAATATTGAATTAGTTCTGTATATTGCTTTTTCCAATCTTCTACCAGAATTACAGGTGCAATTAAAATTCCTAGCTTATATCCTGCATCTTTTAATTTATTTATTGCTTTTACCCTATTTTCTAATGGTGATGTTCCTATTTCAATTGTTTTAATTATCTCTCTTGGATTTACGCTCATTCTTACTATTACCTTTCCATTGTGGGCTAATGGTAAAATTGGATCAACCATATCAAACTTAGTTGGAAATGTTAGTAAGCCTTTTGGATTATCTTTAAAATTTTCAATTGTCCATACTAAATTATTAGTAATAGTATTTTCCAAAATCAAGTCACTATTGCTTCCTATTTCAAAGGTCAAATTTTTTTCTGATTCATTTGCAACTTTTATTTAGCATTTGTTCTCTATTAACAAATAACCTTAAATATGCACATTTGTTATAATTACATACCAAGTAACAATATAAACACATTGCTATACAACCTGATGATGTATATGGAACTAAAAAATCTGATGTTTTGTGATTCGGCACAAATTTATGTGTTTTTCTAATTCCAATTATTAAATTTTGCTTCATTTGTGGGAACTCACTATTTTGTTTTTTTCTCATTTCTTCTATATTATTATGATTTTCTATTTCAATACACTGTATTCCTTTATTTCTATACCTTTGTAAAAGTTCTTTTCCAAGTTCATAGTTTTCACTTTCTTTCTCATAATAAACAGCTTTGGGCAAGAACATATTTAAATCACCTCTAAATATATTCTTGCCCAACATTTTTTTATTATTCAGTTTTTATTTTTCAATATACCCACTTGTTTTTTGCGTATACATTTCATCTGTCACAGATTTGTAAGTCTCACCTTTATAATCATCTGTGAATCCATTATATGCTTTATAAATTTCTCCAGTATCTGTGTTATAAACCCTTTCATAACCCAAAGTTGCATCACTTTGTTTTTGACTCATAATATCATATGTTGTTTGTCTATTTTCCCATGCTTGCATATATGAATCAAATGCTGCTTGAATTGAAGCACTTAAAGCTAAAGCTTGTTTTGTTTGTGCATTTCCATCATCTATTGTCTTTTTTACATAAGCATCACTAAATTCTATTGAATTAGCTGATTGTAATAAAATATCTTTATAATCTATAAACTCGTCTTTATTAGAAGTTATTGACATTATATCATACACCATATAGTATAGCATATCTGTTCCACCTTGGTATTGATTTCCAAAATTTACTATAGATGCCATAAACATACCTTCACCTTGTTTATTGTTGTCTCCTGTAAATGTAGCTCTTAAAACTTTGCTATCTAATGCAACACTTTTCATAGATGCTTTAGAATCAGATTCTTCTAATTTTGTAAAGTTGCTGAATTTAGGGAAATTAAATGTACTCAATGTTGATTCAATTGAATTCATGTATGAACCTATTTCATCAAATTTCTTATAAAATCCTTCTGTTGTTGGTTTTTCTAAAACCACAGCATCTGCAAATACTTTGTATTGACTATTGTTTCCACTTAGCTTATAGTAATTTTGCCAAAAAGCTTTCCCTGCCGTACTTTTTAATAGTGGTTGCATTTTTAACATTAAAAATATTTGGTTATTTATTTCATTTGGATCATACACTTTAATTGCATAATACATTCCTGTTCCACCAGTTTCAACTTTCCATCCTTGTGGTTTTTTCATTGAAAATTCTGATGTTGAATAATCTTCTAAAGTTAATTGACTTGCTGTATTAGCTACTATCTTAACATTATCTTGTCCTTTAACTGTTACTCCATTGTTGTCATTATTGTTCTGATCTGTATTATTATTTCTGGTCATTAAATATCCTCCTCCAAATACCACTATAAAAACCACAATAATTGCTATTATCCAATTTCTTTTATTTTTATCCTCCATAGTTTCCTCCTTATAATGATTATTATACAATATAGTATTTACAAAAATCTAGTCTTTTTAGTCTTATATTTATATAGTATCATAACTTATATTATTATTTTACATTTCTTCCAAAATTTCCATGACTTCTTGGAAGTTGATTTTTTGCTAAAATTGTGCTAATATTTATCAAGAAAATTTTTTGGAGGTTTGTTATGACTTTTAATGAGCAACTAAATAAATATATGGAACAATTTGATTGTTCTTCTCAAGACCTTGTAACTGCATCTGGACTATCATCTTCTGTTATCAGTCGTTATCGTAATGGTGATAGAACTCCAAATGTAAAAAGCAACCAACTAGAACAGTTAGCTATTGGTCTATATAAAATATGCTGTGATAAAAATATAAAAGTAGAACAAAGTGAAATTTATAATACTTTAGCCAATTCTTTAAATGATATATTAATTAGTTCTGAACAATTGAGCAAAAATTTTAACGAAATAATATCGGCATTAAATATTAGTATGGCAGATTTAGCACGTTCCATAGGCTATGATGCATCATTCTTATCAAAAATTCGTGCTGGTAGCAGAAAGCCATCAAAATCAAAAGATTTTGTTGAATCTGTATGCTCATTTGTATCGTCAAAATACAATTCTCAAAGCAATAAAGAGACTATAGCTTTACTTATAGGCTGTAATGTTGATGACTTAAAAGAACAACCAGATTACCTTTCTCATTTGATAAATTGGCTTTCAAATAATACATCTATCGAAGAAAATTCTATTAGTAATTTCTTAAAAAACTTAGATGAATTTGATTTAGGTCAATATATAAAAGCTATTCATTTTGACGAATTGAAAGTTCCATTTGTGCCTTTTTATAAATCTTCTTCGAAAAATTATTATGGTATAGAGGAAATGAAAAAAGGAGAATTAGACTTTTTTAAAGCAACTGTCTTTTCAAAGTCAGAAGAACCTGTTTTTATGTGTAGTGATATGCCTATGGAAGATATGGCAAAAGACGTAGACTTCGGTAAAAAGTGGATGTTTGCTATTGCAATGACATTGAAAAAAGGCTTACATTTAAATATTATTCACAATTTAGACAGGCCATTTAATGAAATGATGTTAGGATTAGAAAGCTGGGTTCCAATTTATATGACTGGACAAGTTTCACCATATTTTCTTAAAGGGACTCCAAATTCTATATATTGTCACATTAATTATGTATCTGGTGCCGCAGCACTTACTGGTGAATGTATAAATGGATACCATAATAAAGGCAAATATTATTTAACAAGTTCCAAATCTGAAATTGCATATTACAATGAAAAATCAAAAAACTTACTTAGTAAAGCCACTCCTCTTATGGAAATCTATAGAGCAGAATCTAAAAATGCATTTTCTGTTTTCATGGCTTCAAGCCTAAAAATTAAAGGAGCTCGTAGAAGAATAGTATCTTCATTACCAATTCATACAATATCTGAAGACTTACTTTTAAAAATATTGAAGCGTAACAATATTTCAGAAGATGATATAAAAAATATATTAGAATCTGTAAATAACCAAAAGAATTTTATAAAATCTGTATTAAAAGACGAAATTTTTGAAGACGAAATAACAAATTTTTCAAAAGACGACTTCGAGAAATTTCCTCCAACTCTATCACTCGCAGACAGTTTTTATGATGGTAAAATATACTACAATTATGAAGAATATATAGAACATTTAGACTTAACAAAAAAATATGAGAAGAAAATAAATAATTACAAACTAACAACCAACAATTATCAAACATTTAGAAACATACAAATACTATTCTGTGGAAAAGAATGGGTTATGATATCAAAAACCAGCAATCCATCTATACACTTTGTAATACATCATCCAAAACTAAAAGAAGCAATCGAAAACTTCATTCCCCCAATCATAGAAGATTAATGTCAGTTCGGGGACGTTTCTTTAACTGACATTTTTGTCAGTCGGGGGACACATCTTCTTTAACATATTAATAAATTTTAAAAAAATAGCAATTTATAGAGTAAATTAACCTTAATCAATTCTATAAATTGCTAATTTTTATATATGACATTTTAAGATCTGTCCCTTAGCTGACATTTGTGTCAGTTAAAGAAACGTCCCTCAACTGACATGCTTTTATTTTTATTCCTTGCTCTGAAAACATTTTCTCATGTTCTGTTTCAATGTTTTCCCAAAAATCGGGTTCACTTTGCAAATCTCTTGTTATTTTTTCTATTTTAAATCCTGCATCTTCAAAATAATGTATACTTTCTTCAAACAAATTGTCATCATCTGTTTTAAAATAAATCTTTCCACCAGGTTTTAAAAATTGTTTATAATGCTCAAGCTGTCTTGTATATGTTAATCTCTTTTTATGATGTTTTCCTCTTGGCCATGGATTACAAAAGTTTACGTATATTCCTTCAACTGAATCTTGTTTATTTAAAATTAACAAAATTCTTTCAATATCAAAACGTGTAAGTATAATATTATCTATTTCTCTATTTCCTTGATTATATACTTCTTCTACCTTTCTTTTGGCTAATCCAAGCATTGGATCTACTAAATCAATTGCTAAATAGTTGTTTTCTGGATGTAGAAATGCTTTTTGTGATATAAATCCGCCTTTTCCACATCCTAGTTCTACAAATAAAGGTTGCTCTGGTCTTGCATATTCATTTTTCCATTTTCCAATTATTTCTTCAGGGTGTTCTCTATAAAATTTGCTTTCTTCTAATTCTTTTCTTGCCCATGGCTTATATCTAATTCTCAAGTTTCATTTTCTCCATTTTGATTATTTTTATTAAATCTTGCTAGTATTTCAGTAGTTTGCTTTATTTTTACTTTGCTGAAGATGTGTCCCCCATCTGACACTTTTGTCAGTTAAAGATACGTCCCCAAGCTGACAAAAATGTCAGTTTAAGAAACGTCCCCGAACTGACAAAAAGCTTTTCTCTAGGTTGGCGTTGTGGTATATTGTTACCGCATTTTGAATGATTTTTATTTCAAATTTGGTGTTTTCTATTGTTTCTCCGTCTACATTGAATCTTATTGGCTGTTTTGATGTTACTTGTATTTTGTTTGTTTTAAAGTGTTGTATTCTTTTGTCTTCTTCTAGTTTTCCTTTTTTTAGTTTTAATAATAGGTTTATTATTGTTGGCATTTTTTGTTTTTCTGTGTAGTACACTTCAAATGTTCCATCTTCTAAACTTGCTTTTGGTGAAATGTTATATCCTCCTCCATAGTACCTTCCGTTGCATATGCTAAGTATGGTGAAGTTGTTTGTTTCGTCTTTTTCTTCTGATTCGAAATGTATTTCTTTAAATTTAAAGTGTGTAAATGTATATATAATACTTGCTGTATATAAATTTTTTATTTTGATGTTTTTCTTTTTCATTAATGGAACATTGTTGGCTACTTCTGCATCAATTCCAACACACGCAATGTTTAAAAAGTATTTTCCATTAATTACCCCAACATCAGACTTAATTTCTGTTTTTCCTAATTCTTTTATTGTACGATAAAAGTCATTTCCTGAACCTGCTGGAATAATCCCTAATTTATTTTTTGTTCCAACTATTCCATTTAACACTTCTGATAAGGTTCCGTCTCCGCCTACAGCATATATAATATTTTCTTGATCTTTATAGCTTTGTGCTAATCTAGTTGCATCTCCTGGTGCTAGTGTATAACAAATTTCATATTCTAGTTTTTCTTTTTTACATACTTTTTCAATATTTCCTATTATTTTCATTGCATTGCCTTTAGCTGATTCTGGATTAACAATAAATACATACTTCATTTTATCACCTATTTTTTCTTTTTTAATAATAGTTCAGTTATTTTTTCAGTTAATACTGTATTTGCTTCTATTACTTCCATATTTGAAACATCTATTGGATCTCCAAATTCTATTGTCAATCCTCCAAATGGTCTATATTTCCCCGTTATTGCAAAAGGTACTATTTTAGCATTTGTTTTCTTAGCTATTCTTACTGTTCCTTTTTGAAGTGGTAAGAGTAATTTTTCAGTTTTATTTCTCGTTCCTTCTGGAAATATACCTATTGATTTTCCATCCTCTAATAATTCTATTGCAGATGCAAATGAATCTTTATGAAGTTTTCCAACATGCACTGGTAAAACACCACAACTTCTAAAAAATGGTCCTAATGGACTATTTGTATATACATCTTTTATAAAAAAATGTATAACCCTTTTTGTGCTTATTCCAACTAATACTGGGTCTGGATATGCTTTATGGTTTCCTGCCAAAATTATTGGTCCTTCATTTGGAATAACTTGTTTATTTATTATTTTAGGTTGATATATAATCTTTAAAAGAAACCTTGCTAATGGCTTTAAAAATTTATAGTTCCATGTTGGTACTTTTTTCATTTATACATCCCTTTCTTTTTTATGGGGCAAAGTATGCTCCGTTACAATTTTTCATAGACTGCTTGACACTTTTTTCTAGTCATTACTGCACATATGCTTTCTTGTCATTTCAAGTAAATCTAATGGTGTAAATCCCACAATTTGGATTTTTGAGCGATCTTTTTTTACGCATTCTTCTAATATTGATAATATTTTTTGTTTTGTTTCTTGTTTTTCCATATCAATATAATCAATAATTATTATTCCGCCAATATCTCTTAAACGTAATTGCTTTGCTATTTCAACTGTAGCTTCTTTATTTACAGTATATACTGTTTGTTCTAGGTCTTTACTTCCTATATATTTTCCTGAATTTACATCAATTGCTGTTAGTGCCTCAGTTTTATCTATAGTAATAAATCCACCACATTTTAGCCAAATTTTACGATTATTTGTTTTTTCAATTTGTTCTTTTACATCATATATATCAAGCACATCTTGTTTGATTTCTACTTTAACTTTTGCCTCAAGTCCAGTATCTTTTAGAAAACTTGTTACATATTCACTTACTTCTTTATTATCTGTAATAATTCTTTCCACATTTTGGTCTATTGTGTCTATTAATATTTTTTCTATAATTCCATTACTCTTATATAATATAGTTGGTTCAAATTCTTTTATCTCTTTAATTTTGTTTGCATTTAGTATTATTTGATTATACTTTTCTAATAATTGTTCTATATCTTTTTGAATAAGTTCTTGTTGTTTTTCATTTGCTGAAGTTCTTATTATAACTCCAAAACCTTTTGGTAAACTTTTTTTAGCTATTTCTGTAAGCCTTTTTCTTTCTTGATCTTTTTCTATTTTTTTAGAAATTGTAATAAACTCTGAATTAGGCATTAATACTACAAATCTACCTGGCAAACTAATATGTGTAGATACTCTTGCACCTTTTTTGTTTGTGCTGTCTCTTTTTACTTGTACTAATATTGGTGCTCCTATTTTTACATAATTTTTTATATCATATTTACTTAATTTTTCATTTTTGTTTCCTGTTTCATTACTTACTTTTGGAATAATATCTTTTATATGAATAAATGTGTTTTTTTCAACTCCTATATTAATAAAAGCTGCTTGCATTCCAACTAGAACATTTTCAACTTTTCCTAAATATATATTTCCTTCAAGTCTTATTTGCTCTGGTTTTTCTTCGTATTTTTCAATTAATTTTCCATTTTCAACTAATGCTACTATTTTGTTATTTTGTTTGTCTTGACTAATTATTACTTCTTGCATATTTATACCTTTCTATTTACTAATTAAACTTGTTCATAGTGTTATCAATTCCGTGTTCAGTGTAATAAATAGCTGCATCTGCCGCTTTATCTATTCCCGCTTCTAGACTTTTGTATTTTTCCTCATCCATTTTTCCAATAACATAATCAATGGCATCATATTCATCTACTGGTCTTCCAATTCCAACTCTAATTCTTGGAAAATCTTCTGTTACAAGTTCGTGTACTACTGACTTTGCACCATTATGAGTACCCGGTCCACCTTTTTTACGTATTTTAATACTTCCTATCTCAACGTCCATATCATCATATATAACTAGTACATCTTCTATTGGTATTTTATAAAAGTCCACAAATGGTTTAATTGATTGTCCACTTAGGTTCATATATGTTTGTGGTTTTAATAAAATAACTTTTTCATTATTTATAATTCCACTTCCATATAATCCGTTAAACTTAGTTCTTGAAATATCAATTTCATACTTTTTTGCAATTTTGTTTATTACATCAAATCCCATATTATGCCTTGTATAACTATACTCTGGCTCAGGGTTTCCTAGTCCCACTATCAAATACATTTTATTTTCCTCTTTTAACTTAACATCATTTCATAATATCTAGCGTGTGTTGTAGAATTTCTTAATTCTTCTTTTTCAACAAAGCCATTTTTCAAATAAAACCCTATTGCTCTTTCTAAACTTTCATATGTTCCTAATTGTAGTTTTTGTAAATTAAGTGTTTGTATTGAAAAATCAAAAAGTTCATTTAATAGTTGCTTAGCCAAACCTTTTCCTCTATGTTCTATATCACAACATACATTTTCTATTCTTCCAACACTGTCTTCTAATGTTTTAAGCATCATTGTTGCTAATACTTTTCCGTTTTCTTCTATATACCATATATATAAATTTTTATCATTATAATCTTTTTCCAAATAATGATCTTTAAAATTTTCAAATCCGATTTTCTTTAACCATAACATCAACAGTTAATGTCTTTATGGCATTTTGAGTTTCTGTATTTTCTTCATATCTTTTTACAATATAGTTTTCCAATTGTTACATCATCTCTTTTCACATAACTTTAGTGTGCAGAATTAAATCTATAATTCTTTTCCTCTTTTCTTTCTACTTTTTTTATTTCATCTAATGTTCTTTTTGAATTATTATAATCTAAATAGTGAAATGTGTGTGTTATAATATTTTTGAATTTTTCTTCTATTTCACAATTGTTTTTTATGTAAAAAATAATTTTATTTATTATTTTATCTTCATCTTCTATAAGTTCACCAAATCCGTCTTTTCCATAGTCATAATACCCTTTGTTGTAATGTGATGAGAAAAACTTTTCTTGGTCAAACTGATAATAAATAATTGGTTTTTGTAAAAATGCCACATCAAAATGTGTACTTGAATAGTCTGTAATAAACAAAGCACATTCTTTAAATAATGTAGAATACTTTATATCTTTTGTTGATAAAATATCAACATATTCATTTTTTAAATTCATAAAACTACCTTTGTACTTTTCTGATGCTGGATGTAATAAAAATTGAATTTTATACCCATATTCTTTTACAATATTTATTAACTTTTCATTGTTTAATAATTTCTGATATTTTTGGTAAAATTCAGATTCTTCAAGTGATTTTACTCTATCTTTTGTATATTCAACATCTTCTAAAAACGCTCTCCAAGTAGGGGCAATTAGAATTATTTTCTTTCTTTCATCTTTTAATCTATCAAATCTTGCAAGCCCTGTACATACAATTTGTTCTTCATCATACATATAATTTTTTACTACATCATCATATTCTGGCTTTGTAGTTGTAATAAATAAATCTGCTATAATGTGTTCTCTATTTAAAAAGTTATGAACATCATTCATAATAACACCATGTTGTAAAAATATAAATTGCTTATTAATATCTTCTTTATACACTGCCATTTCTTGTTTATCAAATGGGTTATACACTCTATCATAATAACTTGCATGTGATGAAATTACCATTTTACAATTTAAATATTTCAGCTTATGCTTTAGTGATCCGTATTTTACTACCTTTCCAGCTTTGCTTATATCTTTGTAATTTGGCGAATTCTTATCTAGCACAAAATAGGTATATTTACACATCTTTTTATCATTTAAGTTTATATATCTAAATAATTGCTCTGCATTATCGTCTCCATACATTATTCTGTCATTTAATAAGTAGTATTTTTCCTTTGTCTTAAATAAATTTAAGATATACCATTTATGATATTGTTTTCTCGCTTTTAAGGTTTTCGACATTTCATGTTTAAATTTTTCAAAAGTCTTTCTTTTGCTTACACATATTGTCCCATTTTCATCATTTATTGTAATTACAAACTTTTTTAAAAAAATCTTGTATGGGATATTTAATAAGTTAATTTTTTCATCTTTATTATCTAAAAATTGTATATTAGTAAATGTTTCTCCATCTTGTTCTAAAACAAATTTATAACTACTTTCGGTATTAATTTTTAATGTTAATGTAAGTTTATTATAATTTATTTCTTCTGAAAAAGAATATTGTTTTACATTAAAATAATATTTTTCAGATTTATCTTCCAAATAAGCTTTTATACTGTTTACTTCTTTATTTGTCTTATATAAAAATTCAATATTAGCAAGTTCGTTTTTTTCAATTTTAACATTAACCAAATTAATACTTTTTTTCATAAATTCATCCCTTATATTTCTGATTTTAATTTGTTCCAAATTTCATTTGTTTTTATATACTCATTGTAATGTTTTTTTACATTTTTATCATATTTTGATAAGTCTTGTAATAAAAAACTAAAATCTTCATCCTTAAATAGCTTATTTATTTCAGGTATGCTTGCCTCTAATTTTGTATAAGTAGATTTCATTTGTTCTTGATATGTTTCTTTGTGTGTTATATATTGAAATAATGGTTTATATTTTATCCATCCTTTAGATGCTTGTATAAATCTTTTGGCTATTTGTTCATCTTCTACTTTAATTTTTCTAAGTGTTTTAGGATATTTTTTTCTCAAAATACTAGTATATTTTAAGAATCCATCATGAAAGTGATAAACTGGAACTTTTATAACTTTTGAATCATTTAATTTTGTAGAAAAGAATGTATCTTCTCCTCTTGCTCCTTCTGGGTTATAAAATGCTGGGATTTTTTCAATATGATTTAAGTTTAAACATAAAGTAGAACCAGCTACCCATTTGCCAACTCCATCACTTTCAAGTTCATATGCTCCCTCTCCATTACTAATTTTAGAGTCTGCATATGTTACACCATTATATTTAGTAAATTTTTCTTTTATTGAATCCCATGAAATAATATCATTACTTATAGCTTCTATATACTTCTTAAATAACTCTTCATCAATATCTTCATTTAATTCAACATAAGGAATTGGTGATATGTACCCGCAGTGATACCCGATTGTTACATCTGCATCTTTTATATATTTATAATGCATTAACACATTGTTTTGTTCTTTCCATGATATTTCTTTTGTTTTTTCGTCTCTCATACAAGCAACTGGGTATTCATCATCATCCCAAAACAAAAGGTAATCCATCCCTCTTAATAATGCATAATACATTAAGGTATTTCTTCCTTTAGCATGTCCATGTCCAAAGAAAAGTTCAGCTTCTTCTTTGGTTAGCCTTTCTCTTCCTATAAGACGTTTTTTCATTTCTTCTATATCTTCTGGAGTAATATATTTAATTTTTATATCTTTATACACATTCGGCATTAAACCATAAAAGTCAACTCTAGTTGTATATTGGTAACCTAAATCAAACAAAATAAAAGCTGTTAATTCGATTTTATTTTTCTCATTTTTAAATTGATTCACCAATTGTTCATAAGTATTGTTTATTACTTTACATACATTAGGCCTGCCTGTAACAAAACCCAATCCAAATTGAATTGTTTTTTCCATGTGTTTCTCCTTAAATACAGTACTATCAAATATTACATTTAACTCTAAAATTATATCATATTTTCAAATTTGTGTCAATCTTTTTAATTGCTTGCGGCTCTAGGGTTTTTACATTATATCAAATTAAAAGAGCTATGTTAAAATAGCTCTTCTAGTTTGTATTCTTTTTCTAATTTATCATTTAAATATAATTTGCTTATTAGTTCTAATTCTTTTAAGCTTTCTTCTGCTATATTAAATGAAAATATTTTTTTTGCATCTGATAATACAATATATTGAATTGCTGTTCTTGTCGAATCTGATATTTGAATTGCACTTTTGTCAACTTTAGCACAGCTTTCGCATTTTAAGCAATTATCTCTTAAACTAAAATAGTTTAATTTTTCCTGTAAACCACAATTTCCGCATTTTCTTATTTCAGGCATAAACCCAAGCAAACAACAAAGTCTTATTTTAAAAACCGAAATTACAAAATCTAAATCTTTTTCCTCTTCTGAAATCATATATAATGTATTCAAATATAATTGTAAAATTTTATATGTATTTTGGTTTTCATCTGTTACATCATTTATTATTTTTGTTATATATGCTGCATATTTTAATTTATCTAAATCTATTCGAATATTATAAAACAGCTCAATTGTATCACATGAGTTAATATGATAACTGTTACTGCCTTGGTATAGCAAATATTCTCCAAAGCATAAAAATTGAGTGCCTGACATTAAAAGACTTTTTGGTCTTCTAGCTCCTTTGGCAGAGCACCCAATTTTACCATTTGGAGTAAGTATAGTCACCATTTTATCAAAATCATTCATATTACTTTCCGAAAGGATTATCCCCTTCGTTTTTATTATTCCCATATTGTGTTTCCTCTATATTTTTTGCCATATTTTTTTCAATGTTTTCAACTTGAATTAATTCCATAAATGTGTCAATATTTCCTGTTTGTTTAAAAGTATTCCATGCTAAATTTTTAGTTGTTTTATCCATAATGCACACATCTCCTGTTCTAGAAGTTTTACTTCTAATCTTATCATTTGCTTCTTTTTAATTTTTATGCTGGTATAATTTGTAAAATATTTAATCTAATATTCCTTCACAAAATTAATCAGTATTTTTAAATAGTTTTACAAATTTATCGTTATTCACCCAATCTTCACGCACTTTTACCCACAATTGTAGATTAACTTTATCTTGTAATTCTTTTTCTAAGTCTTCTCTAGCGTAAGTACCAATTTTTTTAAGCATAGCACCATTTTTCCCAATAATTATACCTTTGTGTGAATCTCTTAAGCAATAAATTGTGGCTTCTATATTGAAGATAGGTTCATTATCTCTTGTTTTACCTCTTTTCATTTTTTCAATTTCTACAAATATTCCATGTGGTACTTCATCTTGTAAAAGTTTTAATGCTTTTTCACGAATTGTTTCAGATGCGATATCTCTTAAAGTCTGGTCTGTATATTCATCTACATCATAATATGCTGGACCTTCTTTAAGGTTCTTTTCTATTTCTTCTAAGATGACTTCTGTATCTTTTTGTTTTAGAGCAGAAATTGGAATAATAGCTTTAAATTTGTACTCATCTTTAAAAGTTTCTATCAACTTAAAGACCTGCTCTTTTTTAACCAAATCAATTTTATTAATTATTAAAATTGTATTAGCCTTTGCTTCTTTAATTTTGTCTAAAATCATTTGGTCACCTTTACCAATTCCATCTGAAGTAGCTTCTACAACAAATAAAAGTACATCTGCATCTGGAATGCTATCCCAAGCTGTTTCATTCATAGTATTACCTAATTTTGATTTTGGCTTATGAATTCCTGGTGTGTCTGTAAATATTATTTGTGAATTTTCTCTATTTACTATTGCTTTAATAGCAGTTCTTGTAGTTTGTGGTTTATTAACAACCACTGCTACCTTTTGACCAACCATATCATTCAATATACTTGATTTTCCTACATTTGTTCTTCCAACAATTGCTACAAATCCTGATTTAAACTTTTCCATATCTTCTCCTAATATAATTATATTTTTACTACTTCCATAACTAGAAATTATATGTGCCACTTGCAACTGTCAGACTGCACTGTGAAAGAAATTGTAGTATTCGGCTCGTAGCACCCTCAGTACAACCGAGATTCCCTACTCGCCTCAAAACAATTTCTATTACTCGTTCCGCATAGACAAAGTTGCCTGCGTTCTACATATAATTTCTAGGCTGAAAATAATATAATCTCAAAATCGTAGTTTAATATTTATTATGCAAAAATTATATTACTATTATAATACAAATTTTGTAGAAAAAAGTAAATAAATTTCCACTTTTTTTCTACTATTTTTACTTGACAAATCTATATTTATCTTTTTTAGAATAACGAGTATGTAATAATTTGTGTGCTAACTCTCCATTTGGTTCACCCAAAAAATCTTTGTAAATCTGCTTTAGCACTGGATTCTCGTGTGATTTTCTAATAACACTTTTCTCATCAATCGAATACATTGCCTCAGCACGTTTTTTATGAACATCAACCTCTTCCTGAATTTTAGCACTCTTTATAGGTTGACCTCCGCCTGTAATACATCCGCCTGGACAAGCCATAATTTCAACAAATTGATAATCTGCTTTACCAGATTTTATTTCTTCCATAATAGTTTGAGCATTAGCCAATCCATGTGCTACCACAACTTTTACTTTTTGATCTCCAATTTTTATTTCAGCTCTTTTTATTCCCTTTTCTCCTCTTACTTGTTCAAATGTAATTTTATCTAAAGGCTTTCCAGTTATAATTTCAGAAACACTTCTAAGAGCTGCTTCCATAACACCACCAGTTACCCCAAAAATTGCTGCAGATCCTGTTGCTTCTCCCATTGGATCATCAAAATTAGCATCATCTAGATTTACAAAATCTATTTTAGCTTGTTTAATCATTCTTGCAAGCTCTCTTGTAGTAATAACTGCATCAACATCTTGCTTCATTTCCTCTCTTTGTCTTTCATACTTTTTAGCAATGCATGGCATTACAGACACTACAAATATACTGCTTGGGTCTATCCCTTCTTTTTCAGCATAATATGTTTTTAATAACGCTCCAAACATTTCATGTGGTGATTTACAACTAGATAAATGGTTTATATTTTCTGGATAATTCATTTCAATATATTTTACCCAACCAGGACAACATGAAGTTATCATTGGTAAATTATCATTATTATTTAGCCTTTTTATAAATTCTGTTCCTTCTTCAACAATTGTAAAATCCGCTCCAGTATTTGTATCAAATACTTTGTTAAAACCCATTTGTTTTAATGCATTTACCATTTTTCCTTCTACATTTGTACCTATTGGCATTCCAAATTCTTCTCCTAGTGCAACTCTTATAGATGGAGCAGTTTGTACTATTACATAAGTACCTTTATCATTTATTTTATCCCATACAATTTGGGTGGAGTCCTTTTCTGCTAAAGCTCCTGTTGGGCATACTTCTATACATTGACCGCAAAAAGTACAATTCACATCATTTAAACTATTGTGTCCAACTGTCGAAACACAAGATTTAAAACCTCTTTCTGTTACACCTATTGCTCCTATTTTTTGTACTTTATTACACATTGAAACACATCTTCTACATAATATACATTTATTTGGATCACGAACAATAGATGGAGATTTATCATCTATTTCATAAGTGTTTTTTGTTCCATCATATACGGTTTTTTCTTTATCAAATTGGTTTATAAGTTCTTGCAATTCGCAATTCTCGTTTCTTACACAATTTTCACAATCTTGATGATGATTAGATAATATTAAGTCTAACATTGTTTTTCTTGCTTCTAAAACTTCTGGTGTTTTAGTATGTACAATCATTCCATTTTCTGCCTTTTGAATACATGAAGTAGCAAATCCTCTTTTGCCTTCTACTTCTACAAGGCACATTCTGCAATCTCCAATTTCATTTATTTCTTTTAAATAGCATAATGTTGGAATTTCTATGCCTAATTTTGCTGAAGCTTGCAAAATTGTTGTACCTTTTGGCACTTCTACATTTTTACCATCTATTGTTAGATTCACCATATTTTTATCTCCTACCTTACATTTTTATTTCTAATGTACTCTCTTCCTTTAAATTCTTCTCTCAAAATATCCATCATAACTGCATCATAATATTTACCATTTACAAATTTGCCTTGTCTTTCTCTTCCCATTTCTTTAAATCCACATTTTTTATAACATGCTTTTGCTCTTTCGTTGCAATCTAAAACAGTAAGATTAATGCTATTAAGGTTCATATAATTAAATCCAAAATCTAAAAGCAAATTAATTGCTTCTTCTCCATAGCCTTTACCTCTATACTCGCTTCTACCTATAAAAATTCCGAGTGTTGCTTTACTATCAACTCTATTAATTTTTTCTAGTGAAACTGTTCCAACCATAATATCATCTCTTAAATCAACAATTACAAATGTTGCTTCTGGATTCGAGTTTTTTTCTAAAAACTCCTTTTCTCCACTCAAACTTATCATTTGTGCAGTCCTTCCAATATAATCAGTTACTTCAAAATCATTCATCCATTCTGTAAATTGTTCTACATCTTCTGTATTTCTTGGAGACAAATATATTCTATCTCCAACTAATTTTTTAAAATATTTCATAACTTTTTCCTCCTCTTTTCTTCATAGATTACTTAATATTTTCTTTTTTATGGAGCACGCTGTGCTCCGCTACGATTTGTATATCTTTAAATTTTCAAAAGAATAGTTATATTGCTAGGAACAAGAATTAAAAATGAATGAGGCGTACTTTTGGTACGTTGATTTCATTTTTAATTCACAGTGACAACGCAAGATGACTATTATTTTGGAAATTTTAACCTATGGCGTGGAAAGGGCAAACACTTAAACACGTCCCACACTTAATACACTTTTCCTCATCAATATGATGTATTTTACCCGGTTCACCTGAAATTGCACCCACTGGGCAATTACGACTGCATTTTGTACATCCTCTACACTTTTCTGGGTCAATCTGTATTTTTGCTAATGCTTTACATTCTCCTGTTTTACACTTTTTCTCCTCAATATGCTCTATGTATTCTTCTCTAAAATATTTCAATGTTGAAATTACTGGATTTGGTGCTGACTGTCCTAATCCACATACCGAGGTCTTAGGTATAATTTTTGCTAATTCTTCTAATTTTTCTAAGTCTTGTTTTGTTGCTTCTCCATCAGTTATTTTTTCTAATATTTCAAGCATCCTTTTAGTTCCAATTCTGCATGGAGTACACTTTCCACAAGATTCATCTACAGTAAATTCCAAGTAAAACTTAGCAATGTTTACCATACATTTTGTATCATCCATTACTATAAGTCCACCTGAACCCATCATTGAACCTATTTGTTTTAATGATTCATAATCTATTGGTGTATCTAAATGTTCTTTTGGAATACAGCCTCCAGAAGGGCCACCTGTTTGTGCTGCTTTAAAATCTCTATTATTTGGTATGCCACCACCAATATCATAAACAATTTCTCTTAATGTTGTTCCCATTGGAACTTCAACTAATCCAATATTTACAACATTTCCACCTAATGCAAATACTTTTGTTCCTTTCGAAGTCTCTGTTCCAATACTTGAATACCATTCTGCTCCATTTAATATTATTCTTGTTATATTTGCATATGTTTCAACATTATTTATTAATGTTGGCTTACCCCATAGTCCAGAATTTGCAGGATATGGTGGTTTTAATCTTGGTTGTCCACGTTTTCCTTCAATAGATTCTAAAAGTGCTGTTTCTTCTCCACATACGAATGCACCTGCTCCTAGTCTAATATCTACATCAAAACTAAAGTCTGTTCCAAATATATTTTTACCTAGTAATCCATATTCTCTTGCTTGTTTTATTGCTACTCTAAATCTATCTACTGCAATTGGGTATTCAGCTCTTACATAAATATAGCCTTGATTAGCTCCAATAGCATAGCCGGCTATTATCATTGCCTCTAATACAGAGTGTGGATCTCCTTCCAAAATACTTCTATCCATAAACGCACCTGGATCTCCCTCATCTGCATTACATACTACATATTTTTGCTCTGACTCCACTGCCTTAGTTAATGCCCATTTTTTACCTGTTGAAAATCCTGCTCCACCTCTGCCTCTTAGTCCAGAATCCTCTATTGTTTTAATAACTTCATCTGGTGTCATTTCTAAAATTACTTTTTCTAATGCTTTGTATCCATCAAAAGCTATGTATTCATCAATATTTTCAGGATCAATTTTTCCGCTATTTTGAAGAGCAATTCTTTTTTGTTTTTTATAAAAAGTCAAGTCGTCTAGTTTGTTTACTCTAGTTCCATCAATGTCTTTGCATAACAGTCTTTCAACCACTTCACCATTTATGATGTGTTTTTGTATAATTTCTTCGCAATCTTCTGGTTTTACCATCGCATAAAATGTGTCTTCTGGTCTAATAATTACTATTGGACCTTTAGCACATAATCCAAAGCATCCTGTTTGAATCACTCGAACGTTTTCCAAATTTCTCTCTTTTACAAGCTTTTTAAAATTTTCTATAATTTGTGTAGATTTCGAAGATGTACATCCTGTTCCATGACACACTAAAATATGTTTTTCCTTTCCTCCAACTGTTGTATCCACTCTAATGTTTAGCTCTCTTCTTTTTTCTTCTCTTATTTTTCTTATCTCTTCTAAAGTTTTCAAATCATTACTCCCTTCTTATTTAGTCATTAATTCATCTAAAACTTCATCAAGCTTTTTTACCGTGGCTCTTCCATAAACCTCTCCATTTACAGTAAACACAGGTGCTATTCCACATGCTCCTAGGCAACGGGTACTATCAATTGAAAATTTTCCATCTTCTGTCGTCTCGCCTTCTTTAATGCCTAATCTCTCTTTTAATCTATTCATTAATTTTTCTGAACCCTTTACAAAACATGCAGTTCCTAGGCATACAGAAATTGCATATTTTCCCTTTGGCTTTAATGTAAATCTAGAATAAAATGTAATTACTCCATAGACTTCTGCCATTGGAATATTTAAATATTCTGATATTTCGCTTTGTGCAATTTGTGGAATATAGCCATATTTTACTTGCACATCATTTAGTATTGGTACTAAATTATCTTTAGCTGTTGTATATTGCTCTAAAATTTCTTTCACTTCTTGTTTTAATTTTTGTTCTACACAATTCATAATATATTTTTCTCCTTTTAATTGCATTCAAAAAAAGCAACTGAAAAATCAGTTGTTTTTAATTAATAAGTGTCGCAATTGATATTGCCACTCCATATAATAAAAGCACAAATATAGTTGCAAAGCACGCACTAAATACAACCTCTGATAAGGTATGCTCTTTAGCTGCTATTCTGCTTTCTGCTAATAAAATAGCTGTTAATAATGATAACATTAATATTGCAATATTATCTGTTAAAAGCCAAATAAGTGTATTGGCTGCAAAACCAATTGCTGCATGACCACTTGGAATCAATCTTATTTTTTTTCCAGCACGTTTGTTAGTTTTTGCATATGCAATTAATGCCAAAATCGCAATTATTGACATTATCATAATCGAAAAAACTAAATGCATAGGGTTTGTTGTTACATTTTTTAAAAAAGTTAAGCCTATATCTGCAATCTTATCAAAAAATAAAAAGTACCCAACAATAATTGCATTTATAGCAGTAATTACCACTCCACCAGCAGCAACATCTTTTGCTATTTTTGCTTTAGGATGATATACATCTACATATAAATCAACAACTGTTTCAATTGCAGTATTTACCATTTCGGCAAATATAATAAGAACTATTGTAAATAAAAAACATAAAAACTCCGCACGATTCAAGTTAAAAAATAAACTTACAATAACTACTATTACAGCAATTATTAATTGTTTTTGTATGTTCTTCTGCGTTGTTGTTGCATATATTATTCCATTAAAAGCATTTTTCCACGCATCTATAAAGCTGTGGTTTGATAGCTCTTTATTTTCTTCTTTTACCTTTTTTTCCTTCATTTTTTCCTCACTATTATCTGGTTATATTTAATTGAGAAAGAACATTTTCTTCTTTTTCTCTCATTTCTTTCTTTTCATCATCAGTCATATGGTCATAGCCTCTTAAGTGATAAAATCCATGAACTAACATATATGCAAATTCTCTATCAAATCCGTGTCCATATTCATTTGCTTGCTCTTCGACTCTGTCAATAGAAATTATAATATCTCCCATTATGTCTTGTAATATTCCTTCTTCTATACATGAATCTGAATTTTGTTCTATCATTTGATCTAGCTCATTTCTCTCAAACATTGGAAATGAAAGTACATCAGTTTCTTTATCTATATTTCTATATTGTTTATTTATTTCACGTATATTTTTAGGATTTGTTAATGTAACACAAATATATAAAGAGGTAGGATTTATATGCTCTACCTCAAAACATTTTTGTATTACCTTTTCAATTATAATTTCTAGCTCTGGTCTTTTTTCAATGTCTTTCCAAACAATTTCTGTTACTGAATTCATTACTTCTCTTCCTTATTCATTAACTACTTTTTTTCTTCTTCCTCTAGTCTTTTTCTTTTCGACTTTTGATCCTTTTGTATAAGCTCCCTCTGATATAAAAGAGTTTCTTAGATTTTTCATTGCGTCTAGTTCTACTAACTTTGAGCAATAAAATTGAATTACTTTATAGTATTTGTTTATATCTTTTCTTAATTTTTTCAAATCATTTCTTAAAAATAAAACCTGTTTTTCTCTTGTATAATCAATATAATTACTTTCTTTTTTATTTTGAATTTCTTGATATTGTTTGTAAAATTCCTTATATTCTTCTCTTGCTGTTGGTTTATCCCAGTAAACTTTAGTTGATAATAATTTAACATTGTATTCTTCAATTAAATTAATTAATAGTGAATATGCTTTTTCTTGTTTACGTGCAACTCTTGTGTCAATTATTAATCTTCTTGTATCATTTAATAATTTTTCATAACATTGTTCAGCAACAACAAGTGGTAAACTATGTGTAAATAATTTTCTACTTAAGCTTAATAATATCATGTTTTTTTCTATATTATCATTTTGATCCAATTTTCCAACCGTAAATTTTTCAAAGTTTTGATAGTCATCAACAATTTCTTTATAGATTTTGTTTTCAGGATCTTGATTCATTTTTAATGGTAAAATATTTTCAATATATTGCTCTAATACATCAAATATTTTATTATATATTTCATCCTTTGCTCCAGGTGTTAAATTATCTGCTAATTTTATAGAATAATGCTTTAAAAGTCCTTTATATAAAGATTCCATTTGAGCAACATATAAATTTTGATATCTGTGTAATACCTGTTCTTTATTTAAATTTTCAACTGTTTCATAGTCTAAATTTAGTAAATACATTTGCTTTTTATATTTGTATTCTAAATATTCTTTATCTTTTAAATGAACAATTGTGTAATACTCAGATAATGCATTTTTTTCGAAATCACTAGCTGCATCATTTTTTACTTTTTTATAAATTGAATCCATTATATATTTATCAATTGACTCTAAATACAATGCATATACATCTTCGAATTTTTTAGTAATTGCCTCTTGTTTTTCTTGGTTTTCTATATTTTCGTTGGCTTTATATGCTTCATAAGCTTTTAGAGCATTATTTCTTTTCATTGAAATCAACATTCCATTGATTCCAATTTTTGTTGGAGTTAGTATTTTATTAATTGTGTTACTAATTTTTGAAAAAAATGTTTTTTCTTGATATATTCTCAAACTTCTTTCTTCCATGGCATCTGTTCCTTTCAAAACACTATTTTTTCTTTTGTCCCAATACTTTCGAGCACTTCGTAAATAACTTCAACTTCAACATCATTTTCACTTTGCTCTATGTTGATTTGTTTGTTAATTAATTTGTTTTCTTTTATATGTTCTTCCAAATTTTTTTCTGCTTCAGTTATTGCTATTTCTTTTGCTTCTTCTAAACTGTAGGTAAATTCTTTGTTTTCATACTCTTGATAAGTTTTTGTATTTATTTCTACTGGCAAATAAAAATCTGAAAATAGTTTTAGTTTTTTACTCGTATCTATTGTATCATAATTTTGGAATTTTGGAACCCCTTTTGGCAAATTTATTTCAAAATTATTTATCTTTACGGAATATTTACTTTCCTGTTTTCCAGTTTGTATTTTTTTTATCTGTTTTAAGGGTACTTTTACCTTTTGAGAATACCATACTTTCGCCTGGACCTCACCATTTGCATGCACATACCTTATTCCTGTAAATTGCCCCTCAAGCCATCCTTGTATTAATACAGTCCCCTTTGTAACTAAGTCTCCCTCTTTCACTACGGCTGTACCATTTTGAGCATTTACTTTTACAATCATTGCATCTTTTGTTGCAACAATATTACAGAATTCATCTTCTGGTATTATTTCTGGCTTCAAATCTGCTTCTGCTATTTTTACCTTTGCATTTGTCCCATTTATTTCTATTCCAATCCATGCTATATCGTCTCTATCTAATCTAATTTTATTTATTATTTCTTTTTTGTTTAATTTTAATTTAGATGTTCCAATTTTAAAATTATTTTCTGATAAAGTTTTCAATATTTCTTCTTTACTAATTTTTTCATTTCCTTCTATATCAATATTCCATATAAAATTCGATAATATAATTATTGCAATAATTATAATCGCAAAAAATATAGCAAATATTTTTCTCTTTTTATATTTATTTAATATAAATGGCATTCCTCGTTTTTTCTGTATTTTTACTCTACATTTTGTTTTTTTAGCAATCCTTTTTATTCTTTTAAAGTCCTTTATTCCAATATTTATTTGCACAATTGTGGAATGTTTTCTTTGCATATTCCATAAAAATATTTTTTGATCATTGCAAATATTTATAAATCTTTCTATAAAATATCCTTCTATTTCAATAGTAACATACCCTAAAATGTAATTTAGTAATATTTTAAAATACATTTCTCCTCCTACTCCTCATCTGTAATTGTTTCAAAATCAATGCTATCTATTTTTCCAGTAATCAACAAATCATCTGTTGTCATTTCTTCTAAATATAAGTCATATCCATTTATATTTAAAATTCCAATATATGTACTTATTCTAATGTAAAACTCTTGATATTCTAATATGCCTTTATAATTTTCTATAAGCATTTGTTTAAATCCTAATATAGTTATTTTGGGTAAATTGCTAGATATTTCTTGTGGCATTTCTAACAAACGATTTATTCTGTTTTGTATATTTTTATTTTTTTTAGAAGTCTTTTTCAAATTTGTTTCATTCCTTTCATCATTCAAATTTAATTTCATTCAACTTCTATCTTTGGAAATCATCTAAAGACTTAAATTCAAATCCCATTGATTTAATATTTTTTATACATGTGTCTAAAATATTACTATTATCTTTAGATGTAGCATGTAGCAAAATTACTGCTCCGGGATGTATATTATTTAAAATCATCTTTTTACCATATTCTTCTCTACCTTGTTTATTTTTGTCCCAATCATCATAAGCAAAACTCCACATAACAGTTTTATACCCTAATGTGTTAGTATATGCTATAGTCCTTTCGCTATATTCTCCTTTGGGTGGTCTAATGTATTTCATTTCATAATTAAACTTCTGATAAACAGCAGTATGTAACTCCATCACTTCTTTTTGTATTTGCTCATTTGTTAAATCAGGCATGCTTTTATGGTTTACAGTGTGGTTTCCTACAATATGGCCTTCATCTATCATTTGTTTTACTAAATCAGGTGCAGTATTTAAATAATGAGCTGTTATAAAAAAAGTTGCAGGTACATTGTTTTCTTTTAATACAGCCAATATCTTAGGTGTATAACCTGCTTCATATCCATTGTCAAAAGTCAAATATACATATTTTGAATTTTTATTTCCCATTGCAATTCCATCACGGTTGTCTATTACCTTTTTATTAAAACTTCCTAAATCTGGTTGCTCATGATTATTAGATCTTTTTATTCCCCACCCTATTTTCTTGTCACTAATTGATGTTGTGGCACTTGTTTGAATGGTTTTATCATTAAAACTTATTATTGAAATTGTAAAAACAATCATCAATAATATAAACGATATATATGTAACAACCTTTTGTTTATTTTTCATTTCTTTCCTCCCTAGAATAAATAATTTATATTAAAAGGTATTTTTATAATGTAAAATTTATGATTATTTTTTTGTTTTCTTAAGTTTAACCTATTGGTTATTGTTGTCAAAAAGTGAATTTGTTTTAAATCTATAATTACAGATATTTCGACACTCTTCTAGTAATTTTACTATAAAATGCCTTGACATTCTAGTCTGTTTGGATTATAGTTTATATGTTACTGGAAATTTTTGGTTAATATTGTAACCTTTTGTCAGGTCTATATTAACAATATATAATTATTATTTATATATTATACGGGGGCAAATAAATATATGTTAGATTTTGTGTTATGTGATGACAATTTTAACGTTTTAAATCGATTAGAAAAAATGTTAGAAGCCATCTTAATTGAAAAGAACTTCGATGCACGTATAGCACTGGGTACAACTTCTCCTGAAGAATTAATAAATTATATAAGAAATCATAAAGTAAATGTTATTATTTTAGATATTGATTTAAGGTCAAATGTTTCTGGATTAGATTTAGCTAATATAATACGTAAAAAAGATAAAGATGTTTATATTATTTTCACTACTGGGCATTTAGAATATGGTTTAATTGCATATAAATATAAAACTTTTGACTATTTAGCCAAACCAGTTACTAAAGAGAGATTAGAGGACACTGTTATAAGATTGTTCGAGGATGTTTCTGGCTCCAAAACTGATTTTGTTAGACTTGATAATAACAAAACTATTATAAGACAAGATTCTATTTTATATATTCAAAAAGATGGTATGAAAAGTATTTTTTATACTGATACTAGAGAGTATGAAACATACTGTTCTTTCAAAACAATAATGCTCCAGCTACCAAGCCATTTTATTCAGTGCCACAAATCATATATTGTAAACATTAATAAAATTGCTAGTATTGATACCACTAATAATACTATTTTATTAGATAGCAAAAAACAAGGTAGCAAATGCTATATTGGACCTAAATATAAAAGTAAACTTATGGAGGTTTTAAATTATGGAAATTTTTCAAACAACTTGGAATGCAATGACAACTCAAAATGAAATAGCTTTAACAATATGCTTCTTTTTATTATCATTTGTTGAGGCAATGGTAGGTATGCAATTATTTACCACAATTTTAAATATTAATGCTTCTAAAAAATCCAAAATAATATATATAGCATTTATATCTATACTTGGCTCATGTCTTAGAACTTTCATTCCTGACCCTTATGGTGTTTTAGCCAATATTTTAATTATATTGCTTTCTATCAAGTTTATCTTAAAAGTTCCATTGTTAAAGTCATTACTTGCAATATTTATCTTTACTGCATTAAGTAGTATTTTAGAATTATTTATATTTAAATTTTATCAACAAGTGTTTAATCTCTCTCAAGAACAAATTCTTGAAATACCTGTATATAGAATATTAACTGCATTATCTATTTATTTTTGTGTATATATAATATACAGACTCATTAAATATTTTAAATTTAATATTAAATTAGAGAATATGACAAATAAAAGTAAATCTTTATTTATTGTAAATACTTTTCTTGGTATATTAGCTATTGGAACTCAATTTTTCTTAATGGCTTTTTATAGTGATAAAATGCCAACAGTTATAACTTTTATTAGTATTATAAGTATATGTACCTATTTTTCAATAAGTATTTATAGTCTATTAAGTACAAACAAATTAGATACTACAACTAGAGATTTAGAAGAAGCTCAATTATATAATAAAACATTATCAATATTACATGATAGTATGAGAGGATTTAAACATGATTTTCACAATATTGTTCAAGGTATTGGTGGCTATGCTGATAGAGGAGATTTAGAAGGTTTAAAAAAATATTATAAACAACTTTTACAAGATTGCAACCGTACTAATAATTTAACAGCTTTAAATCCAGATGTTATAAATAATCCTGCAATTTATAATGTTATGGCAACAAAATATCACAAAGCAGATGAAATTGGAGTACAAATTAATTTAGGTATTTTTATGGATTTAAATGAAATTGAAGCACATATGAAAATTTATGAATTTACCAGAATTTTAGGTATACTTTTAGATAATGCTATTGAAGCAGCTTCTGAATGTGATGAAAAAATTATTCATGTAAGTTTTAGAAAAGAAGCAAATAGACACCGTTTAGTAATGGTTATAGAAAATACTTATAAAAATAAAGATATAAATATTGATACAATTTTTGAAAAAGACTTTTCTACTAAATCAAAGAAAACTAATAGTGGACTTGGTTTATGGGAAGTAAGACAAATTTTAAAGAAAAATAATAATTTAAATTTATTTACAAGTAAGAGTGAAGAATTCTTTTCACAACAATTTGAAATATACTATTAATTACATATAGTAAAAGAGGTATCAAATAAATGATACCTCTTTTACTGTAAATTTGTCGTTTTAAGGAAATATTTATATTTATATATTGTCCGCTCTTTTAATTAATCTTTTTTTATTAATGATGCTGGCATTTTAGGTTGATGAATAAGTCCTAAAAGTATACATGCAGTATTTGTTGATTTAGCATATTTTTCCGCTACTTTAGCTAATAATTTTAACATATTGTATTCCTCCTTTTATTAAATATTAATATAATAATCATTGCCGGCCAATGAATTATAAACTTAAGTTGTTTCCTCTGTTCCATAAACCTCATAGCCATGTTTGTTATTTGTTAATTTATATGAAATAGGTAATACAGTTAAATTTTGTAAAAATATTGCATATACTATCATATATGAAATTGTTTTATCTGGTACAAATATTATGATAGTAAGTAAAACTGCTAATGAAATATAAGATTTTATCTTTTTTTCTTTTCTTTCTTTTTTTGTTAAAATTGGAATATTTTCCGTATCTGCTGGAACATATTTTACTATAATAAAAATACTAAATAGAGTTATTATTGTAGCAAATATGTATAATACTAAGTTATAGTTTATTGGGAAATATTTAGCTAATATTATTGGTCCCAAGTATAAACAACTTGTAGTAATCATACAGCCCAAGTGTGTTTTTAAATGAAATCCTCCTGTAAAGCTTCTATATGGTGCTATTAAAAAGAATAAAAGTAATGTTTGCCACCCCATATTTATTAAAAAGCCTATTATAAATAGTATTAAGATCTTCGGTAGTTCTCCAAAAATTAGCCTTACTCCAAAGTTTATAACCAATTCTCTTTCTTCATCTATGTCTGACACTTTTGCTTTTATTTTTTCTGTTATCCAATCGCAAAATTTATCAATCATTTTCTTACCTCATCTTTACTATCTTTATTTTACACTAAAAAAATTTTTAAAGTAAAAGCATTTATAAAAGTGCCAAAATCACATGCGAAATTTGTCGTTTTTTGTTTCACATTTGATTTTGGCACTTTTATAAACTTTAGATTAAGTTAACTTATACTGCAATTTTCTTTAAGAATTGCCCAACTTCCAATCATTTCAGGCATTGCTTTAAATTCTAAAAGCTCATTAGTAATAGGATGATAAAATTTTAAATCATATGCCCAAAGTGCAATTTGTTTTCCATGACCTCTTCCACCATATTTTTGGTCTCCATATATACTATGGTTTCTACTTGATAATTGTACTCTAATTTGATGATGTCTGCCTGTGTGTAAATTTATTTTTAAAACTGATAAATTTAGATCTTCATCATATTTTAAAACTTCATAATCCAATATTGCAAGTTTACTATTTTTAGTTCCCTCTTTTACAACTTTACTCATATTATTTTTTTCATTTTTTAGCAAATAGTCTTGTAATGTTCCTTTTTGTTTTTCCATCTTTCCATTTACTATTACTAAATATGTTTTTTGAAATTGTTTTTCTCTTACTTGATTGCTTAATCTTCCCGCAGATTTTGAAGTTTTAGCAAATACCATTACTCCACCAACTGGTCTATCAAGTCTATGTACTAGGCCTAAATATACATTTCCTGGTTTGTTATACTTTTCTTTTAAATATGCCTTTATTATTGTAAGCATATCTATATCACCTGTTTTATCTGCTTGTGATGGTATGTTTACTGGTTTTTCTACTACTATAATTTGATTATCTTCAAATATTACTTTTAAATTTTGCATTATTACTTGTCTCCTTTAATTTCTAGCTTAAAACAGTAATATAATACTTTTTGTAGTGACGGCTGTGGGGACCAGCAAGCTAGAAGGCGTTGCTAAATTTTTTCAAATCATTATAAATGTTTGCAAAAAATTGTTGTTACGCCTTCTTGCGAAGTAGGGATGGAACGAAAAAAAGTATTATATTACTGTTTTGAAGCTATATTTAAATTTAATATAATTCTTCCCATCTTCCATAAATTCCACATGGTAAAACTATTTTTGAGTTAGTCATTGGAAGACCTATTTCTCCATTTGATACTTTTCCTTTATATTTTTTTGATATTGTAAGTTCTAAAATATTTTGCAAAACTGTACTTGATATTCCTGTTGTATATGAATTGATTAAGAAAAATAATGGCTTGTCTGATAATACTTGTGCGCACAAATTTACTAGTTCTGGTAAATTCTCTTCAAATTTCCACACTTCTCCATTTGCACCTCTACCATAAGATGGTGGGTCCATAATTATTGCATCATATTTGTTGCCCCTACGAATTTCTCTATTTACAAATTTAATAACATCATCAACTATATATCTAACTGGTCTGTCTTGTAAGCCTGAAGCTTGTATGTTTTCTTTTGCCCATGCTACCATACCTTTTGAGCTATCCACATGACAAACCTGAGCACCAGCATAACTACATGCTACTGTTGCTCCTCCTGTGTATGCAAATAGGTTTAATACTTTTATTTCTCTATTTGCTTTTTGAATTTTTTCTATCATCCAGTCCCAATTAACTGCTTGTTCTGGAAATAAACCAGTGTGTTTAAATCCCATTGGTTTTATATTAAATGTTAAATTTTTGTATTTAACTTGCCATGCTTCTGGCATTTTTTTATTATATTCCCAGTTTCCACCGCCAGTTGAACTTCTGTGGTATTTAGCATTAACATTTTTCCACTTTTCTGGAAAACTTTTTTGCATCCATATTATTTGTGGGTCTGGTCTTACTAAAATAACATTTTTCCATCTTTCTAGTTTTTCACCATTTGCCATATCTAATATTTCATAATCTTGCCAATCTTTTGCTACATTCATTTCTAAAAATCCTTCCTCTTCTCTATATACAATTTTATCATATTTTAGTACTTTACTATGTAATATTATACTTTTCGTAGTGACTGCTGTGGGGACCAGCAAGCTAGAAGGCATTGCTAAATTTTTTCAAATCATTATAAATGTTTGCAAAAAATTGTTGTTATGCCTTCTTGCGCCGCTGGGATGGAACGAAGAAAAGTATAATATTACACAGTTCTAGCTAAAATGTGCATAAAATTTGTAACCAACATCACATCCATAACCACAAATGTTAAAAATATAGCACATGCAGTTACCGCTAATTTGTGTTTTTTTATTTTTTGTATAAATCTACTTGTCCATTTTAATGATCCCAAATTTAAAGTATTACTACTTTCATCATAACGTATATTTAAAATTAAATCTTTTGTGTACTCCATAAAATAAAATCCTCCTAATATATTTTCTAATAATATATATTCACATATTAGGATTTTATGTTAAAAATCGTAACACAAATTATTACATTATTCGCTTAATTTTTTCTTTATATTTTTTGCTAAATTTTCTGTAATTCCTGATACTTCTGTCAATTCTTCTATACTTGCATTTTGTATGTTGTTTATAGTTTTAAATTTCTTTAATAAAGCTTTTTTCTTTGCTTCACCTATTCCGTCTACTTCGTCTAAAACTGAATGGGTTGTTTGTTTATCTCTTAATTGTCTATGATAATTTATTGCAGTATCATGTATATTATCTTGAAAATTTGTAATTACCTTCATTAAATTTTCAGATAATTCAAATTCATTTTTATTTTCGTCTATAAGTGCTCTAGTACTATGTTTATCATCTTTTACCATTCCATATACAGGTATAGACAATCCAAGTTCTTTAATAGCTTGTTTGGTTGCTCTTATTTGTGTAATTCCTCCATCTGCAAATATTACATCTGGAAAATCACCAAATGCTCCATTTGGGTTATCTATTGAATGAAGCAATCTTCTTTTTACTACTTCTTGCATACATTTAGGGTCATCTTGACCTACCACTGTCTTTATTTTAAATTTTCTTGATAAATTTTTTTTAAGTTCTCCATCTTTTAGCACACACATTGAAGCGACCATAAATTGCCCTGATAAATTCGATATATCATACCCTTCAATTTTTCTAGGTAATTTATCTAATTTTAACACTTCTTTTAGTTCATTTACAACACTGTACTTTTCTTTTTCTTTGTTCATTATAGTAATTTTAGCATTGTTTTCTGCCATTTCAACTAGTCTTAATTTCTCGCCTTTTTGTGGTACTTTTATTTCTACCTTATGACTTGAATTTTCTGAAAGTAATTGCTCTAATATTTCTTTATCTTCAATTGCTTCTTTTATCATAATTTTATTTGGTAAAAATACATCATTTATATAATATTGTTTAATAAAGCTTGATAAAATTTCTGCATCTGATTCATCTTGTAATCCATCAAAAAAGTAATGATGTCTTTCTATCATTTTACTATTACGAATTAAAAATATTTCGACACATACTTGAGTTTGCCCTTTTGCTATTCCTATTACATCAATATCATGTTCTGATATGTTAGAAACCTTTTGTCTTTCTTCTGTAATTCTTTGAATAGCATATTTTTTATCTCTTAACTCTGCTGCCTTTTCAAACTCTAGCTTATCTGCCGCTTCTTTAATATCTTTATCAAGCTCTTTCATTATTTGGTTTGTATTGCCTTCCAATAGGCTAATAATTTGATTTATTTCTTTTCTATAATCTTCTTTTGAAATTTTACCAATACAAGGACCAGAACATTTTTTTATATGATAGTTCAAACATGCTCTACCTTTATATTTAAATGTTTTACATTGTCTAATTTTATATTTTGAATTTATAAAATCTAGCATTGCTTTTGCACTACCACTATTGGCATATGGTCCAAAATATCTTGCACCATCATTTAGTATTCTTCTAGTTAAGTATATGTTTGGAAATTCTAATTTTGTGTTTACTTTAATATATGGATATGTTTTGTCATCTTTTAATAAAACATTAAACTTTGGCATATTCTTTTTTATTAAGTTGCACTCTAAAATAAGTGCCTCTGATTCATTATCTGTAACAATATACTCAAAGTGATCTATTAGAGACACCATATTTTCAATTCTTTTTGTTTTATTATTTTTTCTAAAATATTGCCTTACTCTATTTTTCAAAGAAATTGCTTTACCAACATATATAATCTTGTCATCTTTGTCATGCATAATATACACACCTGGTTTGCTAGGCAACTTTTTTAGCTCTTCTTCTATATTAAACACCCTTAGTTTTCCCCCTTAGCATAATATATATTTTAGCATATTTTACTGTATTTTACAAGGTAAACTTAGGGTTGTGTCGATATAAAAAATAAAAATTTGACACATTTTGTGTTTTATAGTAATATATTAAACTAAGGATGCAAATTTTAGAAATATTCTTTAGGAGGGTTGTACATATTTAGCGCCTGGACAATTATTTGTTGACGAGGTTAGGGCTTATCGAAAGACTCGGCGGATGGCTCTATGGTATGCGTTACTACCATTACATATTAGCAAAAAATTATAGTGATATAATGTAACAAATCTAATATGAGTACGCTTTAATTTGTATGCCTTACTTTAAATTTTAAGGAGGTATATTTTTTATGTGTGGCATTATAGGTTATATTGGAGACAAAAAGGCCACTCCAGTTTTAATAAATGGTTTATTATGTTTAGAGTACAGAGGTTATGATTCTGCAGGTATTGCTGTTATTGAAGATGGCAAAATCACTGTAATGAAAGATAAAGGAAGAGTTGCAAATTTAGAGGCAATTGACGGTATTAATGATTTAAAATCTACTATTGGTATTGCTCATACAAGATGGGCAACTCATGGAAAACCTGCCCAAATAAATGCTCATCCACATATGGATAATAGCGGAGAATTCGCGGTTGTTCACAATGGTATTATTGAAAACTATAATGAATTAAGAGAATTTTTAGTTTCAAAAGGATATAGTTTTTTATCACAGACAGATACAGAAATGATTCCTAATTTGATTCATTATTATTACACAAATGGTATAAATGATGATGACAAATTTTTAAGAGCTGTAAAATCAGCTGTTGATGATTTAAAAGGAAGCTATGGATTAGAAATTATTTCTAACCTATACCCTGATAGAGTCATTGTTGTTAGAAAAGATAGTCCTTTGGTTATAGGAAAAGGTAAAGGAGAAAACTTTATTGCATCAGACATTCCTGCTGCTTTAAAATATACCAAAGAATTTTATTTGTTAGATGACCAAGAATATGCTGTTGTTTACAAAGACCACATTGATTTTTATGATAATAGTTTAGCCCCTCATAGCAAAGCTATTAAAAATATTGAATGGGATGTTACTGCAGCTGAGAAAAATGGTTATGAAGATTATATGTTAAAAGAAATATTCGAGCAACCAACTGCAATTCGTGAGACCATTGGTTCTAGATTTAAACTTGGTGAAAAATGCAGTTTTGATGATATAGATATTTCAAAAGATTATTTAAAAAAAATAAATAAAATATATATTGTAGCATGCGGTACGGCTATGCATGCAGGTTTAGTTGGAAAAAGTGCTATTGAAAAGCTTTGCAAAATTCCTACTGAAGTTGATATTGCTTCTGAGTTCCGTTACCGCGACCCAATAATAGATGACAAAACTCTATGTATATATATTAGTCAATCAGGTGAAACTGCTGATACAATTGCAGCTTTAAAACTTGCTAAAGCTAAAGGTGCTAAAACATTAGCTGTTTCAAATGTAATTGGAAGCTCAATTACTCGTGAAGCTGATTACACTATATATACTCATGCTGGTCCTGAAATTGCTGTTGCATCAACAAAAGCTTATACATCTCAAGTTGTTTTAATGGTAATTTTAGCAGTTTATTTTGCAGAGGTTTTAGGCTCTTGTGATGAAAACTATATTGAAGAGCTTAAGTCTGATATTTTAGATTTGCCAGCTAAAGTTGAAACAATATTAGATGAAATAAATACTGTTAAAGAATTTGCAAATAAGGTTTATACTGAGCATGATATGTACTTTTTAGGTAGAGGTACTGATTATAATGTTGCAATGGAAGGTTCTTTAAAATTAAAAGAAATTTCATATATTCATTCTGAGGCTTATGCTTCAGGTGAACTAAAACATGGACCTATTGCTTTAATTGAAAATGGAGTTACTGTAATTAGTATTTTAACAAACCCAGATTTAGTTGAAAAATCTATTAGTAATATTCAAGAAGTTATCACAAGAGGTGCAAAAACATTAGTTATTACAAACCAAAAATTACCAAATAATTCATTTAATTATATTATAAATATACCTGATACTAATAGTTTAATTTCTCCTATTCTTTCGGTTATTCCTTTACAATTACTTGCATATTATATTGCAAAAAATAAAGGATTAGATGTTGATAAACCAAGAAATTTAGCTAAATCAGTTACAGTTGAATAAAATATTATAAGAGCATTGCAATTTGCAATGCTCGTATTTGTGCCAATTGAATTTTAGAGTTTTGGCACTTTTTTACTATTCAACAAGGTTAAGTTTCCTTGAGCTGTGTGGGTTGCGATTCATCTCTGTACATATGGCGAAACCACTTTTCTTATAAATCTATTCCTTTTGCTTTAAGTTCTCCTTCTCTCCATACTTTTAATGTCATTCTAGCGTTAAGTGAAAATATACCATATCTTTCACTATTAGCAATTTCTTTAAGCACTTCTTCTGCTCTTTTTTCATTAATTTTTAATATCAAACATTCTGCTGCTATCGATATTCTTAATTCAACATTTTCATTTTCTAATAATTCATCAAATATTTCTTTTGCTAAAACTTTATCTTTCGATAATTCTTTAAATAACTTGTCTCTTTTTCTTCCTGCTCTATTTCCTCTTCTATAATTTCCATCTAATGTAGTTTCATACATTATTTTTCCATACTTTATATATTTACTTATTATTTCTTCTTTATCTAGCATATATCCCCCACTAGTTCCAATTTATTTGAAATGGATTTTGATACTCATATTTTTCTATTTTTTCTTTTAACTCATCTAATACTTTTAATTTTTCTTCTTTTTGTTCATCTTCTCTATTTAATATGATTTTTCTTAGCTCTTCTATTCTTTTGTATGCTTCCTGTTTTATTTTTTCATTCACTATTCCTACTGGGTCACGTACAAACCCACCTATCATCATTGAATCTACCAACGCAATATATAGTAATGGATCTGTTTTTACTATTGCCCCTTCTGGTGGAGTAATTTTTAATTTTTCTTCATAATATACTGCCCTCATCAAAAATCTAATATGAGAATCCTCTTCATCTCTTGGATCAACTTCATGATATACTGGTTTTTTATTAGTTCCAAGGTTAATTATCTTGTCTAAGAAATGTGTTTCTATATAGTCCCATCTCTGTATCGGGATATTATCTTTAATTGGATCTATATATTCATCTTTTGGTGTAGGCAAATTATCAAAATTTCCTATATATATTAAATCTTCCTTATACACTTTTTGGGTAACTCTATACAATTCCACAATATATTTATGTCTCACATTGCCTTTGTTACTTATTATCACATATTCTAATTTCGCTATTTCTTCTTTACTTTTAGGTAATATGTCTGTATCTGTTATTTGTATATAAACCCACGCAATGCTTGAATTTTGATGGTATACCCCTTCACCTACTTTTCTAAACAAGAGGTATCTTCCATATAGACCTAGTTTTTTTGCCTTTTCTCCTTTTAGCTGATATGCATATATATCTCCTATATTCCATATATATTTATTTTTTACTTTATTGGGTTTTTGTTGTCTAAACTTTTTTTCTTTTGGCATTTCTGAATTTAATTTATTTTTTAATTTTTCTAATTCTTTTTCTCTTTTTACTACATCTTTGCTATTTTCACTTTCTTGTTCCCATTTTTTCAGGTCTTTTTTTATACTTTGCAATGCTTTATTTTTTACTTCATCTGTCATTTTCCCTAAATTCCACATTGTATCAGCAAGTACCATCCAAAATACTGTTTCTTCATCATTATCTTCTATTTCTTCTTTATATTCTTGCTTTATTTGTTCTAGTGCTTCTTTATTCTCTATCCCCTTTTTTAGTTTTTCTATATATTCTTCTTTTAAGTCCAATGCTAAATCATTTTCATATAGCTTTGTTCCCCATGTTCCCATTTTTACCTCCACCTTTTCTATTATTTATATTCTACTATATTGTTTACCAATCAGTCAACTTTACATACAAAATGTGGATTTACCACATGTGCATTTTGCTTTGCAAACATGCACAGTCCAGAGTAATCTAAGCTTATTGTATAGTAAAGATCTTCGATTTTTACTATACAATAAGCTAGAGCATTGCAATTTGCAATGCTCAAACTCCTTATACTGTTAATGAAACTACTTAAGTTCTCCTTCCTTCCATACTTTTAACGTCATCTCAGCATTAAGTGAAAATATACCATATTTTTCATTATTAGCAATCTCTTTTAGTACTTCTTCAGCCCTCTTTTCATTAACTTTTAATATTAAACACTCTGCTGCTATTGATGTACGCAAAGATACATTTTCATTCTCTAATAATTCATCAAATACATCCTTTGCTAAGGCTTTATCTTTCGCAACTTCGTGAAACAGCTTTTCCATCTTATCAAAGGCTCTATTTCCCCTTCTATAGTTTCCTTCTAGCATAGATTCATATCTTATTTTTCCATACTTTATATATTTACTTATTATTTCTTCTTTATCTAGCATATATCCCCCACTAGTTCCAATTTATTTGAAATGGATTTTGATACTCATATTTTTCTATTTTTTCTTTTAACTCATCTAATACTTTTAATTTTTCTTCTTTTTGTTCATCTTCTCTATTTAATATGATTTTTCTTAGCTCTTCTATTCTTTTGTATGCTTCCTGTTTTATTTTTTCATTCACTATTCCTACTGGGTCACGTACAAACCCACCTATCATCATTGAATCTACCAACGCAATATATAGTAATGGATCTGTTTTTACTATTGCCCCTTCTGGTGGAGTAATTTTTAATTTTTCTTCATAATATACTGCCCTCATCAAAAATCTAATATGAGAATCCTCTTCATCTCTTGGATCAACTTCATGATATACTGGTTTTTTATTAGTTCCAAGGTTAATTATCTTGTCTAAGAAATGTGTTTCTATATAGTCCCATCTCTGTATCGGGATATTATCTTTAATTGGATCTATATATTCATCTTTTGGTGTAGGCAAATTATCAAAATTTCCTATATATATTAAATCTTCCTTATACACTTTTTGGGTAACTCTATACAATTCCACAATATATTTATGTCTCACATTGCCTTTGTTACTTATTATCACATATTCTAATTTCGCTATTTCTTCTTTACTTTTAGGTAATATGTCTGTATCTGTTATTTGTATATAAACCCACGCAATGCTTGAATTTTGATGGTATACCCCTTCACCTACTTTTCTAAACAAGAGGTATCTTCCATATAGACCTAGTTTTTTTGCCTTTTCTCCTTTTAGCTGATATGCATATATATCTCCTATATTCCATATATATTTATTTTTTACTTTATTGGGTTTTTGTTGTCTAAACTTTTTTTCTTTTGGCATTTCTGAATTTAATTTATTTTTTAATTTTTCTAATTCTTTTTCTCTTTTTACTACATCTTTGCTATTTTCACTTTCTTGTTCCCATTTTTTCAGGTCTTTTTTTATACTTTGCAATGCTTTATTTTTTACTTCATCTGTCATTTTCCCTAAATTCCACATTGTATCAGCAAGTACCATCCAAAATACTGTTTCTTCATCATTATCTTCTATTTCTTCTTTATATTCTTGCTTTATTTGTTCTAGTGCTTCTTTATTCTCTATACCACTTTTTAATTTTTCTATATATTCTTCTTTTAAGTCTAATGCTAAATCATTTTCATATAGCTTTGTTCCCCATATTCCCATTTTTACCTCCATTTCTCATACATCCAATATAGTGCCTCATCACGTAATTCGCTCTTTAGTAGATCTATAGCAATTTTTCCTCCAGCTCTCATATATACACCTAAATTTCTATTATTAGGGTTTATTCCATTTATTTTATTAAGTTGTTCTTTAGTTGAATATTGTATAATTAATATTTGTTCTAATCCTCTTGCTTCTTCTTTTGTTAGTCCCTCTTTAACAACTATAAATTCATTCCCAGGTTTTGTTTTTTGATGATAAGCTTTTCTTGCATCTTTATTAACAGTTCTTCCAACATAAACAATTTTTTCAGACTTTTCTTTTTTTAATTCATATACTGTATGCGATTTTTCTTCCTTTTTAGGCTTATTTTCTACTTTTTTGATTACCTTATCGGCTGCTATAACTGTAGCATATGTTGCAACTGCATATAGTGCAGCCTTAAATCCTACAAGTAGCATACTTGATACTGTAACTGAAATTGTAATTGCAAACGTTCCTTCATTGTCTGCATTATTAATCGGATTATTGTCACAATATGCATACAAATTTTTTCCTAAAGTTGTATCATTTAATATTCCATCTGCATTTAAAAATCTTCCCCATTCTGGATTATAATATCTATTTTGCAAATAATATAAACCTGTTTCTGTATCATAATAATATCCTCTATACCTAAATGGGTTCATATTCCCTATATGGTTTTGATCTGTTATTTGTGTTCCATTTGCATCTGTTACTGATAAAACATTTCCCCAACCATCATAGTTATACTTTACTACCAAATTGAATTGTTCGTCAAGTATTTCAATAATATCCCCTTGTAAATTTTTAATATAAATATATGACTTATACTCATTTGTAGAATTGTTATAGTATTGTGCAGTTATAACTTGTCCATTTTCATCATAGTCAAAATACAATACTTCATTATTTGTTTTCTGGAATACCACTTTAGAACCATTTACCGAATAATAAGTTACAGTATCCCCTATTATTTTCTCTTCTCTAATTCCATTTTCATCATACTTATATTGAACATTTATATTATTGGTTGCATTTGTAACACTTGCTAGTGTTCTTCCATTTTGCCACGTATAAGTATTGCCATCATATGTTAGTGGATTTCCTATTGCATCATATGTAATTGCTTTATTATTATATTTTGTTAGTTGGTCCTTCCAATTTGTATTTTCATATGAATATGTTATAGTTGATAATGGTTCTTGCAATGTGTCTGTTGTTGTATATTCATACTCTTTTTTGTTTAGTATATTTCCACCAATATTATAAGAATATGTAATAGTTTTGTTTTGTTCTTTGTCATCTTCTCTTATAAGTTGCCCTAATGAATCATAATAATATGTTTGTTTTAATTCATTTCCCTTACTAATTGTTTTTATGTTTCCATTATTATCATATGTATAATTTAGTTCATCATTATTCCCATTTTTTAAGCTTTTTACTTGTGTTGTTGTTCTTCCATTTGATAAGTCAGTATAAGAATATTGAATATTATATTCTACATTATCTTTTGTAATTTTCTTTTTGTTAATCCTTTGTAATTCATCTTTTTCATAAAAAATGTCATAACCACAAGCAGATATACTATTAATTATATTATCATTATCATAGTTGTAATACACATTGTACATTAATCTCATGTTTTTAACTAATCTGCTTTCAATTTGCGATATGTTGTTGTTTTTGTCATATTTATATGATTGTATAAAATTTACATCGTTTTTTCTCTGTTCTACTAATCTGTCTGCCAAATCATATTTTAGAGTTTTATTAGTAGTCGTATATGTATTTTCAACTCCATTTAAGTTTCCTCTGCCGTCATATGTATAGAAATAAGAACCATTCTCACCTACTTGAGCAGATATTCTATTAAACCTATCATAACCATATTCAACATCCTGTCCATTTCCATATGAACTTTTTCTAATATTTCCATTATTATTCTTATATGTATTGGTTATTAGTGCCTGATTGCCAACTTTTACTTGCTTTTGATTTCCAAATGTGTCATATTCAAAAGAATAATTAAATCCATTATGATTTACAGTTTTTAGATTGTCATTTTCATATGTGTATGAATTTTGATGTACATTACTTCCATTAGTAACTGAAGTATTAGTCAATCTGTCTAAATTATCATAAGTATAATTAGTTGTATTTCCATTAGGATCTGTTACAGAATTAACTGTTCCTTTGCTTTCGTTATATGTATATGTTGTTTCTTTTCCTACTTGATTTTCAGTTTTAACTGTATAATTTCCATTTGATGAATATGTTGACTTACTTTCTATATACTTATTTGCATTTGACGTATTGTTTATTTTAGCTGTTGTAGTATTTCCATAATTATCATATCCAAATGAATATTTTACATTACTGCTATTTGTTGCACTTAATAACCTGTTTTTTATATTTTGGTCATATTCATACGTAAATTTTCCACCTTTAGGATTAATACTTTGTATCAAGTTATTATTTGAGTCATAATTAAATGTACTATTTTCTTTGGCTAAATTTTGAGTGCTAATTACATTTCCTTTATCATCATATTGGTAGCTTGTACCAAATTCTTCTTTAAATAGTCCAATATTATCAAAATAAATTTCATTTGCATTTCCATAAAATATTAAATAAATATCTATTTGCGTATATGCTTTTTTTGTTATAAATTGATTTGATATAAATTGCCATCCATCTGTACCAGATACAGCAATCTTACTGCTCCATTGTACTTCTCCATCTGTTTGAGTAACTCCAATTGTTACCCTTGAAGATTTTACATTTCCTGGAACACTTGGAACTCCTAATGATTTTACCCATGCATAAATTGTATAAATATCTCCCGCTTCACCAGAAGTATTTATAGTTTGCTTTAAATACTTATTATTTGATGGATTTCCAGTTATTTTAAATACATTATTACCATCTAAACTTACAACTGTATCACTATCCGTACAGTTTGCATGTTTTGTCCATCCAGTTAATCCATCATCAAATTTACTGTTTGTTACTAAGTTATTAGAAAGTTCTTTTACAGATATCATTTTGCTTTCTAATGTTAATTTGTTGTTTTTTCCGCCACTCGTTCCATATTCGTATGTTTGTCCATAAGCATTGTCTATATTTTCAGACTCTTTTCCAAAGTCTGCTATAGTAATACAATGTCCATAATTATCAAAAGTATATGTATTTGAATATCCTTGTTCATCTATAAATTTAGTTAAATTGTTTCCATATGTAATTGTTAATGAATTTCCTTGTGTTCCATCAGTTCCATGTTCTGTTATACTTTTCACACGATACACACTGCCGTGGATAATATGTATAATCCATATAGCTGTTGTCTATGTTTTTTACTCTTGTTATTTCATTATTATCTCCATAAGAATAATTTGATGTTTTGTTATCCGAATAAGTAATTGTTATTAATCTACCATTTGTATCATAAGTATAGTTAGTTACTCTTCCTGCTTTGTCCGTAATTTTTTGTAATCTACCTGAAGAATATGTTAGTGTAAGTTCATCTCCTACTGCATCTGTTGCTTTTGAAATTACATATTCGTTATTAATAGTTGTTAAGGTTAAATTAATTGAGTTATTGCTTGTATCTTTTACTGTTTTTAAATGCCACTTATCTTTGCCACTATATTTTTCAAATATCATTGTATTTCCAGATTTATCTGTCATTATTTTATTATTATCAGATGTGCTAATTTTTAAACCTAGTCCATCTTCATCTTCATATATATTTGTAGTAGAATTTTTTGTAAAATAATGAGCTGTTGCATCTTCGTCTATATATTTGATATATTCTGTAGAGCTAATTGTTTCAAGGGTTAACATCTGTGATAAATTTAGCCTTACTCCCTTTCCATACCCTATATCTACATCTTTTTCATTAGTATTGTATACATGTTCAATTGTAACTGGTAATCTGTTGCCAGGAGTGGCAGCATCTGTATGTACTAAAGTTAAATTTCCATTATAATCATTTGTATATACAGTTCCAGCTCTACCAACTGATTGAGCATGATAACTTAAATAATCTTCAAGCCCTGTTTGATTTCTATATGCTATAACTATTTTGGGTCTGTAATTTAAATATGCTCCACTTGTATTGGCAGAAAAGAAGTATGCATCAGTAGTTGAAGTTGTAGTATCATATTCTTTATGTTCTTTTATCATTACCCCATAATTGTTTCCTGTTGTATACCAGTCTTTTACAAGAGCTGTAATATCAAATCTGTTATCCATTTTAGGGTCACTGCTTGTGTATTTATACTTTATATAATCAATTACTTTTGTATCATATTTGGTTGATATATTAGCCCAATTTACAGAACTACCTGTCCAATTTTCAGTAACTCTATGAACATCAAAAATTCTTTGATCTGTTGGTGGATTCCATTCACTATTATCAGGATAATTTCTAATACTAAGTTCTGCTGCAATTACTTGATCCCCACTATTTAATGTTGGTAACGAAAACTTAATTAAAGACCTAATTGGTCTATTACCTACAGAACCATTTCCAACTCTTAGTATATGTGCATTATGTCTTGTTGTATTATTTGTATCTCCTTTATAGATAAATGTGTCATCAATATTTTGTACATAAAGTGATGTTTGAATTGTTGGATCAAGTGTAATTGGATATACTCTTTCTTCAGCATTTAACCATTCTTTATTTGGTGTTATAGTTAATTCGTATTTTTTATTTTGTTTTTTTAGTTGTATATCTATGTCATCAGAAAATTCTAATTTACTGTCATACATAAACGGTGATTTTATTACAAACTTCGTCTCACTACCTTTATATACTATAATGTCATTATTCTCTGTTAATCTCATGTCAAGTCCGTTTGTATCATATTCAAAAACAATATTGTTATCTATAGCATCTCTGTTACTTAAAATAATATCTTCTTTTACTTTTTCTGGTTCAATTGTGTATTCAACATTTATATTGTTTAATAAATTTGTATATTTAACTGATGATGTTACTTGATTTAATGCAACTTCATTAATTTTAAGCCCTTTTACATTTCTTGTGCCTTCTGTATTTGTTATAACTGGGTTTTCTGTACTATTAGCATTTTTTAATCTCCATGTTAAAGTATATTCTCCACTTGTAATGCTTCCTAAGCTATGGTCTTTTGTTTTATTAGTAAATTTAGTTTTAAATGAATTTGCCTTGTTTTCATATATTTCTGTTGTTTTATTTTCTTCTATATTTTGCTTTATATTTATTTCAGTACTTAATTCTTCTTTTGATAATTTCAATGTATCTTTTGTGTCAATTTTAGTTTCTAAAGTATTGTCAATATCAACAAACTTTCCATTCTCTTTATAATGTATATTTGACGGAAAAATTGTTGCTATTCTTGTTCCATCTTCTAAAATATAATGTTTTTCATTTGAGTTTCTTCTTTCTGTATCTTCCATTAATATTTTTTGGTCTTTGTAATTTGTTGTTTTACTTCCATCTTCTAATTGTATTTTTTCATTTGCAACTATGTCGTCTTTGTTTGAAAAACTTTGTCTTATTGATTGTGCAAATACATTCATTGGTGCAAAGCAAAAAGTCATTACAAATACACATAGCATTGCAATGACCTTTTTTACAGAGTATTTTGTGAAAAAAATTTTTTTCATATAATTCCCCCTTTTTATTATTTTTACAACACAATCATATACATTATTATTGCAAAATAAAATAAAAGTGGAAAAAAGTGGAATATTTTGTCAAAATATGATATAAGTTAATATATATTAAAAAGTAAAGGATTAAATTATATGAAAAAAAATATTGTTCTTGCTGAAGATGATTTAGTTTGCTGTAATCTAATATTAAATTCTTTCAAGCAGTTCAGCTCTAATATTAATATTGTTGGAGTTGCCCAAAATGGAGAGCAAACATTGGCATTAGTTTCAAAGTATTGTCCAGACTTTTTACTTTTAGATTTAAATATGCCAAATAAAAATGGTATTGAAGTATTAAATGAATTAACCAAAATTCAGAATTGCCGAACTAAAGTTATTATAATTTCTGGTGAAGTTCCTATGGTAAACAAACTAAATTTAGCAAAATATGATATTATTGTTAATATTTTTGTAAAACCTTTTGAAACCTCTATGTTATATTCAGTTATAGAAAACTATAATTTTGATGAATATGAACATATTGATAATTTAATTAATACGATCTTACATAAATTTAATTTTAATTTTTCTAGTGCCTCATATAGCTATTTAGCAAGTAGTATAAAAAAATATTTTCTTTTCCCTCATTCTCTTAATAAGATATACAATGAAATAGCATTAGAATACAACGTTTCCGCATCTAATGTAAAATGGGGAATTGAAAAATTAATGTTATCAATGATAAGATATACAGATAAGGAAGTTATTAAAAAATATATTTCATACACTCATACCCCTACTCCTAAAGTTTTTATACATGAAATTACTAACATTTTAAGAAAGCAATTATAAACTAAAAAATATGCCAATGGGGACGGAGAATTTTGGCACACTTTTAATTAAATTAAAATTTAAACAAAATTGATTACAAAGTGTGCCAAAATTCTCCGTCCCCATTGGCATATTTTAAATAAATAATTTTAATATAACAAGTAATATTGCTCCTGGAATGCCTAAAATGCCTACTAATATTGCTGTTACAATATTTAAACCTATATGAAAATTCCATACAGCACCTATTAAGTTTATTATAAATATTAATAGTCCACCCAAAACAGAGTTTATTATTAATTTAAATAATGCTTTTAATGGAACTGAAAATATTTTTCCAATAATCCATAAAACAACTATACACCCTAAAATAACTAAAGCATTAGAAAAGTCCAATTTTTATCACCATTCCTTTAGTAATATGTATGATAAAAATTGGACAAATATTACCTACCCTACCTGATTTTTTTTGAAATATATTTCTTCTATCATGTTTAGAGATAATCCTTTTGCTCTTGCTTTATTTACTAAAAAGTCAACTTTACTTTTGTTTGCTTTTATTTGATATGTGTAATAATCTACTAAACCTTCTTCTGCTGTTTCAAAATTTTTATTTGCTAAATTTAAATCTTTTTTTGCATTTATCAAACTAATTATAAGCTCTGCTTTTTTATCTTCATCAGTTTTTTCGTATATTTTATTTTCTTTTTCATAAATTTCACTCATTTTAATCACCGTTCTCCTTTTACTGCATTATATACAGCAAATTTTGTTTTATTCAAAAATCTTGATTTTTACGCAATAATTTGCTATAATTAGTGCGTAATTTTTAATTACTATTGCCCGTCCTTATATAGGTCGGAATTTTTATATTATTAACGAAAGGATGGTATTTATATGGATCAAGTAAAAATTGGTAAAGTTTACAGGCATTTTAAAGGTAATTACTATTTTGTTGAAAATGTAGCATTAGATTCAGAGTCCAAAGAAAGAATGGTTGTTTACAAAGCTATTTATGACAGACCAGATTCTCAAATATGGGTTAGACCTGAAAAGATGTTTTTGGAGAAAATACCTTCCAACAGACCTGATAATATAACTGGTCAAATTTATAGATTCGAATTATGTAATGATATTGAAAAAGATTATTTAAAATAGAGGTATATAGTTATGATAGATATTAAATTTTTAAGAGAAAATCCTGATGTAGTTAAGGAAAATATTAAGAAAAAATTTCAAGACCACAAACTAGTATTAGTTGATGAAGTTCTTGAATTGGATGCTAAAAATCGTGAAGCAAAATTAAATGGTGATGATTTAAGAAGCAAAAGAAATTTATTAAGTAGTGAAATTGGTAACTTAATGAGACAAGGAAAAAAAGATGAAGCAGAAAGTATAAAGGCTCAAGTACAAGAAATTAATAACAAATTACTTGAAAATGAAAAACTTGAAGAAGAATATTCTGCACAAATTCAAGAAAAAATGATGAAAATACCTAACATTATTCATGAATCTGTTCCAATTGGTAAAGATGATAGTGAAAATGTTGAAATTCAAAAATTTGGAGATCCAGTTGTGCCAAGTTATGAAATTCCATATCATACAGACATTATGGAATCATTTGATGGTATTGATTTAGATGCTGCTCGTAGAGTTGCTGGCAATGGTTTTTATTACTTAATGGGCGATATTGCTAGACTTCATTCTGCAGTTATTTCTTATGCCAGAGATTTTATGATTAATAAAGGATTCACTTATTGTGTTCCACCTTTTATGATTCGTAGCAGTGTAGTAACTGGTGTTATGAGCTTTGAAGAAATGGATGCAATGATGTATAAAATTGAAGGAGAAGATTTATATTTAATTGGTACAAGCGAGCATTCTATGATTGGCAAATTTAAAGATCAAATTCTTCAAAAAGATAAAATTCCTTATACAATGACTTCATATTCTCCTTGTTTTAGAAAAGAAAAAGGTGCTCATGGTATTGAAGAACGTGGTGTATACCGTATTCATCAATTTGAGAAACAAGAAATGATTGTTGTTTGTGAACCTGAAGATAGCTGGAATTGGTATGATAAATTATGGTCATATACAGTTGAATTATTTAGAAGTATGGATATTCCAGTTCGTACTTTAGAATGTTGTAGTGGTGATTTAGCTGACTTAAAAGCTAAGAGTTGTGATGTTGAAGCTTGGAGCCCTAGACAACAAAAATACTTTGAGGTTGGTAGTTGTTCTAACTTAACTGATGCTCAAGCTAGACGTTTAGGTATTAGAATTAAAGGTGAAAAACAAAATTATTACGCTCATACTTTAAATAATACTGTTGTTGCTCCACCACGTATGTTAATTGCTTTACTTGAAAATAACTATCAAGAAGATGGAAGTGTTAAAATTCCTGAAGTTTTATGGCCATATATGGGCGGAACTAAAATTTTAAAACCACTTAAATAATAAGTAGTAATTGAAAGTAGGTGTAAAATGTTTATTAAGAATCCTGAGTTTAAAGTTTCAGCTGTTAGTCCTAAACAATACCCTGATGATAGTTTACCTCAAGTAGTATTAGTTGGGAAATCTAATGTTGGAAAATCAAGCTTTATAAATACATTAGTTAATCGTAAAAAATTAGCCAGAACTAGTAGTGAACCTGGTAAAACAAGACAAATCAATTTTTACAATATGGATGAAAAATTTTATTTAGTTGATTTGCCTGGTTATGGTTTTAGTAAAATGTCTAAACAAGAACAAGCAAAGGTTGGAACTTTTATTGAAGAATATTTACAAAAAAGTAAAAATATTGCTTTAATAGTATTTTTAATAGACATTCGACATGACCCTACTGCTAATGATAAGCTTATGTATGATTATATTTTTAAAACTAATTTACCTTGTATTGTAATTGCAAATAAAGCTGATAAGCTAGCTATTACAAAGGTAGATGATGCAGTAACTAATCTACAAAATATTTTAAATCCATTAAAAGATATTACATTTCTTCCATGTTCTAGTGAGAGAAAAGTTTATACAGATAAAGTTTGGGAAGAAATTGAAAAATATATCTAAATCGACAAAAAACGACATAATCTGTCGTTTTTATTTATGTGTTTAATTGACTTTTTGTCTATTATGGCTTATAATATATATACGCTTTGTATAAAGCGAATTTATTTTAAGGAGATTTTAACTCTATGGTGACTTTGAAAAAGTTTATTTGTGTAAGCTATGACTCACACGCTTCTGCAAAGGCTGCACTTCGGGCAGCAGAATTGAATTTCTTCAATGGTTTGGAAACTATTGCGTATAATCTGAACCATGTAAATGATAACACAATTTTCTTTGTAAAATCGTCGTGCAGTGCTAAGGATGATCGTGTCCTTGAATTTTTACTTGCACAGGAGGGTGCTCTTCCTGAAGGGTGCCACGTAAAAGTTGCTAACTCCTAAAAAAGCGAGTGGTTCATTATGAACCACTCGTATTTTTTTCTTCTTTTTTTGTTATTGCTTTTAATGCTTTTGGACGTTCTAACACAACCACATGTCCACATCCTAAACATTTCATTTTAAAATCAACACCAACTCTAGTCAATTCCCATAGTTTACTTCCACAAGGATGTTGTTTTTTAGTTCTAACAATATCGCCTACATTATACTCCATAGGAATCACTCCTTTTTATTTTTCAATTATATTTTTTAATCTTTTTTCTACACTATCTTTTCCTAATACTTGCATAATTTCATATAAGTCTGGTGTTTGTTGCCTTCCTGTTAATGAAACTCTTAATACTGTACTAACATCTCCTACGTGTGCCTTCCATTTTTCAGGTTCTTGTTTAAACATTTTTACTTCTCTGGCATATCCTAATTCTTCTGATAAATCTTTTACTTTATCAAACCATGTTTGTTTATCATCATTTATATTGAAATATTTTTCTAAGTATAATGATAATATTTTTTTAATTTCTTCTTTATCATTTATTTTAGCATATTCAAAGTTATTGTCTAAACTAAAGAATTTTTCATCATACATATAGTAAATTGCATTTTTTATTTCTGCCCATTTAGATATGTCTTTTCTAGGCTTAGCTGTTCCTCTTTCTATTCCAAATACTTTTAAAGCGTATTCTTTGTTTTGTAGCATTTCTTCAAGTTCTTTATCATAACGTTTTGCCCAATTTAAAGAATCTTCATATACTCTTTCTTTAGAATATGTAGATATAACATTTTTTGATATGTCTAGTAGTTTTACCATATCAAAAATTGCTCCACTTACACTCATTTTGTTAAGCTCAAAATCAAATTCTGATATGTCTTTGTCTGGGTTTGATCTTTTCCATGTTTCAAAATTTGAGTTTGCTATATTTAACAAATATTGATATACAGCTTCTGCTGGTATACCTTCTTCATGATAGTAACTAACTGCTGCTTCTGGGTCTTTACGTTTACTAATTTTACGTTTTTTACCTTCATCATCTTTTAATATTGCAGATGTATGTGCATATTTAGGCACTGCAAATCCCAGTGTTTTAAATAATTCTAGATGAAGTGGTACTGAAGATAGCCATTCATCAGCACGAATTACATGTGTAACTCTCATTAAGTGATCATCAACAGCATGTGCAAAATGGTATGTTGGTAATCCATCTGCTTTTATAATAACTATATCTTGATCATTTTCAGGAAATTCAACATTTCCTTTTATTACATCATGATGTCTAATTTTTCTTTCTTCATTTCCCATAGACTTAAATCTAACAATATATGGTTCACCTGCTTTTATCTTTTCTGCAGCTTCTTCTACTGATAGATTACGATATGTTGCCCATATTCCATAATAGCCAGGTCTAATTTTAGCAGCTTCTTGTTTTTTACGCATTTCATCAAGTTCCTCTGGTGTTGCAAAACATGGGTATGCTCTACCTTGTTCTATTAAATATTTAGCAAAAGCTTGGTATATATCTTTTCTAGCACTTTGTTTATATGGTCCATAATTTCCCTTTTCTTCAGTTTCATTTATCATACCTTCATCAAATACAATACCAAAGTCTTTAACTGCCTCTACTATTTGTACTACACCATTTTCAATTAGCCTTTTTTGATCTGTATCTTCTATTCTTAATATACTAACACCTTTAGTTTGTTTTGCAAGTGTTGTACATATAATACTTTGGTATAGTCCACCAATATGAACATAACCTGTTGGGCTTGGTGCAAAACGTACTACCATTGCTCCTTCTGGTAAGTTTCTTTCTGGATATTTTTCCTCATAATATGAAATTGGTTTTGCATTTGGAAATATTAAATTTGCTAAATCTTTATAATCCATTTTTTACTCTCCCTTTCAGTAATTGCTTTTAAATATCATTTATTATACTCTATTTTATTCTCTTTTTCAAGATATCTAATAACTTTATATCTTTAGTAACAAATAAATAATACCAAGCTGTCAAGTGCTTGGTACTATTGCATTTTGCTAAACTTCTGTAATAATTGGTAAAATCATAGGATTTCTCTTTGTTTTTTCAAATATATAATCTCTTAAAGTATCTTTTAATGTTGATTTTATTGTTGACCAATCTGTAATGTGGTTTTCTCCGCATTTTCTAACTTCTTCATAAATTACCTTTTTAATATCATCCATTAAGTTTTCAGATTCTCTAACATATACGAATCCTCTTGAAACTACATCTGGCTCTGATACTATTTCACCTGTACTTGAATCCATTGCAACAACTATAACTATCAAACCATCTTGTGATAAGTGTTGTCTATCACGTAAAACTATGTTACCAACATCTCCTACTCCTAAACCATCTACTAAAACTTTTCCATTTGGAACAGATGTAGTAAGTGTTGCTTCATTTTCATTTAATTCTAATGTTCTACCATTTGACATTATGAAAATATTTTTAGGCTCTATTCCTAGTTTTTTAGCTGTTTCTGCATGAGCTATAAGTTGTCTATATTCACCATGAACTGGTATAAAGAATTTTGGTTTTGCTAAAGTCATTATTAATTTTTGTTCTTCTTGGCATGCGTGGCCTGATACATGCACATCTTCTAAAGAACTGTATATAACTTCTGCACCAATTTTCATAAGGTCATCAATTACCTTTGACACATATTTTTCATTTCCTGGAATAGGAGTAGCTGATATTATTACCATATCATTTGGTGTTATAGTTACTTTCTTATGATCTCCATTTGCCATTCTTGTTAGAGCTGACATTGCCTCTCCTTGGCTTCCTGTTGTTATAATAACTAATTGATCATCACGATAATTCTTAATATTGTCAATGTCTATAAATACATCTTCTGCACCTTTTATATACCCAAGTTCAATTGCAGCATCAATCATATTCATCATACTTCTACCACATACTGCAATTTTTCTTCCATATTTAATTGAAGAATTAACTATTTGTTGTACACGGTGTACATTTGATGCAAATGTTGCTACAACTATTCTTTTTGAATTATTTAAAAATAGCCTATCAAACACTTCTCCGACTGAGCTTTCAGACATTGTAAAACCTTTTCTTTCACTGTTTGTACTGTCTGAAAGTAATGCTAATATACCTTTGTTTCCTAGTTCTGCAATTCTATTTAAATCAATTACTTTATCATCTATTGGTGTATAATCAATTTTAAAGTCCCCTGTGTGAAGAATTGTACCAACAGGTGTTGTAATTGCAAGCATTACAGCATCTGGTATACTGTGGTTACTATTTATAAATTCAACTTGCATATGTTTAAATCTTACAGTTTGTCCTTGTTTTACAGTATATATTTTTGTAGATTGAGTTAATTTATGCTCTTCAAGTTTATTTTTTATTAATGAAACTGTTAATTGAGTAGCATATATAGGTATATTAATTTGTTTTAATATATATGGTATTGCTCCTATATGATCTTCATGTCCATGTGTTATAACTAAACCTTTTATTTTTTCTTGATTTTTTATTAAGTAAGTTATATCAGGTATTACTAAGTCAACGCCTAACATATCATCACCTGGGAATTCTAGTCCACAGTCTACTAATATAATTTCATCTTCATATTCAAAAACTGTAATGTTTTTTCCTATTTCTTGTAATCCACCTAAAGGTATAATTTTTAAGTTAGACTTTTTAAAATTAAATTCTAATTTTTCACTTCTTTCTAGTTTTGTGTTTGTTCTTTTTCTTGTTGTAGCCCTTCTCTTTTCTTGTGTATTCTGTTTTTTTTCAGTTACCTCTTCCTTTTTAGCAGTAACATTTTTGTTGTTTTTTCTAACAGAATATCTTGGCTTTTTTTCTTTTCTCTCGCCATTTTCTCTTTGCTTTTCTGCATTCTGTTTTAATTCATTTGTCATTTAAAATTTTTCTCTCCTTTTTTATTAAATTGTTGTTCTTCATTATTTTGTTTAAAGGTAACTTAACCTTGTTGTATAGCAAAAATCTTCGATTTTTCCTATACAATAAGAAAAGCATAGAATAAATATATCTGTTGCTGTTAATTTGCACAGATATTTTCACTAAAATAATTTTTTCTAGTATCAAACTATTGCTTTTAATATGTTTCTTTTCCGCCCTAAACATATTCTAAAAATTTAAAATTATTTTCTTTTTATAAACAAATATAAATCTCTTCTTTACACATATTGGTAACAACTGTTAATTATTATACTATTTTTTTACATTTTTGTCAAATTATAATAGTGATGCACCTATAATCCCGGCATCATTCCCTAACATAGCCAACTTTATTTCTGGAAGTTCTTCTTTATTAAACACATATCTTTTATTATAATAATTTTCTAAAAAAGGCTTATATAACACTTCTTTAAAATATACAAATCCCCCACCCAAACAGATTGCCTGTGGTTCAAAAATATCTATAATATTTGAAAGTCCTATAGTTAGGTCTTCCATGTATTCATTTAAAACATTTTTAACTTGCTCATTTTGATTATTTTCTAGAAGCTTTAATAATTCTTTTCCATCTGTTTCTGTAGGTATATTCATTATTTCCATTAAATTATTTTTTAATCTTTTAATCGCACAATATGTTTCAAAACATCCTTTTTTACCACATTTACATTGTATTCCGTTTTTTTCAATTATCATATGTCCTAATTCAACTCCAGAGTTTCTAATTGGCTTCAACTCTTCTCCTGCTATGAATACATCACTTCCTATTCCAGTACCTAAACACAAAAAGACTGCATCTTGATAATTTTTTAATGCTCCATACTTCTTTTCTGCAATAGCTGCACATTTAGCATCATTTTTTACTTTTACTTGAATATTAAATTTGGATTCTAATATTTCAGTAATATTAAGCTCTTTTATTCCTAAATTAACAATATTAGTCAATTTGCCTTCTTTAGGTGTTCCTGGACTTGCTATTCCTATCATTTCTATGTTGTTATATTTATTTATATAATTTGCAACATCATTTTCAATTTTATTAACTATAAATTCTTGTACATTATTTGTATTTGCTAATTCTGTTTCCGTTTTTTCAATTATTTTTCCTTGCTCATCAACCACACCTATTCCAATATGGCTTCCACCTAAATCAATTCCTATTTTCATATTTTCCCTTTCTACCACAAAAAGCTCTGTATAAACAGAGCTTTCGTATTGTTATAGTCCTAAGCCTTCCATCATAAATTCTCCCATATATAATTGGATACATGGTACTAATAAAACTACTACAAGTATAATTAGTAATATACCAACAAATGAATAAGAAATTTCTGGAAGCACTTTCATTATTTTATTTAAACTATTTTGAATATCTACATCCATATAATCTAAAAGTTTTTCCATCATATCTGGTAAGTCAGTTTGCATACCAATTTTAAGCATTTCTATTTCCATTGAGCTACATAATCCAGATTTTTCAAATGGTTCAATCCACGATCCACCTATTAAAATATTGTTTATAGATGTTTCTATAATTGAAAGCATAACATAGTTTTTTACAACAGTTTTACTAACTTCCAAAGACTCTTGAATTCTCATGCCATTTTTTAAGTTTAAAAGCATCGCTTTCATTAATCTTGAAAAGTCAATTCCAAATACTAGCCTTCCAAATATTGGTGCTTTATATTTAAAATAATGCCAGTTGTATTTTCCCTTTGGGGTATTTATGTATGCCATAACAATTAATGTTGCTACAGCTATAATTCCTACTGGTATGTACCAAAATGCTGCTAACCAATCTACAAATGCCATAAACTTTAATGTTGGATCTGGTAATTTAACACCCTTTCCAATTGAGCTAAATACTTTTTGAATTTCTGGTAGCATGAATATTGTACCTGCAATTAATAATATAAGGATACCAATAAATTGCGCTAAGTTCGGTATTAAAATACTTTTTATTTTTTTACTTCTTGTTGTCGAGTCTTCAAGATACTCAACAGCTTGTTCTAATGAACTAGTAAGAGATCCAGAAAGCTCGCCTACTCTTACCATGTTTATGTATACATATGGAAATATATTAGAATAGTATTCCATTGTTGTATACATATATTCTCCATTTTCAACTCCAGCTAAAATATCTTGTAAAACACCTTTAAAAGATAAGTTATCTGTACTGTTAATAATAGTTGATAATGCATGAATGTTATTAAAATTTGCTCTTTTTAATAGGTAAAAGTTTTGAGTAAATATAATAACATCTCTTATTGTAATTTTTTGTCCTGCTGCTAAAACTAGGTTGATTTTTTCTCTAAGGCTTGGTCTGTACTCTTCTCTGCCTTGCAATACGTTAGCTGAATTGGCTGTTTTCATAATGTCATCTATGTCTATAATGTTTTTCTTTGGCACTTTTGTATTTTTATTACTTGAGTAACTTACTTGAACAATTTCAATTGGCATTATATCATTTGCTTTTAACTTTTTTATTAAATTGTTTTTACTGCTTTCTTCAACCTTATTACGTACAATCTGTCCTCTTTTAGTAACAGCTCTGTATACATATTCTGGCACCTTTTCTCCTCCCTTACTTTTTTATTAATCCATCATATTGGCCCTTTTACTTTCATTGTCTCTTTTAATTTTTAATTGCATAATAGTTCTGTTTAAAGTTTCAATATTTTTCTCTTCAATTTGAGCTTTAGCTTGATCTAATGATATTTTATCATCTACAAATAATTGAGCTAAAGAATTTATTAATCCTATACTTCCTTTATCAGCTCCACTTTGTATAGCATCCTCAATTTCAGAAACTCCTAATTTTTCTTTTCTTATAACACCTGCTATAGTATTATCTACAACCATTACTTCTGGTACTAAAACAAGTGAATTGTTTCTTCCTTTTAATAATCTTTGAGAAACAACAAGCTTTAATAAAGATGCTATTAAGTATTTAATAGTTTGTTGATCTCTTATGTCATAAAAGTTTATCATTCTATCTATAGTTTCTGCACAAGATTTAGTATGTAATGTTCCTATTACTAAGTGTCCTGATTCAGCAGTTTCAATTGCTGCTTCCATTGTTTCTCTATCACGAATCTCTCCTATAATTAAGATATCGCAATCCTCTCTTAAGCAGTTTTTTACACCGCCACTATAGTCTGGGCAGTCTCTACCAACTCCTACTTCTTTTTGAACAATGATAGATTTTTTTGATTTGTGCTTGTACTCAACTGGGCTTTCAAGTGATAGTATTTTTTTGTTTTGTGTTTCATTTACTTCATTTATTAAAGCATTTAAAGTAGTTGTTTTACCAGAGTTTGTTTTTCCTGTTACAAGAATTAGCCCTTGTGGTTGACTCATCATCCTTCTAACAATGTCTGGAACTCCTAAGTCTTCATATTTTGGTAATTTACTTTTTATTAATCTAAGTACAAATATAGGAACATCATCTGCAACTGAAATGTTAACCCTTATTCTTGTTTCACCAAATTCATATGAAGAATCTAGCCTTTTATCTTTTTTAAATACTTCATCTTTTTCTACATTTCCTCTTACAAAATAATCATATATTTCAAACATATCCTCATCTGTTAAAGGTTCAAATGTATCTTCTTCTATTAGGTCTCTTCTTATTCTTAAGCATGGCTTAATTCCTGAAATTAAATGTATATCTGATGCATCTTTTTCTATTGCTAGACTTAAAACTTTTTCTATATCAATCATGATATTTCCTCCTATGTTTATTCTTTAATAAATGATTAATTTATTATTTATTTCATCTAAAGTTGTAATTCCTTTTAGAACTTTGCTAATTCCATCTATTACTAATGGTTTATAACCTAATTCTAAAGCTTTTCTTCTAATGTCCATACTTGAACCATCACGTGAAATCAAATCTCTAATTTCATCTTCCACATTTAATACTTCAAATATACCAATTCTTTCAAGGTATCCACTTTGGTTGCATTTTTTACATCCAACTGCATCATATGTTTTCTTACCTTTAAAATCGAATTTAACATTATATTTAGCTCCAATTTTAGTCATTATATCTTTTTCTTGATCAGTAAATTCTCTTTCCTTTGCACAATATGGGCATATTTTTCTTACTAATCTTTGAGATACAGATGTTGCTAAAATACTTGAAATATCATAATTTGATATTCCCATTTTTCTAAGTCTTGTTATTACCTCTATACTATCAATTGTATGTATTGTTGATAATACATAGTGACCTGTTTGTCCAGCTTGCATAGCTATTTCAGCTGTTTCTCTATCACGAATCTCTCCTACAAGTATAATATCAGGGTCTTGTCTTAAAACAGTTCTTAATGAGCTAGAAAAGTCAGATTTTGCATCAACTTCAATTTGATTTAATCCATCTATTCTAATTTCAACTGGGTCCTCAATTGTTGTAATATTTATTTGAGGTCTATTTAAGTAATCAATAATACTATATAATGTAGTTGTTTTACCTTCTCCAGTAGGTGCAGCTACAATTGTAATACTGTTTCTTTTATTAAAACTTTTATTAACAAGATCTTCATCATCTGGGAATCCTAATTCAAAAATTTGATGAATGTCAGCATTCTTTTTTAATAATCTAAGTACAAATTTTTCTCCATATACGTTTTTCTGTGAAGATACACGAATATTATAATCTGGGTAGCTAAGTATTCTACCATCTTGTGACTCTTGTTTTTCTTGATGCATATTTGAAATTGCTTTTAATCTTCCGATTATTTGTGCTTGTTTTTCTTTATCAATCTGTGCTGCTGTAACAAGTTGTCCATCTATTCTATATCTAACTCTTACCATTTTTTCAAGTGGCTCTATATGTATATCACTTGCTCTTTTTTCCATTGCAGCTTTTATAATACTATCTACAAGTCCTGAAATATCTGCACTTGTATCAATATCTCCTGAAGTATTACCTTCCAATGAATCAATTATTTTTTCAATATTACTTTCAAAAGTTATGTATTTCTCCATTACTAAACCTTTATTTAATAACAAAAGTCTAATAACTTCTACAGATCTTCTATTTGATGTATCTGCAAAACAAACCTTAATTTTTCCTGAGCCAATTTCAAAAGGTACAGCTTTATTTTGTTTTACTAAATCTAAAGAAACATACTCTAACACGTCAACTCTAATATCTTTTTCAAGTAAGTAAATTGCTTTTTCACCTAATATATCACCTACTGCATTTACTAATATATTTGGATCACATAATCCTAAAATATTTAAAATGTCTCCTATTTTCTTGTTAGAATGAGTTTTTTGATAATCTAATGCTTTTTCAATGTCATCTTCTGTTACAATTCCTCTTTTAACAAGTTCAATCCCCATTGGTTGTCTTTTTTCCATTTGCAATTCTCCTTTCACCTTTTCATTTGTTCATATTTATTATACTACGAAAACTTTCAAATATATATATTTTTTTGTTATTTACAATAAATTACCAGTATTTTAATACATATTCTATTTTCTTTTCATATAATTTTTTTTCAGTTCCAACTTGTAAACTTACACCTATTAAATTTTTAGTAGTATTATTAACTGTATAGGTATCTGATGTAAATAAAGCATCTTCTATTTTTGTTGCAATTTCTTCATCATTACGGTATATCGCTTTTAGTTTATATTCATATACTGTTCCATCTTCAAAAGTTATTTTATAATCTGTAACTTCTGCAGTTTTATTGTTTTTTACATCTTGTATAAAAAACATATTAAATTTGTTGTATTCCGATACATATTCAGTTTGGTCTTTTACATACCCCATATTTGAATAAAAATATGAGCTTATTATAGCTAATGCACCTATTACAACAGTTGCCACAACAACATATATAACTAATGCAGTTAATGTAACACCTTTTTCTGATTTCATATTATAATTTCTCATAACTCTCTAACCTTTAATCTTTCAATAGTAATGTTTCTTGTATTTGAAGCAAATGTATATATAATATTTGTTTTTACTTTTTTAACATAAGTTTTATCTTCATTATTAGGGTTATAGTCTTCTGTAGATATTTCAACAGTAAAGTTATCAGGAATACCGAATTTTTTTACAACCTTTCCTGCTAATTCTTCATCTACTTCATCATAGCTTGTTTTGTCTATATATTCTGTTATTTGTATTGCATACAATGTTGCAACTTCATCTACTTGACTGTCTGATTGAATTTTAAATGTGGCAACTAACATCGTCCCAACTATTCCTGCAAATATTGTAAAAATAGACATTGCAACAATCAAATCTTGCATTGTAAAGCCTTTATTTGATCTTAAATTAATTTTATTTCTAGCCATATTTTCCTCTTTAAAAATTTTTATAATTCATAAAACATAATAAAATTTGTTATTATTAAACATATAATGTTTGTTACACACAAATAAAATGCAATTGGTATTTTTTCTTGTTCGTTTTCTTTTTTTACAATTTTATTTGATTTAAATTTTATTTTGCTTAATATAAGTTGTAATGATATACAAACTAATGTATATGTAATTGTTAATATTGTTGTTATTTCATATGTAAAGCCTAAAAGTAACATGCAAAGTAATAAGTTTTCTACTGCATAACTATTTTCTGCTTTTTTACGTAAAAATAATACATCTATTAAAACCAATATACATATAATAGTTAAATATATAACATATCTATATATATTAAAATCTTTTTCTACTATATATAGATAAATTATATATATAGCTTGTATAATAAAGCCAAATAACAATACTGATTTTTGAACTTTAATTCTTTCTTTATCTATTCCAGCAATAATAAATAAGCTTACTAAATATAGTATTCCAAATATAAAATAAATCCATGTATTTATATTAGTTGTAAATATATTAATTTTTAAAGACATAGCAAATAAAACAAAAATTACTCCTGACATTGTTTCTAATAAAAGATATCTTGGACGTATTTTTTGTTTACAATATCTACATTTTCCGCCTAAAAATATATAGCTTAAAATAGGTATTAAGTCTAAAAATTGTAACTTGTGATTACAATTTGGGCAAAAAGAACGTTCATGTGTTATGTCTTTTCCTAATGGTATACGATAAACTGCTAATGTAAAAAAACTTCCAAATAACGTTCCTATAATAAAAATTAAAGTGTATAATACTATATTCATTTTTCCTACCTATAATATAATTTGAGGCATATACATTATGCATATGCCTAAATTATAATTGAATTTTTATTCAAACTTATGCTTCAACTTTTTCTACAGATTTAACTGCACCATTTTCTACAGTTACAGTATAATTTTTACCATTAACTGTTGTAGAAATTGTTCCGCCTAATTTATTATCTGTGAATTTTAAATCAGTTGATGTTGTAGCTGTTTTCCAAGCATCTGGCAAATAATTTTTAACTAATGTTAAAAGATCTGCTGCTGCTGTTGGTACTGTTTGCTCTGTATCATATGATTTGATTAAGCATTCAGCTTGTGCATTACTTATAGCATCTGTAAATGTAGATTTAACTGATGCTAATTCAGCTTTGTTTGCACTACCAAATAATCCATTATCTCCTAAAGCATAAGTAATTGTTACTCCTGCTAAAATTAATAAAACAACTATAGTAACTACTAAAGCTATTAATGTAATACCTCTTTCATTTCTCATAAGTGTTTCACTCCTTTCCTCTTTAGATTTATTTGTATATATTTAAATAATAAATATAACCACTAATTATTTTGTAGGGGTATTATTGTAAAATGTTCCTGTTGAATTTGGATCAACATTTTTTACATCATTATTTCCTACTGTTGTATTTTGACTATTTTGATTATTATTTTGTGTATTATTTTCAACATTATCTACACTTGTACTTGCTGAAAATGGGTTTACCTTTCCAGTTGTATATCCATGTGTTTCTCTATATAATTTTAAATCTGTACTATCAATTTGATAAGTAATTTCTTCTGTTTTATTTTCAAGTGTTACTTCTTCAATTTTTGAGTTAATATTTTCTGGTGTAGTGTATTCGGCTAATTTATTTGGTATAGCCTTGTTTGTAGGAATATAATTGTAGAAAATAACCCCTAAAATTAATACAATTGCAATACATAATAGTAACATTATAAATATTTCTTTTATAACTGATTTGACCATTTTTTCTCCTTTATGTCCAAGATTTTATTGAGCTTGTGTTTGGTTTGCAGTTTCATTGTTTTGTACTGTTGTATTATCTTCTACTGAATTTTGATTTTCATTTGTGCTTTGTGTTGTAGTGTCATTTGTATTTTTATTTTCATTTGTTGAATTTGTATTATTTTGTGTTGTGCTTTTTGAATTAACATTTGCACTTACACTTTCTGTTTTTATATTTACATTTCTTGTAACAAATGTAGCTTGTAAATTTTCTCCATTTGGCACAAGTTTGAAATTTTCAATTGTAAAGCCTAGTTTACTGTCATTTTCAATTGCAGATACGAAACTAAGAATTGGAATATATTCCCCTACAACTGTAAAGTTTATGCTTTTTCCTGAAGGTGTGTAACTAAGGTTAACCCCTTCTGCAGTTGCATGTCTTCCAAGTCTAGTCCATAAAAATTCTACAGTATATGTTTCAACTACACTTGCTTTATTTAATTCTGCTTTTGTACTTACATTAGCTAAATCTAAATATTCTTCCTCAGCTGTTAATAATTTAGAAACGCTAGTATCTAATTCTTCGGTTTTTGATGGATATACGCTATTCATTAAAACTTCTGTATCAGAAATTTCCGTTGTTAGCTTTTCGTTTTCTTCAATTATTTGTTTGGCACTTAAAATTTTAAAGTTTCCAATTGATAATCCATTAAAAATTATTAGACCACCTAAAACAGCTAATAAAAGTACAACAACCGCCATTAAGATTTTTCTCATGGTAAGTCTCCTTCTATAACAACTTTTACCAAGTTTTCAGTTTTTTCTCCTGGAGAAGAAACTATTGTGTCTGGTGATAAGATTCCTTTTGTTCTTAAAATTGCTTTAAAATAACCTAATTGTTCATATTTTTCAGATTGTGCTTGTATTATAATATGTTTTGAAGTTGTATTTTCAATTGACGTAATTTGTACACCTTTTGGTATAGCATACATTATTTCACTAAGTAAATTTGGTATATTATTTCTATTTTTGTTATTTTCCGATACTTCATTACTAATATTTTTTAAGTTTTCTGATAAACTTTCATAATCACTTGTTTTTGAATTTACCTTTTTTATATCTGCCATTACCAAATTAATCTTGTTTTGTGTATCTTCTTTAACATAAGCCAATTGTTCATTTTTACTTTCTATAGATCTATTTATAAACAACGATAATGATGTATATACAATAATAAGTATAAATAACCCGCCTAATGTTCTAAGTAGCCAAGTTTCTGTTAAATCGAAACTTCCGCCAAGATCTAAATTTAATTTACCTTTTGTTTTTCCACTACCTGAATCTTCGCTTTTACCTATATTTAACTTTGCTAGTGAATTATTAAGGCGTTCATTAAATGTTTGCTTTTTAAAGTTAACGTCTTTTACTCCATACTCTAGTCCTTGTAGTGCTAATGCTATTGCAGAGTTTACTTCTATATAGTCTTTTATACTAATTTTAGGAGTATCTGTAATAAAAAATGGTTTTAGAATCTCACATTTTTCATTTTCAAGTATTTCTTGAAAATACAAGTCAACATTATTTATAACAGATAAAGTACCTGTTAAGTATACTTTAGTTATTTTAAGTGTTTCATCTGACATTATTTCTTTTACATTAGTAGCAATTTTATACAATGTAGGCATAATATTGTCTAAATATTCATTTGACTCTTCTTGTAGTTCTTGACCCTCCATTGTATATATGGTACTATTTTTACAAATTTCATATGCTTTTGAATATGAATTTTCTTTTAGTGCAATATCTCCTAATACATCTCCTGCACCCTCTGGAAATTTATCCACTTGATAAACTCTTTGATCGACAACAGTTGTTACTGTTGTTTCATTTTCCATATTAACAATAAGTAGATTTTCTTTTTGTTTTAAATTTGCAATATTGGAAATACTAATTGATATTGGAGCAATTGTTGATACTCTATAATCTGAAAATGGTTGCTCTTGATTTGCTATTGATGCTTTATCTACTGCCATGTGAATTACTTTTACTTTTTCTTTATCATCAATTGTATTAACCAATATATATCTAGTTTCTACAGCATTTTTATTTATATTTTTATCAGAACAAAATGCCTCATATTCTGTTTGAATTGCTTTTTTTAAGTCATTTTTGTTTAATAAAGTGAACATATAAAAATATTGATAAGATTCTTCTGATAGATTTATACTAATTGGTGTTTTATAACTATATGTGTCACTTATTACTTGATTAATTGCTTCTCCTAATTTATCATAAAACTTTATTCCAAACGACTCAACCCTTAGGACATCATGGTCTTTTGAAATTTTCGCATATTTAATTATATTTGGTTCAATGAAAATTCCTAAGCAGCTTGTCATTATTTTCTCCTTCGTTTAAAATAAAATCCTATAATTAGGTTTTGCGAATTTTGTAAAAACATACTTGTAATTCTTTTTAATTTGACATATTTTTACCATTCGATATTAATATTCTATATGTTTTTGGTGAAAAGTCAATATATTTCATTTACTTTTAATATAATTGTAATGTATTTGTAATATAATTGTAATATTTATGTTTTTGATTTTCAAAAAGGCACTCTCCCGTAGGAGAATGCCTTTTATTTTACATTCTTATTAATGCTAAAGCAATAATTACTATTCCAAATATGATTCTATATATTGCAAATGCTTTGAAGCTTCCCTTTTTTAAATAATTCATTAAAAATTTGATAATTAAAAATCCCACTATAAAACTTGTAAGTATTCCTAATATAAGAGATAAATCAAATTGAAATTTATCTAAGTCAAATACTACCGCTGCTAAAGTTATTGGCATCGCCAACATAAACGAAAATTTAGCTGCTCCTTCTCTATCAACTTTTAATGCTCTTGCGATAGTCATTGTAATACCACTACGTGAAACTCCTGGAAATGCAGCAGCAAATGCTTGTGATATACCTATTATAACTGCCTGTTTAAGTGATATATGCTCATAATCTGTGGTTGATTTTGATTTTTTGTCTACTATATATAATAGTATTCCCATTATAATTAATGAAATAGCAATTATAAACATTTGAACATTTATATTTTCGCCAATAATTTTGCTTGATATTTTATCTAAAATTAAACTTAATATTCCTGCTGGTATAGTTGCAATTACTAAATACCAAAATATTTTTCCATCTGTTGAATCTTGTTTTTTTATTACTTTTTTATATCCTGCTTTTACTAAATTAACCCAATCTTTAAAGAAAAATATTATTAATGCAAGTAGGGTTCCAATATGTAGTGCAACATCCATTCCGTCTGATAGAGGTTGCCAATTAAGAATCCAAGGGAATACATTTAAGTGCGCCGAACTTGATATTGGCAAAAATTCTGTTAGTCCTTGAACCGCTCCTAATATAATAGATTGATATATTTCCATTTTATTCTCCTTTGTATATTGTATGTTTTTTTATAATTATTATTCTTTTTGTTTTTCTTCTTTTTCTAGTTGAGTTTCATTTTTAACTCGTTGAATGTCTTCTTTGCTTAAGTTTTTAACTAATATGCATGTTTTCATTAAATGTCTATTAACATTTTTTTCTTTTTTGGTTAAAATTCCTTTTATCTTTTTTGAAACATCTTCTTCTGGCTTATTAAGTCTTTCTTTAATTGGATTAAATAAAGGATCTTTTTGAACTTGCTTATAAATTTTTGGGTCTAATTGAATTGCAACATTCATATAGTTTGTTGCCTTATCATTATCCCCTTTTAACAAAGCAATTTGTGCAAGGTAATAATATGAACCTGATTCTAAATCTTCTTGCTTACATGATTGCATAAAATATTTTTCTGCTTCCTCAAGATCTCCATATATTAATGCAATTTGTCCTAAATTCAATTTTGCATTATATGCCAAACTATTAATTTGTGCAGCTTTTTCATAAAATTCCTTTGCTCGTTGAAAATCGTTTATCATTGTATATGCCATGCCTAAGCTATAGTACAAGTCATAGCTTCCTGGATTATACCTTAAAGCACTCATATAAACTGATACAGCTTCTTTGTATAATTCTTCTTCAAAAAATATTTCACCAAGTAAATTACTAGCATTTTCATATTCTGGTTTTTGCCTTAAAATTTCTTCTAGTAATTTAATAGCTTCTTGGTTTTGTTTATTTTTATTTAGAACACTGCAAAGTTTATATGTTGAAACAAAGTCATTTCTTTTTATATCTGTTACTCTCATATATTCGCTAATAGCCGCTTCATAATTTTCTTTTTCTTCGTAATACTCTGCTAGCCATTTATGTGCAATATAACTATTTGGATTTTTATTTAAAAAATTAGATATTATTGTTTTTGCTTGTTCCTGCTTGCCAAATTTGGTTAAAGCTTTAGCAAGAGTTACATTAAACAATTCTGGAAAATCTATTTTTTTATATTTTTCTATCCATATTATTATTGCAGGAATAATAATCGAAAATATATAAATTAAAATTTTGAAGAATATATTTAATCTTACTGCAAAAAATAATTCTATAAAATTAATAGTCAGTCCTATAAATTCTATTGCCAGTATATATATGTAGCTTGTATCATTTTTTTTAATTAATTTCAAAAAAGTAATTGTGAAAAGTGCTAAAGCCAATACATTAAAAATTATTTTTTCAAACATTTTTTAATTCCTTTATTTACAAAATTTTTTCTCATAATTTTCCATGCATTTTTGTATTATTTCTTCTGCTTCTTTTCTTCCAACAATTTTTTCAACTGCTGTTTGCTTGTCTTCTAGTTGTTTATATACTTCAAAGAAATGTTTAATTTCTAGTGATGTTTGGTGTGGTAATTCATCAATATCATTGTAACAGTTTAAAAACGGATCTTTTTTACATATTGCAATAATTTTTTCATCGCGTTCATCATTATCTGTCATTATTAATGCCCCAATTGGGTAACATTCAACTAATGTTAGTGGAATGATTTCTTCTTGACATAGAACCAATACATCTAATGGATCATTATCTTCTGCATATGTTCTTGGAATAAAGCCATAATTTGCAGGATAATGCGTTGATGTGTACAATACTCTATCTAGTCTTAATCTACCTGTTTCTTTATCTAGTTCATATTTATTTCTTCCATTTTTGCTAATTTCAATTACTGAAACAAAATCATCTTTTTTTATTCTATCTTTTCTTATATCATGCCAAATATTCATTGTTTTACTCTCCCTTTCTATTATTCCATATTATTCTAACATCTTAATTTTAGTAAGTCAATGAAATTGTCATAAAAAGGCTTATTATAGGAAAAGTGCTTTTAAATTACGTTGAAATCCTGTACATAAAATTTTAATGTATATTTATTATGTTTTTAATTAACATAACTTAATTTTATTATATGATCTTACGCAATAAAAAACTTTAATATTAGCAAATTGTGCTAATATTAAAGTTTTTTTATACTAATATAAAGTCTTCTAAAACATCTTTTAATGTAATTGGTGTAACTTTGTTTTTAATTAAAATATCAAGCATATTATTAGCATCATTTTCTTTGCTAAAAATATGGTTAAATTCTCTTTTTTCTATATCTGTTTCAACATCATTGCAATATGTTTTTATTACCCCTATTCCATATGGTTTTTGTCTTTTGCTATTATTGTATGTTTTGTAATATTTTAGTTGAATTGGACCATTTAATATTTCATCTAATTCATTTTTTAATTCAATATCGCCATATACTTGTACTGTCTTTTCCAATTCTTTTTCCCTCCTTTTCATCGGTATGGTTCCTATTATATATATGAAAAGTAGAAATAGCAAGAACTTTCGTGTGACAGGTTTCGACATCTTTTTCATTTTTCTCTTTAAAGTATCTAAAGCCTCACACTTTATTGTATTAATATTCTAGAAAAATATTTATTTTTTTATTTTATTTAAATTTTTTAAAATAAATCTTGACAAATATTAAAGTTTCGTAGTACAATACTAAATGTCAGTTCAAATAAATGCAGATGTGGCGGAACTGGCAGACGCACAGGACTTAAAATCCTGCGGTTGAATAAACCGTGCCGGTTCGATTCCGGCCATCTGCACCATAAACGAAAAACCATACAAGTATTGAAAAATCAATGTTTTGTATGGTTCTTTTTTTAAGAAGTAGGCAATAAATATAGTTGCGTAGGAGATTTTAGATGAAAACAAATTCCCCACCTTATACAATAACTGATAAAATGTTAAATTTAGCAACAAGCATAATGGAAAAAATAGGATAAGCAAATTATTTTGAAAATTTAAATAGATTTCCAGAATTAAGAAGAAAAACAAGAACACAGTCAATACATTCATCTTTAGCTATTGAAAATAATCAATTATCATTGTTTCAAGTTGAATCTGTAATAAATGGAAAAGCAGTTATAGGAAAGTCAAAAGATATTCAAGAGGTAAAAAATGCATATAAAGCTAATGTAGCAAAATAATTTTTTTATTAAAATTATTTTGCAATGCTAATCTTTACTCTTGGGCTTTCTTTTAAATTTCTCATAAATGTAAACTTGCAATTTTATGTAAAATACATTATAATATAACTATAATATTCGTTGGTACAGCGAATTATAATAAATGTACCGATTTCATTATCTTTTACATTTACTGATGTAATTGAGCGTGAATACTGTTGGAGGTATTATGTGTCAGAGCAATAAAAAGCCTGCAAAAACTGTGGAATGCGACTGCAAACAAATCTGCTGCAAAATGCAGAATGACAGCCTTCGGTTTGCTATTGATGGTTTAAAAAATAACCAGGATAATAACGTTACCATTTCAAAGATTCTAGAAGCTATTTATAATTTGCTAACAGTGTATTCTTGTTTGCCTGGTACTTGCTTACTCCAAAGAGTACAGTGGGTACGCAATACTATAAAAAGTTATGGTACAGGATTATATGAAAGCGAAAAAATTAAGGTAAATATGCTAATTTCAGAGCTAGAGGCATTTTTATCCAACAGCTAAATCACATAAAAAGAAATAAATTCTTTTCCTCGAAAGAGGTTTCTTTTTTTGTTATATTTGAACTTAATGCATATAATCCCATTAATACCAAAAAAATTACAACTATAGATAATATTTTTTTCTTTCATATCAGTTATACAAAACCTCCTTCAATTATTTTCAGAAATTAATTTTTCAACATCCATTTGTATGAACAAAGTGCCCGTTTTTACGTACTCTCTTTGCTTAAAGTTTATAATTATTATAGTTTCAATCTTAATATACGTCAAATATTTTAAAAATTTTCTATTTTATCTTGTTGTTTCTATCAAAGTATTCTCTCCTCTATCTTATAAAATTAGTATAGCAAATAAAACCATAAAGTATGTATAAAGCTTATCATATTGCAATTGACTTTTTCGAGTAGTAATGTTATAAAAAATGTAGAATAATAAACTTATGAAAAGAGGAAAAAATGTTTAATGTAGAATATGCAAATGCTTATAGTGAAGTTTTAGAGATATTAAAGTTTATTTCTAAAGAAGATTATAACAAAATTCCTGCAAACAAGATAAAACTATTTAAGCTAAATTCAAATAAAGAATATAAATTTACATACAGTCCTAACAAGACATTAGATGAGCAAAATGTCTCTAAAAGAGCAAAAGCAATAATAGGAATATTATTTAGAGATTACTGGGCAACAGAAGTACAAAGGGATAAAATTATCAGAAAGCAAAAAAATGATAGATTAACTTTAGCTGAACAAAAAAAGTCCTTATATGGTATTGAAAATATATTTAAAAAGCGAAATGCTTGTAGCGAAACAGAAGTAAAAAAAGAAGTTACTAAAGTGGTAGTTTATAAAGAAAATTTTATTACAAGAATCTTTAATAAAATTAAAAATTTTTTTAAATAAAATAATATTTATACTATTAAAAACAAATGAAGGGATTGTTTATGGCTAAAAATGAAATAATCAAAATAAATTCAGAAATGTTAAATAAAATGCAGGTACTAGGAAGAGGTGCCTGTTCAGTTGTATATAAATATGGAGATAATCAAGTTATTAAAGCATTAAATGAAAATGGTATGCAACTTCATAACGAAGAACAATTTGCGCAATTACTAAAAATTAATAATGATATTTGTGCATTTCCACAAAATAGAGTTGAAATTGATGGAAAATTTCAAGGATATACAATGGAATTTGTTGATGGACAACAGTTACAAGAAAAAGTGGATGAAATTGATTTAGATACATTAATAAATGCAATAAAACAAGCAGAACAAGATATTAGAAGTCTTGCACAAGATAAAGTATTCTTTCAAGATTTAAATCAAGGAGGAATAATGTGGGATGAAAAAAATAGTAGGATAAAAATTATAGATACAGACTTTTTTGAAGTTAATAAGGATTTTGATGTAAATGAATGTTTTAATGCAAATATAAACTCATTCAACACCATGTTAGAAATGGAATTGGGTATAATGTCAGGACAATCAAAGAAATTATCAGAGTATTTACATTCTAATCAACAATTTAGTAATGTTTACAGAGAATATATGTTAGAATCATTGATGGGAAAAGAGTCTTCTGTAGTTAGCTTAATTCAAATTGCAAGAGAAGTAATAAAAAATGAATTTGGAGTTATACCACAAAATTTAGCAGAAATGAGAGAATTAGTAGGCGAACAAGAAATTGAAATACCTGATGCTGTAGATATGCCTACATTTTTGCCTCCTGATCAGCAAGTTGATACAGCTATTTTAGGAAGACAAGTATTAGAAGAAATGTCAGATACACCATTGATTGATGAAACAGAGAATGAAATGGAAAAACAAGAATTGGAGTTACAACAACAAAGAGGATTGGACTAATTTGCCGTATTGTCAGCCTCTTACTGTCAAAGCAAGCCAACAGAATGTAAAATTCTGTTGGCTTGTTTTTTTACCAAGTTAATTTTTTATATTTTCTTTTATAGCTTATGTCTTTCATTATTAGGTATATTCTTCTTTTTAAGCTTTTATCTGCTTTGTATTTTAGTGGATTTACCATTTTTCCTTCTTTTGCTAGTTTTAGTGCTTCATTTCTAAGCGGTTCACTTGTCACATATTTTTTTACAACACTTTTTGGTACAAAGCTTAATGCTACTTCATTCTTCATTAATGTAAATTCTTTTTCTTTATGATATATTAAGTCATCTACTAAATACTGTATTAGGTTGTGTCCACCTGCTGCAAGGTAATAGCTACATCTAGCTTGCCTTGGATTTATTTCTAGAACTTTATATTTTCCATCTCTGTTATCATATTTTAGGTCAACCTCAGCAAAACCTTGGTACCCTATTCTCTCCATGAATTTCTTTAATGGCTCTACTATTTTTTCGTCATAACCATGTTCGTTAAATCCATTTACTAATAATGTACAGTTTCCTATTCCACCTGGATTTCTTTCTTGTAGTCCAATTTGTGCAAATGCCATTAGTTGTACCTTTTTATCTTTGCTACAATAAAATTGACAATCAAATAGTGCACAATCATCACCTGGAATAAATTCTTGAATAACTAAGTTTTTATTATAACCTGAGTTTTCTATCTTTTTTATTACTTCTTGTAATTCCTCTCTTGAATGTACTTTAAACACTTTGAACATTCCTTCGAATTTGTGGTTATGATATTCAATATTGTTTCCTGGTTTTACTATTAAAGGATACATAAGCTTAGCAACTTTTTCTTCATCAATCGTTTGATTTGAATTACAAGGATATATATATGTTTTTGGAATATCAAATTCACAATTATCAAAAGTTTGATAAAATGTATCTTTGACCAGAATTTTATTTAATATTTCTAGACTTGGATAATTATGTACATATTTGCTATTTAATTTTCCTTGATTTTCAATTATTAATCTTACCAATTCATCACTTGTTCCGACAAGAACTATTTTTTCTTTATCACTTTGCTCAGCATATTCATTTAGCGTCTTTACAAATACCTCTGCATTTTCAAAGTTTGGAACCTCTTTAAAATTAACTATTGTACTATATGATACAACTCCTATAGCTCTCTTGCTTATTACATCTACTTTTTTATTAAATAATTCATGATAACATCTTGACATAAAATATGCATTAAAGTCACTTCCCAAAATAAGAACATCAAAATTCATATATATTCCTCCTATTTTCTTTCATCTATTTCTACTATTTCTCCATCTTTTACTAGAACTCTTGGTATCCAATCATTTATCATACATGAACCTTCATATACACTGGTTCCCATATATTTAGCAACCTCTCTCATTGGAATTTCATCACCTATTAAGGTGACTTTATCCCCATTGTGGACAGTTTCGTCAACTTTTGCAATTATCATTCCCATGTTTACTACTCCAACTAAAGGATATCTTTTTCCATTTATAGCAACTTCTCTTCCTTTATTTTTTGTACTAAATCCATCTGCATAGCCTATTGGAATAACAGCAACATACATATCTTCTGGGGCCTCATAGATTCTGCCATAACCAACAAAACTTCCTTTTTCAATTTGCTTAACTTGTACTACTTCACTATATAAAGAAAATGCAGTTTTTAAATTAATTTCCGTATCTGTTATAGTTTTGCTAATATGGTGTCTTTTTTTGTACCATTCTCTTTTTATTCTTTTTAATTCGTTTATAAAACCATCTGGTAATGGCTTTGGTGTAGTATTATATCCATATATTATAATTCCAAGTCTAATTCCATTAGCAAATGGTATTTTATTGTGATTAAGTAAAGTTTGACTCCTTCCTAAATGCACAATAGGAATCTGCATTAAATCAATTTCTGATGTAAGTTCTTGAAATTTTGCATATTGATTGTCCCATGAAATATCATATACCCCATCTGTTGCAAAATGAGTAAATATTCCCTCTACTTCAACATTCGGCTTTTTTCTTAATTCTTGTACAACTTCTTTTACTTGCATTTTATCATTTAATCCAAGTCTGCAAAGCCCGCTATCAATTTTTATATGAACTTTTAAAGGCTTTTTTATATCTATTTGTTGTAGTCTTTTAAAATATTCATAATCATGAACCGTTATTGTAACATTATTTTCAATACATTTATCTATATACCTTAAGTCTATTGGTTCTAAGCATAATATAGGAGTATTGATTTTTTGCCTTCTTAAGCTAATTGCTTCTTCTAAAGATGAAATAGCAAAATAATTTATTCCACATTCTATTAAATACTTACAAATTTTATCACTATGTCCATATGCGTTTCCTTTTACAACCGCAAAGTAATAGTCATATTCAGGATATTTTCTAACAATTGTTTTAACATTATTTTGTATGTTTCCAACATCAATTTGTGCATAAGTGTTTCTATACATCTGTTTCCTCCTTATTTTTTTTGCATTATATCACAATAACAATCCGTTTAGAACACTTTTTTGAAAAAAAATAAGGAAATTTCTGTAATTTTTTTATATCAATTCAAAAAAAAGATGTAGACCTACTCTACACCTTTTGATATGAATTCATATAATTTATATAAATTTCAAATTATTTTTTGTTTACTAATTCTTTTAAAGCTTTTCCTGCTTTGAATACAGGTGCTTTAGATGCTGGTATTTTGATTTCTTCTTTAGTTTGTGGGTTTCTACCTTTTCTAGCAGCTCTTTTTCTTACTTCAAAAGAACCAAATCCAACTAATTGAACTTTATCTCCTTTTACTAATGCATCTGTTACAACGCCAACGAATGCGTTTAAAGCTGCCTCAGCATCTTTCTTTGTTTCTCCTGTTTTTGCTGCCATAGCTGCGATTAATTCTGATTTGTTCATTTTAAATTACCTCCTATAAGATTTTAAAATCCGTAGACTTATTATCTACTACTAACATTATTCGTCATTTTTTTTGAAAATCCTTCTTTTTTTATTTAAAATTTTATTTTAAAACTTGCACATGTCAACGTTTTCAAGTTTTTGTGGTCCTGTACATGCCTATTTCAATACTGTTTCAGCCGTTTCTGTACAGTTTCAAGTTCTCTAAAAAATAATAAACTTTTTTTCCAAATGGAATCATAAAAATTTCTTCTTTTGAAAAAATTTTTAATAATATGACAAATATTACATATATAAGCATTCCTAAACCAATTGAAAATAATGTTGCCAACTTATTTTGAATTTTATTTATAATTAATATGTACATCACATATGAGGAAACTGCCATAACCAAACTTGCAATAAAAGGTTTTAATACAAATTTTGTTTTATTTAATTTAAGATTTATATTTTTGTTTAAAATTTTAAATTCAATGAATAAAGCAATTGCATGACATACCACTGTTGAAAAAGCTGCTCCTGCAGTTCCACCTATTATAAATTCACTTGGATTTATTGGTATTAAATATAAATTTAAAATAAATTTAACTATAACCCCTATTCCAAGTGCAATTGCTGGAGTTACCATCTTTCCCAATCCATGTAAAGCACCACTTATAGTTTGTTCCAAAACAATAAAAATTATACTTAAACAACTTATTTGATAAATAAAAGCTCCTGATGTTGCATTTGGAAATAATAGCTCTAAAATCTGCTTTGCAAACAATATCATCATTATCATACATGGCATTCCTATTAAAATAGTTATAAGCATTGAAAATGAAATTCTTTTTCTTGCGGTTTCCATATCTCCAATTGCTTTTGAAGAAGATATAGATGGAACCAAAGCAGTTGCAAAGGCCATATTTAGTGACATTGGCAGTGTAACTAATGTATCTACTTTTCCACTTAAAATTCCATATTGTATTTTGGCCTGTTCTTCTGATAAAAATCTTTTTAGCCCTCTTACCACTGTCATTGAATCAATATTTTTATTTATTGTTCCCAATATTGCTGTCATTGACATTGGTATTGAAACAAACAATATTTGTTTTATAGTTTTAATTATCCTTGTTTTTTTATATTCCTTCCCCCTTTTAAGTTCCCATGCAATTTCTTTTCTCATTTTAGAATAATATTTATATAAATATATAAAACATAAAATTGTAGATAACGTAGTGGCTAAGTTTGCTCCCGCTGCCATAACAGATGTATCTACTCCTGTCGTCATCGCTATAAATTCTACTATTATAACAGATAATACTGTTTTGAAAAATTGCTCTAAGGTATGAGAATTTGCTGTAACTTTTAAGTTTTCCCTCCCCATAAAATACCCTTTTATTACACAAGATGTTGATACAAAAAATATGGATGGTGACAAAGCTACTAATGTTAGCTCTGCTTCTGGTATTTGCAATAAGGTATTAGAAATATATTTTGCCCCTAAAAACAATATTGCACTACTGCAAAAGCCTATCAATCCAAAAGTAACAAAAGCAATTTTAAATATTCTATGTGCACCTTTTGTGTCTCCTATTGCAACCTTTTCGGAAACTAATTTAGCTAATGCTCCTGGAATTCCAACTGATGAAATTGTTAAAAATAAAGCATATATTTGAAATCCACTACTATAAATAGCATTTCCTTTATCTCCAAATCCTTCTCTATTTGTTAAATATAATTTATAAATGAGTCCTAGTGCTTTGATTAAAATCTGTGCTATCATCAAAACCAAAACACCTTTCATAAAACTTTCTTTTTTTGTTTTCATTCAATTTTTCCTCTATATTTTTCTTTTTATATACATATACTTTAAAAAGTGTGATTATTACACTTTTATATAAGAAGATTTAAGAGCTATTTTTTCTACATTTTTCGCAAAAAGCCTTGTATTTTTCGCGATTTTATAAGATAATATAGTAGTATAGATATGAAAATGAAAGTGGTGAATTTTTTGAAACTATTTGATAAATTTTTAAAAGTTTTAAAAACTGACAGAAATACATTTGTAACCTATATTTTAACTTTAATTTCTGCTTATATATTAGTAGATAGAATTGTTGAATTGTTGTTTATAATTTTTACAGGTGTAGGTTTTAGTTATTGGGGTCCAATAAAATATTTCTTTGCATTTGCTTGTATGACATTTGCATTTTTCTTTTCAGGAGGATCAAAGTTTGCAAAAGCAGATGTTAATAAATTAAGATTTTTTCATACATTTATAGTTTCATTTTACATTTTAATTGTGTCAGCTGTTGTTCAATGGCTAAACCAAATTGTATGGATAAACCTTTTATCATTACCAAATTACCCTCAATTAGCAAGAGAGTTCTTTTACTTATTTAAACCTGCTTTTACAGCTATAGGGGTATATATTCCTTTAGTTACCTTCTATAAAGTAATAAAATGGTTGATTTTTGGTATTAATGATGTTAAAGATATTCGTGATTCAATTTTTGATTATGGTGGAATTAAACTTACATCTGATAAAGAAGCTCATGGAGCATATACTTGCGAAGTCAAGGTTTGTATGGATAGTGAAAGTGGTCAAGATGTATGTATTCCAGAAAAGAAACGTTATGAATCACTATTAGTTGTTGGTGTTTCTGGCTCAGGTAAAACCACAATGATTTATGAGCCAATGCTTGCAAGAGATATTGAAAGAAAATCATTTTTTAAAGAAGTTTCAAAAGAAATGGGATATACAGCATTAAGAACTGGCCTTGCATCTTTAAGTTGCCCATATGATAATGATTATATAAATGAACATTTTTCTTTAGATATGTTAATTCCTAAAGAGGAAAAAATTGATACTTATAAAAGCTATATGAAAAAAATGATAATTTCAAGTTCTGGAGACAAAATTATTTACCGTAATATGGGTATTACTTATATTTCAGCAGAGCATGAATCAGTTGAAAAAATTGCAAAAGTTGCAAACAATTACCATATTCCAGTAAATATAGTTGATCCAAATCGTGCAGATTCACCTGGTTTAAACCCATTTGTTTATAAAGATCCTATAAAAACAGGTTTAGCTGTATCTTCAGTATTAAAAGGATTATTTATTCATAGTAGACCAGATACAGAACTTGCTTTTAGAGAAAATGAAGCAGTTCAAATGATTGAAAATATAGCAATATTATTAAAAGAAATGTATCCATTAGAACATGATGGTTTACTACCTAACTTAGAAGATATGTTAGATATGCTTACAGATTTCAGTTTAATTGTTGATTTAGTTGATAAAATGAAAGAAATTCCTGAGTTAGCTTCAAAATATCGTATTTTAATTAAATATTTTGAAAATAACTTTTACCCAGATAGCCCTAATTTATTAAATGCTCAACGTTCAACTACAACTGCTTCTGCAGAAATTGATAACTTACTACGTTACCCTGGTGTAAAATCTGTATTATGTAATCGTTCTAACAACCTAGAATATGATAAAATACTATCAGAAGGTCAAGTAACTTTAGTATGTACACGTAGAGGTGATTTAGGAGAAACTGCTCACAAGGCATTTGGTTTATTCTTCTTATTGTTAATGCAACAATCAATACTTGCTAGACCAGGAAATGACAGTACACGTATTCCTCACTTCTTATATATAGATGATTTTCCTGCATATATTTGTAAAGCTACTGAACCAATATATACTTTATACAGAAAATATAATGTTGCAACAGTATTAGATTCTCAAAACTTAACACAATTAAAAGGTGATTTATCAGCTGATGCTAGAGGTGATTATTACAAGAACTTAATTCTTTCAAACACAGTTAATAAAATAATTTTCGGTAATGCGACACCTGAAGATGTTGAATGGTGGGAAACAGCAATGCAAGATAAAAGAGAATGGTCTTGGAAAGATAATTATAATTCTGATAAAGTTGAATATGATTCTAAGAAAAGTGATATTAGCTTTAAGTGGAAGCCAAATTTCGCAAAAGGCAAGATTATGTCTTTAAAAGGAAAACAAGTTATTTACAAAGTAAAAGACTTAGGTGGAAAAAGTGCTGTTGATAAAGGTAAAGTTGATTTTATGGAATCAAAATATAAAGAAGTACAAAAAACGAAAAACTACAATTTTAGCAAATTTGTTAGTGGAATTACTGATACACAATCAGCTGCTAAAAAAGCTTTAAAAAATAAAAAGGCTGATTTTGCAGCAGTTACAGCAAATAATGATAACTACGATATAGACCGTGAATTTAACCCTATTCAAACAGACACATCTGATTCTAAATACTTATTTGATAATGAAAATGCAATTGTTGTTAACTTTAAAAAGAAAAAATAATAATAAAAAACCTTTGAGACTTAGTCTCAAAGGTTTTTTATTATATTCCTAATAATTTTACTTCAATGTTTTCCATTCTATATTTTTTAGTTTCTGGGTCTATTCCGAAATGTACTAATGTTCTTTCTAACGTTTCTTCGTTTTGTCTTAAATCTGTTGTAAAATATAGTTTTATATTTGATATTTCAACTTTATTCATTACTATAGCTTTAAAGCTTTCTGCCATATGTTTGTCATCTTCACATATTATTATCAATTGTGGAATAGTTGTATAGCCAGAGTCACCTGTTTGGAAGTTTTCGTAAAAGTCTTTGTATAATCTCATTTTGTCAACCAACTTTTTCTCCCAATCTGGTTCTCTACGTACAACTTCAAATACAAATTCAATTGATTTATTATTTTTGGTTAATTTTACACTTCCTCCACTTGCTTTAAATACTTTTCCAGCTTGTTTAGCTGTAAAACTTGGCTTTGGAACATATGAATCAAAAGCTTTTACCTTTCTTAAATAGGCAATTAATGTTTGATTTCCAGCCAATCTTTTCTTTATCATTGCAACTGGTTTTGTATTATCTGTAGGTTGCCATTTACATTCAACTCCACGTGAGTTAAGCAAATACTTTCCCATTTTTTCTAAACAATAAATTCTATAAATTCCTTTTCCATCTTCTGAATTGAAATAATATCTTGTTAATATTTTTGTTTTTACCAATTGCTCTAATTTATTATTTAATTTATCTTGAGAGCCTACTTCTATTCCTTTCCATTCTAGCATTTGAAGTAATTGTCTTGAGGTAATAAATTCAAATTCATTTACTAGTTCTAAAATAGAAAAGTGCAAGTCAGTAATATGCCCTATATTTATTCTATGAATAATTTGATTCATTGAAATATAGCCATCTTTACCATCAAATACTTTTACTTCTCCCTCTCTAATTGCAAAAGGCGATATAGTTGCCTTTATTTCATTATCTTCTACCATTTTCTTCTCCCTTCTAATCTTTATTAAAGACTAAAAAATTAGTTATATTAACCATATAATTACCATTACAATTAGTAATAATAATCAGTATTATATTAACACATATTTAAAAATTAGTCAAAAGTTGTTTTACCTCTTTATCAGTTAAATATCTAAATCTTCCTAATTTTAAATCTTTTACATCAATATTTCCTATTTTACTTCTATGTAATGCCAATACTTTTTTGCCTATAGATTCGCACATTCTTCTTACTTGCCTATTTTTACCTTCATGTATTGTAATTTCTATTCTTGAAATGTTTTTTTCTTCATCTATTTTCATTATCCTTACTTGAGCAGGTTTTGTTATATAATCTCCAATGTCTACTCCGCTTCTTAGATTTTCTATTTCAGAATCAGTTATTTTTCCTTTAACTGTTACTTGATATGTTTTATTTATTTCATGTTTTGGATGTGTAATTTGATATATAAAATCTCCATCATTGCTTAATATTAGAGCTCCTGATGTATACATATCTAGCCTTCCAACTGGAACTACTTTTGTTTTTATTGGTTTACCATTTTCTTTTAAAAATTCCATTACAGTTGGTCTGTCAAATTGATCTTTTACAGTTGTTACATAACCAATTGGCTTATTTAATAATATATAAATTTTTTCTGTTTCATTCGATATTAGTTTATTATTAAACTCAATCTTATCCACATCTGTGTTTATTTTTGTTCCCAGTTCTGTTACAACTTGTCCATTAACTTTTACTTTTCCTTCTAATATGTATTGCTCTGCTTTTCTTCTTGAGCAAACCCCTTGATTAGCTAGAAATTTTTGTAATCTTTCTTCCATTTTCAATTTTTCCTTTATTTTTCAACTCTCTAATCTATTCAAAATATCAACAAAATACTCAGGCAACGGAGCCTCCAAATGCATATGCTCACCAGTAATCGGATGTACAAAATCAAGGCTTTTAGCATGTAGCATTTGCCCTTCTACATTAAATTCATTTTTTCCATTTGAATATGTATAATCTCCTACAACTGGATAACCAATTTCAGATAAGTGTACTCTAATTTGATGTGTTCTTCCTGTTTCTATTGTTACTTGTACATATGTATATTTTTCAAATCTTTTTAATACTTTAAAATGAGTAATTGCTACTTTTCCATTTTTATCAACAGCCATCTTTTTTCTATCTTTTGTGCTTCTGGCTATTGGCATATTAATAGTTGCTTCATTTTCAGGAATAACACCTCGTACAAGTGCTAAATACACTTTTTTTACTTTTCTATTTTTAATTTGTTCACTTAGCTTTATATGTGCCTTATCATTTTTAGCAATTATTAGTAAGCCCGATGTATCTTTGTCAAGCCTGTGTACAATTCCAGGTCTAAGTTCTCCCCCTATTCCAGATAAATTATCTTTGCAATGCGCCATAATAGCATTAACCAATGTGCCATCTGGGTTTCCAACAGCAGGATGCACTACCATCCCCTTTGCTTTATTTACAACTAAAATATCATTGTCCTCATAAATAATATCAAGTGGGATATCTTGTGATTTTAAATTTGTTTCTTTTGGTTCTGGTATATTTATTATTATCTCATCTTTACATTGAACTTTATATGAAGCTTTTTGTGGCTTACTATTTACTAAAACTTGATTTTCATCAATGAGTTTTTGAATCATTGTTCTTGACAATTCTGTATTCTGCTCACTAATATATTTATCTAATCTTTTTCCATCTTGTTGTACAACAAATTTCAAATTTATTCTCCTTTTATTTTGTCAATCTTTCATAAATTACAAAATTATTATCTTGATATAGATTTTTGTAATTACTGTCTTTTGATATAAGCATACTTAATTTTGAATTTCTTCTTACTATTATATGTGTTATATTATATTTTTCAAATGTATCTTCATAATATTTGCTAATATTAGAAGTATTAATATAATCTGAGAAAATATCTCTTCCTTCATATTTTCCATATTTATTTTTTACACCATTAAATTCTGGAGCATACAAATCAGCTCTTGAATCTATAAATACTGGTATTCCTCTATATAACAAGTAACTACCATAATTATATTCATTAAATAAATGTATATTTTCTAAATCAAAATGGCTTAAAATATAGTCTGAAGCTTCTACTGGATATGTGTTTGTATTTACAAATTTATCATTGCTTTTATCTCTATATATTAAAAAGCTTATTAATACAACAAACAAAACAATAAATATTTTTCCTAACAAAGTGGTTGCAATATTTATTATTTTTCCTTCACTATCTTTGTCATATTTTTGTACAAAACTTGCAACCATTTTAGCAAATATAAATCCACATATTATAACAAAAATTGATGACTGCCTTCTTGTCATAAATGTTAATAAAGTAAGCCCTGCTAACATAAAAAAGTCTCTTAGCCTTGCTTTTGTATCTGTAAATATTAAAAACATTAAAAATGTTGCAAATACAACTAACATTGCTGTGTTATTGATTAATGTTAATGGTAAATGTTCACTAATATTTTGTGTTGTATTTCCTTTCATTGTTTTTATTAAATATGTGTATGGTGTTGTTCCTAACGGTGTTAAAAATCCTGTAATAGCACTAATTACCATAATAACTATAAGCCACTTTACTATTGGATCTTTTTTAAAAATTACCTTATATGCTTTGGCTTCTCTTCTCTTTCTTGCTTGTGCTGAATTTTCTTTATCTAGTTGTAAATGTGCTATTCTTTCTTGATATTTTCCAACTTCATCAATTTTACCTTTTTTATTCAATCTCTTTATTTTAAGCTCATTCCACTTTATTGCAAGTAAATAATATAATTGTAAATCTGCAATAGTAGCCAATAGATATTCTGCAACATATGGTAAATACAATACAAAATAAAATGGCCATACAGCACAGTGTAAATTTGCTATTAATATAGGAATTATAAGTAAATAAACAAAGTATCTTTTCTTTTTTGTAGCAATAAATTGCTCAATAAATAAAATAGTTAATGCAAATAGTATAAATGTTACCAATTGTGCTCTTGCAGCAATAAAGTTTTTTAATAAAAACATTGTTATCATTGAAATTACAAACGAAACGACCTGATTTTTACATAATTTATTTGATGTATAATAAATTACTACTCCTAATATCATTGATAAAATGGCTGTAGCAATATATACTGCACAAAATCCACCTATACTAGTATTTTCTCCTAAATTATAAATCAAATAAGTTCCTACATCATATGCCCAATGTGGATATGTATATGGTAAATTATCATGCCATGAAAATGGGTCTTGCATATCAATTTGTTTTGTTTGAACAATATGTTCACCTATTTTAATTGTGTAATATGTGTCATTTTGAAATGTAATTGGTGTTAATGCAAAACTAAATATCAATATACAAAATATTGCTAATACATTAAATTTCATTTTTTGCTTGTCTGTCATTTTTAATTCTCCTTTTATATATCAAACTCTGCAAATACAGCATTATGGTCAGATGCTCCGTTTGCTTCTATAGTTTCATATTTATTTAATCTAATACCTTTAGAATAAAAAATTGTATCAATACATCCATTTCCTAAATTTGAAAACCAAGTATTTTTTTGGTTTGGTAATTGTTCTAATTGCTTTTTTAATATTTCATATTCTTCATATGTTTCCGACTCTTCAAATGTATATTTGCCTTTTCCAAGTCTTGTAACTCCAACATTAAAGTCTCCGCCCATAATTATTAGTTCACTTGGATCTATTTTTCTTATAATTCTATTTATTTCTTTTGCAGCTAAAATTCTTTCATCTTGGTATGTTGATAAATGTACAGAAAATAAGTTTATTTTTGTGGTTCCAAAAGAAATTCTATTACATAAAATTCCTCTTTGTTCATGATTTATATCTGTAAGTGGCATTAAATAATTGGTTGAGAATGAAATTGGAAATCTACTAATAATTCCATCGCCATAATATCCTTCTTCTAATGTAATATTACTTTCCATTGAGCAATAATATAGACCTATTGCTTTACTAAATTCTCTAATTTGATTTCTTTCACCAGCTCTTTTAGTATACATATCTACTTCTTGTAAAAAAACTATATCTGGATTGTATTTTTTTATTACATCTGCTTGTCTTTGTAGGTCAACTATTCCATCCATACCTTTTCCATGTGCAACATTAAATGTTATAATTTTTAAAATCATTTTACCACCAGCCTTTTATATTTATTCGCATTATATCAAATTTACTATGTATAAACAAGGGTATAGTAATAAAAAACGAGTAATTTGAAATATATTTCAAATTACTCATTTATAACTATCCATTAATTTGTTTTGCTACTTCTTCAGCAAAGTTTTCTTCTCTTTTTTGTAATCCTTCACCTTTTTCAAATCTAGCAAATCTAACAATTTTTGCACCTTTAGATTCAACTAATTTTCCAACTTTTTGATCTGGATCTTTTACGAAATCTTGCTCTACTAAACAAATTTCTCCGTAGAATTTTCCAATTCTTCCTTGTACTATTTTTTCAGCAACAGCTTCTGGTTTTCCTTCATTAACAGCTTGTGCTTTTAAAATTTCCATTTCATGTGCTACTCTGTCAGCTGGAACACTTTCTCTATCTAAGTATTCTGGTTTAGCAGCAGCTATTTGCATACAAATATCTTTTGCTAATGTGCTGTCTCCACCTTCTAATTCAACTAAAACACCAATTTTTCCATCTCCATGGATATAGCTTTCTATTAAACCATTTGATTCAAATCTTTCAAATCTACGAATTGACATATTTTCACCAATTGTAGCAATTTTATTTGTTAATACATCTTTAACTGTTTTGTCTGGTTCAACAATTGAAGGTTGTTCTAATAATTCTTCTACTGTAGCTGGATTTTTTTCAGCAACTTGTTTTGCAACATCTGCTACAAAGCTTCTAAATTCTTCATTTTTTGCAACGAAGTCTGTTTCAGCATTAACTTCAACTACAACTCCAACTTTTTTATCATCTGTTACATATGTTGTAACTAGACCTTCTGCTGCGATTCTATCTGATTTTTTAGCAGCTTTTGCAATTCCTCTTTCACGTAAAAGTTCAATTGCTTTTTCTTCATCTCCATTAGTTTCTGTTAATACTTTTTTGCAGTCCATCATTCCTGCACCTGTTTTTTCTCTTAATTGTTTTACTTGTTCTGCAGTAATCATAAAAAATCCTCCTTCTTTTATTAAAGGATGTACTTTTTATCCTTACTTTTTAAGAATAAGTACATCCTTCTTAAAATAATATTTTATATTATTCTGCTACTTCTTCTGTAGTAGCTTTTTTTCTTGTCTTTTTTGGTTTTTCTACTTCTGCAACTTCTTCTGCTGGAGCTTCTTCAGTAGCAACTACTTCTTCCATATCTGTAGGTTCTGTAGCTTCTTCTACAACTTCTTCAGCAACTTCCATAGATTCACCTTGTTTTCCTTCAATAACTGCATTTGCCATACAATCTGCAATTAATTTAACTGCACGAATAGCATCGTCATTTCCTGGGATTGGGTAATCTAGGTCTTCTGGGTTACAGTTAGTATCTACTAAACCTATTACTGGAATACCTAACTTTTTAGCTTCTAATATTCCTATTCTTTCTTTTTTAGGATCAACTATAAACATAACTCCTGGTAGTTCTGTCATTTCTTTAATTCCACCTAGGTTCTTTTCTAGTTTTTCCATTTCTTTCTTTAATAAAATAACTTCCTTTTTAGGTAATACTTCGAAAGTACCGTCTTCTTGCATTTTTTCAAGTTCTAGTAATCTTCCAATTCTTTTTCTAATTGTTGTGAAGTTTGTTAATGTACCACCTAACCATCTTTGATTTACATAGTACATACCGCATTTTTCTGCAGCTTCTTTAACACATTCTTGTGCTTGTTTTTTAGTTCCTACAAATAGAACTGTTTTTCCAGCTTCTGCTTGTTCTTTTAAAAATGCATAAGCTTCATCTAATTTTTTAGATGTTTTTTGTAAGTCGATGATATGGATACCATTTCTAGCTTGGAATATATATTCAGCCATTTTAGGATCCCATCTTCTTGTTTGATGTCCAAAGTGAACACCAGCTTCAAGTAATTGTTTCATTGCAACTACTGCCATTTTTCTTTCCTCCTTTTAGTTTTTCCTCCATACTGCTTCAATCATATAAAAAAACTTGTATATACAAGCACTCTTTTTATACTAACAATATGTGTGTATTTTTCAACGTATATTATTATATCAAAAAAGTGTTGCGATTGCAACACTTTTTAAGTATTTTTTCTTATAATTATTCTATACCATTAAGATTTCTTAATTTTCTTCCAATTATAACTGTTACAATAAGAACAACTAAAATTATGAAAAATATAGAATCTGAAATTCCTGTTTTAGGTAAGTTAGAACCTTCTGCTCCACCATCTCCATTTTGTGGCTGTTGATTTGTCTGGTTTGCTTGATTATTTGTGTTTTCATTTCCACCTGCTTGGTTATTTTGATTATTTTGATTATTTTGTTCATTGTTATTAATTGTTTCAATATAACTAATAGTTGCTGAATCAATCATCCAATCAAATCCGTAAATTTCGCCTTTACCAATTACAACTGTCTTAGTATCTTCAGCTCCTGAAACTACAACATCTTTTGTATTAACTGTTATTTCTTTATCTGTGTCATTATATATGTACTTTTCAAATTGATATTGCAATTTATCTCCATTTTTATATTTGCTCAAATAAATAATTTCTTCTTGTTTTATTAATTTTAGCAACTCACTTGTTGTAAGTTCTTTATACATAATCTTAAATGAATCTCCTGAATTATATTCATTTGACGACATTGATGCTGCAGAACTTGCAATTTTTTTCCCCATGTATATTTTATTTTCATAACTATCATCATTTTTTTGTTTAATATAAACCAAGCAATTTTTTGATGTATCATTTTCTATTTCAGGAAATTGAGTAGCAGTATCTGCTGTATATTTGTAAATAGTACCTTGAGTAAGCTCAGATATTTTTACCTTATCAGTCCATGTATTATCTTTAATAGTTTTTCCGTACTCAATATCAAATAACTGCTGTATGGTTTCATCAGTTGCATTTTCAATTACTGCTCCTGTTTTATAATTTACAACTTTACAGTCATATACATTTTGGTCATTTTCTGTATATGTTACTCTTAAACGAATGTCACTTTTATATTTATATAAATTTGATGGTAAATTATATTTTTTTGCACTAACTAATAATGATATAGTTTTCCCGTTTTTCTCTTCACTACATCCATATGTAACCTCATCTAAATTAACAGAATTTGAACTTATTTCAAAATCATTTGTTATTCTTTGAGTATCTGCATAACAAGTAGAGCTCATTATAAATGTAATTACAAATATTATAATTGCCATACATATTTTATATGCTTTGTTACTATTCATATAATCCCCTCACATTAATCATCTCTTCATATTCCATTTAATTATTACACAAGTTTTCATAATATTCAAGTATTTTTTTTGATTTACCATTTTTTACTTTATAACTATTTTTTTATTTTTTTGTAGTTTTTTGTCAAAGTATGTGTTATAATGTTTTTGTCACAAATGAATGGAGGTAATTGTTATGAATTTTAATAGATGTAGTCGTTGTGGAGGTTTTTTTATGTCAGAGGGAAATACTTGCCCTAGTTGCCTTCAAAAAGATCAATTAGAAATGAGTAGATTAGAAAATTTTATTATGGAAAATTCAAATACTAATCTTAATTTAGAAGATATAGCTTCAAATACTGGTATTTCAAATAAAAATTTAAATCGTTTTTTATCACAAGAACAATTTAGTAATTTTGTAAATAAAACAATATCTTTATAATATCAATGTGAGCAAAAAAATCGGAACGTTTTTTTAACGTTCCAAATTTTTTGTCCATATTGACTTTTTTTACACTATTTTTAAAATATCTTGCTTCTTTTCCACAATTTCATCAACAATTGTGTATGCATTTAATATATCTTGAGAAATTTCTTGTCCTAATTTTTCATCATTAGCATAAACAAAAGCTATGTTTTCTCCTTTTTCAACTTTGTTTCCTGTTTTCTTTTCTAATATAATTCCAACTGAAAAATCTATATTGTCTTCTTTTTTCTTTCTACCAGCGCCTAAATTCATTGATGCTTTGCCTATTTCTTGTGCATCTAAGCTTTTCACATATCCGCTTCTATCTGCTATAACAGGAATTACATATTTAGCCTTTTCAAACTTTTCTGTGTTTTCTAAGTAACTAATATCTCCGCCCTGTTTTTGTATCCATTGTTCTAATTTTGCAAAAGCTTTTCCGTTTTGAATTTGCTCCAACATTTTTTGTTTGTTATCTTCTATATCTTCACCTTTATCAGCAAGTTTTATCATATATGCGCCAAGTGTTAATATTACTTCTTTTACATCTGGTTGCATATTCCCTTTTAAAAACTCTATTGCCTCAATTACTTCTAATGAATTTCCTATTGCCTTTCCTAAAGGCTCATTCATATTTGTAATTACACATGTAGTTTCTTTTTTAGCTAGTTCACCAATTTTTTTCATGGTTTCAGCAAGCTTAGTAGCAGTTTCAATATTTTTCATAAAAGCTCCGCTTCCACATGTAACATCAAGCACTATTTTATTTGCTCCTGCAGCTATCTTTTTGCTCATTATACTAGAAGCAATAAGTGGTATACTTTCAGTTGTTGATGTAGTATCTCTTAACGCATATAATTTTTTATCTGCTGGTGCTAAGTTTAGTGTTTGCCCCATAAGTGCAATTCCTATTTCCTTTACGTTTTTTATAAACTGGTCTATTGTAAGACTAGTATTATAACCTGGTATAGCTTCAAGCTTATCAATTGTTCCTCCTGTATAGCCTAGCCCTCTTCCAGACATTTTAGCTACTGGAATGCCAAGTGATGCAATTATTGGAGCTAAAATAAGTGTTACTTTATCTCCTATTCCACCTGTACTGTGTTTATCAACAACTGTTCCTAATTCTGATAAATCTAAAATATCACCCGAATGTGCCATTGCTAAAGTTAAGTCTGTTGTTTCTTCTTCATCCATTCCATTTAAATAAATTGCCATTGCTAGTGCTGATGCTTGATAATCTGCAATATTCCCATTTGTATAATTCTCAACAAAATATTCAATTTCTTGTTTGCTTAACTTTTGTTTATCTCTTTTTTTAGCTATAATTTCTAAAATATCCATTTTAATTTCATCCTTTTTACAATAAATTAAATAAAGTTTTTAATAAAACTTGCCCTATGTAAAGCACATGGTCCGTACTCTTTTAAAGCTTTAATATGCTCCGCTGTCCCATACCCTTTATGTTTTGCAAAACCATATTGAGGATATATTTCATCCCATTGTCTCATTATTCTGTCCCTTGTTACTTTTGCAATTATTGAAGCACAAGCTATTGAATAACTTATTGCATCTCCATGTATTATTGATTTATATGGTATCCCATCTGTATCAATTTTTGTTAAAGCATCAACCAAAATTGCGTCTGGCTTTATAATACCTAATTCCGGTTTTTCTGCTAATTTACTTTCCATATCTTTTATTGCCTCTGTTAGCCCTTTTTTTGTTGCTTGTAAAATATTTATTTCATCAATTTCTTGTTGACTAATAATTCCTATTCCATAGCTAATAGCTTCATTTGTTATTTTTTCATATAACATTTCTCTTTTTTTCTCTGATATTTTTTTAGAATCATTAACTCCTTCTATCATAGAATCTCTTGGCATTAAACTGCACGCAACTACAACTGGCCCAGCTAATGGTCCTCTTCCTGCTTCATCTATTCCTGCAATAGCTTTTAACCCTTTTTCATTATATAATTCTTCTTCAACTTTTTTTAAATTTGTTAGTCTTTCTAGTTCTTTTTCCTTCATTTTAGTATTCCTTTTTATTGTTCTAATTTTAATTCTTCAATATTATTTACATCATAGTAGCTATTTCCATCAGTATGTTCTACACCTTTTGTGTAATATACATTGCCATCTGTATATTCCACAATATAGTATGAATTTGGCTCTAACTTTACTTTTGTCAATTCAAGGTTATTTAAATCATCTTGATTTAATACATAATATTTTTTTTCTTTTTCTTCTGTATCAATTGAATTTTTTTCTAAAAACTCTTTAATAGTTTCATTTTCTTTCATTTCTGAAATTTTAGTTCCTACTAAAACTTCTTCCTTTTTTTCTAGTATATAATCTGCTGAAAGTTTTCTAACTTTTGCTTGAACTAATAATATATCTGTTTTTAAGTCTTCTAGTTGTTCCTTTTGTGTTTGAATTCTAATAAAATATATAACTCCAAAAACTATAAATGCAATTAGTAAAACTAAAACTATTGTACTTAATAATGTTAATCCATTTTGTTTTTTCATTTTAATTCTCCCATGATTTTATTTTTTAGATAGTTTTGTGGAGCACACTGTGCTCCGCTACAATTTTTCATAAACTACTTAACACTATCATTTTATTTATATATGTATTATATAGGTATTATTGTTTTTTTTCAAGTAAAATTTATTGCCTTTTATTTTGTTTTGTAGTATTATTAACATAGTTATTACAAATGAATTTTAAGGAGAGATACATGTTTGAAAATAAGTTTGACTTTTACAGTCCAATTAATTTAAAATCTTATAATTTAGATCAAATTATTCGTTATCAATTAGATGTTTTAGGTAAACTAGACCCATTTACTAAAAGACATAGTGAAAATGTTGCCAATTTATGTTGTAGACTTTGTGAATATTTAAGATGTAAAAAATCATTTATTGTTCACTGTACAATCGGCGGATATTTACATGATGTTGGTAAAATGTTTATACCACCTGAAATTTTAAATAAACCAGATAGATTAACAGATGAAGAATTTGAAGTTATGAAAACACATACCACACTTGGTTATAATTTGTGTATGAGTGATGTTAAGCTTCGCCCATATGCTTTATTTCCTTTGGATCATCATGAAGCATTAGATGGTACAGGCTACCCTAATGGTCTTAAGAAAAAAGACATTCCTTATGGTGCTCAAATTGTTCGTGTTGCAGATGAATATGATGCAATTGTTACTAAAAGGCAGTATACAACACACGTTAATATTTCAGCTACTTTAAAAGATTTAGTAAAAGACGCTCAACCTGACCCTAGGTTTGTTGCATTAGATCAATTAAGTTCTAAAGAAAAAACTGGCAAAATAAATGGCGCTATTTTAAAGCAATTATTTAAAGTAGTTATTGATGATACACTATATGAAATTAGTGGTGTTATGGATTATGTTGAATACTTAAAAAATCAAATTAAACGTTTAGAATTAATTGAAAATTATCAAAAAAAAGCTGATGCTTCTCATAATGAGAAAACCAAAAATTATTATCATGAAGGAATGACACTTTTGTTTCAACAAGGTGAAAGCATGGATAATTACAAGCAAATTTTGGACGAATATAGAGAAGCTCTTAAAAGCAAAAATCATTTAATCGAACAATTATATGATGAAATTAAAATTATTAAAAAATTAAGAATTTAATTTGGAGGACTAATGAAAAGACCTATTAATATGTCCCAAAAAATAAAAAGAACTAGAACTACTATATATGTTCTTATGCTTTTACTTGTTATTCGTTTGGCATATTTACAATTTGTTAAGGGCTCTGACCTGAAAAAGCAAATGTATAATCAATTAATAACAAGTCGTACAATTAGCCCCAAAAGGGGAACAATATATGACTCTACTGGAAAAGCTTTAGCAATAAGCGCTGATGTTGATACAATTAGTATAGTTCCAACATCTATTGTAGTTTTAGATTCTGACAAAAAAATTGATGAAAGTAAAACAAAAACTCTAAAAGAAAATCTTTCAAAAACTCTTTCTGAGATTTTTGAATTAGACTATGAAGAAACTTTGGCAAAAGTTTCTAGTGATTCAGATTATATTACAATAGCTAGAAAAGTTGAAAAAGATAAAGTTGATAAACTACAAGAATGGATGGAAAAAGAAAAATTTTATTCTGGAATAAATATTAGTGAAGATACCAAGAGATATTACCCATATGATAATTTAGCATCATCTTTAATCGGATTTTGTGGTACAGATAATGATGGACTAGAAGGCTTAGAAAAAGCATGGAATGATGTTTTAACTGGAACTCCTGGTAGAGTTACAACTGCACAAGATGCTATTCAAGAGTTTATACCTGATGATAATCAAACTTATATTCCAGCTGAAAATGGTAGTGATATAACATTATCTATTGACGCAAATATTCAAAGTATTGTAGAAAAATATTTAAAACAAGCTTGTATTGATAACAAATGTACTCGTGGTGGTAATGTAATTGCAATGGATCCAAATACTGGAGATATTTTGGCAATGGCTACATACCCTGATTACAATTTAAATACACCTTTTGAAATGCCAAGTTCTGTAACTGAAAAAGATTGGAAAAAAATGAGCTCAGATGAGCAATACAATACTATATATAAATTATTCCGTAATCGTGCTATTTCAGATCCATATGAACCTGGTTCTGTTTTTAAAATAATTACAGCTTCAATTGCATTAGAAGAAAATTTAGCAGAGCCAGATAAAGCTGATGTTTATTATTGTAAAGGTTCCCAAACAGTATATGGTACTACAATAAATTGTGCATATAGAATTAAGCATGGACATGAAAGTTTACGTGAAGCATTTAATGTTTCTTGTAACCCTGCATTTATACAAATTAGTGAAAAAATAGGTGCAAATACAAGTTATAAATATTATGATGCTTATGGTTTTTTTGAAAAAACAGGAATAAATACAATTGGAGAATCTAACTCAATATTTTGGGACTTAAAAAATGTTGGACCAGTCGAACTTGCTACAATGTCGTTTGGTCAAAGATTTAAAATTACTCCTCTTCAAATGATAACTGCAGTTTGTGCAGTGGCAAATGACGGAGTATTAATGAAACCAAGGTTAATAAAAGAAGTTAAAAATTCAGATACAGGTGCAATTACAACTATTGATGCAACTGCCGTTAGACAAGTTATTTCTAAAACAACAGCTTCTACAATGATGAATATGTTGGAAACTGTTGTAACTGATGGCTCTGGCAAATATGCAAAAATTAAAGGTTATTCTATTGCTGGTAAAACAGGTACATCTGAACCAGATTATGGTACAAATGAGGGTTATACTGCTTCATTTATTGCTATTAGCCCTACTGAAAACCCTGAAATCGTGTTATTAGTTACTCTTTATGACCCACAAGGTCCTAAAGGTTATAGTGGAAATACTGTTGCAGCTCCTGTTGCTGCTCAAATGTTAAAAGAAATTTTACCATATATGCAAATATCTGCAGATAATTCAGGAGATAGCAATTCTACAAAAACAATTAGTATTCCTAATGTTGTAAATAAAACAGTTGCAGAAGCAGAAAAAATATTAAAAAATGCTGGTTTTACAGTAAGTACTAATGCTAACTCAACAGATATTGTTACAGAGCAATACCCTACTAAAGGTTATGAATTAGTAAAAAATTCTATTGTTAAATTATATACTAAAACTGAAAATACACGTGTATCTAAGCAAGTTCCTGATTTAACAGGCAAGTCACTATCACAAGTAAAATCAATGCTTAAGGAGCTTAATTTAAATTACAGTATTACTGGTTCAGGAGTTGTTGTTAGCCAAGATCCAATCGCTACAACATCTGTTGAGGAAGGTTCAATAATTAAAGTAACATTAGGTAAGTAAAGACATTTGATTTACATCTTAACTCATCAAAACTTAATAATAATGTATAAAAATAACTGAGATATTATAAATATCTCAGTTATTTTCTTTAACTTTGGTCTCAACCATTTTTATATCTTTTTCATCAACTTTTTTGTCCCTGTTTATATCTGCTCTAAAACAAAGATTTGCATTATCTTCAAAGTAATTTGCATAGCTATCAGATACACCGTTGTGTCGCAACCCAATCTCTAAGATCAACCGTTCCCGAAGCATTTACATCATATTTTTCTCCACTATAATCTATTTTTACACCATCAGTTGCAGCTTCTGCACCTACTTCTTTTATATTAGATTTACTATATTCTTCATCGCTATTAATAAAATATCCATATTTCTTTTTGTATGATAATCCATCATATGGTGCATACCCAGAATCTGATATATCAAACATATAATTATCTTTGTATTTATACCATGTATCTGTTGAATCAGTATATACACATATTAGTTTTTTCCCAGTAGTTTTTTCACCATTCTCATTGATTTTATCTTCTGTGTATTGACTCACTTCTACCTTAACCCAAAGATCTGAAAACTTCTCTGTTGATTCTTGATCATCCTTTTCAGCCTTTCGCCATTTTTCACCAACTTCTTGTGCTCGTTTTATTATTCCATTATCACCTAATACTGCACTTATTGATATTGATGCTAATATTAGCAAAATAATAATCGTAATTATTAATGCAATTAAAGTTATTCCATTTTCCTTTGTATTTTTCATAGATTTCTCCTCTTAAGTTTTATCTAAAAACATTATACGTCAACATAAAAATATAGTCAAGTAAAAAAAAGAAACTTTGGAATATAATTCCAAAATTTCTTTATATTAATTTTGCTCATTAAATATTTCGTCAAATTCTTCTCCATCAATTTTTTCTTTTTCAAGAAGTACATTTGCTACTCTAGTTAATTTGTCCATATTAGCTTTTAATAGTTCTTCTGCTTTTTTATAAGCAAAATCTATAATGCTTTTTACTTCTTCATCAATTAAGCTTGCTGTTTCTTCAGAATATTCTTTTGCTTGTGCAAAATCTCTTCCTAAGAATACCTCTTCTTGACTTGAGCCTAGTGTAATTGTTCCTATTCTTTCACTCATACCATATTTAGTAACCATATTTCTAGCAATTTGTGTTGCTCTTTCAATATCATTGCTTGCACCTGTTGAAATGTCATTTAATACTAATTGTTCTGCAACTCTACCGCCTAATAATGATACAATATTTTCAACCATTTCTGTTCTTGACATAAATGATTTGTCTTCAGTTGGACGATACATTGTGTAACCTCCAGCCATTCCTCTTGGTACAATAGAAATTTGATGTACTGGATCTTGTGTAGGTAAAAATCTGCTTACTACTGCATGACCAGCCTCATGGAAAGCAACTAATTTTTGTTCTTTTTCACTTCTAACTCTTGTACGTTTTTCAGGTCCCATAGTAACTTTTACCATAGCATCTTCAACTTCTTGCATTCCAATTTCAGGTAAATTTCTTCTTGCTGCTAATAGTGCAGCTTCATTTAAAACATTTTCTAAGTCTGCTCCAGAAAATCCTGAAGTATTTTTAGCTATTGTTCTTAAATCTACATCAGCAGCTAATTTTTTCTTTCTGCTGTGTACTTCTAATATTTGTTCTCTTGCCTTTACATCTGGGTTTGATACAACAATTTGTCTGTCAAATCTTCCTGGTCTTAGTAAAGCTTTATCTAATATATCTGGTCTGTTTGTTGCAGCTAAAACTATAACACCTTCATTTGCTGAGAAACCATCCATTTCAACTAATAATTGGTTTAATGTTTGTTCTCTTTCATCATGCCCTCCTCCTAGGCCTGCACCTCTTTGACGTCCAACAGCGTCAATTTCATCTATAAATATAATACAAGGAGCTTTTTTCTTTGCTTCTTCAAACAAGTCTCTAACTCTTGATGCACCAACACCAACAAACATTTCAACGAAGTCAGAACCACTTATAAAGAAAAATGGTACTCCTGCTTCTCCTGCTACTGCTTTTGCTAATAAAGTTTTACCTGTTCCTGGATGTCCAACTAACAAAACACCCTTTGGTATTCTAGCACCCATTTCTGTGAATTTTCTAGGATTTTTTAAGAATTCTACAATTTCCTCTAATTCTTCTTTTTCTTCATCTACACCTGCAACATCATTAAATGTTACTCTATTTTTATCAGATGGATTTATCATTCTAGCACGGCTTTTGCCAAATGACATTGTTTTGCCACCAGCTCCACCATTTCCATTTTGAGCTCCTCCCATAAGTAAAAACCAGAAAATAAAGAATATAATTAATATTCCAAATGGAGTTAATAAATTGAAAACTACAAGCCATATTGACTCAGACTTTTCTGTAACTTTTACAGTACCTGCTTTCATACTTTCATTTAGGCTATTCATTAAATTTTCTACACTTGGTATATTAACCTCTTTTGAAAAGTTTTCATTTTTTAGTTTAACTTCTGCTTTTGAGCCATCTGACTCTAATGTAATTTCTTTTACCTCACCTGCTTCAATTTTAGAAATCAATTCAGAATAAGCTAGTTTATTATCTGTATTCTCCATAATTGAGCTAATAAGAACTATTACAATTATTCCTACAATTAACCACATTGCTAATGTTTTTATACTATTTTTCAAATTTGCTCCTCCTTTTTACGTTTTTTAACAATTAAAACTATAACACACTAATATTTCAATTTCAAGTATTTTCGCAAAACTTTCATTTAGCAAACTAGCTTGTATCAACGGTTTGCTTACGGAAGCTCTATTTTACCCGTAAAAAAAATTTTTCCTTTTTTTATAAAAACTTTTACATTTTTATTTGGAGTTAAATATTTATTTCCAATATTATTATCACAAAGTTTAATTATATCCTCTATATGTATCTTGCCAATTCCTTGCGCATTTCCGTTTACTTTGTTAATAGTATATATAATAAGTCTTGATTTTATAACTTTATTTAAATTATTAAATTTGTTTAAATCTAATATTACTTCATTTAAATTTTCCCCAATTTTTAATTCTTCATACTGTTTAGCAATAATTTCATCAAAATATTCTTCTTCTTCTCTTGCAATATCTGACAATCTATTTATTCCTTCTAATATGTTAGGATTAAATTCCCTTTTTAAGTACGGAATCAAGTCATTTCTTACTTTGTTTCTGTTATATATACTTTCAAGGTTTGTTTTGTCTATTTTAGGATTTAATTTTTGTTTTTCACAATATTCTTCAATTTCTTTTCTTTCGCATTCTCTTATTGGTCTTATATATTCTAAGTCATTTTCAATCCTTTTAATCTCTATCCCCTTAAGTCCTGAAACTCCAGTTCCCCTTAGTAAATTTAGTAAAACCGTTTCAACATTATCATTTAAATTATGTGCTGTAGCAATTTTATTCGCATTTTCTTTTTTAGCAATTTCTTTAAAAAATTCATAACGAATTTTTCTTCCCATTTCTTCTGTCCCTAGCTTTTGCTCTTTTGCTAATTTTTCAACTTCTACTTTTTTTACATAGCATTTTATGTTTTTATTTTTACAATAATCTTTTACGTATTCAGTTTCTTCATCCGCTTCTTTTCTTATCATATGATTTATATGTGCAACAAATATTTCTATATTTAATTTATCTTTTAGGTAATACAAAGAATCCAGTAGACACATAGAATCAGGTCCACCAGATACTCCTATAACGATTTTATCGCCTTTTTGTATTAAATTATATTTATTAATTGTACTTAAAATTTTATTTAACATTCTTTTACCTTTCATCAAGCTGTGCAATATAATACTTTTCTACGTTCATTTCCACAGTATCAATTACGAAAAGTATTATATTGCACAGTTTGAAATAGTATAAATTCTACAATTTACTCTCTATATTTATCTAAATTAGCAAATTTTGTGTAATTTCCAAGCCATAAAAGTTCAACAGTTCCAATAGAACCTGCCCTATGTTTTGCTATTATAACTTCAGCAATATTTTTTCTATCTGTATCAGGATTATAGTAATCATCACGATATAAAAACATAACAATATCAGCATCTTGTTCAATAGCTCCAGATTCACGTAAATCTGAAAGCATTGGTCTATGATCAGGTCTTTGCTCTACAGATCTTGAAAGTTGTGATAACGCAATAACAGGTACATTTATTTCTTTTGCTAATATTTTTAAAGAACGACTTATTTCAGAAATTTCTTGTTCACGGCTTCCATTTCTTTTGTTACTTCCTTGTACTAATTGAATATAGTCGATTACAACCATTCCAATATCTTTCTCTAACTTTAATTTTCTACACTTAGCACGTATTTCCATTACAGAAATGCCAGGTGTATCATCTATAAATATTTGTGCTTGTGATAAATTTCCTGAAGCTTCAGCCAACTTTTGCCAATCATCATCTTCTACTTTACCAGTCCTTACTTTATTGCTATCAACCATTGCTTCACTACATAAAATACGGTTTGTCATTTGTTCCTTTGACATTTCCAAACTAAATATTGCAACTGGTGTATTATACCTAACAGCTGCATTAGTAGCTAAATTTAAAGCAAAAGCTGATTTACCCATAGCAGGTCTAGCAGCAACAATAATTAGGTCAGATTTATGAAGTCCCGCTGTTTTAACATCAAGGTCAGCAAAACCTGTAGGTACTCCTGTAATATATTGTTTTTGGTTATATAATTGTTCTAATTGTGTAAATGAATCTACTAATATATCTTTAATTGAAGAATATCCTTTTTGATTTCTATTTTGTATAACATCAAATATTTTTCTTTCTGCAGTATCTAATATATCTTCAACATCCTGTGTTTGGTCATATCCTAAGCTAATTAAATCATTTGCAGTTTTTATAAGAGCTCTTAATGCTGATTTTTCTTCTACAATTTTAATATATTGTTCTACGTTTGCAGTAGTAGGAACCTTATCTGGAAGTTCTGCAATATATTCAAGTCCACCAACAGCTTCTAACTGTTTCATGGATTGAAGCTCTGTTTTCAAAGTTATAATATCTACTGGCTCAGCACGATTATATAAATTTAAAATAGCTTCATAAATTATTTTATTATCTTCACGATAAAAATCTTCAGGCTTTAAGGTTTCAACTGCAGACATAATTGCATCTTTATCTGTTAGCATACTTCCTATAACAGCTTGTTCTGCTTCTATATCATGTGGTGGAATTTTACCTAGCTCCATTTCATTGCTCCTTCCTTTTAGGGTTAAATACTTGGTTTTATAACTTTATAGCAATAGTAATATAATACTTTTCGGAGTGAGGCTGTGGGGACCAGCAAGCTAGAAGATGTTACTAAATTTTTTCAAATCATTATTAATGTTTGCAAAAAATTGTTGTTACATCTTCTTGCGTAGCTGGGATGGAACGGAGAAAAGTTTTCATATTACTATTGCTCTTTATATTACATAAATTACTTTTCGAATTACAATACTTGGACTTTAAGAGAACCCATAACCCCCTCAAAAAGTTTAACACTCACCGTATTTACACCCAATACTTTAATAGGCTCTTTTAAATCAATTTTCTTTTTATCTATTTCTATTTTATATTGTTCTTTTAAATTCTCTGCAATTTCCTTAGCTGTAATTGAACCAAATATTTTTTGATTTTCTCCAGATTTTACAGAAATTTTTAAAGTAATACTTTTTAATTTTTCGGCAATATCTAGTGCTTTTTCTTTTTCAACTGATTTTTTATAATTATTTGAATCTTGTTTTGCTTTTAATTTACTCATATTTTCAGCATTTGCTTCAACACCCATTTTTTTAGGTAATAAAAAATTTCTTGCATAACCATCACTAGCATTAATTACTTCATCTTTTTTTCCAACACCTTTTATATCTTGTAATAAAATTACTTTCATTTGTCATTTCTCCTTTCAAGTATCATTATTTAATTTGCAACTTCTGAAAAGTATTCATTTATTTTCTCAATAAGAAGATTTTTAACTTCTTCAATGCTCATTCCTTCAACTTGTGCACCAGCCAATGTAATATGACCTCCACCCCCAAGTTTTTCTAATATAACTTGTACATTTATATCTCCAATAGAACGTCCACTAATACAAACTTTATCACCTAATTTTCCTATAACAAATGATGCTGTAATATCACTAATTGTTAATAACTCATCTGCCGCTTTTGCACAAACAATATTTGCATCTTTATCATTTTCATCATAAATTGAAATTCCAATTGTATTATTTATTATTTCAGCTCCATCAATTATTTTAGAAATTTTAGTATATGTTTTTAAATCACTTTGGAACCATTTTTTTACCTTTATAATATCAATACCACATTTTCTTAAATATGCAGCAGCTTCAAATGTTCTAACACCTGTCTTAAATGTAAAGTTTTTTGTATCCATCATAATACCCGCATATAAAGCTTCTGCCTCAAGTGTAGTTAATTCAATTTTTTGTGTAGCATATTCTAATATTTCTGTTACAAGCTCACAAGCAGATGAAGCATATACCTCATGAAATGAAAGAATAGCTTCTTCAATAAAGTCTGGGCTCTTTCTGTGGTGATCAATTATTGCTATTTTGCTTGTTTCTTCTAATAATTCTGGCACTTCAACATAACTTCTTTTATGTGTATCTACAATTACAAGCAATGTTTCTGGAGTAATTTTTGACAAAGCTTCTGATTTATTTATAATTGTTTCTTGGTATTCTTTTTCTTGTTTTGCTGATTCCATAAAATTTTGTAGTCCAATACCTGTCGAGTTATTTATAATGTAACACTCAACACCAATGCTTTTAGCTAAACGGTATATTCCCATACTAGCACCCATTGAGTCTATATCTCCATTTGTATGCCCCATTACCATTACATTTTTAGCTTCTTGCATTAACTCTTCCAAAGCATGTGAAACAATTCTAGCTTTAACTTTTGTTCTTTTTTCTAGTTCTTGTGTTTTTCCTCCAAAAAATTGATATTTTCCATTTTCTCTAACAACAGTTTGATCTCCGCCTCTACCTAAAGCAATATCTAATCCTGCTTGTGCAGATTTATATTTTTCATAATTAGATTCTCCTTCTGTTGATATAGAAATACTTAATGTTATTTGTACTTTTTCAGATAATTCTAATTCTTTAATTGTATCAAGAATATTAAACTTTTTTTCTTCTAGTTTTGCTAAGTATTGTTGCTCAAAAATACATACAAAAGTGTCTCTTTCAGCCTTTACAACTAGTCCTTTAAATTCAGTTGCCCATTCGTAAATTGTCTTTTCAATTTGTGCAGTTAATATAGGTTTTTCTTCATCATTAATTCTTTGATTAACTTCTTCGAAATTGTCTATCATAATTAATCCAACACAAATTTGAGAATCATAGTATTTTTTTTCTAGTTCTATTGTTTTAGTTTCATCTATAAAATACAATGTACACATATACTCATCTTTTGATTTAGTATATTTTCCAAGTATTTCATAAATCTTATTTCCTATTTCTAATTCTTTATGAATGCTTTTTTCTTCATTTTCTTCATTATTTTCTATTTCTAATTTTATTTGTTTTAATAAATCACCTAAAATATTTATTATATCTACATTAGCAAATTCTTGTACAAATTTACTGCTTTTCCAAACCATATTTCCATTTGTTTCAATTATTACAAGTGGAAATGGTGAATTACGTACAGTATCTTTTGCTAATTTATCCACATTTAAAGTTAAATCTTGTAAATGATCTGAAAGTTCTGTTCTTCTTTTTTGGTTACTCCAATATGTATAAGCTAATATTAATACATATAACACTATTGAAGGTGTAAAATATCTAAAATCTAAAATGCAAATTACAATTAATAGTATCGCAATAAGAACTAAATATATTTTAGTTCTTGATATCAATCCTTCAAATATTTTTTTACTATTATTATTTTTCATAAAATAAACTCCTCTTTTACGTATACCATTTTACTATTTTTACGCACTTTTGTCAATTTTATTAGCCTAAAAATACCAATTTCAATACTTTTTGATGTTTATTATCAAAAAATAAATGTAAACACTTTTTAGATGTTTACATTTATTTTATCACTTCAAGCTAATAGCTCTCTGTTTTTAAAAGCCAAGTCTTGCCAGTATTTCAACTCTTCTTCGCTTTTCTTCCATGTCTATTCCAATAATTCTTTCAATAACTTCTCCGTAATGTTCGACTTGCAGAATGTCGCCTTCATTTACGTCATTTAAGAATTGTATTGGAATATCAACCATTTGAGTTTCTCTATCCCAAGGATCTGTTTGTTTGCTTGTTTCTATATCTATAAGCTCCAACTCGCAAACTGCGTAGTCATTTTCTATTCTATCAACAGATAAATAACTTCTCATGCTGCCTTTTCCTCCTCCAACTCAGGTCCACTTAAATAATCACCTGGTTCACAGTTAAATGTTATGTTATTTGCTGTTATAGTCGCAATTACAGAGCCACATTCATCAGTTCTATAAACAATTACCCCCATATTTTCAAGTTTTTGCATTGTAGATTCTGTCGGATGATTATACTTGTTGCCAATCTTTGATGATATTAAGCCATATTCAGGATCCACTACATTCAAAAATTCTTGACTACTTGAAGTGTCACTTCCATGATGTCCAACTTTAAGAATCTCTGCATCAAGCTCTATTTTAGAATCTAATGCCTCTTCTTCAATTTCAGTCTCGGCATCACCTGTCATCAATATGTCCATTTCTCCAAAAGAAACTTTCATAATGTTTGAGTAATTATTAATATTACTCTGTGTTCCCTCACTTTGCCAAAGTATTTCAATTACAGCATTTCCTAATTGATAAGTATTTCCTGTTTGTGAATATTCGACTTGATAGCCTCCTTCTGATATTTCCTTCATAAGCTTTATATACCAGTTTGTGGTTACTTGACCATTTTCTACTTTTGGCAAAATAATTTTACCAATTTCAAAGTTTGTTATTATGTCATACATTCCGCCCATATGATCATCATGTGGATGTGTACCAAATACATAATCAATTTTGGTTATGCCTAAGTCTTTTATGTATTCTACTGCATCTTTTCCTGTAGACCGTGTACCACAATCTACAAGAGCTACCTTATCGTTTTGTACAAACAAAAAACTATCTGCTTGTCCAACATCTATCATATGTAATACAATAGATCCGTCCACATTATTTGTTACTGTTTCTTCTTCTGGTTGTTGCTGTTCACTTGATTGATTTGGTGTTACTTCTTCTTTTGGTTGTTGTTGCTCACTCGATTGATTTGGTACTACTGTTTCTTGCTGGTTAGTAACAATTGCTTGTAATGTTAGTGCAAGCACTATAACTACAATTGCCACTATGATTTTGCTTAGCTTCTTTTTCCGTTCGTTTTTAGCATTTGCCATTTACGAATCCTCCTTTAATTTTGTGACTTTTATATTATAGCACAATTTTTATATACTTTCCAGCCTATATTGCTATTATACTGGTTTTTTTCCACCTTATTTCGTATTGCTTTACATTTTTTGTAAATTATGATATAATATTAGTATGCTCTTTTGAGCAAAAATACAAAAAGGAGAATATCAATGACCGTAAATTTACTTCATGATCGGCTTTTGCCGATTAAAACTCCCGACCTTTATCGAGCAAACCAGGCAATTCTTTGTACCTGCCAAAAGTACAATATTTCGCTTGGAACTTGGACCAGTGGTATCGATAAAGATACATATGACATGATTTTCAGCATACCCACAGTCAGTTTGAAGTTTTATCAGTCCGAATTATTTCTCAAGAGTTTAAGAAACTTTTGGACACAGTCAGGTTTTCTGATTGCCGAAGAAGCCGAAATGGTTGGCTATCAAATTCGCGGTATCAGCGCATATTCCCTTGTTTTTAGGTTACAGACTGTGGCCTAACAGCAAAAAACAAACCGTCATTACTGACGGTTTGTTTTTTAGTTTTATTCAACCTTTGTTGATTCTTCTTCAACTTCTTCGTTTTGTTCTGTATTAATGTGTGTATTTTTATAAACAGGTAAGCCTGTTCCTGCAGGTATTAATTTACCAATAATAACGTTTTCTTTTAATCCAATTAAGTCATCAACTTTACCTTTAACAGCAGCTTCTGTTAATACTCTTGTTGTTTCTTGGAATGAAGCAGCTGATAAGAAGCTTTCTGTTGCTAAAGATGCTTTTGTAATTCCTAGTAATATACGTTTTCCTGTTGCAGGACGTTTTCCTTCTGCTTCAACTAATGCATTTTTGTCCTCAAATTCATGTATATCAACTAATGATCCAGCAAACATGTCTGTGTCTCCATTATCTTCTACTCTTACCTTCTTAAGCATTTGTCTACCAATTACTTCAATGTGTTTATCATTGATATCAACACCTTGGTTACGGTAAACTTTTTGAACTTCTTGAATTAAGTATTCATATACACCTTCAGGCCCTTTAATTGCTAATATTTCAGCTGGGTTTAAAGCACCTTCTATTAATGGATCTCCTGCTTTTACTTCATCTCCGTCTTTTACACGTAATTTAGATCTAAATGGTATTGCATAAGTTTTTGAATCATCTTTAGATGTAATAACAATCTCTTTCTTCTTTTTATCTTCAACAATTTTAACTTTACCATCTATTTCTGTCATTACTGCTAATCCCTTTGGTTTACGAGCTTCAAATAGCTCCTCAACTCTAGGAAGACCTTGTGTAATATCGGCAACACCAGCAACACCACCAGAGTGAATAGTTCTCATTGTAAGCTGTGTACCAGGCTCACCAATTGATTGAGCTGCAATAATACCAACAGATTCACCAATATTAACTTCATCACGAGTTGCTAATCCCATACCATAACATTTACGGCAAACACCATGTTTTGTACGGCATCCTAATACTGAACGAACTTTTACTGTTTCAATTCCTGCTGCAACAATTTTCTCAGCAATTTTATCTGTAATCATTGTATTTGTATCAACAATTAATTCTTTTGTTTCAGGATTAATTATATCTTCTAATGGGTATCTGCCAACTAGTCTTTCATCCATTTTTTCAACAATTTGGTTTCCATCTTTAATATCAAATACTGTAAGACCTTCATGTGTTCCGCAATCATCTTCACGAACTATAATGTCTTGAGAAACATCAACAAGTCTTCTTGTTAAGTAACCAGAGTCAGCTGTTCTTAAAGCTGTATCTGCTAAACCTTTTCTAGCACCGTGTGCAGAAATAAAGTATTCTAGTGCATCTAGACCCTCACGGAATGAAGATGTAATAGGAATTTCTACTGTTTTACCAGTTGTACTAGCCATAAGACCACGCATACCAGCAATTTGTCTTAATTGGTTTATGTTACCTCTGGCTCCAGATTGACTCATCATATATACTGGGTTCATATCATCAAAGTTACTTTTCATTGCCTCTGTAACTTCATCTGTTGCTTTTTCCCAAATCTTAATAACTGAGTTATATCTTTCATCCTCTGTTATTAAACCACGTTTATATTGTTTTAATACGTTATTTACTTGTTCATTTGCATCAGCTAGAATTTTCTTTTTAGCTTCTGGTACTTTAACATCATCAACAGAAACTGTAATACCAGCTGTTGTAGAATGTTTGAAACCTGTTGCTTTAATATAGTCTAGTAGTTCTGCTGTTGCACTTAAACCATTTACATTTATTGATTTTGCAATAATTTTTCCTAAGTTTTTCTTAGATACTGCAAAGTTAAGTTCTGGTTCAAATAAGTTTTCTGGTTTTGTTCTATCAACAAATCCTAAATTTTGTGGAATTCCCTCATTGTAAATTAATCTACCAACTGTTGTTTGAACTTTTCTTGTCTCTAATTTACCATCTATTTCTTTTTGAATTCTTACATATATTTTAGCATGTAAACCTAAGTCATGGTTAAAATATGCTATTTTAGCTTCTTCTGGTGATGAGAAATAGTTTCCTTCTCCTTCTTCACCAAGAACATCCATTGTTAAGTAGTAAGCACCTAAGATCATATCTTGTGTAGGTACTGTTACTGGCTTACCATCTTGTGGTTTTAATAGGTTATTTACAGAAAGCATTAAGTATCTTGCTTCTGCTTGTGCTTCTGGTGATAATGGTAAGTGAATAGCCATTTGGTCACCGTCGAAGTCAGCATTAAATGGTGTACAAACTAATGGGTGTAGTTTTATTGCTCTACCTTCTACTAAAACTGGTTCGAATGCTTGGATACCAAGTCTGTGTAATGTAGGAGCACGGTTTAACATTACTGGATGATCTTTTATAACATCCTCTAATATTTCCCATACTTCTGGACTTAATTTTTCTACCATTCTTTTTGCATTTTTAATATTATGTGCAATTCCTCTTCCTACTAATTCTTTCATAACAAATGGTTTAAATAATTCTACAGCCATTTCTTTTGGAAGACCACATTGGTATATCTTAAGTTCTGGACCTACAACGATAACTGAACGTCCAGAGTAGTCAACTCTTTTTCCTAGTAAGTTTTGACGGAATCTACCTTGTTTTCCTTTTAATAAATCTGATAATGATTTTAATGGTCTATTACCAGCACCTGTTACTGGTCTACCACGTCTTCCATTATCTATTAATGCATCTACAGATTCTTGTAACATTCTCTTTTCGTTTCTTACAATTATCTCTGGTGCACCTAGTTCTAATAATCTTTTTAATCTGTTATTTCTGTTTATAACTCTTCTATATAAGTCATTTAAATCAGATGTTGCAAATCTACCACCATCTAATTGAACCATTGGTCTTAAATCTGGTGGGATTACAGGTATAACATTCATAACCATCCATTCCGGTCTGTTTCCAGATAGTCTAAATGCTTCTACTGTATCTAATCTTTTAACTAATTTTACTTTCTTTTGCTCACTTGCTTTAGAAATTTCTTTCTTTAAACTAGCAGATAATTTTTCTAGATCTATTTTTTCTAGTAATTTTCTTAATGCTCCTGCACCCATTTCTGCTTTAAATGAATCTTTACCGTATTTTTCTACAGCTTCATGATATTCTCTTTCATTTAAAACTTGTGCTTCCATTAAGCCTGATGTTCCTTTATCTGTTACTACATATGATGCAAAATATATAACTCTTTCTAGATTTCTTGGAGAAATATCTAGCATTAATGCTATTCTGCTAGGTATTCCTTTAAAGAACCAAATGTGTGCAATTGGTGCTGCAAGTTCGATGTGTCCCATTCTTTCACGTCTTACTTTTGATTTTGTAACTTCTACACCACATCTATCACAAACGATTCCTTTATATCTAACTCTTTTATATTTTCCACAGTGACATTCCCAGTCTTTTGTAGGTCCAAATATTCTTTCGCAGAATAGACCATCTTTTTCTGGTTTTAATGTTCTGTAGTTTATAGTTTCTGGTTTTTTAACTTCACCTTTTGACCATTCTCTTATTTTTTCATCAGAAGCTAAACCAATTTTTATTTTATCAAAGACTTCTAACTCGTCCATTTCTTGCCCCCTTGACTTTATTTTTTAGTTTCGCAAAACTATTTATTTAATTGCCCTGCCTAAATATAAAATTTAGGCAGCAATCTTTTTTAATCTAAATCTTCATCATCATCAAGATTATCTTTTGCTAAGTCATTACCATATAGGCCTTCATCATCTAAAAGTTCATCATTTTCGAATAATTCATCATTATCTTCTTCTTTGTCTAAATCGATTTCCTCATCGTCAGCTTCTATATATGAACTTTCAATTTCGCTTTCATTTAGAACTAAATCTTCTTTCTTCTTTGCTTCGTTATAGTCTATACCTTCGTCGATATCTTCTTTTAGTTCAATTTCTTTATTATCTTTTGTATATAATCTCATATCTAATCCTAATGATTGTAGTTCTTTTATTAATACTTTGAATGTTTCTGGAATTCCAGGTTCTGGAACATTTTCTCCTTTAACAATTGCTTCATAAGTTTTAACTCTTCCTACTACATCATCAGATTTAACTGTTAACATTTCTTGTAATGTATGAGCTGCACCATATGCTTCTAGTGCCCAAACTTCCATTTCTCCGAAACGTTGTCCACCGAATTGAGCTTTACCTCCTAATGGTTGTTGTGTAACTAAAGAATATGGTCCTGTTGAACGAGCATGTATTTTGTCATCTACTAAGTGATGTAACTTAAGCATGTACATAACTCCTACTGTGATTGGTTCAGCAAATGGATCACCTGTTCTACCATCATAAAGAATTGTTTTTCCATCTGGAGTATTTCCTGATTTAACTAATAATTCTTCTATTTCTTCTGATGTTGCACCATCAAAAACTGGTGTTGCAACATTCCATCCTAATTCTTTTGCTGCTAATCCTAAGTGTACCTCTAAAACTTGACCTAAGTTCATACGAGAAGGAACACCTAATGGGTTTAATAGGATATCTACTGGTGTACCATCTGGCATAAATGGCATATCTTCTTCTGGTAATATTCTAGAGATTGTACCTTTGTTACCATGACGTCCAGCCATTTTATCACCAACTGATATTTTTCTCTTTGTTGCTATATAACATCTTATTATTTGGTTTACACCTGGTCCTAATTCATCTGAATTATCTCTTGTAAATATTTTTACATCTACGATTGTTCCAGCTTCACCATGTGGTACTTTAAGTGATGTATCTCTAACTTCACGAGCTTTTTCACCAAAGATTGCACGAAGTAATCTTTCTTCTGCTGTTAGTTCTGTTTCACCTTTTGGTGTAACTTTACCAACTAAGATATCTCCTGGTCTTACTTCTGCACCAATTCTGATAATACCATTTTCGTCTAGGTCTTTTAAGCTGTCTTCACCAACATTTGGTATATCTCTTGTTATTTCTTCTGGTCCTAATTTTGTATCACGACATTCGCAATCATATTCTTCTATATGAATTGATGTAAATACGTCTTCTTTTACTAATCTTTCATTTAAAAGTATAGCATCTTCGTAGTTATAACCTTCCCATGTAGAGAATGCTACTAGTACGTTTCTTCCTAATGCCATCTCACCATTTTTAGTAGCTGGTCCGTCTGCTATAGCATCTCCTTTTTTAACTTTTTCTCCAGCCACAACAATTGGTCTTTGATTAATACATGTACCACCATTTGTTCTTTTAAATTTATTTAATCTATGTGTTTTCGTTGTTCCATTATTATATTTAACAGTAATTGCTTCACCTGTAACTTTTTGAATTACACCATTATCTTCTGCTAAAATTAATATTCCAGAATCTTTTGCTGCTCTGTATTCCATACCTGTACCAACTATTGGAGCTTCTGGCATAATTAATGGAACTGCTTGACGTTGCATGTTTGCACCCATAAGCGCACGTTTTGCATCATCATGCTCTAAGAATGGTATCATGGCTGCACCAATTGAAACTAATTGTTTTGGTGAAACATCCATTCCTGTTACCATTTCTCTGTCTACTTCTATAATGTCATTTCTATATCTAACTTTAACTCTCTTATTTACAAAAGTTCCATCTTCATTTAATGGTTCTTCAGCCTCTGCAATATAGTTACCATCTTCTATATCTGCACTCATGTATTCCACTTTATCTGTAACTGCATGTGTTTCAGGATCTACTATTCTGTATGGTGTTTCTATAAATCCATATTCATTTATTTGTGCAAATGATGAAAGTGCAGATATAAGACCTATGTTTGGTCCTTCTGGTGATTCTATTGGACATAGTCTACCATAGTGTGTATAGTGAATATCACGAACTTCGAAACCTGCTCTTTCTCTAGAAAGACCTCCTGGTCCTAATGCAGAAATTCTTCTTTTATGAGTTAGTTCTGATAATGGGTTGGTTTGATCCATAAATTGTGATAATTGTGAACTACCAAAGAATTCTCTTATCGCTGATGTTATTGGTTTTGTATTAATTAATGTTTGTGGTGTTACTACATCTAAATCTTGAATTGTCATTCTTTCACGAACAACTCTTTCTAATCTTGTTAGACCAATTCTAAATTGATTTTGTAATAACTCACCAACACAACGTATACGTCTATTTCCTAAATGGTCTATATCATCTATTTCGCCTAATTTATGATCTAAGTTTAATAGATAGTTAACAGATGCTAAGATATCTTCTGTTGTAACATGTTTTGGAACTAGTTCTTCATATCTTTGTTCTAATGCATGATGTAAATCTTTTTCTTCTGTGTTATCTAAGATACTTTTTAATACTTCATAATTTACCATTTCTTTAAAATGTAAGTCTGAAATATCTACATTTGTTACAAACTTATGAATATTTACTGTTCCATTTCCTATTATTTTTACTGGTTTATCTTCTACTCTTACTTCTACAACGTTTATACCAGAATTTTGGATTTCATCTGCTATATCTTTTGATATAACTTCTCCTGCCTCTACAAATACTTCTCCTGTTTCTGGGTTTACTATATCTGTATGTGCAATTTTTCCTTCAATTCTTGTTGCTAAACTTAATTTTTTATTGTATTTATATCTTCCTACTTTTGCTAAATCATATCTTCTTGCATCAAAGAATAATCCATTAAATAAGTTTCTGGCAGCATCAACTGTTGGAAGTTCGCCTGGTCTTAATTTTTTGTAGATTTCAATTAATGCTTCATCTTGAGTTTTTATTGGGTCTTTTTCTAATGTTACTCTTAATTTTTCTTCATTTCCAAAGAAATCAAGTATTTGTTCATCTGTTGCTAAGCCTAAAGCTCTTAATAATGTTGTTACTGGAATTTTTCTAGTTCTGTCTACACGAGCATAAAAAACATCATTACTGTCTGTTTCGTATTCTATCCATGCACCTCTTATTGGCATTACTGTTGATGTAAATAACTTTTTACCTGTTTTGTCATAGGTAAAGTCATAATAACATCCTGGTGAACGAACTAATTGGCTTACTACAACTCTTTCTGCACCGTTTATGATAAATGTTCCGCTATCTGTCATTAAAGGGAAATCTCCTAAATAGATTTCTTGCTCTTTAATTTCTCCTGTTTCACGATTTATTAATCTTACTTTTACATGTAAACGTGTAGAATATGTAGCATCTCTTTCTTTAGCTTCTTCTAAAGAATATTTTGTTTTCTCTTCCATGTAGTAATCAAAAAACTCTAGAACTAAATTTCCTGAATAGTCGATGATTGGTGAAATATCTTTTAAGACTTCTCCTAAACCTTCCTCGACAAACCACTCGTAAGAATCTCTTTGCACCTTAATTAAGTTAGGCATTTCTATAAAGTCTCCAACTTTTGCAAAGTCTTTTCTTGAGCTTTTTTCATGCTTAATTTCTTTTAACAACTAAATCACCTCTAAAACAAAATATAAGCAGTTTGAAAAAAATTGTATATGAACATTGAAAAGTCCCTCTTGCATCTAAAATTTTATATTAATTTCCAAATTCCTGCTTTATAAATTTTTCCATTAATATATCCTTTTAAATCAATTCCTCTTTCCAATTAATATAACCGTTTTTAGGCAACAAAAAGGCATGCTGGCAATTACCTGTTTTTATCTTTTGCCAACCTACCTTGTTCTTTAAAATTACTTTTTTCTAAATATTTTAATTATTTTTACCACCTTTTAGCGTTTAAAATACCTTTTGTATCATAGCATAATTTACCATGTTTTGTCAACGAAATATAGTAAATTTTTACATATTTTTATTTAGTAAAAACTGTATATACAGAATCTTACATTTCTGCCATAATTTAATTTGTAATTTTATATTTCATATGATATACTACCAAAAAATATTTTAATAATTTAAGGTGGTAAAAAATGCAAGATAGTAATACAAAAGATAATAACAATCAAAGAAATTTATCTGATGCTTTTGAGGAATTAAAAAAAGCTAGGAACAATAGTATACAAGCCAAAAAAGAAACACCTAAAAAAGTAAACGAGACTAAACAAGTAAGTAAAAATACAAATAATTCGACTTTAAAGCCTAAAAAAGGAAAACTTGCTAAACCTCCAAAAAGCAAGAAAGAAAAAAGAGTAAAAGCAGTAAAAATAAAACATGAACCAAAGCAAAAAAAATCTAACTTTAGTGGGAATTTTAGGTATAAATTTGATACTCTAAGGAGTAACAAAAAGAAATTTAAGCAATTTATTATACTATCAATTGTATATTTAGTAATCATAATTGCATTAATTATATTTATCGTTTCATACATTTCTAATAAGAATAAGACAGAAAATCCTTATGGTGATTTTAGTACTTACGAAAAAAACACAAATCCATTTAATATTAGCCAAATACTAATAGATAATACAAATTCTACTAAGACAAAGGAAAAAACTTATAGGGATAAAGAAATTCCTTATTCTACTAAATATATTCAAAACTCTTCTTTACCTAAAGACGAAAAAATAGTTAAGCAAGCTGGTGTCCCAGGTTTAGAACGTGTTAATATTATTAGAACATATGAAGGTCAAGATTTAATAGATGAAACTACTTCTAGTATAGATATATTAAAAGCTCCTGTAGAGGAAATTGTTGAGGTTGGTACTTCTGATTTCCTAGTAAATTATAATGTACATTTAGGGGATACAATGTATGTTATTTCTACAGTTTCCTTAATGGACGCCATTAACAATGGTTCTGAAATATGTAAAATAACAAGATATATGGATGTTGTTTTATTAGAAGTTGTCGGTGATTGGTGCAAAGTTTCTTTTGATGGACAAGAAGGATATGTTCCTGCATCTTCATTAACATCACAATCTACAACTCCTGGTATCGTTTCACAAAACAAGGTACAAAGAATTGTATCTAAATTAAACTTTAATATGGCATTAAATGTTAAGAGTGGTTTATCTCTAGATGATTACAAACGTATATTAGCTGATGAGCCAAGAGATGTAAATAAAGTAATATATAGTAATGCCGAAGCATTTTATAATGCAGAACAAAAATATAATGTTAATGGACTTTTATTAGTAGCTATGGCTATTCACGAAAGTGGCTGGGGAACTTCTGCAATTTCATTAGACAAGAGGAACTTATTTGGTTATGGTGCATATGATAATGATGCATACAATTCTGCATATACATTTGATACTTATGCAGAAGGAATAGAGTTTGTAGCAAAAATACTTGCTAAAGCTTACTTAAACCCTGCTGGAATGACAATGTCAGATGGTGATACTACAACAGGAAGATATTATTCTAGTCCAACACTTACTGGAATTAATACAAGATATTCTACAGACCCTAACTGGTGTACAAAAGTCTTCTCATACATGACATATTTTTATGATAAACTATAAGTTCACTTAGCATAAAAGGGACTATATTAACAATAGTATGTCCCTTTTATGAGTATAATTATTCACGAAGCAAGGAGATTCAAATGAAGAAATTATTAAAAAAGAAAGATTTAATTATTTTATTAGTATTAATAATTATATTAATAAGTTTAATTCCTTTCTATGTTTTAAAAATTAAAGATATTATTTATGGTAATAAATTTGCAACTTATTCTTACGAAACTTATACAAACTATACTAACCCAATTTTTTCTATAGAAAAGATTGTATATTATAGTAATGCTTTTGTAACAGATAATAGTTCAGATGATAATTTTCAAAATATAAATGTTGGGCAATATACAGATATAGCTGTATATATTAATAATACAAATGCTTCTGACGAACTAACTGATGAAAACACAATTGCAGAAATGTATATAGATAATATAAAAGTTACAAGTGATTCTGACAAAGGTACAAGAACACTTTGCTATAAAAACCCATATTATTTTGCTACTTATAAGGGATTACAAGAACCTGAAAATGGAAGAATTAATTTTAATATTATAACTAATAACAAAGATAATAAAGAAAGTGCATATAACAATCCTTCTTTTTACCAAGATTGTTCTAACCCAATATCTTTAGGATATATAAATAAAGATATTGTAACAAATTATGAAATTGCAAATACAGATACTCTTTCTTTAAATGGAACTATCTTACAAAAGGCTAATATTACTTTAGATGATCTGACTTTTAATATGAGCTTTACAATACATATAAAAAATAATAAAGGTGAGGAATTTATTTGCAATATAGACAGACCTGTTTTAAGTGATGAGACTAGTTCACAACTTCTTAATGGATATATTGCAACCCAATATTCTCCAGACAAAGGAACCGCTCAGTTTATAAAAATTTCAGATTAACAATTTATAGTCTATCAGAATGTATAATTTTCACCTATTCATGAATATACATGAATAGGTGATTTTTTTGAGGAAATTAAAATTATTTATTATAAATGGGCTGGTTTTAACTATTATATCTATTTTTCTGCAGTTAATAGGTGTTTCTTTTGGCGTATATATTTCCAATAAAATTGGTGACGAAGCAGTTGGTTTATACCAACTATTAATGTCTACATACTCTTTTGGGATCACGCTTGCCCTTTCTGGTATTAATCTTGCCTGTGTTAGAATTGTATCTGAAGAACTTGCCAAAAATTCTTTTAGTAATATAAGAAATATAATTAAAAAATGTCTTCTTTATAGTCTATTTTTTGGCAGTTTAACTTTTTTACTATTTTGTATTTTTGCAAATATGATATCTACATATATATTACATGAAAAAATCTCTACCTTAACTATATGCATAATGGCTATATCTTTTCCTTTTGCTTCTATTTGTTCATGTTTAAATGGTTATTTTTCTGCAGTTCGACATGTAGTAAAAAGTGCTGTTATACAAATACTAGAACAATTTTTTAAAATTATATTAGTAAGTTATATGCTAAACACTATATTTGACTCTTCGATTAATTCTGCATGTAGTTTAATTGTTTTTGGCAGTTCTATAGCAGAAGGTATTACTTGCATATTAATGTTTATTACATATATAAAGGATAGGAAAAAATTATGTGGCAAAAACGATATATATATGCCACAACCTAGCAAAAGCATAACTAAGCGAATATTTAAGATCTCAATTCCAATTTCGTCTGCAACATATATAAAATCTGGTCTTGCAACACTAAAACAAGTTGTTATACCATTAAAACTAGAAGCCTCTGGTTTAAGTTGTAGCCAAGCTCTTTCTAAATATGGTATGATTAATGGAATGGTCTTTCCTATACTACTATTTCCTAGTACTTTTTTAAGTTCCTTTAGTGGCTTATTAATTCCAGAATTTTCTTCTTTTAATGTAAGAGGAGAAAATAATGTTATACAAGATTCTATATATAAAATATTGAAATATACAATGATTTTTTCATTTTTTATTATTGGAATATTTTTATGTTTTTCGAAAGAATTAAGTTTATTAATTTATAATAATCCTGAAATTTCTAAATATATAAAAATATTAGCTCCTGTAATTATTTTTATGTATTTAGATAGTATTGTTGATGGAATATTAAAAGGTCTTGATAAACAAGTTAGTGTTATGATTATAAATATTATAGATTTAATAAGTAGTATTTTACTTATCTCGTTTTTACTACCATTGTATGGAACCTTCGGTTATTTGATTGTTATTTTTATAAGTGAAATTTTAAATTGTATTTTAAGCATATGGGTTTTAATTAACACAACTAAAATAAAATTTAAATTTAAATTATGGATATTAAAACCCACTATAATTTTGCTTATAAGTGTTATTATTACTAAATTTTTAAAAATAAATGCAATTGCTATTATCCCTTTACTTATTAACATATTAATATACAGCTGTGCATATATTTTATTTAGCTTTATTTTTAAACTTATATATAAAACTGAAATTAAAAATTTTCTTACACTATAAGGACTAATAATTCATCTTGAGCTATTAGTTCTTTTTTTAATAATTCTTCTGTAACAATATAATGCATTTTTATAGTTATTTCTTTATCCTTGTTAGATATTTCCATTATATCGTGATGTTCTGCTATATTATATGATTTCATATCTATTTCATCTAATAGACTAATATTTTTTTCTTCTCTATTTAATATGCAAAAATATGTCCAATATTTGTATGCCAAATTGTTAGCATCCTTTTTGTTACAAATCGTAATAAAAATCGTATTTTTATCAGTCACAAGTTTTATTCCATTAAAAACTTTGTTATTCTCTATTAATTCAATATTTGTTAAAGATTCTATATCTTTTTCTAATTTTTCGTTTATTAAATTAATTGTTTCTTTTGTATTGTTTTCCATATAGTTTTTTAAAGTTTGCAATTCTTTATTCACAATTAATTAATCTCCTTTCCAGAGTTTTTACGTTAATATTAAAACATATTTATTAAATTTTTACAAGAACAAATTATCGATAATATTCGTCATCTTTCGACAATATATCTTATTATCTTTTACCTAAGGTTAAATTTACCGTATTATTATTATTCCCTCTTCTATACTCTATTTTTATACTTTCTCCTGGATTTTTCGTATAAATATATTCTTTTACATCATTCATAGTATATATTAATTTATCATCTATTTTTAATATTATATCACCTTTTATTAAACCACAACTTGCTGCTGGACTATTTGTAGTTACTGCTTCTATATATACACCACTATCTAATTTAAAAGTTTTATCTATATATGCAATAATGTTTTTGTCATATCCAGAAATTCCAATAGAAGGTTCTTCAAAATCACCTGTAGTGCTATATTTTTCTATTATTGGTTTAACTACATTTATTGGTACTGCAAATCCAATTCCCTCTGCAGTATCAATTTTTAGCGAATTTATTCCTATAACTTCACCAGCTGTATTTATTAATGGTCCACCACTATTTCCTGGGTTTATTGTAGCATCTGTTTGGATTAAATCTGTCATTAAGACTTCTTCATTATTTTCTGTAAATTTTAGTGTTCTTGCTTTTGCACTTATTATACCTGATGTTACAGTCCTCTCAAATTCATAACCTATTGGATTTCCTATTGCATATACTGTTTGTCCTGCTTTTACACTAGTTGAGTCTCCCAGTTTTACTGCTTGTAACCCTTCTAATTTTATTTTTACTATACTTAAATCTAAAGTTGCATCTGCCCAAACAACGTTAGCATCATAGGTGTTTCCATTCTCTAATGTAACATAGCAAGTACTATATCTATCTCCAGAAACATGTTTATTTGTTATAATATAGCCATTTGATGATACAATAACTCCTGTTCCAAGCCCTAGTTTTTCTATTCCATCTTGTGTAAATATAGAGCTTCCTATTTCTTTAATTTTCGAAATGCCAACAACACTATGGTTAACCTCTTCTATTATATCTTCTATCGTTGTATCTTGACTTGTAACATTTTGTACAGTTTGAGTTGTTCTTTCCACTTTTAAGTCCTCATTTATTTTTTCCACATCTGTTCTAATATATAGTCGTATAAGTGATGCGATTAAAACTACAGTTAATATTATTATGAATACTATAAAAACATTTTTTCCCGCATTTTTTTTATTTCTTTTTACTCTTCTATATTTTTGCATAAAAAAACCTCCTTTGGAAAACTTTTCTTATACCTTTATGTTTTCCAAAAGAAATTTTTTTTAATCATGTATTTTTAAATTTCTATTGAAATTTCTAGCAATATATATATATAATAGCCTTATATTGATTTACTTATTATGGGGGGATTACTTTATGGAAAAATATCAATTAACTTTTCCACAATTATCACTTTGGAGTGTAGAACAATTTTATAAAGGCACAAGTATAAATGTCATAACTGGATTTATAAAAATAAATGAAACTGTAAACTTTCATTTATTTAACGACGCTATAGAAATATTAATTAAAAATACTGATATCTTTGGAATGCATCTATCATACGAAAATGGCGAATTAACACAAGTTTTGACAACACCTAAAAATAAGGGAATTCGCTTAATAAATGTATCTTGCAAAGAAGAATTAGAAAATTTACAAAATACTATTGCCAAAACCCCTTTTAATATATTTGAAGACGACTTATTCGATTTTACTATATTTAAACTTCCAGATAACACTGGGGGTGTTATTGGGCGCTTTCATCATATTATTTGTGATGCATGGGCTACTAGCTTAATAATTACTAGAATAATGACAATTTATCAAAATTTATTGAATAATCTATCACCTACCGAAGGGATTAATTTTGAATCCTATGTTAACTATATTGTTTCTGAAGAATTATATGTAAATAGTCCGAAATTTAAAAAGTCAAAAGAATTTTGGCTTAATACTTTTAACTCTAATTTTTCCTACAGCTATTTGTCTTCGAATGTTTCTAACTCTTGCACTGCAGACAGAGCAACATATTCGATCGAAAAAAATCTAGCCCAAAAATTAAATGATTTTTGCGAGGTAAATTCTATTTCTTTACCTTTATTATTAATTTCTGTAATTGGAATTTATTTGGCAAAAATTAATAATAATTCTTGCGCTACAATTGGCCTTCCTATTTTAAATAGAACTAATTTTAAAGAAAAAAACTCAATCGGTGCATTTATAAGTACTATTCCTTTTAAAATGGATATTGATTATAATAAAACATATTTAAATTTTATTTTAGATTTAAAAAAGGATTATTTTAATATCCTTAGAAATCAAAAATATCCATATACAGCTATACTAGAAGATTTAAGGAAAACAACAAATATATCGAAAAGTCTTTATGACATTTCATTTTCTTTTCAAAATGCCAGAGATAATAATAAATTATCTTCTATTAATTATACTACTGGTTGGGTATTTAATGGTTGCGTTTCTAATAATATGGATATTCATATATATGACATGGACAACACAGGTGATTTATCAATATTATTTGATTATAGAAAAGATTTATTCAAAGCTTCTGACGTTGAAGAAATATATAATAATTTGATAAATATTTTAAATCAGATTATATCTAATCCTAATATTTTATTAAATGATATCTCTTCGATTGATAAAAATGTAGAAAATTTTATTACGAATAACTATAACAACACAAAAGCCGAATTTCCAGGGAATACACCTATTATAAAATTATTCGAAGAACAGGCAAAATTATCTTATACTAAACTCGCCATTATAGAAGGCAAAAAAGAACTGACCTATGCTGAACTTCTTAATAGTGTTAATAATTTAGCTTATAATCTTTCGAAAAATGGCCTTAAATATCAAGATAAGGTGTGCTTGTTTTTTGACAACTCTATAGAATTGGTTGTTTCCATACTTGCATGTTTAAAGCTAGGCGTTTGCTATATTCCTTTAAACACTTCTTTTCCTTTTGAAAGAGTTAAATATATCATGAATGATAGTAACTCTGCCAAAATTTTAACCAATTCTAAAAACATTTCTAAATTAGCTGAATTTAACAATTCTATAGTTATAGATTATGAAAATCTAAATTTTGAAGCAAAACACTCATATAATGAAAAATTGCTAAATTCAAATGATTTAGTATATATAATTTACACCTCCGGTTCTACTGGAAATCCTAAAGGTGTACAAATTGCAAATAAAAGCTTAGTAAACTACATCTATTGGTGTACAAAACAGTATGTAACAACTACCCCATGTAATTTTCCATTATATTCTTCTATTGCTTTTGATTTAACAGTTACATCAATATATACACCTTTAATCTCTGGTAATTCTATTTATATTTATAACAATTCAAACCCAGAGTTATTAATTAAGGAAATTGTTGCTGATAAAAAAATACAAGTTCTAAAATTAACTCCAGCACATCTTTCTTTATTATTAGATGTTGCTACTCCAGATTCTTGTATTAAAGAATTAATCGTTGGTGGTGATATTTTAACTACCGAAACATGTAAAGCTATTATAAATAAATTTCATAATGGAATTAAAATATACAATGAATATGGTCCAACAGAAGCCACAGTTGGTTGTATGATATATGAATATAGCCTTTTGGATGATTATGTTTCTGTTCCTATTGGAAAACCTATTAATAATGTACAAATATATTTGTTTAACTCATGTATGAATTTAATGCCTTTTAATACTATTGGAGAAATGTATATAGGTGGAGATTGTTTGTCTAAGGGATATTTAAATCTACCTACAGTAACTGAAAATAGTTTTATAAAAAATCCATTTAACGAAAATGAAATTTTATATAAAACTGGAGATTTAGCTAAATTACATCCAAATGGATCTATGGAATATATTGGTAGATGTGATTTTCAAATAAAAATAAATGGATATAGAATAGAAATTGGAGAAGTACAGTCTCAAATTTTAAAGTATCCTAATATAAAAGATTGTTATGTCATAGATATGCAAATTAAAAATAATAAAGAACTTTGTGCATACTATGTAGAAAATAAACATGTGGATATAGATGATTTAATTTCTACTTTAGATAAAAAATTACCTAATTACATGATACCTAAACATTTTATTAAAATGGGCAGTCTTCCAATGACTGTTAATGGCAAAATAAATAGAAAAGAACTTCCTTTACCAACAATAAAAAGAAAGGTTGCTATTGTTAAACCTGCTAATACAATTGAAGAATTACTTTGCAATATTTTTTGCAAAGTTCTGGAAATAGAAGAAATTAGTACAGTAGAAAATATTTTTAACTACTATGTAGATTCTCTTAGTTTAATAAAAATTCAAACTATCTTATATTCAGAAGGATATAATTTGGATACACAGGACTTTTATAATAATAAAACTATACAAAGTTTAGCAGATAAGATTATAAATGGCTCTGCATCAGAAGAAGATTCTACAGAGAATTTTAAAGATGTAAACTTTTCTATATCTGATATCCAAAAAGATATTACTACAAATATAAATTTCAAAAACATTTTTCTTTTTGGAGCAACAGGATTTTTAGGAATCCATATATTACATGAATTATTACTTAATACTAATTCTAATATTTATTGTTTAATACGAAGGAAAAATGGTTCTATTCCTAGACAAAGGCTAGAAGAAAAATTAAAATTTTATTTTTCAAACGAAAATTTGGAAAAATATAAAGACAGAATTATAATATTAGAAGGTAATTTACTAGATGAACATTTTGGATTAGATAAGGTTGTTTATAACAAACTTATTCGAGATATTGATATCTGTATACATTCTGCAGCTCTAGTGAAACATTATGGGGACTATAATTTATTTCATCAAACAAATGTAGTCTCTACAGAAAAAATTATTGATTTCTGCAATGAAGGGCATAGTGTATTGGAATATATATCTACAATCTCAGTATCTGGATATGGCTTAGTTAATACTCCTGATACTACTTTTACAGAAAATAATTTATATATAGGTCAAAATTATAAAGAAAATGTATATGTACATAGTAAGTTTGAAGCAGAATACCTAATTATAGAAGCATGCAAAAATACTAATTTAATAGCTAGCATTTATAGAGTTGGTAATTTATCTAATAGATATACTGATGGAGTATTCCAAGAAAACGCTTACGAAAATTCTTCATTAAATAGAATTATTGCTTGTATAAACTTAAACTGTTATCCTAAAGAATTTCAAACTTTTCCTTTAGAATTTTCGCCTGTAGATATCTGTGCACATAATATAGTAAAATTATTGCCTGACCAAAATAAAAATTTAAATATATATCATCTATATAATAATAATGTTACTAACTTTTTAAATATTCAACATCTATTGGAGAAAAATAATATTTACTTAAAAGCTATTTCTTCAGAAGATTTTAAAAAACTTTTAATAGAACAATCCAATAATTATTTTGGTTTTGCAAATATCATAAATAACAAAGTTACTAGTAATTTAAATATTTCAAATGAATATACTGATTCTATTTTAAAAAAGCTTAACCTAAATTGGCCAATAATTGATGATTTATATATACAAAAGATTATTGATTATTTAATAAAAAATAAATTTATAGGAGAAAAAACAAATGAAACTAGAAAAGAATAAAATTTTTACAATAAATTCTATACCCAAATTAGTAACAATAAATATGATAATTTTTTTATTAATTTGTATTATATTGTATTTAATTATACCATATGTATTAAATTATCCGCCTAATTCTATAGATAACGATTTTCAGGTTGAGGTAGTAGGAATTAAATATACCTCTCAGTTTATTGTATTAGCTACAATACTTTCCATATTTATATTAGGTGCATTAACTTTTTTATATAATATGCTTTCTATTAAAAAAATAAAAAATAAACATACAAATAAAATTGATAAAAAACAAGTAGAAAAAATAAGGAAAAGAAGTTTTAGTTTTCCTTACATAACATTATTACTTACTCTACTTGTACCACCTGCTATAGTTTGTTTTTGCCTTGTATTATTTAATACTACGCCAGAACTAAATCTAAGAATTACAATTATCATTTTTTGTATGTCAGCAATATTTGCGATTTTTTCGTATATTGTAAATAAAAACTTTTTTGTTAATACACTAGTAAAAACTGCAAAAATATCTAACAACAAAGCTACTGGACTAAGGCTTAATCTATATACAAAAATACTATTACAAATGTTACCAATATTTTTATACTCTTTTATAATTATATTGCTATTATCTCTTTCTCTGTTAACTACAGAAAAGGGAAACTTATTATACAATTTGTATCGCCAACAGCTTTCAAATTACTTTTCTAAAGAAGAAGTTTATGATTTAGCTGATTTGCCAAATATTCTTAAAAATAATATAACACTGCAAAATGAACAAGATAATTTCTTTATCATTTCTTGTGATACTGATGATGTATATTATTCCGAAGAAGAACTAAATACTTTCTTTAAAAAATATTTGAATGAATTTTATGAAAAAACAAATGGTCATGTATATGATAACTATGGTCAGAATATAGAAGCTTCTGCGATAAAAGTACATACTACAAATGGTGATTATTTCATTGGCGTAAGATTTTACGTCTTTTCTTCATCATTTATAACACCATTTATTATTGCAGCCATCATATTACTTTTCTTTAATATCTTATTTGTTTTATATATAAGTAAAGATTTAAGTAATGATATAAAAACCATAAGTAGACAATTATATGTAATCGCTGCATCAGATAATATTTCTAATGAGCATAATTTGCCAGTTACTTCTAATGACGAACTTGGTGATTTAACTACAGCATTTAATAAAGTTCAAGATAAAACAAAGGAATATAATACTACAATTAAGACTAACCAAGAAACTCTTATGGAAAGCGAACGTCTTGCCTCTTTAGGTCAATTAATTGGTGGTATAGCACATAACTTAAAAACTCCTATAATGTCAATATCTGGTGCTTCTGAAGGCTTATCTGATTTAGTAAAAGAATACGATTCCTCTATTGATGATCCAGAAGTAACTTCTAAAGATCATCATGATATTGCAAATGACATGACCGAATGGATTGATAAAATTAAAACATATACTTCATATATGTCTGATGTAATAACTGCTGTTAAGGGACAAGCTGTAAATCTAGCATCTGATAATACTGCATATTTTAAAGTTGATGAACTTTTAAAATATATTAATATCTTAATGAAGCACGAATTAAAAAATGCTTTGGTTTCTTTAAATATACATAATTATGTAAGTTCTAAAATTCAAATTAATGGAGATATTAATGCATTAGTACAAGTAATAGATAATATGATATCTAATTCAATTCAATCTTATAACGGAAAAACAAATCAAGTTATAGATTTAACATTAAGAACAAATGATTCTAATTTGTTAATAGAAATTCAAGATTATGGTTGTGGTATGACTAATGAAGTTAAAGATAAATTATTTAAACAAATGATCACAACAAAAGGGAAAAAAGGTACTGGCTTAGGTTTATTTATGTCTTATTCAACTATCAAAGCACATTTTAATGGTGATATAAAATTTGAATCTGAACATAATAAAGGAACTACATTTACTATTATATTACCTTTATCATAAAAAATTTTTGCTTTAACTTTTACTATTAAACTAATTACTAGGTAATTTTACCTTGTTTCATAGGAAAAAGGAACTATAAATAGCTATAGTTTCTTTTTTTGTACTTTTTTTGACTTTTTTCTTGCTTTTATATATTTTTATTTATATAATTTCTATATTAGGAGGTCTGTTATTATGAGAAAGAATCAAGTTACATCCAAAAGTACTGATTTTAAAATAATCGCTGTAGATGATGAACAAGGAATTTTAGATTCATTATCTATATTTATGAAAAGATCTGGCTATGATTTTGTTGGCATAACAGATCCTATAGAAGCTATAAATCGCGTAAAAACAGAACATTTTGATTTAATGGTACTGGATTTTATTATGGATCCAATTCATGGTGACAAAGTCGTAGAAGAAATTAGAAAATTTAATAAAGATTTATATATTCTTCTTTTAACTGGTCATAAAGATTTGGCTCCACCATTAGAAACTATTCACGAGCTTGATATCCAAGGATATTGCGAAAAAAGTGATAAATTTGACCAATTATTACTATTAATAGAATCTGGATTAAAATCTGTAAATCAAATGCGAACAATAACTAGAATGAATGACAATTTAGAAAAAGCTTACATAGACAGTATAGAAATATTAAGACACACTGTTGAAGCAAAAGATCCTTACACTAAAGGTCATTCTGACAGAGTTTCTGAATACGCAGTTCTATTAGGAAAAAAACTTAATTTGCCTGACGATGATATCGAAAAGCTAAAAATTGGCGGTCTTTTTCATGATATAGGAAAAATTGGTATTCCAGACAGCATCCTTCTAAAAGAATCTAAATTAACAGATGAGGAATATACAAAAATTAAAGAACATCCCGTAATTGGATATAACATTTTAGAAAATGCTGACATGTTTAAAAATATTCTAGATATCATAAAATATCATCACGAAAGATTTGATGGAAATGGATATCCAGAAAGATTAGCAGGAACAAATATCCCTTATCTTGCTAGAATCACTTCTATAGTTGATAGTTTTGATGCTATGACTTCAAAAAGAAGTTACAGAGATTCTTTACCAATGGACGTTGTAAAATCTGAAATATTAGAAAATTTGGGTTCTCAGTTTGACCCAGAAATAGGTATAGCTTTCCTAGATATTTTAGATAATGATTTTAATTCTATTAAACAAATACAAGAAAAGTACTAACTTTATTTGTATTTAATATAATTAATTAAGGAGGGGATTTAAAAATGGTTTTAACTGCTTCAGAAACAAGAAAGCAAGCCAGAGAATCTTTAAAAGGTAAATGGGGAGTTGTGGTTTTAATTACCTTAATATTTTTAGGATACTCATTTTTAGTAGGATTACTTTCTGCTATTCCTTTTTTAGGATTCCTAGTTTCTATAGCTGCTATTGTCATTGATATTCCAATAATATATGGTTTTATGATGACTATGATGAAGCTAAAAAGAGGAGAAAGTGTAGGATACTTTGATTTCTTTAAAGATGGTTTTACTAATTTTAAAAGAGCTTGGTGCCTTACAGGAAGATTACTTTTAAAAATGATTGCTCCGCTAATATTAATAATAGTTGCAATCATTATAATGGTAGTTTCTATTATCGCATCTTTGGCAACTGCATTTGCAGTAGGAATAAGTACTTCTACTTCTACTTTAGGTGGTGCTATAGTTGGTGTTAGTGCTTTAACAATAATAGCATATATCGTTGTACTTGCTGCATACATATGGCTTTTCGTGAAGTCATTATCATATGGTTTAGGTATATACCTTGCAATTGATAATCCAACTATGAAACCACTTGATTGTGTTAACAAAAGTAAAGAACTTATGGATGGAAATAAAGGTCGTTTATTCTGCCTATATCTTTCATTCATTGGATGGATTGCTCTAGCTGTTGTAGTATCTTTAATACCTTTTATTGGCTGGATAGCAGCAATCGCTGGTACTATTGTATTAACACCATATATTTGGTTTGCATCAATAGTATTCTATGAAAATAGAACTGGTATAGATAGTTCTGCTACAGTTGCCGAAGGTACTGTAGATTCAACAGAAAACTCAGATGAAAATACAACAACAAATGAAATAAAAGAACAATCTGGTTCTCAAGATGTAAAAGCAGAAATAGTAGACATACCAAATTTAGACCAAAATAAAGATTAGATTCTTCTTCGGAATTTTGGTCTCTCGGGATTTGGGGACGGTCCTTAAATCCCGATTTTGTTTTTAATTTATCAAATAGTTAAAAAAGCCAAAAACTTCTTACACAATATGTATAAGAAGTTTTTTATTTATTTAAATTATCCAATTTTCATAGAAAGTTTTACTTTTTGTCTTTCATTATCTATTCCGATAACTTTTACTTTTACAATATCTCCAACAGACACGATATCTGATGGATTTTTAACAAATTTTTCACTCATCTCTGATATGTGGACAAGTCCATCATGTTTTACACCAATATCCACAAATGCTCCAAAGTCAATTACATTTCTAACAGTACCTGTTAATATCATACCTTCTTTTAGATCTTCGAATTTTAAAACATCTTGCCTTAGTATTGGCTTTGGCATATCTTCTCTTGGGTCTCTTCCCGGTTTTGATAATTCATCTATAATATCTTTTAAAGTCATTTCTCCTACATTTAAAGCTTTCGCTGTTTCGGTTAAATTTATACTTCCTAATTTTTTTCTAAGCTCTACTAATTTATCTTTATCCTTTAAATCTTCTGTTCCATAACCTAAAGTCTTTAATAATTCTTCTGCTATGTCGTAGCTTTCAGGGTGTACTGCTGTATTTTCTAATGGATTAGTTCCATCTGGAATTCTAATAAATCCTGCACATTGTTCAAATGCAACTTTACCTAATTTAGGAACTTTAAGTAATTCTTTTCTAGTTTTTAACTTTCCATTTTCGTCCCTATATTTTACTATATTTTTAGCTATAGTTTTATTTATTCCAGAAACATATGAAAGCAGTGATGGTGTTGCAGTATTTACATCTACTCCTACCTTATTAACACTATCTTCTACAACTCCTGCTAGGCTTTCTTCCAATTTCTTTTGATTTACATCATGTTGATATTGACCTACACCTATAGATTTTGGATCAATTTTAACGAATTCTGCAAGAGGATCTTGAAGTCTTCTAGCTATAGATATTGCACCCCTTATAGAAACATTTATGTCTGGATATTCTTCTGTTGCAAGTTTTGACGCAGAATATACAGAAGCTCCTGCTTCACTTACTATGGTATATAAAACTTCATGGTCACATTTTTTTATCATCTCTGATACAAACATTTCAGATTCCCTTGAAGCTGTCCCATTTCCTATTGCAATCATATCTACATGATCTTTATTAATTAATCTTACTAATTCTTTTTCCGCTCCCTCTACGTCATTTTGTGGCTCTGTTGGGTATACTGTTGCAATATCTAAAACCTTGCCTGTTTCATCAATTATTGCGATTTTACAACCTGTTCTATATGCTGGGTCAAATCCCATAACTGTTATACCTTTTATTGGAGCACCTAATAATAATTGTTTTGCATTTTTACCAAATACTTTTATTGCTTGCTCTTCTGCTTTTTCCGTTAAATCTGATCTTATCTCTCTATCGATAGATGGTTCTATTAATCTTTTAAAACTATCTTGAATAGTATCTTTTAAGTACTGTGTAAACTGGTTTTCACCTTTTATTATATCTTTCTCTATTTTTTCTAAAATTTTATCTTCTTCTTTTTCTATTTTAACTTTTAAGAATTCTTCTTTTTCTCCTCTATTTATTGCAAGAATCCTATGACTTGGTATTTTATTTACATTTTCACTATAATCATAATACATTTCGTAAGCAGATTTTTCTTCTGGTTTTGTAGCAGTAGTCTTTATAATTCCTTTTGAATATACTATTTGCTTAATTAGTTTTCTATATTCTGGGTTATCAGATATCATTTCTGCAATAATATCTAATGCTCCCTGTATTGCTTCTTCTACAGTTTTTACTTCTTTTTCTTCGCTTATATATTCAGCTGCTATTTCTTGTATATTTTTTGTCTCTTCTTGAGCTAAAATAATTTCTGCAAGTGGTTCTAACCCTTTTGCTTTTGCTACAGTTGCTCTTGTCTTCTTCTTTTGTTTATATGGTCTATAAATATCCTCTACTTCTGCAAGAGTAATAGCATTCTCTAAATCTTTTACTATCTCTTCTGTTAACTTTCCTTGCTCTTCGATAGAATTTGTAACTTCTTCTTTTCTCTTCTCTAAATTTCTTAAATAGTTTAGTCTTTCTCCAAAAGTTCTTAAAACTTCATCAGAAAGCCCGCCCGTTACTTCTTTTCTATATCTTGCTATAAAAGGAATTGTATTTCCTTCATCTATTAGTTTTATCGTGTTTTCTACTTGTTGTACCTTAATATTTAATTCTTCTGCTATAATTTGCTCTATTTTTTTCATTCTACTACCATGTTCCTTCCTAAAAATAAATATACCTCTTATCTTCTGATATTTTATGCTAAGCTTTCTCTATACTTTTTTAGTCCCGCTATCTCACTTATTTGATCCGGTCTTAAGACATAATCTTCTTCTGATACTTCTGTTACCCAATTAATATCTTTCGCAGTCATACCATACTCACAAAGTATATTTGCGTCTTCGAATAATTTTTCACTCGTTTCATGTTTTCTTCCATGTGTCTTTCTCTCTATATAACCATCATCATTTATAGTTGACGAAAAATGTATATGTGCTACATATTTTTTGCATTTTTCTTTATCTAAATATTTCTTTATAAATTCTTTCATTGGCTCATGCCAAATCTTTGCTTGGCAATATATGTGGCATATATCTATACATGCTCTAATATTTGGGCTATCTATTTGCTCACATAAATCTAGTACTGTACATGAATACCTTTCTCTCATCATAAATAGATTTTCTAAAAAAATTGTCACTTTTGTTCCTTTTAAAAATTCTGCAATTTCTTTAATATCTTCTAATGTTGTTAGTTTATGTTTTTTCATTATAAATTCTGTATGATATATAATATTTATTTTTATCCCATATTCATTAGCTAAGTCTATTAACTGCTTAAGCTCGCTATATATTAAATCTTTATTTTTATATAACAGTAACTCTATATCATATCCAGAAAGAGGAGGATGCACAGTTATTTCTTCTAAAGCTGGAAATTTTTGCATAAGTCTTCTTATTGGTTTTTCTGCTTCGAAATCGACTAATTTTTCTTCATCTTTAGCAAAATACTGTATCTCAACTCCTTTTTCTTCTTCTATATATTGGCTCATAGCCTCTATTCCTTCTAAAAATTCATTTGTTTTAGGATGTATTTTCATAGTAATTTATCTCCCCCGAGATTTAGAGAACTCCCTCTTTTCCCTTTTACTGGGATTCTAGCACCGTCCCCAAATCCCTATTTTCTATTCTAAGCCTAGGTATTCGTTATAAGTACATTCTTTGTCTACTACGCTTCCGTCTTTTTTAATATCTATTATTCTATTTGCTACAGTTTGCATTAATTGATGGTCATGTGATGCAAATATCATATTTCCTTTAAACCTTTCCATTCCTTCATTTAATGCAGTAATACTCTCCATATCTAAATGGTTTGTTGGTTCATCAAAAATCAAGAAGTTTGCACCTGATAACATTAATTTAGATAATACACATCTTACCTTTTCCCCTCCAGATAAAACTTTTACATTTTTTAATGCTTCATCACCAGAGAATAACATTCTACCTAAAAAGCTTCTTACATATGTTTCGTCTGGGTCTTTAGAGTATTGCCTTAACCAGTCTGTTATACTTAAATCTTGAGTAAACAAGTAGCTATTATCTTTTGGGAAATATGCTTTAGTTATAGTTGTTCCGAATGATACTTCTCCTTCATCTGGCTCTAATTCTCCTGCAAGTATTTGGAACAATGTTGTTCTTGCATTTTCGTTATCTGCAATTATAGCAATCTTATTATCTGTTTTTACTGTAAAAGATACATTATCTAATACTTTCTCGCCATCTACAGTTTTACTTAAATTCTTAACTGTTAAAATATCTTTTCCTGGTTCCCTGTCTGGTTTAAAATCTATATATGGATATCTTCTATTTGATGGCTTTATTTCGTCTAATTGAATCTTTTCTAACGATTTCTTTCTTGATGTAGCTTGTTTTGATTTAGATGCATTAGCACTAAAACGTGCAATAAATTCTTGTAATTCTTTTATCTTTTCTTCTTTCTTCTTATTTGCATCTTTCATTTGTTTTAATGCTAACTGGCTAGATTCGTACCAGAAATCGTAGTTTCCTGGGTATACTTTAATCTTCCCAAAATCCACATCTGCGATATGTGTACATACTTTATTTAAGAAATATCTGTCGTGTGATACTACAATTACTGTATTTTCAAAATTTATTAAGAATTCTTCTAACCATTGAATAGTCTTTAAATCCAAATCGTTTGTAGGCTCGTCTAATAATAATATATCTGGATTTCCAAATAAACTTTGTGCAAGTAATATCTTTACCTTTTCCCTATCTTCAATTTCTTTCATTTGTTTATAATGATTTTCTGGAGATATTCCTAAATCATTTAATAAAGTTGCTGCATTTGTTTCCGCATTCCAGCCATCTAGTTCTGCAAATCGTTCTTCTAATTTCGCAGCTTTCATTCCATCTTCTTCTGAAAAATCTTCTTTAGCATAGATTTCTTCTTTTTCTTTCATAATACTGTATAATTCTTGGTTTCCCATTATAACAGCATCTAATACATTATATTCGTCATATGCAAAGTGATCTTGTTTTAAAATAGATATTCTCTCTCCTTTATCTACTGTTACATCTCCCTTGCTTGGTTCTAGTTCACCAGAAAGTACTTTTAAAAATGTAGATTTCCCTGCACCATTTGCCCCAATTATTCCATAGCAGTTTCCTTTTCCAAATTTAATGTTTACATCTTCAAATAATATTCTTTTGCCAAAGCGCACTGTTACACCATTTACAGATAACATATTTTCTCCTCCTTTTTTAGCTTGCATTATTATATACCATTTATTATAATTTTACAACTTTAGGCTCTATTTTTACCTTCTCCAATTATTGTTTGTCTTTCGTCTTCTATTACTTTTAAAATATGCTCATCATCTGTTTTTATCATATCTAAATATTTTAGTGCTTCTTCATTTTCTCCATTTTTATATGCTGCTGTTGCTAAACTTAAAAAATATGTGTTTTGTATCTCAGCACCTATAGGCTTTTCCTTCATATTTTTTAGCTTATCATAAAATATTTTAGCATTATCACTTTTTTGATATTCTCTCATTATTTTATTATATTTTATGCAAAACTTACGTGATGCTAGTTTTTCTATAAATAAAGTTATCAGGAAATACAATATGCTAAATAATATTACAAAAACTAGTTGTGTAATTATAAATATTTTAATATCTGAAATATCAAAATATTTAAACACAAAGAATATTATAAATTCTAATATTAAAAACACTACTAAATATACTTTATCTAACTTATTACTTTTCATTTGTTTTCTCCTTCTTATTTTATTATTAAATCAATAAAAGCAGATACAAAATTTACCCCTATACTATAAATTTTGTGTCCGCTATTTAAATTAATTTAGCATATCCTTCTTTTTTAACCATACTACAGAAATAATAGTAAGCAATGTTGCTATAAAAATCATTATCCAGAATCCCAATATATTTCCCTCAAACGGTAATTTTACATTCATCCCCCAAAAGCTTGCAATCATTGTTGGTACTGCAATTATTATAGTAATTGAAGTTAATGATTTCATAACACCATTTAAGTTGTTTGATATTATAGAAGCATATGCATCCATTGTACCATTTAAGATATCGCTATACACTTTACTCATTTCTATAGCTTGTTTATTTTCTATTATTGCATCTTCTAAAATGTCTTCATCTTCATCATATAATTTTATATTCTTTATTTTTAAAGTTCTTTCCATAACCGCTTCATTTGATCTTAATGATGTTGTTATATATACTAAAGATTTCTCTAAACTTAGTAATTTTAATAATTCTCTATTTTTCATGGAATTTTTTAATACATTTTCTGCAATTTCTGTTTCTTTATTAATCTTTTTTAGGTATTCTAGATAATCTGAAGAATTGTTATACATCATTTGTAAAATAAATCTACTCTTTTTATATGTACAAAAACTTTTTACTTTTCCAGTTTCAAATTTTTTTATTAAACTACATTCTCTTAAAGTTACTGTTATGAAAAAATCATCTCTTACTACAATCATACCTATAGGCATTGTTGCATACATATATCCACCACTTTGTGATTTCTCAGTAACTGGTATGTCTATAATGAATAATATTGTGTCATCTTCGTCTTCTACGTCAATTCTGGCTTTTTCTTCATTATCTAGTGCATATCTTATAAAATCTTCTTTTATATTAACATTTTGGCAAACTTCTTTTATTTCTTCTTCCGAAGGATCTACCATATGTATCCATGTTCCTCTTGTATATGTATCTACACTTTCTAGTTTATTTGTTTCCAAGTTTGTATTATATAGTTTTATCATATTATAAACCCCTCCTACTCTTTTTGTTTGCCTTGTGAATTCAAAAAGGGATTTTAGGATCGTCCCCCAAATCCCTCATTGTTAAATATAGGAGCTTTAATACTAAAGCTCCTATTAAACTCCTATTATTAAGTTTACATATTTTTTATTTCTTTGTCAAGTTCTTACTATAAAACTTTCTTCTTTATTACTACAATTCCTGCTACCAATATTCCTAAGCTTACTATAGCAATAACTATTAATGTTAACTGTCTGTTTGCACCAAATGGTACAACAAATGTTAATACTTCTGCTCGTCCAGTATCCACCTCTTCTATATTTTTAAGTGTTGATGGATATGTATTACCTGGAATTTCTACTACTTCCTTATTAGTAGTATCTTCATAATATGGTCTTCTACCATTATCTATAGTTAATCTTATAACTTCTGCTATATTCTGTATTTCATCAGCATTTGATGTATCTTCTGTTCTTGCAATAACTCTTGTAAGAGTTAAGACATCAGTTAAGTTTATTTTATCATTTCTTGCTAATTTTGCTTTTACACCATTTAAATCTGTAACCAAAATTTCGTCTATAGTTTTATTAGCTTCGTCAAATGCTCCTGCCTCTAATAAAGTATCTCTATAAGAATCTGGAAGGTTCTTATTTTCTCTCTTGCTTGCAAGAATTTGCCACAAGTCATTATTGCCTTCTATTCCCCATTCTGATACAGAATTGTTTCCTGTTGCAGTTGTATTATTTATCGTTACCTTTCCATTTGCTTTGGTAAGTTCTACATCATATTGTAATACATTTGGCACATATTCAATTACGCTAGTAGGCTCAATTCTATTCATTGTACTTCTATCTTTAACTACACCTGTAACATAATATGATTTTTCGTTATAGTCTACTTCACTATGGTTTCTTATCTCTAAAGTATATCGTACATTTAAAGTTGAACCATATAGTAAGTTTTCATCTACAGTACCTTGTACTAATCCAGTAGATACCATATTTCCTCTATCATTATATTTGTTTTCTTTCCATGTTAAGTTTGAGGTTGATTGGTTTGTATCAAATATCGTTGTACCATCTGTTGATGTCAATTTAATATGTGATACATTTTTTCCTAGTACAATCTTTGTTCTTGGTCTTTCTATAATACCAAAATCCACATTTTGTACTTTATATGATGTTTTTTCATCCTTTAAGTACTCTATTTCCATCGCCATTTTAGCTGTATTTGCAGTCATATACGTTTTCTCTGCTAACGTTTCCAATAAATCAGAATTATTTGTTCTTGTTGCATTTAGCACTTTTGCAATATCATATTTGTAATCTTTACTATAAGAATTTACTACTTGTCTTCTACCTTCATAATCATCAACCGCATCATTCTTACGTGGTGAGGTATTATTATACCAGTATAAATCTTTGTAATCTCCTTCTGTATAAATTGTAGATTTATAGTCTTGACCTGTATACATTTGATTATTCTTTTGAGGATTTATTAAGCACTCCTTATCACCATAAGTAAATTTAATTAGATAATCTCCTGGAATATATCCTGATAACGTGTAACTTCCATCTTGATTACTTCTTGTCTCTACTTTATTTAAAGTATCAACATCTTCATTGTTTTGGCAAAGTAATTCTACTTTTACTTTATTTACAATATTTTCTCCACTTGTATATTGTCCATCACCAATTCTTTCATTATTATTTAATTTATCTTCAAGTGGTGAATCCTCGAATACAGTACCTGATATTGTTCTTGGTGTATCATCTCTTATAAGTTTTAAGCCAGGTGCAACATCTGCATCATCCTCAAATACTGCCATACTACGTTTTGATTTTTCGTCTCCTTTTAGGCTTTGGTAAGCATCTGTCTTAGATTGTTTTACAAAGTTTTGTACATTAGTAGATGTTGGGTTCATATTATCTGGTGTTGAGTCGCAGTCTATTAATCCTGCATTTTCTCCTGCATTTGCCATTACCCTTCCCTCTGTATCTTTTCTTGTATCTGTGTATGTGTTCTTATATCCTGCAATTTCTGCATAATTTTCTTCGGTTGTTTCACCTTTCGATAATAGTTCTCTTAAGGTGTCATATGAAACTTTATATTGCATAAAAATCCATTTTTTATCTGTTATTCCTACATTTGATAAACTTGTTGTATGTATTTTATTATATGTCTTACCATTTCCAGATACACTACCTGAAGAACTCCAATTTATGGCTTTTCCATTTTCGTCATAAGAATTTACTAATTGATATGATGTATCTGCATAGTCATTTAAGTCTAGTACATATCCCGTAATTTTACCAACTGATTGGTTCTTTATCTGTATTTTATATGTTACATATACTTGTAATTTATCTGGATCAGAATCATATTGTGCAGCTGATTTATATTGTAAATCTGTTTTTCTTAGTTGTCTTTCATAATCTGGTATATCTGTACCTCTTATCGTTACTTCTAAATCTTTTCCTTCACCATTATATTCATAAGTATGGCTTTTTCCATTGATTGAGACATCGACTTTCACTAAATCTTTTCTTAAGTTTAGGTCAAATATATCTCTTTCTTTAATACCTAAATTGATATTTTTTAATTCGTCTGTTGTATTATTTTTTCCATATGTCTTTTTATTGTTTGGTCCATCAGGGCCTGTATAAGCATAAATGTTAAATGCACTATTTGATGTATCTGTCCATTTTGGAACAGTATGATTTGCATTTACTGGAGTAAATTTTTTATTAAATGTACGTCTTTCATTTAATCCTTCTGTTGCATATGATCTAAATTTTGCTGCTGCTGATGTTTCATTATACGTTGTTGCCTCATAAATCTGTCCATTATATTTAAATCTTATATAATAATTATATGCCTTTGTACGATGTTTAAACTCGTATTTTCCATTAGAATCTGTATATTTAGTTTCTAATTCTTGGTTGTTGTCTGCTCGGTACAGTTTTACTTCTATTCCTTCTACAATTTTATCACCACTATCATAATACCCATTAGGTGGCCCATTTGCTTTTCCTGTTTTAGCATCTAAGAATACCATACCACCTATATCTATATAACTTTCATTATATACATATACATTTGTGTCGTCATCTAAGTTTACATTTATATTAGTAACATCTGGATATGTTGTTCCATTTATTGTTGCATGTCCTGCAATGTCGAATCCATAAGGTACATATACTTCTTTTATTGTATAATCCCCTATTAATACTTCGTCTAATAGTAAGTGACCACTACTATCTGTTGTTCCAGAATATTGTTTTTTACCATCACTCCATAATTCATACTTAGCACCAGGTACACCTACATCAGGTAAATATTTGTCTCTTTTATATATATTTAATTCTATTATTCCTAATGCTCCCGGAAGATTAACATAATCTGTGGTTGTTGAAGAATCTGTTTCATTTCCCCAACATTCTAATATTTGACAATTTGCTGGATTCCAACATCCACGTCCTCCATGTGAACCTGCTGTCGCATAACAATGCAATTCATATCTATAGTGTGCTGTTACATATACTGCTCCTGAAACGTTTACCGTAACACCTTTTATTTGCTTTACTCCTGTCGACTTTTTAAGATATATATAAAAATTTCCTCCGTCTGTTATGTTGCTTACACTGTAGTTTCCATCTGAAGATGTAGAATTATTCTTAAGCGTAACCGAACCTTTATCGGTACTTATAACTACTGACGATATACTACCGGAATAACTTACATTATATGGTCCTACTTGATAAGTTGTATCATTATATTTCTTCCAACTAACTTTGCCCGTATTCGAACTAATGCTTGCTGCAGTGCCAGTTGTTCCCACCGTATATTGTAAAGTTCTATTTACGACTTCATAATAATGTGATCCCCCAGATGCAGAACCACATAATGGCTTTTTACCTTGTTGTGTACAGTTATATGGCTGCGAAGGGTCATGTTCAATTAGGTTATCAAATATAATATTAAGTCCAGTTTGTCCAACGTAATACGCATATGTCTTGTCTGTACCAAAGAATAAATAGTAAGCAACTATCAACAGCATACATATTAATATTCTTTTTAATATTTTCATTCCTTTCCCTCCTTTCTTTATCTATACTTTTTTATTATAAATAACCCACTTCCAATTATTGCTAATAAAACAATAATTCCAATAACATTTAAAACAATTCTACCTGTACTAGTTCCTATTATTAATTGTGCATTGGCTGTATTATTTTGCATATTGCTATCTTGTACATTATTAGAATCTGTCGCATCAACTGTAACAATATTATTTGTTATTCCTAGATTATCATTTGTTAATTTTTTTGTTGCTACTAATTTAATAGATCTTGTTTGACCTACCTCTAATTCACTTAAATTTGTGTAATATACTTTTCCGTTTTCCTCATACCATCCAGTACTTGCTGCCATATCTAATTTTAAATCTGCTGGTAATTCGTCTACCAATTCTGAAATATATGCTTTAGATTCTCCTTTATTTGAAAGCTCTATGTTATATTCTATAGTTACTTCTGTTCCAACTAAATTTTTAGCTGCAACTTCTAATTTTCCTATCTTTGTACCTTCATCATATGTATAATTCTGTTCCTTTCCCTTAGGATTTACAGTTTTTATCTTACTTAATGTCTTTTCTACTGCTACATCAAAATTTCCTAATTTTATTAATCCCATATTTATAGAATTTATATTACTGTCTGCTATTTCAATAACGTCTGTCATTCCAACATATTCTACTGTACCATTTATCGTTGCGGTTGCCGAAATTGCTTTAGAATTTAATGTGTCTGCAACACCATCTTTCTTATAATTAGTTATTTTATATATGTTTTTATCATATTTAAATATTACTATATATTTACCTACTGGTAAATTGGTTAATTCATATCCTGTCGCTGTAGATGTTGCCCTAATCTCTGCTCCTGTAGAATCTTTTACTAGTTCTGATGTAGTAGCATCTACTACCATAACTTCAACTCCATCCATTAGCGTCTCCGAAGTATCCATTGCACCATTTTCATTAGCATCTAGCCATATAGCACCATTTATACTATATGTATTATTAGGATTATCTGGATTGTCTGGGTCTTCTGGATTCGTTGAACTGTTATTATCACTTTTACCAAAATGTTGTACTTCATTTGAAGTTGCAGATTTTACAGCTTCTCCGTATACGCGAGCAATATTGGTTAATGTTGTATCTTGCTCTAATTCTTGAACAGTTACTGTAATTGTAATATTTATAACAGCACTAGGTGGTAATATAGTAGGAATTCTTAATTCATTTTTATCTTTATCATATTTAGGAAATGCTTCACTAGTATCTGTTGTATTTGAATCTCCTATATCTATAGTTTGTGACAAATCATAGTTTTCATCAATTTCTGTAAATTCATCAACTTTTCCGTCTAAATTTATATATCTATTATATTTCAATGTTTCTGCTATAACTTCCTTAGGAAATGTATCTACTATATATATTTGTGAGTATATTTTATCGCTCTTATTTGTAACTTTTATATTGTATGTAATTTGATCTCCTTCTTTTACTTCTTGATTTGCCGTTGGAGAATCTTTTTCTATTGTTACTTCTGCTACTTCTATCTTATTCTCTGCAATATTTGATCTATATATTTCGTCTCCAACGAAAGTATTTGCAACTATATTAATAGAAGTATTTGTATTGTTTAACTCAGTTACCTTCGCAAGAAAGTCAAATTCGGCATGCTGACCACTTTTTAAAGTTTTCATTTTAAAAGTTAATAAATTATTTTCATTAATTTCTATACTTGTGTTATCTTCATCTTGTGTTCCAAGCCCATTATCAATTATTTTAGGATCTGTTGCTAAAATCTCTTTTGGTATTTGTATAGTTGTCGTTAAGTCTGTAAGATCTTCATTCGTTAAATTATCTATAATTAGTGTGTAAGTATATTCATTATGTTCAACTACATAAGTTCTTTTTACAAAAGATAATTCTGTCTTTATTTTAGCTTTTGTAATATTATTTACTAATTGTTTTGAACTCTGCTCAACTCCATTTATCTTTAATATGAAATTTGTTGTTATTGTTTTTGTTTCTTCATTACTTGCTAAATTTTGCACCCTTACATTATATTCTATTGTTTGTGTTGCACCTTTATCTAGTTTATCTACAACAAGTTCTACCATCTTTTTATCTGGTCTTTCTGTATATACTCCTACATATTCTCCTACTGTGTTATCTCCATCTGGGTCAGAATATGGACTGTCGTTTTTTTCAAGATAAACTAATCCATCTGGTATTGGCATTTCTATAGAAATATTTTCTACACTACTAGAACTATTATTAGTAATATCTACTTTAAAATTAATTACTTCTTGTTCATGTATTTGTGCATTATCTTCTAAAGTTATATCTCCTAATCTTGGAGTAATTTGCATATTTATAGAATTATTGGCCATAACGGTATTATTTTCTTTGACAATATCGTTAACAATGCTAGGAGTTTCGAATCCTAGAGTTTGTGTGTTTTCTAATTCTTGTCCGTTAATATTATATTTTACTGTATATGTTGCATAAGTTTTTAAGTTTGGCTGCAAGTTACTTGGGATCTTTATATTAAATTCAAAGCCCAATTTATTTCCAACACCAATGTTATTATCTAATACAATTTTAAAAGATTTTATATTTTCAAAATTTTCTACTTGCTCCTTCCAAGAATAGCTATCTTCTGTAGGTTCTGTCTCTTCAGAATAATAAATCTTTCCAGTTATTCCATATGCTTTTATTGCTTCTGTTAGTGTTGTAGTAAATGTACTTCCCAAGATTTTTCCATTTATATCTTTATTGTTTTCGAATGGAATTCTTCCTAAAATTCTTAAATTGCTAATATCGCTTTGATAATTATTAACAATTGTAGTATTAATTTTTGCTATTTTTTCTCCTGATTCTATCTCTAACTGTCCTGTAATAGCATTTTCGTCCAATGTTCTTTTGGTTTCGTCTCCGTTATAACCACTTAATTCGCTTATCGTAATTAATCCTGATTTTGCAACTATATTAAATGGTACTTCTATACAATCTTTTCCTTGCAAACTATATTCTGTAGATTTAGCTAAATCATTTGAATATGTTAATTTGATAGCACTTGTTTTAGTACTAACCGTATCTTTTAATCTTATTACTGCCGGAATTATTATTTTTGTTCCTTCTTGTATTCCTAACTTATAATTAGTTTCTTCACCAGTTAATTTTAAAGCTAATACTCTACCATTTTCCTCTAAACGTGCATACTCAAATTTTAGTTCTTCATTATATACTAAAGAAATTTCTCCTGCGTTTATACTTTCTATTTCTTCTGGTAAATTAATCCTAATCTCTGGATTTTTAAATAAGTCATATTTATTGCTATTAGTTACTAAACTTAATGTTAAATTCACATTGTTATCTACAAAAGGCATTAGTTCTGTATTATCCATTTGCAAATCTATTTTTGTATATGTTTCGTTTAAATTTAATAAATTTTCATATTGTTTTGTTATATTAATTTTTTCTTTTATTGCATAAAACTCTTTTGTTTGATTAATATTATAATTTAACTTTGCATCTATTACTTTATAATTTCTTAGTTCTAGAACGCCTTCAACTTGAGGTTTGCTAATTTCTATTCTTATATTAGTTTGGGCATTTTGATATATTACTTCTAATTCTCCATTACTATTTTTAGCTGTGTTTTTATTTATAGTAGCAATCAGATTACTATTACTATCGTACACATTTATATAACCTTCTGTGCCAAGAACTTTTTTAAATAATTCTTCTTTTACAGCTAATGATTTATAATATATTTTGTTTGTTAAAATTTCGTACCTATCTGTTACAAAAGAAGGTTCCATAGTCATTATATTAATGCTATTATTTGTATCTTTGTTGTTTATGCTTAGCCTATAGTTTAAATTATAGCCTGTTTCATTATAATTATCATAAAGAAAGCCTTTATTTATAGTATCTGTTGTAAATATATCTGCAGTAATATTATCTCCTACTTGTTCTGTGAATTCATAATTGTTTTTATTTTCTTTAGAAATCACATCTACTTTTGAATATAATTTCATATCAGCTTTAACATAAGTTGTTACTTGTAGTTTGTTTTTTAGTAATTCATTAGTATTCTGATCATAAATGTATGTAAGTATATATTCATCTAATGCGTCATAGAAGGTAATCTCTTGATTTTCATTTACATTATTATTTACAGCAATCTCTATGTTCCCTGTATTTTGATCATATTTATAATTATTTGTACCAAAATTTTTACCAAACTCATCTCCATTTGTACCTTTTGTACTGTTAGCAAATACTCTTACTTCTGAAGGTAATACATTGTTAACTTTAGGTGCTGTAATGCTTAATTTAGTTTGCTCTATAGGGCTTTTTCTCTCTATCTCTTTTATATTTATCTTTTGTTGTATTAATGTCCTTTCTCCAAAAGGTAAAACATTTGTAATATTTGATGTTAACTCAAAATCGGTATTTAAATTCCATTTAAGTCTAATTTTTAATTCTTTTTTAACCTCTATATTTTTACCGCTATCATTTATATATATAGCTTTCATATTAACAGTTGTTTCTTTATCCAAATAATCTAATCTTAAATTATCATTTTTTTGCATAGTTAATGGTATCTCTAATGTAGTCGCATCATTTATGTCGTTTAAATTTATAGTGTTATTTTCTATACTTTTAATCTTTTCATTTTGTATTGTTTGCATACCAAAGTTAGGTTCATTAATAGATATCTGCATATTTGTCAAATATCCTGCACCCACATTTATCTCAATTTTTAGTTTTGCGACACTCTCATCTACAATTTCTACACTATGTTTTCTCTCTTGATTTTCCCCAAAATAAGCATCAAAGTTTACATTTCTGTTATTGGTATTGTTTCCTTGTTTTTCTAAGTCATCTATAGCAGCATAAGCATTAGTTGGTATTAAAATGATTTCACTTATCATAATAACAAAAACTATTAGAACTGCTATTAATTTGTTACAACTGTTATTTATGTTTTTCATGTTTTACCTCCTATTTTTGTATATACCATTTGTCTTTTATCAAATACATACTATATTATTATATAATTATAGCCACCCCTTTTTTGTAAGTAAATATGCTCATCTTCTCATTTTTTTCATATAACCACTATCTCTCTACGGCTCTTCATTTTACATTTTAATATTATTTTTTCTTTACATTTATTTCTTTAGTATTTTTGTCTTATGAAATTTTATAGACACATAAAAAAAGAGCAAAAATTTGCTCTTTTTTTGTATTTTTATATTAATTTCAATATATTCAACTAACTTTTATTATGGTAAGTACTTTGCTGGGTCAACTCTTTGTGAACCATTTACCCTTACTTCGAAGTGTAAATGTGCTCCACCCTTAGGGTTACTTGGTGTTGGCCTTGGACTTACGTTTCCAGTATTACCTACTGTCATTATTTGTTGGCCTTGTGATACTCTTTGTCCTTCTTTTACTAATCTGCTTCCTGGTTTGCCATGAGCATATAATGTGATATTACCATCATCATGTAGTATTGCTATATATTCCCCATAACTTCTGTATTTTCCTATTAAATTTCCATTTAAATCGTAATTTGGAATTGTTCCTGTTAATGTTTCTGAAATGACTACAGTTCCACTTTTTGCTGCAACTACTGGTTTTCCATAGTTACCTCCAAAATCTGCTCCTCCATGACCAGAGTAGCCATAAAACCCACATGTTATATTTGCTTTACTTAAGCCTGGAATTGGACATATATATCCTTTCGCACTAGTTCCCCCTGAACCACTATTATTACTTCCTCCAGATGAACTACTTCCACTGTTACTTGAATTGTTGTTATTGTTGTTTTTATTTGCATTTGCTATTTCTTCAAGTCTTTTATCTATAGCTGCTTTATCTTTTTCAAATTGTGCTAAGTCAGCTTGTAAATCCTTTGCTTCTCCTTCTAAATCATCTATATATTTCTCTTTTTCTTGCTTAGTAGCATTTAGTTCTTGAGTTTTTACCTCTTTTTCACTTTTTAATGTTTCTACTTCGGATTTATCGTTTTCTAGTGATTTCTTTGTTTCTTCTATTTGCTTTTGTTCATTTTGTATTTGCTCTAATAAATCTAAATCATAAGAAGCTAATTCTGATATTAAATAATAATTAGATATAAACTCAGTTAAACTAGTAGAAGATAACAATAAATCTATGTAAGATACACTTCCATTTTCGTAAATTGTTACTAATCTTTCATCTAACAATTTAGAATTCTCATCATATGCTTTTTGTTGTTCTTCTAACTTCTTTTCGTTTTCACTTATATTTGTATTTAATGTATCTAATCTATCATTTAATGAGTCAATATCACCTTGATAATCATCTATTTTGGTTTGAATATCATCAACTTGTTTTTCTGTATCTGTTTTTGTTGTATTTACATCATTTAATTGTTCTTTTGTTTTATCTATTTTATCTTGTAAATCTTTTGAATCTTGTGATGAAACTCCTAAAGATATATTGGTCATAATCGTTATCGCTACTATTAAAATAGCCAATATCTTTTTTAGCATTTGTTTCATATAAATTTCTCCTTTATAAGTATTATATTGCTTTATTTTGCGCTTTCTTTTAATATTGCAACTAATAACTCATTTTCTTGTATTTTAAATGTTTTACCTTTGTATGTATATTCTTCCCCTGTCTTATATACTAAATATCCTGTATTCATTAATTTCTGAGATATTAGACTTAAAAATGTTATAGAATCTTCTTCTGACAAATTTAATTTCATTCTCACCTCATAGAATGAAAATTTTATTATTTCTCTATCCTGTGCTAGTTTTGCATTTAAATAATTATCTACAAATTCTAACGTCATTCTAATTCTCCTTATCTTTTTTGGTATAATATCATATTTTAAATAAAAAAACAACACTTCGATATAATAAGTGTTGTTTGGTGCACCACCGGGGGGTCGAACCCCGGACCTTCTGATTAAGAGTCAGCTGCTCTACCAACTGAGCTAGTGGTGCAAATATTTAATTCAAGTACTTAAATAGTATAATACCGAATTTTACTTTTTGTCAAGTCCAAAACTAAAAAAGATATGAAATGCAATCGATTTTTCCATTTCATATCTTTTTCTTATTTAACTTTAAGCTGCTGGTGTGCTTTCTGGTTCTTCTGGTGTTGTAGGTTCAGTAGGTGTTTCTGGTTCTGTTGGTGTCTCTGGCTGTGCTGGAACCTCTGGTTCTGTAGGTTGTTCAGGCGTTGACTCTGGTGGTGTTTGTGTAGTAGTTCCTTTAGTTCCTCTTTTTATTATTGTTGACATTTGATTATATTTATCCTTTGAAAGTAATGTTCTAGATACTACTTTTCCATTTAGATATACCACTTTATATGCTTCACTATATGTACCATTATGTCCTTTTTGTACTACTTTTTCTTTGCCTTGTTCTAATGTTGGATCATCTTCATATGTTGTTTGCATTGGAATACTTCCTGTAATTTTTGTTTCTATTTTTATATCGTATTCTGTTTCTTCTTTTGTTCCATATATTTGGATTTTTGCTACTCCACCACTTACAGAACTTTTAATTTTAATAGGATATTTTCTTGTATTCTTAAACTTAAAGTCTATTGCACCATAAACAACTGTTGCATCTCTACCAGCTTTTACATAAGAAGGAACAAATTGATGATTACTTCTACTTACTATATCTAAATTTGCAAAAATAACTGCATTATATAATGTAGAAGTTATTTGGCATATTCCCCCACCAATATCATTAACAACTTTTCCCCCTGCATATGCTGGTGCTTCTTTATATCCTGCTGCAACTGTTCGCTTTCCTACAACTTTATTATATGAGAAAGTTTCTCCTGGCATAACAACAGTATTATTAATCTTATTAGATGCTAATTTTAAATTAGTAGTTCTTGCTGTAGCCCCCGCATTATATGTTGTAGAAAATTCTCCTAATAAATCTGGAAAACCTTCTGACCCGATTTTATCTGTTGTTACTGCAGGATGTGTAATTTTTAGTGGAATTACATATTCCTCTTTATCTTCTTCTAATAATTTTTTTGCTTCTTCCATAGATATCGCAAAATCCACTCCATCTACATGTGGATATAATGTAAACGGATTTTGAGTATAATATGCATCTTTAGGTTCTGTATGTATCTCTGAATAAATTTTATCTAAATCGATTGGGTCTGGTTCTTTATTTTTTGTTGATAACTTTATTTCTTTTTCTGTGTTTTCCACATTTTTTATCTCGTTTTCCACTTCTTGTTTTAATATTTCTGGATCTACTTCCAAACCGGCTTTACCCTTACTAATAACTAACTCTGCATTTTCTTCATCTATATCATAACTGCTTTCTACAACTCCACCAGGTATTTGCCCATTAAGCGTATCTATTTGTTTTTCTAATTCCTCGTTATTATATTCGTATGGAATTTCTACATTATTTTTAGAAAAATATGTTTTTATAATATTAAAATTATTTACAAATATATTGCTATCTCTTCCGATATTATATGCCTTCTCTATTGCCTCATCTAATTTATAATTTAATTGTAATTGTTCAAAACTAATTACCCCTTTATATTCTGTGCCATCTTCGGTTTGCGCATCTAGTTTTACAATTAAATCTTCTGTTTGTTTAGCAATAATTTTTTCTTCTAACATGGTTTTTACTTCATCTTTTGTTTTTCCTGCTATCTCAACTCCGTTTATAGTAACACCATTTAATATTTTATCATTATTATTGTTAAGTAATGCAAAAATTGTGCTAAGTACAGCTACTACTAATAAAATAGTAACAATTACGCTGACTATAATAAGCTTTTTCTTGCTGCCGCTTTCCCTTGAATGTTTCGTGGGCTTTTTAGCAGTTGTTGGCTCTTTTTCTACTATTTTCTCCTTTTCTTCGATCATAAATATACTCCCCTTAAATCTCTTATAATATATTAAAAGGTATATCACAATATTACTTTATTTTCAATATTTTTTTCGACAGTAGTAGACTTTTTTCAAATGCTTTTATATAATGCTAACGAGGTAGAAAAAATGTTAGATATGTTAGGTAATTTAATAAAAAGTATTAGAACAAAAAAACATATGACAAAAACGAGTATTGCTAAACAAATTGGGGTAGATACTGGCTATTTAACACATATAGAAAATGGTGATAGGAAACCTACGGTTAAAGTTTTACAAGAAATATGCAATGCAATAGATGTTCCTTACCAAAAGTTTTTCGCTGCATATAATCATAAAATACCACAAGAAGCAATAGATTACGAAATTTTTAAGCACACTGCCGAAGACAGGATTCTTTTAGTAGATGATATAAATGATTTACATTTTATGAAGTGCCCACCAGGTCTTAATTCTGTTTCCTTTGGTATTCGACTTAATGATGACTCTATGGATAAAATCTATGACAAATATTCATATGTATTTGTAGATTTCGGGGCTCCAATAAAACCCCAGGATATTGGTCTTTTTTACTACAATGGGCAAATTTTGGTAAGACGATTATTTATTTATGGAAAAAATCACATCTCGTTATATCCAGATAATCCTAAATATCCTAAAATTCGAGTTAAGGAAAAAGACACATTTTATATAATTGGAAAAATTGTGCAATAATTTTATGTTTTTTTGTAAAAAACTATTGAATATTGTTAAAGTTAAATATATAATGATACTAATTTAATTAAGCTTTTGTATTTTATGTTGCAAAAGATATAACACTAATCAAAAGATAAATGAGGAGAAATGCAATATGGAATTAATAAAAAATATTTTTTTTAATACAGATAAATTAATAGAAAACTCTGTTGTTAAAATTTCGTATACAGGAAAGTTTTTCCAAGATAATTCAAATACAGAACTATATATTCATTATGGATTTGGCCTATTATGGGAAAATGTAAATGAAATTAAAATGGAAAAAACCGAATTAGGCTACCAGGCTTTAATTTATTTAAATGGTCAAGATTCATTAAATTTCTGTTTTAAAAACGGAAAAGGTGAATGGGATAATAATGAAGGTAAAAATTATGTTTTTGAAATTGCACCATTACCAAAAGATCTAATTGTAGTTCAAGAATCAAGTTTAGCTGAACCACAAAAAGAGCATAAAATTAAACAAATATGGGAAAAAGTAAAATATTCTGTAGTTGCTGCAATTAAATATTTACCAAAATTATTTTCATTCAATACAAGTTCAGAAGCTGTAGAAGACGAAAATTCTTTAAGATAAATTTAATCGGGATTTGGGGACGGTCCTATAATCCCTTTTTTGTTAGTGTAAAAAGGATGGTAATTAGCTTACCATCCTTTTATCATATATTCCATCCGCCATTTATAGAAATTACTTGACCTGTCGTATAATTATCTTCTAACAACCATTCTATACATTTGCTAATTTCTTCAGGTTTACCGACTCTTTCTAATGGAATCTCTTCTTTTATATCATTTATTTCTTCTTCTGAAAATTTATTATTCATAGAAGTATCTATAATTCCTGGTGCTATTGCATTTATCCTTATATTTGAAGGTCCTAATTCTTTAGCTAAACTTTTAGTTAATCCAATTATTCCGGCTTTTGATGTAGAATAAGCTACTTCCATTGCAGCTCCTGTCACTCCCCATATTGAAGAAATATTTATTATTAATCCTTTTTTATTTGCTATCATATTTCTCACTACTTCTTGGGTAACAATAAAATTGGATTTTAAATTTATATTCATTATATTGTCCCAGTCTTCATCTGTTATATCTGTAAATAATTTATATTGTGAAATTCCAGCATTATTAATTAAAACATCTATTTTGCCATATTTATTTATTATATTACCTATCATTTCTTTGACTTCTGCTCTATTAGAAACATCAGCTTTTATTATATCGATATCTATATTTTCGCTTTTTAAATCAGCCTTTAATTTTTTTGCTTCATCTTCAGATTTATTATAATTTGCAATTACAATATTTTCATGTGCTAGGCTTCTAGCTATATTATTTCCGATTCCTCTTGAAGCTCCAGTTACTAAAATTACTTTTTTCATTATAACACCTTCTATATTCTATTATTGCATTTTAGTATATCTCATTTGTACTAAAAAATCAAAATATTTTAGGCAAAACAAAAAGCTAGGCAATCTTTAAAGAAAGTCTAGCTTTAAGTAATGGAGCCACTTGTCCGACTTGAACGGACGACCTACTGATTACAAGTCAGTTGCTCTACCAACTGAGCTAAAGTGGCATATGGTCTTATGGTGACCCGTACGGGAATCGAACCCATGTCTCCGCCGTGAAAGGGCGATGTCTTAACCGCTTGAC